>Ga0209158_1000147_pt1 | contig 54570 bp, 49 predicted proteins | sample GraSoiAngelo_140_FD_185897 | JGI IMG/M metagenome (GOLD analysis project Ga0209158, IMG submission 185897) | Grasslands soil microbial communities from the Angelo Coastal Reserve, California, USA - 14_0929_12_30cm (SPAdes) (version 2) | ecosystem: Environmental > Terrestrial > Soil > Grasslands ...
CCATAAGGCCCGCGTCCACCGCAATCGCCAGCGGCCACGTGCTAACGGCTTTACCGGACGCGCGCAGAACTCTCCGCCTGCGTTCACTCCTCAGGGACAACGCGCATCCGATAAAGCACTAACGTTAACCAAGCACTAGACTTCGGCCAATGATAATCCGTGTTTTGGCAGTATCTGGATCAAGCCTCAGGAACGGTGTAAACTTCCGTTTTGGACGGCCAAAATGGGAAGCTTGGTCACGCTCTGCTCCAGCACCTTCTCTGTACTGATCCTTGCTGCATCAGCTGGGCTTCCGAAGTTCATTGTCCCGAATCACCCGGATCTCACGATCAAGACTCGTCGCACATCGGGCGACTGGCTGTCGCAAGTGAATGCGCTTTACCTGAAAGGTGCCCGGGAGCGCACAGAGATAGTCACAGAGAAGCCAGCGCGAGCCGACGCTATGGAATTGGTGATGATCCGGCAGTGCGACAAAAAGCGCGCCTTCAACCTAAATGAGCGCGACAAAATCTATGCGGCTTCTGAAATCGAGGATTGGTCCGAGCGGTTAAAGAAAGCGCGTCCCGTCAGCTTGACTCAGGCGTCTGGAGCCGAAGTAATTATGACAATCGATTCCATTGATACGGGTGAGCGCCGTCAGTTTGAGCATTACACCGCTCGTCATGTCAAAGTCAAAATCCGATTCGAACCTAGCCCTGGTGCGTCAACGCCAGCGAGCGTAGAAGAGACAGACGGCTGGTACATCGATCTGCCTGGGCTCGGATGTCGAGAGGCATCAAGCGGCTTTGGCTTCGGCGTACTTGGCAGCGGCAACCGCCGAGATCGATTCCAAATCAAGTGGCTCGGTAAAGCACCCCGAGGCTATCCGATCGAAGAAACTGCACTCAGAACTGAAGCGGGCAAAGAAACGATAAGTAAGGTGGAACTGCTCGAAGTCTCCGAAGCGCCCCTTAATCCGTCGCTCTTCGATCTGCCTGCGCGATATAGGCTAGCGTTACAGACCGGGAATGGCGGTGCCGACCTAACGAAGCCCGACACTATTTCTAATCGCGCGCAGTACTACTGGACTAGACTCACTTTCTGGGTGCGCGGGTTATTTCGCTGAACGGAAGCGCCTAAGTCCCGATAAGTGGGGTAATCGGAAACTTGAATCCATATGGACGATCCTGCGTTTACCAGATGGAAGGCACTATACGATTTACAGAACCGACATGCACAGGATTACCGAACAATCCGATGTAGAATCGGGGTCGCGACTAGCCTTCAATGCAAATGATTACGCCACTTCCATTTGATGTTTTTTCATCCGAACTGTCGCCCGGAGAAACGGTCCAGTGGACGGGCCGCCCGAATGCCGCAGTGATTCTTCACAAAGAAGACTGGGGCACGATTCCGTTCAGCTTGTTATGGGGAGGATTTGCGATTTTTTGGCTTCTCGGCGCTTCTGGGATAGGGAATTTTTGGACCAGCCGACCTGATAAAACCTTTCAATGGTTTGGCGTGATTTGGGGTACTCCGTTCGTTCTGATGGGTCAATACATGATTTGGGGCCGCTTTGTTTACAACTACTGGAAGAAACAGCGAACTTATTACGGGCTCACCACGCGGCGGGCGCTCATAGTTGTAAATGGTTTCAGGGGCCGCACAGCATCAAGTGCCTACTTCGAGAACATGACGATCATAGACAAGTCGGTTCGCCACGACGGCATTGGTAGCATCAGTTTCGGCGGCCCCGTATCGGGCGAATGGCGATGGGGCAGAAACAACCCACCGCGGCCACCAACTTTCGATGACATCGACAGTGCTGATTCGGTGTATCAGATTGCTGCCCGGCTGCGAGAGCAGGCTCAAAAGCCGACTTCGTCACGTGGCCCAAGCGCCTGGTGAGTGGCGTACTCGTACAAGTGGCTCCCAGTACTTGGCACAAATGAGCAATGGAACTATCCGACTGGAAGTTCGACGCTGCTTTGGAGTGATTCCCCAGAATGAGACTGTTTGATCGTGCACACTTTAGGGGAAAGGAGTCGCAAGGTGGAACGAAAAAGAGGGCAGCGTTATAGCGTTATGGCAAGGAGTTTAGGCGGCAGGCTGTTGAACGAATGAATTCATGCGGCAACATCGTTGGGCTCGCACGAGAGCTCGGGGTATGTCGCAGGGTTCTTTACAACTGGCGCGACCAACTCGACGAGACCAACCCTGGGCGATCCCGCGAGTTGATCCTGCGGAAGCAAATCATCAAACTAAAGCAACTGTTAGCGAATAAGACCTTGGAAGTGGATTTTTTCAGACATGCCTTGCAAAGAGTAGGGGCTCGACGTCGGCAGGGGGATATTCCTGGCGACAAGGCATCTACGACGAAATAAGAACAAGGATGCCGTTGCAAGGTGGTTTGGGTGTCGAGCAAATGTGCCACTTGGCTCAGGCGAGCCGGGCTGGATTTTACCGCTACCTTCGGAGCGGGTGGCAAGGTGAAGAGGAGTTAGCGCTGCGATCTGCTGTCCAAAGCCTTGTCATCGAGCATCGCTGGCGCTACGGATACAGGCGGGTCACCGCGGAGCTGCGGATGCAGGGAATGGTGGCGAACCACAAGCGGATCGCGCGAATCATGCGGGACGACAATCTACTGGCCCTTCGACACGAGTGCTTCCGACCTGATGACCGTTCTCTCCGCGCCGCACGGATTTATCTTAATCTGGCGAACCGAATGACACTGTCGGGTCCAAACCAACTGTGGGCCGGTGACATAACCTACATCCGCCTCAGCTGCGAATTTGTCTATCTCGCAGTGGTCTTAGATATCTTTTCTCGGAAAGTGATTGGCTGGGCGCTCGGGCGAACTCTAAAATCCCAGCTTCCCCTGTCTGCTCTGGAGCGAGCCATTGCCAATCGGAGACCGCCACCGGGAGTTGTGCACCATTCAGATCAGGGGGTGCAGTACACCAGTCGGGAATACATGCAAAAACTCCGGGAGCATCAAATCTTGCCGAGTATGAGCAGGCCAGCGAATCCATATGACAACGCCACGTGCGAGAGCTTTATCAAGACTCTCAAACGGGAAGTGATCTACGCTAGCGAGTACCGCGACTTCGAAGATTTGCTTCAAAGCATCGAGGAATTCGTAGACCGATATTACAACCAGTGTCGGTTACATTCGGCGCTGGGCTATTGTTCGCCCCAAGAGTTTGAACATCAGGCCCAAGCAGATTCGCGAGCCTCTACGGGGGCGATGATGACCTTCTTTGGTAGGTAAATGCAAAGTAGGGGAAGAGCGATGCCCTTCGAGCGAGGCTGTGATGCACACCTTTGTCTCAATGAAGGGTTCAGTTTATGGGTGAACCCTGGAGTGAGGGACAGTTTCGTAGGGCACATTTTGAGCGGAAGGAATTATGTTTCTCAACGCCCTGGTCCAAAAGCAGGTGCGCTACTGTACACGAAGTGTGCACGAATCCAACGTTTTCAGTTCATTGGGGTTAGCTTTTGAGCGAAAGCAGATTCCCCGAATTGTTGAAAACATTGGAAGCCAAGAGAGAGGACGGAGCTATTAGAAAGGACTCCCATGCTTTGCAAGCAGGGGGTCGCCGGTTCGATCCCGGCCACGTCCACCAACTTCTTCTCTGATTGCAAAGCATTTACGAGATTCATCTCTGCTCCAATCTCTCAATTCTGGTCCCGTGGAGTGAACCCCTAAAGTGAGACAGTTTCATGATGCACACTTTGCGAACTGACCTGCCCCGCGTTTCGACGGCGCGCCTCGCTGCGTGAAGTATTGTCTAGGGTCGAGTTCTTCGCTCCCCTGTGGCCCCGCGGGGGGCATCCTCTGATCCATCGGATCATTTCATCTCTTGGCGGCTGAGCTGAGAGAGAGCTGTCCGGAGAATTCCTTGTACCAGCGAACGGATGTCGGCAGTTCGGCCATGGATACGATCTTCCTGAGCGCCTGCTGTTGCGGGTGGTCGTTCGAAATGAACTCGTCGCAGTAGGGAAGGTAGCCGGCCATGAACAGATCGTTGCGGCCCGCGAGCTTTGGCTTCACTTCCTCCGAGATCGACCGCTCGTACTGGGCGAACACGATCGCCGCGAGGAGCGCTCGAAACGGCGGGCATTCGCGGACGAACCGTCGGATTTTCTCCTCGTTCACCGTGATTCCTGTCGCCCTGTGGTATAGGCCGATGGCGTAGTTCCAATAGGCGCCGCCCGGCTTTTGGAGCGCTTGCGCGAGCTCCGCAGCGGACTTCGACCACGATTCCTTTTCCGTTTCCCTGAGCCTCTGGAAAATAGGACGTGGCGCAAGAAACACCTCGTCGAATTGCCCGGCTGTTTCTACAGCGCTGATTCGTTGCTCCAAGGAAACTCTTTCGTAATCGGCGTCCTCTTCAAATAGGGCGCTTACCTCGTCGTCAAATATGAATCGCATGTACTCATTGGACCGAACATCGACGCGCGTCCAGTCAAACGGGCGCCGCTTTCAAACGCCACCGCCAGTCGGGTGGTGATCTCGTGGAAGGGAAGCAGAACATCGCCCGCGCCGTTTGCAAGCAGCCTGCGGCAAAGCGTGCGCAGTCGTTCCCGTTCTTGGGGCAGGCTGTGTGCCACGATCTCGTCAAGGGCCGTACCGTTCAGGCGGATGGCGTAGCCGGTATCAGGTCCAGCGAGGAGAGGCGAAACGTTCGGTCCGCCCCGGTGTAGGGCATTGAGGGCGCTCGTGTCGAAGCCGAGTATTGTCCTGTACATCGGGTTTGATCCCTAGCCGTTATATCGCAAACTCCATCCAGGAACACCGCCCTAGAGAAAGCTGGTGTAATGGAGGTAGAAACATAGTATAATCCAAGTTGATCCCGATTAGAAGGGAGAATCTATGGAAACGGCCATGCTGGTAGAGGCAGGACCGAAACGCAGGAAGCTGCTTTCGGAATTGCTCGAGGAAGAAGGCCTCAACGTGGAGTTGGTCAAAACCGCGGAAGAAGCCCTCAGCCGAGCGGCGAAAAGCACGCCGGGTCTCGTTCTGCTCGATATCCATATGCCAACGGTGTCGGGACTCGAAGTCCTCAAGCAACTTCGAGGCATGGATGTGCGCATCATCTTGCTTACAGCGAACGAATCGGCCGCGATTCGGCACAATCTGTACTCCTTCGGAGATGTTATTGCGGGGGCGGTCGAAACGACGGCGTTCCAAGCCCGCTTCCGAGGGATTCTCAAAAGACATTCTCGCGAGAACCAGCGCCGAGTGCGAGTTGCTTCCTCCGCGCATCCGGTCAGCTCTCATGTGCTCGCCGAACTTCACGATCCCGAGACCGGGCGGCTCGATGCCGGCCGGATCGCCTCGTTTCTCGGAACGCCGCTCTCGAATCTTGCAAAGTTCTCCCAGGTGAGTGTCGCCGGGCTGCACAAGAGCCCTCGATCGGTTTCCGTGCAGCCTCATTTGATTCCGATTGCGCGGAGCTTGGCAATCCTGACGCAACTTCTCTCGTCGAAGGAAAGCGTGCTCGCGTGGATGAATAGTCCTCATCCGGATCTGGGAGGTGAGACTCCCCTCACACTGATCCTTCAGGGAAAAGCGCAGGTGGTGGCGGATCTGTTGGAGGCGGCGCTCGCTGGCCAGCCTTCCTAGTGCTTGCCGAAGGGCAGCTCCGTGCCGCATTGCGGAAGATCGCGCCGGTTCCGATGCAGGGACCGTTCAGCCGTACCGTAGCGCTGCACTATCTGTTTCCGAAAGCGGCAACTGTTCCCCATCTCAAACCGCAACCGCTCTGGGGTCTTGGAAGCAAACGATTCGGCGGACGCTACACTCCCAAGAATTCCTTTGAAACAATCTATATGGCGAAGGACATGGTGACCGCTCTTAAGGAGGTGCAGGCCCTTATTTCAATTCCTTCCGGACCTGCCTTCACGATCGTCACTGTGCCGTGGGTCACGGTCGCCATCCAAGGGTTTCTTTCGTCCGTTTTGGACCTGACGCAATCCGCGAATGTCGAGGCCGTTGGTTCGAGTTACCAGGAGCTCACCGGTGCGTGGCGCTGGGTTCCCGGTCAGACGGGTGAGCCTCCCACGCATCTCCTCGGACGCTTGTGCCACACGTCCAGACGGTTTGACGGGATTTCGTATCCTTCGAGCAAGAATCCTCCTTCTGGCGTTTGCGTCGCTGTCTTTCCGGATCGCTTGCGGAAGCCGGCCTACCTTGAAGTGTACGATCCTCACGGCAATGTGGCGCAGAGGTTGCCGTAGCGATGCACGAGTGAAGAGTGGTTCGTGGTGAGTGGAAAACATGCAAACGAATTCGGTTAGTCGAGACGTCATCGCACACCATGAAGCCCGTCACGCCGTCGCGGGACTGGTTCTCGGCGTCCCCTTCACGGAAGTACGAATCGTGCCCGGCGAAGACGGTAAGATCGGTGTTCCCCTAAAGACGAATCCCTGGACCGGCCCGCGCCCCGCTTCCAACCCTGGCGAATTTACGGACGAAGAGTGGGCGGAGCTGTCGCGAAGCTACGACGAGTGGGAGCGTGGAAGAAGAGAGATAACGACAGCTACGCCATTTTGTACTGCGTCCACGAGATCGTGCACACTTTGGGGGAAAGGAGTCGCAAGGTGGAACGAAAAAGAGGGCTCCGGGAGCATCAAATCTTGCCGAGTATGAGCAGGCCAGCGAATCCATATGACAACGCCACGTGCGAGAGCTTTATCAAGATTCTCAAACGGGAAATGATCTACGCTAGCGAGTACCGCGACTTCGAAGATTTGCTTCAAAGCATCGAGGAATTCGTAGACCGATATTACAACCAGTGTCGGTTACATTCGGCGCTGGGCTATTGTTCGCCGCAAGAGTTTGAACATCAGGCCCAAGCAGATTCGCGAGCCTCTACGGGCCGATGATGACCTTCTTTGGTAGGTAAATGCAAAGTAGGGGAAGAGCGACGTCCTCCCCTTCGAACGAGGCTGTGATGCACACCTTTGTCTCAATGAAGGATTCGGTTTGTGAGTGAACCCTGGAGTGAGACAGTTTCGTAGGGCACACTTTGAGCGGAAGGAATTATATTTCTCAACGCCCTGGTCCAAAAGCAGGTGCGCTTGGAGTGAACCCCTAGAGTGAGACAGTTTGATCGTGCACACTTTGCGGGAAAAGGGGCTGCAATCCGCAATTCCGGGGAATGTGAGGTGACTTAGCAAACAGCTTCGGTAGAGAACCGCGGAGCGGATGAGGAGATCGGACAATTCGTGTGACGACGCGGGCGTAAGGGAACCCTCTGCAAACGTCTGAAAACAAAAGCGATCCACTGTTTGTTGGGTGTGATGCACAGTCGTGTCTCAAGAAGGGGTTCATTGTGGGAGTCTGAGTCAATGGTGTCGGCTCCGCGGGCGTGTGCACGAAAGAGGGACTCACGAATTCGTACAGAGTGAGGACGGCGCCGTATTGGCGGTCGTCAGTTCAAATCAAGCCCGATATCCAAATCGAATCGCTGTGAGCCCAATTCAATTCAGGTCTGCCGCGTTCACTTCCTGGTTGCTCGTCACTCGCTCCGCATGATCCACAACAAGCACTTGAACTGGCGCCGTTTGCTCATTTGATGGCAGCAATTTGAGCCCCAGCTGCTCCTGAACTGCCGCAAGGATGGAAGGTCCGTGTTCCACGCTCTGACTAGCAGCAGAGGTCCACCGCAAAGAGAAGTCGTAGGTGCCTTTGAGCCCAGTCTTATCCAGGACGGGACGCTGGAGTTCCAGCGACAGCATCCGCACCAAGGAGGGCCTGCCATTCTCTGCCAGACCAATGGGCGCCGATTGGCCTGCTATCAGGCCGCTCCCGAAGCGCATCCGCGGTGATTCGCCAGCTGGTGCTTGCTGAAGTTTCGTACCGTTATCGGTGATGACCAGGTCGTAAACGGGAAGTTCCCGCGTTTCGCGATGGACGTCCAACTTAAAACCATCAGCTAAGAGTTCCAAAAGCATGGGTTGCTGCTTAGCCCTGCGTTGTTCCTCGGAAAGGTTTCGCAGCTCATTAGCAACAGAACTGTCGACTTTCGCTTCAACGTCGTATCTGTCGGTGTTGAGCCAGTCCGGCGCGCCTGAGATCTGAAAACCCTCCACGCCATACGCCCATTGAATGAGACTCTGCAGCGTGACATGGGTGGCAGCAAATCCGTCTGCAGGGAAATTCCACGTAGGCGCGAGACTGGTCGCGGATCTGTGTGGTTTGATCGAAACAGCTTTGTAAACACGCGCAGGGGGCATGCTCGCGGCCACCGACTCAGCCCGGCCTTGATCCCGAGGCTGGGTTTGACTTGACCGCTCGCCCATGATTTCCTCGGCATGGTCGATGACCAGTGTCTCAACTGGGCCAATTTCCGGAGTCAGTTCGAGTCCTAACTGATCCGATACGGCCATCAGGATGGAAGCGGCTTCGATTGCGTGCACTTTGGCCAGAGCTTCAGCATGTTCCGGCACGGCTTTGAGGAGGAATGGGGCGGACTCAGGCACTCTGAGGGGAGCGAGCCAGTCCAGGGTGAAATCGTATTCGCCCTTGAGCCCGGTCTTATCGAGAACGGGTCGCCCGAGAAGCAGCGATAACGGTCCGACGAGTGCCGCCGGCGAAACGGCTTCACCTGTTAATCGGGTTCCTGAAAAGAATAATCGAGACGTTCTTCCCTTCCTGTCGGGGTTCTTGTCGCTTGTACGGGAAGTGCCGCCAGGATTTGCCTCACTAAGCTTTGGGCCGTCCTTCGCAACGACTAGTTCATATACCGGAAGATCCCTGGTTTCGTGGTGGAGCGATAGTTTGAACTGGTCGGACAAAAGGTGCTGAAGCATGATTCGTTGGGGCTCCACAGTAAAGTTGCTGACCGCCTCGGCGACTGAGCCGTCCACGTTTGCTTCAATATCGTATTTTTCAGAGCTGAGCCAGTCTGGCCCTCCTGAGATCTGCGAGTCCTGAACTCCATATGCCACGCAGATAAGGCCGCGCAGCGTGAAGTTCGTTGCAGTAAATCGGTTGGGTCTGAACAGTATCAACTTATCTATCGTGTTCCCAGACTTGTTGGGTTTGAGCGATAAGACTTGGTACTCAGGCACAAGGGCGTCTGCCCCTTGCGCTTGCGGCCGTATCCGGACCGGCGCGGGGTGTGCAAGCCCCATCGCGATAGGCGCGGTCACAGCCGCAATTCCCATCGCTGCAAGCAAAAGTTTCTTTCCACCCTCAAGCTGGTGTGCAGTGCGGTGAGTCATGATGGCCTCGATTCTTTTCTTGAGATTCGAGCCCGTTGCGCCTGCTGCACAGAGCAGCGGCGACTCCACGTAGAACTCGCAAACCTTAAGAATGCCTTCGGCATAAGCCTGCGGATCACTTCCCAGTTTCAGCACCTCTTCGTCGCAAGCGTGTTCTCGCTCGTCGACAAGCCGTGCGCCGATCCACCAAACCAAAGGATGAAACCAGAAGACGGCTTCGACCAGCATATGAAGTGTCGCGGCCAGATTGTCTCGGCGGCGAACGTGGCAAAGTTCATGCGTGATGATCGCCTTTAACTGCGCGTCGCTCAGACGATTTGAGATTCCCGTCGGCAACAGCAATACCGGGCGAAAAATACCCAGAATTCCGGGTTCCAACGTAGATTCGGAAATTTTGAGCTCGATATGTCTCGTGATTGCGGAGTTTCGCTCAAGGAGACGCAGCATCTCGAACTCGCGTCCGGCTTGCGTAGACAAAGCTCCCCGCAACGCCGCGACGGTTCTTTGGCGGCGCCTCCACCACAAGAAGACCACCGCCGCACAGCCGCTAGACCACACTATCAGCAGCACAGTTGGCAGGGACCGCAGCAACGCCGCTTGCCTCGACTCGGAAGCAGGCGCGGCAAGCAGACTTGGATTTACTGCGGCAAAAGGCTCGCTGATCACTTGCGTCACAGCATAGATGGATGTTGGTGAGATTGTTGGCCTATTCGACGATCGGAGATGGCTCCCTGTGCCAATCAGCAAGCAGAAGGGGAGTAAAAATTTCGCCGACGCGATTAGCCAAAGCGAGTAGCGCGTCTCCGCGCGGTTCTTTCTCAGCAGGAGCGTCAGTAGCCCAGCCACTGCGGCGAACAACGTGGACTGCCACAAGTGGTTGCCCATCGGAGCACCGATCGCCGCCCACCATGAGGACGAAAAGGGCAGGGTCGCAAGAATGGTCATGAAGTTTTATCCTTTCTCGCGAGTCTTCGTAAAGCTTTTTCAGCTTCGCGCACGTCGTCCAGGGTCAGCTTGCCCGACTCAATCAGATGCGCCATGACCGGCTGTGTGCGGCCACCAAACAAACTCAGCAGTTCGTCGATCAATCTGCCTTGCGCCGCCTGGCGCGAGACGATGGCCTCGAAGATGTGAGCGTTGCTGATCTTTTTGGCACGGCGTAGCAGCTTTTTGTTTTCCATGCGGTATACAGTGGTTTGCACCGTTGTATAAGCTGGTCGGTTCCGTTCGGGGAAGGCTTCCTGAATTTCTCGAATGGAGCAGGCGCCCTGGTTCCACAGGGCCTCCATTATCTGAAGTTCGAGCTTCGTCAGTTTTGGCAAGGTCATAACCATTCCCTACTACTATCGTAAGTGAAGCTACTATACCCGTATTTAAGTGTCAAGCAATGACTCCGGGACGTAGTGGTGTCATCTGAAGGTTCACTGACAAAACACACTCAAGTTCTCGATTCTTGCATTGTTTTGCACGGATGATAGATCACAAGGAAAAATGGGATAAGATGGTCAAGAAGGCCGCCGAGGAAATCAAGGCGTGTGTGGCGGAGAATGAGCACGTGAGAGCCGGAGACGTGATCGCCACAGTCGAGCACGGAATCAGAGTTAGCCACGAATTCGACCACCACCTGTCACTAAAGAAGCTCACGCAACTGTACTGGGCGAACCGTTTTGCTGAATACATCGTCGAACAGAATTATCCTCACGCCGAAATCATAATTGACGAGGAACAATAGCCATGTCCAAAGAACAAGCTAAAAAGCTGGCCGAAGAGTTCATCCAATCGCAAGAAAGAATCCTTGAGGAGTATGGCGATAGTGTCGTGAAATCGAAACGCAAGAACGCAATCGCCTCTGTCCAGCAGATATTTCAGGCGATCACTTCGCGTCCAGCAAAAACTCCCGCCAAGAATGGCACTCACGCCAAAAGCTGAGCGGCAGTCCAAATCGAGTCTGCAATTCCCGCTGCCATGGCTGGAATCACCCGCAACGTTTGGTGAATTCGGCAGAAGTTGTAATGAGCAAAATGAAGGGCAAGAGCCGCCTTCAGCCGTATATGGTGCCGCCACAGAATGAGGCTTGGCAACGAGGTTAGCGACTGCTAACCCCATTCAATGGCAGCTCCGCTTGTCGGCCAGCCCGCGGGCAAAGAGAAGGGGCTTCTGCTGTAAGGTTATATACGGGACATACCACTAGTTTTCGACCGGGGGGGAGGGGTTCGGGAAGCAAGTTTGCACGCATTCTTCGATTTGCAGAATGTCGCCATCAAAGCTGTAAAAACCAACTTGCCATTTATCGTCTTGTTCTTCGTCGAGTATGCGTAGTACCGCAAAATCAGAGGCCCGGCCCTGGGCCATCGTTGGGAATTGCAACCCAGCATACTGGACCGAACACAGTTTCAACAGGTTTCTGCACTCTTCCCATGACAATACCGCGCGCAATCTACCCAAATCACTGTTGGCCAAACCGTTGCAGTAGTAGATGTTTGGCATGGTTGGCTTAGTCTTGGGCAAATATATGCGGCTGCAGAGGTCTTAGCAAACAGCCACGCTGAAAAGCGTGTCTTCATAGGTCCCACAAAAATAAGCGCTTACACGAGGGAGAATCCAAAATAATTTCTTGTGGGTTTTCGGCCGGGCCGTTTTCTGATTCAAGAGCAGGCGGCACATTTCGGCTCTTGAGTTCCAGTTCCAAGGTTACGGGCTGCATGTATTGTAGTTGAGGTCCTCGCATAGGTGCCGGGCAGCATAGTCGATTTCGCGATTCGTAGATCCGCTACCATGTCCAGTAGGACCCACAAGAAATTTTCTTAAAACGCGCGAGAAGGTGGCTGTTTGCTAAGTGTTAGCGATCATGTAAAAACGCATTTTTTGGAGCCGGCCAACATTCCCTAGCTGCCCCGCCGCACGAGGCCGGAGGGAAAACCGGCCGGAGCGCCTGATGAGTGAGAGCGGAGGCAACTCAGTCGACAAACTCCACCGCACACACGAAGATACGGGAGGACGCGGATGATGTGTGGAGGGATGATGCTGCTCCTTATTCCTGGAGCGATAAGCAATTCAAATGCCGTGATCCGGCAGGAGTTCAGAAAACTACGTTTTCAGATGATCGATGACAGTGTCAGCAATCTCTCAGAGAATCTTATGCACGCTGCCGTCGGAAGCTTCAAGCACTTCCTCGTCTGTCTGCCGCTTTCTTTCTCCAGGCACCAGCCTTTCGAGAGTTGCGAACAGCTCGCTTACGCGAATCGGTTTGGAAACGTACCTGTCCATCCCGGCCAGGAGGCCAAAGCTCCGAAAGCATGGCGGAATTCGCTGGCATCGACGAGCATGAAATGCGCAGAGGAATGAGTTCTTGCTCATGGCAGCGACCAGGACGAGTTTTTCGCCATACCCGATGATGCTATCGACTCCCAAACCGGCCTCTGTTCAGAAAACTACATTTCCCAATGCGTGCTAACATCTACTTCCCACTATGTCCGATTCCGAGCTGTCCCACGGGCGAACCGAAGTCTAATGACGGCGAATACTCTCATGCGTTCCGCCACACGCAGTGCAACCGAATCGCCGCTCCAGTAATTCCTGCGATTTGAATCTAAGCGCGAGCCACAGGCCGTCTGGGCAAGGAGATTGGAATCGCTGGGATTCAGTTCAGCAATGTGTTGGTCCATGATTCCAGGCGAGCTATGGATTTCTTTCATCTTGTACGTCACGTGCTAACAAATGCCATGGAAGTCCGTATTCAGACGTCTTTCCTAGACCCTTCGACTTGAGTCTCACCGTTTGACATACAGAGGCGCACGCGCGGTACGCCGGAATGTTGCTCGATCCGGTCAGCCAAGGGCTGCGAATGCGTGGTGATCCAGAGCTGGGTGTTTCTCGATGCGCGAACGATTAAGTGCGCCAGGGCATCCAGAATGTCTGGATGCAGGCTAGTCTCTGGTTCGTTGAGTGCCAATAGCGACGGTGGACGAGGGCTAAGCAGTACCGCACAAAGACATAAGAACCGCACTTGTCCGTCCGAGAATTCTTGCGTCTGCAAGGGACGGAGCAGCCCGGGAATTTTCATCTTTATGCTGAAGAGGGTTTCCATGGCTTCGATAGCAAGAGTCGCGCCTCCAAAGGCCTCGGCTACGGTCTGGCGAAGGGCAGTACCATCGCCGATTTCAAGAATTGTTTGGAGAGCAGCCGCAAGGTCCGAGCCGTCATGACTCAGAACTGGTGTATAGACGCCAATTTGCGGCTGCCGCACGGGGGACTCCAGGTCTGTACGGAAATGGTGATAAAAACGCCAGCTCAAGATCTGCTGGCGTATTGCGGATATTTCTGGATAGAGGTGCGGATCAATGATCTGCGACAGGACGGACTCGTGTTTCGAAATCTGGAAGGGATAGGTGACCATATTGCCTTCAGCGTTGCGCAACCACGCCGAAGGTTCGTCGCGTTTTAACATAGCCACGCGACGTTTCGCTTCAGAGGGCCAGATATACCAGATATATTCTTCCTTTACGCGAGGGTCGAGTATGAACATGGTTCCCAGTGCATGCTCGTTTTGGGACGGGAGGCCGATTTGTAGCTCGTACGCGAACTTCGCCGCTTCAAAGCCAAGCACGACTCGTTTTGGAGGTTGCTTACGCTGATAGCGAACGCGCTCGCCTCCAGCCCAGAATACGCTTGGCGTGCCGCGCTCCTCGGCTATGGCTCGCGACAATTGCCCTTGCGCCGCGCGCGCCATCAAGACAAGGGAGTTGTAAAGATTTGACTTTCCACAACCGTTCGGGCCCGTGAGGACATTAATTGGCTTCAATTCAAGGCAGAGGTCCCGAACAGACCTATAGCCACACACATGGATCTGCTTGATCACTGTATGTAAACAATACCAGACTGAGGCTGACTCGGGTTCGTTTCCGTGTACCGCAGTCCGTGAAATGTGCCTAATCTGGCGTTCCTCAGCATTCCCCGAATCATGGACCCAACGAGAGAAAACAGATCGTAGCCCTCTTGGACACCGCGTGGCAGACCGACAGAGAGATAAACATTGGTTAACGGCCCCGTCCTGCTGGTTTTGCCATGCTCAGCAAACAGCGGCAACGCAAGATAGTTGCCGTCGCCTACGATGACTGTTGGCAGGGAAAGCGCCAAAAAAAGGGACCACCCCGCTCGGACTCCCGCGCCTTTCCACTCCTTTAACCCTATTCCCCATAGGCCACTAAAAAATGACGATGCTGGCCCGACCACAGCGGGACAACAACGTGGGAGCGCTGGAACGGGGATCAAATGCGCGGTGACCCGAGTATGAATTCTTATAACCACTACGCATATGGTGCGGTTGGAGAGTGGCTGTACCGGTATGCTGCGGGTGTTGATACGGTTTCAAGCGATCCCGGGTTCCGCATCATTTACCTTCACCCGAACTTTGACGCTCGGCTGGGAAGCCTTTTCACCTACAATTCATCGAGGAGATCGTGAACGATGAAGTTGAAATTGCCTTCTGGGACGTTCGACGCCTACTTGTTCGACTGCGATGGGACAATCGCAGATTCGATGCCGCTGCACTACCTTGCATGGAGAACCGTTCTCGCAGAATGCGATTGCAGTTTTTCGGAGGATCTGTTTTATGCGTGGGCTGCTTTCGCCGTAGCAAAGATAATCTCTCTTTTGAACGAAAAGCATGGATTGAACATGAATGTTGGAGAGGCGGCTCGAAGGAAAGAGGAACTTTATCTTGAAGCGCTTCCAAATCTAAGGGCCGTCCCTGAAGTGCTAGAACACATAAATTTGCAATATGGCCGGATTCCTTTGGCAGTCGTCTCAGGAAGCACTCGGGAATCGGTGAGCGCTTCGCTCTGTTCATTGCACCTGCTCGATAAGTTTGAGACGCTCGTTTGCGCTGGAGACTACAAGGAAGGCAAGCCAGACCCAGAAGCTTTTTTGATCGCCGCTGCTCGCCTGAATGTCAAACCTGAGTCGTGTTTGGTGTTCGAAGACGGGGAGTTCGGAATTGTAGCGGCTGAGGCTGCGGGGATGGCAACGGTGAAGGTTCCTTCGCGACGAGCAAGGCTATAGAGAGTCGTGATCCCCACAGCACGGCAGCCCTAAAAAGAACGTTCAGGAGTGTCCATCGGGGAGTCTTTGGCAATCACAACTTGGCGCCATGGAGTCCGACAACACCCAGACCGGGAATGGGTTGTCCTATTTGGTCGCCTATGTGAGCAGCACACTCCTGCCAAGCGGAAAGGTCGACGACAGAAGGACTGACCACAACTTGCGCAGAGAATTCTCAATTTTGCTGTGGTCCCGGATCGTGTGTTCGACTTATTCTTTGTTCCTCTCGGAGGTGCGAGCTACTAACTGTGGTTTCCCGACAATCCCGGCAGGGAGAGGCTCAAGATGCTCAAGGTCCTGGTCGCTGAATCGTACCCCGTAGCGATCGTTTAGCAGACGATGATCCGGCAGAGAGCGGCCGGCCATTCCATTGACGGCAAGGTTTCCTACGAGGATTTTGAACTGGTTTTCGCCAACATGCAGGAATTTCGTTACGTCCAGTTCGTAAGGCGGAAGCCATACCGATCCCGCCGTTTTCCCGTTCACAAATACTCGCGCGGCCTCGCGCACAGGACTGTCTAACCAAGCCTGCGCACGCGGCGTGCCGGAACCCGTGCCTTCGTTCCGGAACTCGGAAGGCCCTGTCGGCATCGCAACTGGCGTGCCCGGGCCAAAATCAAGATACACCTCCATTCCGGGCTTGAGCATATCGGCGGGCACGTTTACCGTCTTATCGTATTGCGAGAGTCCCGAATAATATTTTGTATTTTCATCGTCCGTCCAAGAATGGAGCTTGTCCATTTTCACTGACCGGTTCCCGGTCGGGCTAGAAAACGTCACGGACCAATCGGTTGTCAAATCGAGCGGCGGCGGCATGGTCTGAGGCTTGTTGTGACGCAGTTCGCGGCGCTTAACACCCGGCTTTTGCTGAGAAAACACGAGGACACAAGACTGGTAAGGAAGCAATGTCAGATCGATGGGAGAAACGGCCCCCAAACTTTGCATCTCGCCGGAGACAGTGTTCCAAAGCTCAGCCTCCGTGGCCACGCGAAACGCGGCTTGGGTATGGACGGTCTGATTGGTGGTGTTTGCGAGAAAATACAGATCGGCCGATTCCAGTTTGCGGTGGATAAACCCCACGCCGGGAGCAGGAGGAGAGAAGGTTACGTCTGGCTTCATCAATTGATCGAGCGTGCGGCCGAGCTCCGAATCCGTCGCGAGAAAGTGGCCCCGCGCATTCGGCTCACGAAAAAGTTGTGCGGAAATCTCCTGGACCCCCGGCGTATCGGTTTTGGATTGCTCGAGCCCTGGAGCAAGAGAAGGCACTTTCCGCGTGGCGATGATCATCCCCCCAGACCGTGCGTACGATTCGATCTTGCGATAGGTAGAGAGCGGCAAGCGCTCAATACCGGGAAGAACCAATATAGGATAAGGAATCCCGACCCTCTCGATTGCCTCGGCGTCGATGAAATCAAAATTGAACCCGGCGTCGAGAACTTGCGAAATGGCCTCGCCACCTAACATTGCCGCAATGGTTTGATTTACGGAAATGCTTGCTCCCGGCGGCGGTAGATCCGTCCGGCTCTCGCCTGGCAAGCCGGAGAGCGTAGCTGTGAATTGCGCCCAAGCATCATCTGTCGGCAATAGCAACGCCACGTCATTCGCCGGGTTCCCCTGCCGCAGCAGAAGGCTCATGCGTTGGAGATAGCGTGTGACGTCCGGCATCACCAGCCACCATGGATTGTGTTCGTTGAAAGCCGCGGCGGCGTAGAAGTGCCAACCGGGTTCCCCCGCGGATTTGGGTGAATAGGGCCAGCCATGGCCGATCAATTGGTTGCTGCCTTCCAAAAAGTAGGTATCCGCAGCAGCCTTCATGTCCAGCGGAGTTGCGCGAAAGGCGGGCGAATGCAACCATGTCCATGTCTCGGAGGACGTAACCTGACGGTCATACACGTGGTTCGCAGAAGAAGCCCAGCGGACGGCTGAAAACTCCTTCCATTTCCATCCTTCGCCTTCAGGCAAATCGACCAGCGCATTGCTCGAAAGCGTCACCGGCGGCGTGCCGTAATTTTGTGACCGAAACCTCGTGTTGTGCATGCCGGCCCACTCGCGGACTGGCTTGAGATAGTTCTCATCGGCGAGTTCCGCAAGCGTTTCGCCCCAATCGTGGCGGATGTCGCTTGCGAGCGGGCTATCCTTGCCAACCAACTCGGGCAGATACGGGGTCAGGTCGTAACCGCGCCGCTGTCGAAACTCCTCGAGAAAATTGCGGGTCCAATCAGACCGGTACACTTCAAGGCTGTCGCTAAAGACGGCGTAAGGTGGATGCGATCCGAATGCCTGCATCAGGCGATCGCCCACTGCATGCAGGTAATTTTCAGTGGCCCGGCTGTCGTAGTGATCCACCACGAATCCTTCAGCGCGAATCGCCGACCGTTTGACTTGTTGTCCTGTGTGGCTGGCGATGAAAAACAACACGGCTTGCGATCCTTCGGCGCGCGGCAACCACAGTCGGCCGTCTCGAATGTCCGAGAGTCGCTGTGCATCTTCGGTTGCGATTCCATCCCGCGTGTTGCGAACCAGAAACGCAGCTATCAATTCCTCCCCAGCTTCCATTCCAGGAAGCGCAACCGAGCCTTCGCCGTCGGCAATCGGGGATGCGGTCACGCGCAACATTCCTGCAGACTCGGCCACCGCCACACTTGGACCACCGTACGGCCAGCCGCTGCCCAGCGTGAGATCGAAACGCAACCCGAGTTCGCGCGCTCGCCCGGCGGCAAAGCGCAGACTATCCAGATACTCGTCCGAAAGGAATGGGTAATTGTGAGTACCCGTTGCGGCATCGTCCAGTTTCAGCGGATAGGTCGTTTGAACTTCGACGCCTCCGATTCCGGCAGCCCTCATGAGCTCGAGTTCTCTCTCCAACTCCTCTTTCGTGACGGAGGGGCCGAACCACCACCAACGCATCATGATTCGGCAATCGTCGGGAGGGTTCTCAAAAGACTTCCGGAGGTCACTTATGGAATTTCCTCCGCTTCGGGTTTGCGCCGGAATCTGTGAACCCAAAAGCATTATCACAACCACGAAGGCTAGCAAAAGCTGACGCTGGACTCTTTGCAGCATCTGCAATCCATTTGGGAGTGCCGTGATCTTGATACACAATCGTGGCCGGCCCTGCTATCGTAATCCCAGCTCCTCGATTACCAGAGTACTCGGATCGGAGGGAGCACCCCTTGACCGTGTACTTCGATTAGTTGCTTGGGTTTCGCGGGCATCGCCGGCTCCGAAAAGAATAGTCACATTTCTATGAAACAGCAGCCGAAAAGAAACGAAAGGTCGCGGCCCTCCGCCCAACACGCTATGGAGTTGCACCAAGACAATCCGTCCCAGGAGAAGCGGCGGTTCGCGCAAGTTTACGAAATCGCGTTCCTTCCAGCTGTGTCGACTTTTCGCGAGATGTCTTTTCGAGTTGGGCTGTGCAGTGTCGGTAAGCTGCTGTCGCTGCTTATCGTTACGTAGGCTTTTGAAGCGAACGCTTGAGGACATTGCGGACATGATTTGCATCCGGGTCTTGTGGTGTCAACGTACTTTCTTCCGTGGTCGTGCTTGGCGAGGCGGGAGTGATCACGGAACCCGTAGCCCAGCTCGTCGTGAATAGTCATTGATTCACCCTCTATTGCCTGGTTTCGATCTGCATCCGCCGCTAGAAGACGCTAGCGGCAAGTGCGAACTTATCATAGCTGCTGTCGACCACCTGGAACCGAATAGGTGAAAAAGCCTAGCGAGAAGCCAGTCAAGGCTGGGTGACAAATGTTTCACTACAAAAGTCCCGGTAGGCAGCGCGCGCCTTGGCTGTGTCGCCTTGCACGGCGTGGACACGTCTTCCCGCCGGCTCGGAACGGTAGGAAAAGAAGTCCAAGGAGCCGAGGAGGAAGCTATGAACTACAAACTATCCGGAAACTCGATATCGCGCTTCCGGCCTACACCCTCACCACGGACGGCCTTCTCTTGTGTGCGGAAACATGCCCTACGGAACTTGTACTTACGCTAGCGATACGCCCTAGGCGCATGACACACCGTTCAAAGGACTTCCGTTCGATGAACTCCGCACATGGCATCGTGAGACTCCCTTGTTTCTCTTGGATTTCCCCTGTTGACGGAACCTTTTCGATTTTCCATCGTCTACATCCCTGGAAAGTCGCCGGGAGGAGCCGTGTCTCCACAAGTTGCTCGAGGCCAGGTTGTGTTCCTGGAGAATTTTCGTCGGGACTTGAGGTTTGCGTTTCGTACGATGAGGAAGGACTACGGCTTCGCGATCTTTGCGATTTTGGTCGTGGGGCTAGGGATTGGGGCGAGCTGCACTATTTTTAGCGTGCTGAACACGATTTTGATTCGACCGCTGCCGTTTCGGGACCCCGACCGACTGGTGTGGGTGGCGAATCATACTGACGATACGAATGACATGTCCGGGAAGACGGTGCAGGTCGACTACTTGCTGGATTACCGGGGAAAGAACCGGTCGTTTGAGGACTTAGCAGCGTATTTCGCGTTCTACGGCGTCAGAGACGCGAAATTGATTGGCGATGGACAGCCGGAGAGGTTGACGAGCATTCCGGTGACGCAGAATTTTTTCCCCTTGCTAGGAGTTTCCCCGCAGATCGGACGTCAGTTCAGCGCGGAAGAATGCAAGTGGAATGGGCCGAAAGTGGTGATGCTGAGCGATGCGCTGTGGAGAAGGAGGTTTGCCGGGGATCCGAGAATTGTGGGGCGAACGCTGGCGTTTGACGGCGGTCCGGCAACGGTTGTGGGGGTGCTGCCGCAGGAGCGGGGCTACTGATCCGCAGCTTCTTGCGCGTGCTGGATGTCGACTTGGGTTTTCAGCCGGAGCGGGCCGCGGCTCTGCGGATTGACCCCAATGCTACGTATAAGACGCAAGAACAGAAAAACGCCTACTTCACGGAGGCATTGCACGGCGTACTGGACGTGCCTGGCATCGAAGCGGCGGGATTGTCGGATGCGCTGCCGCTCGGACGCAACCGGAACTGGGGCATCGCTGCGAAAGGCATGATTTACACGCCTCAGACCTATCCCTATGGATTTCCTCGCATCATCAGCGAAGGATACTTTCGAGCGATGGGCATCCCGTTGCGGACCGGACGGGATTTTACAGAGCGTGACACCAAGGGATCATTGCCCGTAATCATTTTGAACGAAACGCTGGCGCGAAATTTGTGGCCCGGACAGGATCCCATTGGGAGAATTGTGCGGACGGACAATCCGGAACGCACGGTCCTGGGTGTGGTAGGTGACGTTCGCCACCTGGCGCTCGAAGAAGCGTCGGGAAACGAGTTTTACATTCCCATGCGGCAAACCGATGACTACGGCACGGTGGATCTTGTTGTGCGTACGTCCCTGCCCACGGCTCAATTGGCATCCCGGCTGCGCGAAGGGCTGCGGCCGGTTGAATCGAATCTACCGACTTCGGATTTGCGCACGCTCCAAACGCTCGTAGACCGAGCGACTTCGCCCCGGCGTTTTGTGGCTTTATTGCTCGGTGGATTCGCGGGGTTTGCGCTGATTCTAGCGTCGGCTGGGAATTTATGCAGTGATCTCGTATTCGGTGAATCAGCGCCACACAGAGATTGGGATTCGGATGGCATTGGGCGCGTTGCCGACGGCGGTGAGGCAACTTATCTTGGCCGAGACTATGCGTTTGGCGGGAATGGGCGCGGCGATTGGACTGATTGGAGCGCTGCTGACAACGCGGCTGGCGACTTCGCTTTTGTATGGCGTGACCGCGACAGACCCTTTGACGTTCGGGGGGACGATTGCGATCCTTGCAGCCATGGCCGCGCTGGCAGGGTATTTGCCCGCACTGCGAGCGGCTCGGATTGAGCCGGTGACGCTGTTAAGGTCCGAGTGACGAAAGACCTCGCTTTCGCGGTCTTGCCGGCCTTTTGTGGCGATCATCAGTTGCGCCAGCCGGTTGCGCTTCGAGCACTCATGCTGCTCGACAAAACCGCTTGGCTGGCTGCGGTGTGGCCAACGGTAAACCCTGGAACGCAGGAGTCTTCGCATTGCTCCCTCACATGGGACCAAGCGTTGAACGAACAGCCGTGGTGGGTCGTGAGTGGAAGTGTGCGGACGTTAGGAGTAGGACAGAGAGCAAGGCCATGCATCAAAGGACCAGCCAGATGATCTCTCAAAGTTGCGATGCCAGGCTCTCGAAGAGAAATAGACCGGATTTTCCGGCGACGACTATGTCCTGATCACCGTCCCCATCGATATCCACTACCGCGATTTGCATCCCTCCGCCGGTACGCGTGCTGTAGTCCAGAACATGCCTCTTCCACTGCACCGCGCCATCCACCATGATTCGCTCGTACCAGTAGACTCCGAGCGGCTCGTTGGCACCGGGATCATGGTCATGCGCATAGTAGCGTTTGCCGGTGATCAGTTCACGCCGTCCATCGCCATTCAAATCCGCCAAGGTCATCGCATGTGCCTGCGACCAGCTATTATCAATCAAATGCTTCGTCCACACGCGATTCCCCCGGGCATCCTTCTTCTGCTCATACCAGAAGATGCCGTAGTCGTGGGCCAGGCTGGTGATCAGATCGGGCAACCCATCGCCATTCACGTCTTCGGTGTAGATGAATCCGGTGGCGCCCAACTCAAACTCGGGATGAAACGTCCAGTCACCGTTCCTCGGGTCGCGCGGGGCCTCAAACCAGCCCTCAGGCGTGATAATGTCCGTATGCCCATCCCCGTTGACATCGCCCGCTCCGATTCCGTGCCCGTAACTGCGGGGACTGATTTCATGTCGCACCCATGGGTCTCGACCGCCGCGTTCCGCCAGTTCATACCATGTCAACGGGAAGTCAAGCTTGCCGAACTGAGGCAAGAGCTGAAGGGGTTGGCCCGTATTCAGGATGTCAACCAAGAAGACAAACTCTACGGGAGAGCCGGACTCGATCAGGTGCTCACGCCAGGCGCCGCCGGATTTGCCAGGATTCTCCCACCAGGTTAGAGGCTTCGACCAATAGGAACAACTGACGATGTCCGGATGGGCGTCGTGGTTCACGTCGATAGCCAGATCGCTCAGGTCCTCCAGGTAGTCGAACGTATAGGACAAGTCCCGGAACTTGTGTTTGAGGAAGCGCGGACCGAGGCCGGCTTCCGGGGGCCCTTGCTCGAACCAATGCTCTCCCGAGATGATGTCCAGTCTGCCGTCTCCATTCATGTCGGCGACGGCAACCGTTTCGCTGATCCCCAGATCAAGCGTATGTTTGCGGAAAGGGATGGCGTCGTCCCCCGCGGGTACCGTGGCGATATGGATGTAACGGTCTGGCTCACTTCGCGGCGAGACCAGCGAGCCGCTTTGTCGTATATGCTTCTGCCTTCGTGTATGAGCAAACGCAGCGGCCGGAACAATTGCGGCCACTGATTTCAGGAACTGCCTTCGTCCGCGCTTTCTCGAATCGTCCAACGTTAGCGTACCCCGCGCGCGCGTGCCGTCCGTTTGGTACTGACATCGATCTCCTGGCTCAACGCGGTGATGAACCGAAGCCCTTCCCGCGCAAGCTCGTCGCCTGAAGGAGCAAGATCGCGCCAGATGGCGGCTGCGGCAGCGAGCTCCGGCTCCGGCTGGGCGAAAGATTCAATGGTCATCCAGCCCTGGTATCCCATCTCTTTTAAAGCCCCGAGAATACCCCGCCAGTCGTTGTGTCCTGTACCGGGAACGCCTCGGTCATTTTCGGAGATATGCACGTGTCCAAGGTCCTTAGCGACGGCGCGAAGAGAATCGGCAGGGTCTTTTTCTTCAATGTTTGCATGGAAGGTGTCGAAATGAATCAGCACATTCGGCTCGCCCACATCGTGGGCCAATTGAGACGCGTCGGCCAGAGTGTTGAGGAAATAGGTCTCAAAACGATTGAGTGGTTCGATGCAAAGCGTGATGCCAAACGTGCGGGCTCGCTCGGCGGCCGCGTGGAGGCCTTCTACGGCTCGTTTCCATTCGTCGTCGGTCCTCGGCCGTCCACTCATCATGCCCAAGGCTGCATAGAGCGGGCCACAAATGAGCTTGCACCCGAGTTCCGCCGTACGCGCAATGCATTGCTGCAAAAACTCCCCTCCGCGGGCACGTACCTGCGCATCCGCATCGATCAGGTTGGCCTCACGTGGTAAGACGCTGCAGGCGGTGCGCTCAAGACCTGCTCCATCCAGGATTCGCCTCACGGCCGGAATGCTGGCAGGTTCACTCGGCGACAAAAACAGTTCGACACCGTCGAACCCCCACTCGCGGATCCGAGAAAAAAGCGCCGAATGTTGCTCGGTTATCCGCGTGGTCCACACCATGGTATTGACGCCGTATTTCATGGCGGCAAGTGTTCTGCTGGGCTTAGTCGATTTGCTTCCGGTGTTCATCGGAAAGGCCTCGCGGCGCCCGTGACCGTGGCGCCTGCCGCGTCTTTTCCCCTTGCTCTAGGGCCTGGTTAGGACCGATCGGATTGATAGCACAAGGTGGAAAAGCACTGAGATACGTGTTCCCCTGATACTGCAAATCCTGGTGGATGCCGATGGCCGACGTATAATATCCATTCACCGTCATCTGCTTGAGAGTTCGAAAGAAGCGCTCGAGATCAGTAGTCGGGTGGTCCTCGTGTGCAGCTGATTTGGCAAGCGCCTCAGTGAGCGAGGATTTTCGGGCCTCCTCTTGCATTTGCATCAGGCCTTCGCGCCACTGCTTTTGGACCTCCCTACCGCTGGTCGAAACCATTAGGTCGGCGAAAAGGCTCACCTCGGCTGCTTTTGCGCCGGGCGCGTGATCGTCGGTGGGAATAATCATTTCCATAAGCTGGTCGAGCAGCTCCCGCTCTTCTGCGGTAAAGAACCGGAGTTTGTCGTCTCTCGCCAGCCCGCCCGCGCCCGTAGGTAAATGGCCCAGAGCAGGTGAGAGGGTGTCGAGTTTCGGTGCGAGAGCGCCGATAGCCGTGATTTTGATCGCGGTTCTTCGTTTCATACAAGCTCCAACTTTCCTTCCGATGCCGCGCCTTCGAGGTTCCTCGAGCGTCGCTGGTTCGCGCAACAAGGTCTAAAGCTGCCCGCGCCTCCTTTGCTCCTTGATGTAATCCGCCGCCCGAAGCGAGAGCGCCATGATGGTGAGCGTGGGGTTCTTCTCGCTCGAAGTGGTAAAACAGCTTCCATCGGTCACGAAGAGATTCTTCACCTCGCGCGCCTGGCAAAAGCTGTTCAGGACGGAGGTCTGGGGATTCCTGCCCATGCGGATTGTGCCCACCTCATGACTGGCAAAGCCGCTCGGGGCTTGGCTGGAATCCGGGAAAGCCTCCCCTTTCAAATTTGAGCAAATTTCCATCAGGCTTCGATTCTTGTCGCGCCAGAGGGCCAAATCGTTCTCGCCAAATCGGAAATGAACTACCGGTATGGGGATGCCATACTCGTCTGTGTGATGAGGCGCCACGGTTACGCAGTTTTCCGGGCGCGCTTCGACTTTTCCAAATGCGCCAAGCATCATATAACCCGGTTGCATCTTGCGGATGCGTTCCTTATACGCGCCGCCGTAGCCGGCGAGCCGCGATGCATGCTGGGGAAACATGTAGCCCGAAAAATTGACCTGAAATCCCCAGCCGCCCGCGTAGTCTTTTTTCTGAGCGAGATGATTGTATCGTGGAATGTACACGTGGTCTGTGGCTCCGTCTTGGTTGAACGGCGGAGCGCCCTCAAGTTCCTTTAGATAGATATCCGCGCCTCCTCCCAGGTGACCGTGAAGATAGCGCCCCACGATACCGTTGGAGTTGGCCAGACCGTTCGGGTGCTGCGGCGACCGCGAATTCAAAAGCAGCCTAGCGGATTCAACCGTCGCGCAACAAACGACGACGACTCTTGCTCTTACCTCGTGCTCCTGCTTGGTTTGTGTGTCCACAAAACACACGCCGCGCGCCAGCCCTTCCTGGTTCACCAGGATTTCACGCGCCAGAGCGTTTTGGCGGAGCGTGAAGTTGCCCGTCCTTTGCGCCTTCGGCAACATGGCCACGGCGCTGTTGAATAACGCCCCCACATCACACCCATCCATGCAGTGGCCGCAGTAGTGACATGGCGGGCGGCGGTCATAAACGACGGTAGCGACGGCTTTGCGCACCGAAATGAGAGGAATTCCCAGGCTCTTCGTTGCCCGATGCAAGATGTGTTCGCTGCAGCGCCACGGAAGCGGAGGTAGATAGTGTTTCCCTGCAGGCACAATCTCGAGCCCGTCGTCCTGGCCGCAAACGCCGATCATCTGCTCCACCCGCTCATAATAAGGTTCCAGCTCTTCATAGGTCAGCGGCCAGTCTTCCTCGCTGCCGTTCACCGACGATTCTTGGAAGTCTCGTGCTGCGTAGCGGAGCACTACGGCATTCCAATGCACCGTCCTGCCCCCTACCACACGTATCCGGTCCACGCTCACATGATCGCAGTCTTCATAGCGAATCGAGGTGGACACCCTCCCTTGGTAGAAAGGCGCCTGCTTCTCGCCGCGAAACCCGCGGTAAGGCAATTCGTAAGGCCACTTATGCGAGAGGAACTTGGTCAGGGGCACTTCCCTCCCGGCTTCGAGCAGGATGACCTTCGCTCCACCCTCGCAAAGCTCTTTGGCCATCACACTCCCAGCGGCTCCGGAGCCAATAATGCAAACGTCGTAGGATGACAGCTGGCTCGACATGTCCCTTCCCGACTGACAGCGAGAGCATGGGAATTTCGATCAGCAGAAAAGACCCATAACTTTTTGCTCTCGAAATTCTGCGTGTACTGCAGTGAACTTACGAGATCAGGTGCAGGGCACAAAAAAGACCAGAACGCGACCCTCATTCCACCGCGTGGCCTGCTGATCATAACAAAAGTAACTTAGGGCCGGACCTAAAAGCTGGAGTTGGCGGCGGGGAAACCTTGAGACCGAGATTGACCTACTAGCTTCGTCCCGCATCGCACCGAATCCCCTTTTTCTATTGCTGCGGGTTGGTGGCCCGGCTCATGGGCACGTTCGTTTCGCGTACGGGGCGGTCCACTTCAGCCGGCCGTGCCGGCGCTTCGAGGCCGTCGGTAAGCAGATAACCCTCGAGGGCGATGCCCGTGGTCCAGACGTTCTCGAGCGCGGCAACGTATTCCAGATGAAGCTGGTAAAGGGCCCTCTGGGAATCTAGGACGACGGGATAGGAAGCGAGCATCTTTCCGTATTCGTCGACGAGAAGCGAATAGGCTTCTTTAGCGCGTGGGAGAATTCCCTCGCGGTACTCGTCGGCCATGATGCGAGCCGTAGCGTACTGATCGAGGACGGCCGCGGCGCGTTCACGCAGCGTGAGTTCAACACGCATTTCTTCTCGCTGTGCGCGGTCCAGGTCCTGACGGGCAGCGGCGATATTGCCCTGGTTGCGGTTCCAGAGGGGAAGAGTGACGCCGACTTCGGCAATTCCTTCCCAGCCGATGGATCGGTTGATGCCCTCGAGTTGCTCCCCGAAGTACTCGGCGCCCGCCCGAAGCTGGAGATCGGGAACCGGCTCGGCTTTGCTGCGTTCGAGGACGGCCTGCGCGCGGGTGGTGGAGATCGCCGCGATCCGCACCGCCGGACTCTCTTTGGCAATGGCTTCGACGACCTCTTCCTCGTTCACTCGCGGTAGGTCAGCCTCAAGGTTGCCGTCGACAACCTGCAAGGCCAGGTCCGGCTTTCCAATCACGGCCGTTAGACCGCGCCATTCCTGGCGCAGCGTGTTTTCCCGAACGTGGACCGCCATCTGCCTGCGCCGGGCTTCGACCTCAGCCTGCAGAACTTCCGGCCTGTCCGCCTGTCCGGTGTTGCTGAGGCGATGTTCCGTTTCCGCATTGTCCTGAGCGATCCGCGCCAAGTCCCGCTGCGCTTCCAGTAGTTCCTGCGCCGCGAGCACGCGATAGAACGCGATGCGCACGGCGCTTTCGATTCGCATCTTCTGTTCTTCGGCTTCCACTTCCGCAAGGCGAATCTCCTGGCCAAAGATCTGGCGATTCTTGCCGAGTTTTCCGGCAGTGACGATGGGCTGCGAGACGAAAAATCCCTGCTTGCCGCCGCCAACCGAGCCTCCGCGGATTTCGTCACCGGTGTAGCCGACTGTCGGATTGGGATAGAGGCCCGCCTGCTGTTGTCGGGCTTTTGCCGCACGAATCTCCGCCTCCGCTTGGCGCAGGGTCGGATTGCTCTGGGCCGCCAACCGCTGCAACGAAGTCAGCGTCATCAGCGGGCCCTTGGCTTGCTCCTGCGCCTTTCCCATCCGGGGGTAGACCGGTTCCACAGTCCGCATGGTCATCTGGTGCTCGCCGTGTTGCATCTCCTGCTTGCTTTGGTCCTGTGCCGGATTCTGTTCGGGCTTTTGGTGTTGATGTTGCGGTTCCTGCGGATGCGGCGGTTGCTGGGCCGCCGCGTATCCTGCTGCCACCAGCGATGCTGTAAACAGCGCTCTCAGACTTCTCGTGAAACTCTTCATGAGCGTAATTCCTTTTTCTAGATTTGCGATCGTTCGTTACATGGAGGGTGGGCGGTCTTTGTCCATCTTCATCGGTGGCATGGGCGGATTCGGTGTTCCGGCTTTAATCCGCGCCATGATCTCGTCGTATTTCTGGTTAGGCAGAATGCGCATGAGGGTCATCATTCCCTGCATGCCGGCGCTCCAGTTGGGCGGAAGGCCATAGGTTTCGGGCTTGGCAACGGCGTCGTCCATGCCCATCTCCATGAAAGCGTCCTGAGGAAACCCCGGCTGGGAGTTGGCGCTCGCTGCCACCGGCGAAGGCGGCGAGTGCCGGAAGGGCACACTCTTGGCGAGCGTCTGCATTTGCGCCATCGCGCGATCCACGGTTTGGTCGGCGGTCATGATGGCGCGGTCGCGAATTAAATCGGACATGCTGTTCATCATGTGGTGCGGGAGGTGGCAGTGAATCATCCAGTCGCCGTTAAACTTCGCTTCGAATTCCACGACTTTGGCTTGCGCGACGCCCACGAGAACGGTGTTGGTGGGATACCAGGTACTGTCGGGCGCGCGCCCGCCTTCCGTTCCCGTTACGTAAAACTGGTGGCCATGCAGGTGGATGGGATGATGATCCATCCCGAGGTTGACGATGCGCAGGCGCACGCGATTGCCTTGACGCACGATCATCGGTGTGGTGGCGGGCGCGGCGACGCCGTTGAACGTCAGCCAGTTGAACTCCATGTTCGCGGTATTCGGGACATCCAGCCCGGGCAAGATGGCCCATTCCTGCAGAACGATTCCGAAATCATGGTCCACATGCGGCTTGTACGGCTTCTCGGGATGGATGATGAACATGCCGATCTGACCCATCATTTCCTGCATGGCGGAGTGCGCGTGGTAGAAGAACGTGCCTTCCTGGTGAAGAGTGAATTCGTAGGCGAACTTCTCGCCCGGAGCAACCGGCATCTGGCTGATGTACGGCGCTCCATCCATTTCGATAGGGACTTCGATACCGTGCCAATGGATGGTCGTGGCTTCGGGCAGTCCGTTCTCAAAGATGATGCGGACGCGGTCGCCCTCCCGGACTTGGATGGTCGGACCAGGACAACTGCCGTTGTACCCCCAGACGGTCATGTTCCTGAACGGAACGAGTTTCCGCTGAACCGGCTCCGCTCGAAGCCGGAAGACTTTGACTCCCCGATCCATTTCGTAGGGAAGATCGGGAACGTCCGGCGTTTGCACCGGAAGCGTGGCGATTGGACCGCTCGAACCTGACTTGACGGCAGGCATTTTGTGCTGCGAATGCGGCATGCCGGGCATCGCCTGCATTTGCTGATTCTGTCCTGTGGCTAGGGCTTTCGCGGCGGCGATGAGTCCCGCGCTCAGAGTGGCCGTGCTTTGAAGGAACATCCGTCTTGCCCGATTCATTTCATTTCTCCTTGTTCGAAATTCTTTCCGGCCGCCTTTCGGCGCGTCGGGAATAGTTGGGCTCCTCCCAGGAGGGCAGCCTCCCGTTTGGCGAGGCCATTGGCTCGGCTCAAGGGCACGATGATTCACGCCAGAGGTGCGAGCCGGAAGGCAGGCTTGGTTTGGTGATTCAAAAAAGGAACGAGCGATGAGGCAGGAACTAAATGCGAAGAACGCCAATCTGCTGATGGAGAGGAATACGCCGCGGTACAAGGGGAGGAGCCAGGTCCAATCCATCGGAAGCGGTCAGGTTGGCAACCGAAAAATTCCCGGGCGAAGCGAACAGAACCGCGGGGCTCATGTAAGCCGAAATGCTCAGCTCAATCCTTGCGACGCCTCCCGATTTTACGAACACCACACTCGGGTGAGCATGCTTTGAACAGTCGGGCTTATCGGGCACGCTCGAACGATGGGAGTGGTGAGAGGTTGACGACTCGCAGTCATGGCTGGAGGTTTGCTGAGGGTGGTCTGGGCAAACGCCAAGTGCACAGATTGTCGCACAGGCCGAGGCGGAGGAGATCACCATCGTGAAGATGGCTGCGAGTGCTCTGTTACAGCCCGCCGTGACACGTATCATCAACTGTAGGCTACCATCTCCATCAGATAATAAACAAATGGGGAAGCGAAGCGTTCGCAAAAGTCCGCCAGTTTGCTCTCTCCGGTTGCTGGCCCGCGAGGCGCCACCGATGCGGGGAATGCGGGTCGTGATTCATGTTCAGGGCGCCGAGTCTCGGGTCGTCGTTCGGCAGATCACTGCTCACGCTGTTGACCCCATTGTTTCGCGGTCACGAAGGTAGATCGCTCGAGCGAATGAGAATGGACCCATCCAGTTCGGTGTCGCCGGCAAGATATCTCCGCTGAACCTCCTTCTCGACGGGCTGGCGGTTCGCTCTGAACACTTCAAGTTTGTCTTTACCATCTCCATGGAAGTGATCGTCCAGGGCTTCCCTGGTGATAGCGCACCGCACGCACGCTTCGCCATCTTGCCCGTAGAAAAGGACCATATCGCGCTCGTAGACGAAACTCTCCATGGGCGCCGGGAATGTCAGGTCATGCCGCTCCAGGCGCCATTGTACGCGGCGTACGATAAAGGTGGTGAACGGATGGATGTCCATCTCGATGCTGGCGCGGTCCAGCGCGGTCAGATAAGACTTGCGATCCACGATGCGAATCACCGTCCAAGGATAGCCGCCCGATGCCAGCATAACGTTCATGAGGAAGCGCGCCATGCGGCCGTTCCCATCCGAGTACGGGTGGACATAACCGAAAAGCCAGTGTCCCAACACCGCGCGCACCGAAGGCTCGGGTTCTTTTTCCAGAAGATCGAAGAACGCCGGCATGGCCTCGCGCACCGCCTCCCACCTTGGCGGAACGTAGCGCGACCCGCGCAGATACACAGGTATATTCCTGTATCCGGCCAAGGATCGCGGTTCTATCAGGCCGGCTGTAACGCAGGGCAGGAATAATTCGCGATACCAGTCGTTGTGCGCGGCGCGCGCGAGCGCGGCGGGGTTCTCACCGGCGATCACTTTCTCTACTTCTTTTTTCACGAGCTGGAAAGCTTGCCAGTATCCCCGAGCGGCGAGGGCGTCGCGATTTCTGCGATCACCGGCGTCATTCTCGGGGTCCCAGCCGCCTTGCCGCACTCTCTCAACCAGGGCCGGCGTGACGGAGTAGCCTTCAATGGACAAGGAGTGGTAGGCATCGGTCGGATAGATTTCGTCGACGAAGCGAAGATACGGTTCCTTGTCTGCCGGGAGTCCCGGCGCCTTCGGAAACCCCGCGAGAACCTTGCCACGCATTGATTCCCAAAGCATCTCGACGCGGCTCACGATCGGAGCGGTGGGACGGCTCGGTTTGGGGAATATCTGTCCGGCTTCAAATGGACTGCTTTCCCGTACATCATATCCCGCGCCCTTCATCGCGCGGAGAATCTCGTCCGCGAGTTCGCCGCGACCGGTTTGGCGGAAGGCTTTGGCAAGATAACCGGCTTTCGCCGAATGACCGCCGTTCAGCAGGAGCCGAAGCAGGTCCGAGGCGTCCGCGAGGCTCGCCATCACCACTTGCGCCTCGAGTGGATACAGCTGAAAAAATGATTCTGGCACGCGTACCAGCGCCGCCGCCGCCGTAAACAGACGCAATCCCTCCCGCACCGTGAGGGCCGCAGGCGGGGGCATCTCGGCAACTTTCAAATCGTAAAGCGTTGTGCCGAAGAGAAGCTTGATATCGTTATTCGTGGCTTTGGGACTGTGGACAACTAATTGGTCCGGGATCACCGTTCTCTCGCCGTGCAAAAAAAGGGACTGCTCCGGCGACAGGTGCCACTGGTCGCCAAAACGCTCGTCGCAGTAACGCGCGCAGAATTCCCAGAACGACGCATGCCAAGGGGTGCCCTCGCCGGCCTGTGCGTCGGGGCTTGAAGAAATCAGCCAGCCCTTCATGACTTCTTGCAAGAAGCCGTTGTCTACTAGCCGTTCGCGGTGAACTCGGCTCAGGTCGTCGGAACGGAAGACACGCTGGTTGCCTTCCTGGATGGCCTTGAGTACGTCAAGCGATTCAGCCAGTTTTTCGTTGGGCGAGGGCATGAGGCCTCCATCTTCGTAGATCATTACAAGTTTATTGTGCCGAGTAAGTACAAGTCTATGATGCCGCATTACTGCAAGTCAATTGTGCTGTATAGGTGCAAGTATAGTGCGCCGTATAAATGCAAGTGTATCATGCTTTATCTTATCTAAAGCATGTATTTTCAAATTGATACGAGACATTGCTTTTGCGAGTTCAGGCCAATCCTTCCAAGGCCGGAGGGCAAATTTCACGTCTACACCAAGGCCCAAAAAAAAGTACGACACGCAAGACACTCGTCAGACACCCTTCTGTTCACCGCTTCTTATTGTTAGGCGAGTGCTTTTCTCTAGCAGCTGCTCGTTTTTTCGCTGGGGCCGTTGTAAGAATCTGCCCGCGCTTGCGGGTCTCCCGGTCGAGGAAATGGATTGCTAGCCAACCGGCGCCAAGGGTATTCGGACCGCGCAGCACGGCCCGCAGGCTCTGCCGTTGCACTACCGGGATCCTCCCATGGTGTAATCGTTACGCCGTGTTTGAAGCGACCCGCTTTTCCGCAGCGCCGTCCGGCCCTTCAACCGTTGACGGATCTCGAGCGCGGAGCCTAGCATGAGGGGCGAAACGGCGAGGGGAGTCAACGGTGATTGGTCAGGTTCTCGGCCATTGTCGTGTCCAGGCAAAGATTGGCGAAGGTGGCATGGGCGTCGTTTATCGCGCCTACGACGAAGTGTTGCAGCGCGATGTGGCCGTAAAAGTTGTCAAGAAGGATCCTCAGCTGGATTCCTCGGCAAGCCAGAATCTACTCAAAGAAGCGCGGGCTTCTTCCTCTCTCGCTCATCCCAACATTTGCACGATCCACGACGTTGGCGAAACCGAAGGCGAACTTTACATTGTCATGGAACTCGTGGAAGGCAAGTCCCTCTACGAGATGTGCCGAGATGGCGGATTGCCCCCGGAGCTAGTCATCCGCTACGGCGCGCAGATCTCGAGCGCGCTTGTCCGCGCTCATGACCGAGGCATCGTCCATCGAGATCTGAAGACCGCGAACATCGTGGTCACCGCAGAAGGGCTGGCAAAAGTACTCGATTTCGGTTTGGCAAAACGAGTGGGGGATGGTTTATTCGAGGGTCCTACTCGCACTCTTGAAACGATCGAGGACGGCTCCACACTGAGCGGCACTTTGGCTTATATGTCGCCGGAAGTCCTGCGCGGAGAAGGCTCCGACTACCGTTCGGATCTCTGGGCGCTGGGAGTTGTGCTTTATGAAGCGGCTTCCGGACGCCGGCCTTTTGAAGGGCCGACTGGCTTTGCATTGAGCTCGGCCATAATGCGCGAATTGCCCAAACCGCTCGGTCCTCCTGTCCCGCCCGGCCTTTGGGCCATCATCCAGCGCTGCCTGTCGAAAGAACCGATGCAACGTTACCAGCGCGCCGGAGAAGCTCTAGCGGCGCTTGAGGCCATCCAATCCGCGGCCGTTTTCGCACCGGCGCCCAGCGCCGACCGCAGCGAACCTCGAACCACGGTCTTGCACAGTGTGCGCCACGCGCGCGTCCGCAAAGGAGATTTTCTTTTGCTGGTAGGAACAACCAAAGGAGCTTTTATCCTTCGCTCCAACATCAACCGCGCCCGCTGGGACGTGGGTGGTCCTTATTTCCACGGTTACGCGGTTTACACGATGGTTTATGACGGCCGTCGTGGGCAACACCGCATCTGGGCATCGACGCAAAGCTTTTGGGGCACTCTGCTGCGCTCGAGCGGGGACTTTGGCAAGAGCTGGACGAATCCGCAGGAGGCCAATATTCGATTTCCTGCGGACACCGGTGTTTCCTTGAGGAACATCTGGCAGATCTCGCTCGGCCGGGCGGATGAGCCTGACGTTCTTTATTGCGGCGTCGAGCCGGCGGCACTTTTCGAAACCCATGATGGCGGGGAGACGTGGTCGTTGGTACGCGGTCTGTTCGATCATCCGCATCGCCCGCGTTGGGTGCCCGGCAATGGCGGATTGGCGCTACACACGATCGTGCTCGACCCTGCCGACAAGCAGCGCATGTACGTGGCGATTTCCGCTGGCGGCGTTTATCGCACCAATGATGCGGGACGTACGTGGACGGCGCAAAACAGGGGAATCCGGGTCACGTTCATGCCTGGCAAATACCCCGAGTTCGGGCAATGTGTTCACAAGATCGTGATGCACCCGGCGCGCCCCGCACGCCTGTTCCTGCAAAACCATTGGGGCTTATATCGCTCGGACGACGGCTCCGAAAACTGGACCGACATCGCTAATGGAGTGCCGTCAGACTTCGGCTTTGCCATGGTCATGCATCCCAGGAATCCCGATTGCGTCTACATCGTTCCCGTCGAGTCCGACCAGTTTCGCTGCGCGTGCGATGGCCGGCTGCGAGTTTATCGCACGCGCAACGGTGGGGCCTCCTGGGAGCCGCTCGCTCGAGGCTTGCCGCAAAAACAGGCTTACGAAACGGTCTTGCGCGATGCCATGACGGTAGATTCGCTCGATCCGGCGGGAATTTTCTTCGGCACAAGAAGCGGGCAACTCTTTGGCTCGTGCGACGAGGGAAGAACTTGGAACAAAATCCTCGATGGACTGCCCTCAATTGTCTGTGTGCGGAGCGCATTTATCGAGGATGGGTCGGCATCTTCAGGCCCGACCGGGCCCGTTACTCCGCCTCCGTCTTCGTCTCGAAAAAGCGCTCACCCGCCAAGCCACTCGCGGCGAAAAAGAAGATAATTGTGCCGGTGACCTTTCATATTCCCGGGCCGTTGCGCGAATTCACTGGAGGGCGCAGCAGAGTCACGGTCGAGCCATCACCAGTCACTTTGGCGGAGGCCTTGGCTGCACTGTGGAGGCTACACCCCGGTCTCAGGGATCGCCTCGCCACCGAACAAGGACAAATGCGCGAGCACGTCAGCATTTTCGTCGGTGACGAGGATGTTCGATATACCGGAGGCCTCACGAGTCCTGTTCCGCCGGGATCGGATATCTTTATTGTGCCAGCCATCAGCGGCGGCTGCGGGTCTGCTTTAACGATCTTTTAGGAGCCCCATAAAAACCGCGCGCAACTTGGAGTCGATGACAAGTTAGGCACACGCCGGTTCCATTGCCTTGACTTCACTGGTGGACTGGTCTACACTACGGAGTTTTTAGGTGGCCCCAAATAGGTTGCAGGGGCCGGGACTCACATGGACAAGAAACGACTCGATTATTACAAGAAGAAATTGCTGGCGCGGCGCGAAGAACTGACGAAGACCATCGCACGCACCCAGGAAGAAGGACGGACAGCGGACGAAGATCCCACGGTCGACCTGGCAGACAAAGCGGCCAACTCCTATACCAAGGAATTTCTCTTCGGCATGACCAATACCGACCGCTCGCTCTTGAACCTGATTGATGCCGCGCTAAAGCGCATCCAGGAAGATGAATACGGCGTTTGCGCCAACTGCCAAGAGGAGATGCAGCAAAAGCGGTTGGAGGCAGTGCCGTGGGCCAAGCACTGTATTGCCTGCCAGGAAAAATTGGAGCAAGGCCTGCTATAGACACGCCCAATCAAACGGGAAGTCAGCCTCGCACGGATGTCCTCCGTTCGTAATAACTTTAAGGTAATTTCTTTCTTTATCTTCCCACCGCGGTCGCATCTGCAAGGTGCGCTCATTGGCTTCGCGCCAGGTACCTATTTGCGAGCAAGGCCTGGCTTCCTTCGAACGCCATCGCCCGCGAAATCGGTAGCATCTCTATTCCAGGACTAGGACCAGAAGAACAGGGCCGAGCAGTTGGTGCAATGCTGTCGAGGGATTGGGCGTCTGGTGCGCCGCGCTGATTTCCAGGCCGCTCGCGAAGGCGCTTGCGGTCGCCTCTTAAGGCGATGCTCCTCAGGGGCAAAGGTGCCCGGCCCGGGGCATTTTTGAGCCTCGAAGAGCGGGCTGGGAATCTGTGCGTGGCGCTTTTGCCACACGTCCGGGCAGCCAAGTTGCAACCTTCGCGTCCTACTGCTAGATGATGTATTGACGCGACCTTCGAGGCCTACCGAGGAACGTTGCCCCAGGCTTACGGTGGCCAGGACCGCCAGGACCGCAAGAAATCCACTCCCTGACGTCGTGGAATGGTAGAATAGAGGGAGACAAGCTCGATGGGATCCAACCGGCACATGGCGGCCGATTCCCGGGGGGCTCATACCCCCGAAGCGGCTCGCGAGACTGCGCCCGGTTCCCAAGGCCCCGCCGGTAGTAGAATCCACAACTCGATTTCCCGTCGCGCATCCTTGATGCAGGAACCTGTGCTCGTTTTGAATGCTACCTACGAGCCCATCAATGTCACCGCAGTACGCCGTGCCATGGTTTTGATGCTGAAGGGTGTAGCCCAGGCGGAAGAGCTGCACAGCGCCGAGGTGCATTCGGCGGCCCATTCGCATCAGGTCCCATCGGTAATTCGCCTGCTGGCTTATCGGCATATCCCCCAGCAGAGCCGCGCGCTTTCGCGCAAGAACATTCTGCTGCGCGACCGGAATACTTGCCAGTTCTGCGGCCGCGTGTTCCCCAGCTCGGAACTGACGCTCGACCATGTCCTGCCTCGTTCGCGCGGCGGCCGTTCCTCCTGGGAAAACCTGGTGGCCTGCTGCTACCACTGTAATAACGCCAAGGGCGACCGCACCCCGGAGGAAGCCGGGCTGAAGCTGGCGCGCAAGCCCCGGCCTTTCACGTTGCACACTTCCCGTCAGCTGATGAGGCTGATCGGGCACCGCGACGACCGTTGGCGTAAGTACCTGTTTTATTGAGATTTGCCCTTAATAAATCGATTTGCCCAAAATTATTTTATAGTCCAAGGAAACCTTTTTCGTTCCCGCACATCTAATATTTCAAAACCACTTCGAGGACACACCCCGGGAAGCGGTTAGGGCTTGCCCCTAACCGCTTCTCTCCTTTTACGGGGGAAATTCTTCCCCACCTTCGTTTCTTAGCTTGGTCTTGCCCAATTCGGATTGTTCCTGCAGATTGAGCGGGCAAGCTCGGGGGATCGATCGGGTCGCAGGCCGACCTGACGGGCCGGTCCAAAGGGGCTCTATCGAGGCATGACCACGCGGAGCAGCCCAGGGCTCGAGTCCTGCGCCTAACGAGCACGCGCGACTTCGAGCTCCAGGGCGAGATCTTTGTAGAACTTCATCCTCCGGGGATGGAAGCACCAGGTCGGCGCCCGCGCGAGGCACCAGGGTAGGAAAATGCTGGAGTTCGAACTCCGTAAAAACCCTTAACGGGCGATCTGTCCGCCTTCGGGGTGTTTTCGCGCGCAGCCAGTAATCCGCAGCCCGAAGCGGCGGGTGAATAGGCTCGCTGGCCTTTCACCCGATACCAAGTGCGGCTGCCGCCGTCAGCGAGGCCAGAGGCCAGGAATTTTTGCACTGGTGGCGTGGTCGCGCGGTGGTCACCGCGCCTATCGCCCAACGACCAATCGCTGGATCAAAGGCTCCGGCAAGTGGGCGAGCCGCATGCGTTTCTGCACCGCGGCAATATCGTAGGGAACCCGCCAAAATTCCACCACGTTGTGCGCCAAATCTCCAATTGCGAAAGCAGCTCGCGGATCCCCGTCGCGCGGCTGTCCGATTGAACCGGGATTCAACAGGTAGCGGCGTGTCGGCTCGATCTGCAGCGCGGCAAAAGATTCCGACATGCGCGCCCGAATCTGCAACACTTCCAGGCGCGCGCCCTGATTGGAAAAGCCGCCCTGGTGATGCGTGTGCCCGAAAAAAGTAACAACGGCATTGGAATCGAGGAGCCCTTCCAGAGCCTGTTCCGGCGTGAACACATATTCATCTTCGTCCTGAAGGGCCCCGTGGACCAGCACGATGCCGTCGGTCACCAACGGCCCCTTTGGCAAAGCCGCGAGCCACGCCATATTTTCCGGCTTTAATTCCGCTCGCGTCCAGTCCACGGCAGCCTTGGCAACGGGATTGAAATCTTCCGTGGCCATCAAACCCGTCACCGCCTTGTCGTGATTTCCTCGAATCGTCTTCGTGCCAAGTTCTCGCAACCGGGCCGTTACGTAATTGGGATCCGGGCCGTAGCCAACCACATCGCCGAGGCACACGGACGAATCCCAGCGATCCTTCGCGGCATCGAGGACGGCGTCCAGGGCACTCCCATTGGAGTGCAAATCGCTGAGAATGAGAATGCGCATTCGTGGGTCCTGAAAAAAATGACCTAGAGTATAGATGAACAATCGAGGCGATGCACCAGCGCAAGCGTTGTGCGCGTTGTCCGGGACGCAAAACGGCTTGCGTCGGTCGCAAGGCCCTTTGCCCGTTCCTCCGTTTTAGGAAAGATTTACCTTTTGCAATCAGGAACGTGATGACGCTTGAGGGAAAATAAAGAGAGCACCGCCGCATTTTTTTGGTCCCGGCAAAATTTTATTATGCTCCGGCGAAACATTCCCCGGCACGATTTCGTCTATATGGGGGCAGCCGCCAGAGAGCACTGCTCAAGGCGAGATTCAAAAAAAACCCCCGCGGTGGCAACCGGGGGGCCGTGACACGCAGCTTTTCCGGCCGTTAGTCCAGGAAGACGACGTGTCTTCACCGGCGAGACTACTCGTCCGGCGTTTGCGTGTCAACTCCATCTCGCCCGCCCGGCGTCCTATTGCGGCTGACTCGATCCTTTCGGAAAGGAATTTGACACGCATGAAAAACAGCTCCTTTTTCCGTTGTTTCGCTTTACTCGCTGCCCTGGTGCTGGCAGTGCCACTCCTCGCCAAACCCTTTTCCAAGAACATTAGCCTCGCGCAATCCGCCAAGCTCGGCAAGGCCGAGTTGCAGGCCGGCGAATACCGCCTGATGATCGACGGCAACAAAGCCACCGTGGAAAAGGGTGGCAAAGTTGTCGCCGAATCCGAAGGCCGCTGGGAAGACCGGAGCGCCAAGTCCAGCTACGACTCCCTGCTGATCGGCGAAAATGGCCAAGTCAAGGAAGTGCGCTTCTCCGGGCAGTCCCGCGTCTTTGTTTTTGGCGAGTAAGCGCAGCCGCTTCGTGATGGCTCTCCTCGCGACGACAGGGAGGTTGCACCGCCGCAGCCTCCCTGCTTGTCCGCTAGACCTGCGACTCCGGCTCCTTTGCGTTTCTTCCATTGCTCCAGAAGTCCGCTATGCGCTTGCTCTCTCGCGAATCGCGGCTGCTTCTTGCAGAGTCTTTGCTTCTTGCTTCAACCAATCAGCATGCAATCCCCGTAGCTGTAGAAACGGTAGCCCGCTTCCACGGCATGGCGGTAAGCGGCCAGCACATTTTCTCGCCCGGCAAAGGCGCACACCAGCGCCAGCAACGTCGAGCGCGGCAAATGAAAGTTCGTGAGCAGCGCATTCACGGCGCGAAAATGAAATCCCGGAGTGATGAACAATTGCGCCTCGGCTTTGCCGGAAAGAACCGTATTTGAGCATCGCGCTTCTGCCGCGCGCAGCGCTGCATCTTCAAGCGCTCGCACCACCGTTGTTCCAATGGCCAAAACGGCCCGCCCTGCGGCGTGCGCTCGATCGATTAGCGCGGCGGTTTCGCCTGGAATCTCGTAGGTTTCGGAATGCATCACGTGGCTTTCCAGCGTTTCGCCGTGCACTGGCTGAAACGTCCCGAGGCCTACGTCGAGCGTCAGCTCGCACAGCTCCACACCCCGCTCGCGGATTCGTTTGAGTATGTCCTCCGAGAAGTGCAGCCCCGCCGTAGGAGCGGCAATAGCGCCGGGCCGCTTGGCAAATACGGTTTGGTAACGCTCGCGGTCCGCCGTTTCGTCCGCCCTTTCAATGTATGGCGGCAGCGGAACGTGTCCTAGCCGCTCAAAGTGCTCATTCACGGTGCGCGAGTCATGAGAAACGAACCGCAGGGTGCGCAATCCAAAATCCCCGCGCGCGGTTATCTCCGCCTCCAGTTCTCCCCCGCCGAACAGAACGCGCTCCCTTAAGCGCATCTTGCGCCCAGGGCGGACCAAGGCTTCCCAGGCGTCGTCACCGACTTGGCGGGTCAGCAGGACCTCCACCTTTCCCGTCAAGTGCTCGGCCCGCGTGGATCGCGAGGGCTTCTCGGACCGCACTCCGGCTCTGCGCCCAAAAAGCCGCGCGGGAATCACGCGCGCATTGTTGAGCACCACGAGCTCGTTGCCCGCGAGGAGATCCGGCAATTCGCGAAACCCCCGGTCTTGAAACCTCCCCGAGGAGCGGTCGACGAGCAACAGGCGCGAAGCGTCGCGGTGCTCTAGCGGCCGCTGCGCAATTTGTTCGCGGGGCAGGTCGAAATCCAGATTCTCCAGGCGCATGAGCAGCCGTAGTCTAGCAGGAAGGCCGCTTCGACCAACGAAACAAACCGCTTGGCCATCTGAAGGGCCCGGTCGCGGACGCCACAACACCCAAGAAGTTGGAACCTCCACCGACTCTAAATGACATATACGCTATTCATTCTAAGCAGTTTAGCAAGACATAGCCAACGACCAAAAATTTGACTTGACACTTAGACACTCATATTTTATTATCCCTTTGCAGTCACCAATGGAGGTGCTTACAACCATGAGAACCATAGCCCGATGGGAACCCTTTCGGGGCGTGACCACCCTGCAGGACCAGATCAATCGTCTGTTCAACGATGTTGCCCGGACCGGCGAGCAGTCGAACCTCAGCGCGTGGGCGCCGGCCGTGGACATTTACGAGACCGAGCAAGAGCTCGTCGTGAAAGCGGATCTCCCCGACGTCGATCCCAAGGATCTAGACATCCGCGTGGAGAACAACCTGCTCACCATCCGCGGCGAGCGCAAGTTCGAAAAGAAAGTCAGCGAGGAGAACTACCTGCGCGTGGAGCGCTCGTTCGGTTCCTTCGCCCGCAGCTTCACGCTTGCAAATACCGTGAACACCGATGCGATTAAAGCCGGGTATCAGAACGGCGTGCTGACGTTGAGCATTCCCAAGCGCGAGGAAGCGAAGCCGAAGCAGATTGAGGTGACCGTCAACGCTCCGGCCGTGGCCGCGGCTGCTTCCGGCAAATGAGCTCCCGACGCAGCAAGAGGCTCAAAGAAAAGGTGCCGAGGGGGCAACCGGGAAGGGGCTGGCCGTCGCGCCAGCCCCTTCTGGCGATCGCCGGGAGATTGAGGTTGCTATGTTGCGATTTGAAAAAATGACCGTGAAGGCGCAGGAAGCCGTGCAAAGCGCCCAGGAGGTTGCCGCTCAGCACGAGAATCAGCAGATGGAACCGATTCACCTGCTGGCGGCGCTGGTAGCACAGAGCGATGGCGTGGTGCCTCCCCTGCTCGCCCGGCTGGGCATTCACACCGAAGCGCTGACCCAAGAGATCGCGAGGGAGATCGCCCGGCTGCCCAAAGTGCAGGGGTTTGCCGAGCAGCACATGGGCCGGTCGCTCAACGACGTTCTCGAGCAGGCATTCAAGGAAGCGGACCGATTCAAGGACGAGTACGTCTCGACCGAACACCTTTTCCTGGCGATCGCCGGACGCGACCGCGATCCTGCCGGGCAACTGTTAAAGAGGCAGGGCGCTTCGCACGAAGCGATTCTTCAGGCTCTCGCCGGAGTGCGCGGCACGCAGCGGGTGACCTCTCAAAATCCCGAAGCTACCTACGCGGCCCTAGACAAGTATGCGCGTGACCTGACCGAACTAGCCCGCAAGCAGAAACTCGATCCGGTCATCGGCCGCGACGAAGAAATTCGCCGCGTGATGCAAATCCTCGCGCGGCGCACCAAAAACAATCCGGTATTGATCGGCGAACCGGGTGTCGGCAAAACGGCCATCGTGGAAGGCCTGGCGCAACGCATCGTTTCTGGCGACGTGCCGGACGTGCTGAAGACCAAGCGCATTGTGGCCTTGGACCTTGCCGCTCTCGTGGCAGGAGCGAAATTCCGCGGCGAGTTTGAAGACCGGCTCAAAGCCGTTCTCAAAGAAATCACCGAGGCCGAGGGGCAAATCATCCTTTTCATCGACGAGCTGCACACGCTGGTGGGGGCCGGCGCCGCCGAAGGCGCCATGGATGCCTCGAACATGCTGAAGCCGGCGCTGGCCCGCGGTGAGCTGCGCGCGATCGGCGCCACGACGCTCAATGAATACAAGAAACACATCGAGAAGGATCCGGCACTCGAACGCCGTTTTCAGCCGGTCCTGGTTGCCGAACCTACGGTCGAGGACACCATTGCCATTCTCCGCGGCTTGAAGGAACGCTACGAAGTGCATCACGGTGTGCGCATCAAAGACGCGGCCATCCTGGCCGCGGCGACTCTCTCCCACCGCTATATCTCCGATCGTTTTTTGCCGGACAAGGCCATCGACCTCGTCGACGAAGCCGCCGCCAGCCTCCGCATGCAGATCGATTCCATGCCCGTCGAGATCGACGAAATCGAGCGCCGCATCCTGCAGCTCGAAATTGAGCGCCAGGCATTGCTCAAGGAATCCGACGCCCACTCCAAGGAGCGCCGCGGCCAGATCGAAAAGGAGCTTGCCAAACTGAAGGAAGAATCCAGCGGGAAAAAAGCGCGTTGGCAAGCCGAAAAAGAGGCCATCGGAAAAATCCGCAAGCTCAAGGAGCAAATCGAGCAGCTCAAGGCGGAGGAGCAGCGCTTCGAGCGCGCCGGCGAACTGGCCAAGGTTGCGGAAATCCGCTATGGCAAAATCGCCGCCGCGGAACGCGAACTTCAGCAGGCCCAGCAACGGTTTGCCTCGGTGCAGAAGGATGCCCCGATGCTGAAAGAAGAAGTCGATGAAGAAGACATCGCCAAGCTCGTAAGCAAATGGACGGGCATCCCGGCCGGCCGTCTGCTTGAGGGCGAAGCGCAGAAGCTCGTGCACATGGAAGAACGCCTGCGACAGCGCGTCGTCGGCCAGGAAGATGCCCTCGCGCGCGTGGCCAACGCCGTGCGCCGCAGCCGCGCCGGGCTCTCGGACCCCAAGCGCCCCATCGGCTCTTTCATTTTTCTCGGACCCACCGGGGTGGGAAAAACTGAGCTCGCGCGTGCTCTGGCGGAATTTCTTTTCGACGACGAGAAGTTGATGATCCGCATCGACATGAGCGAGTACATGGAGAAGCACAGTGTCTCGCGGCTGATTGGCGCGCCGCCAGGCTACGTTGGCTATGAAGAAGGCGGCCAGCTCACCGAGCAGGTGCGACGTCATCTGTATTCCGTCGTCCTTTTTGACGAAATCGAGAAAGCGCACCCTGACGTATTCAACGTCCTGCTGCAAATTTTGGAGGACGGGCGGCTCACCGATGGAAAGGGCCGCACCGTGGATTTCCGCAACACCGTTTTGGTGATGACCAGCAACGTCGGCTCGACGGCCATTTCTGAACTAGCCGGCACGGATCCTGAGCGCGCAAGAAAGGAAGCCATGGAGGCGCTGCGCGAATCGTTCCGACCGGAGTTCCTCAACCGCATCGACGAAATTGTCATCTTCAATCCCCTCGGCAAGGAACAGTTGGCGAAGATTGTGGGCCTGCTCATGAAAGACGTGGAGAGGCTGCTCGCCGAGCGGCAACTCACCCTGGAAGTGAAACCGGCGGCTCAGGAATTGCTGCTGCGCGAAGGCTACGACCCGGCTTATGGCGCGCGGCCGCTTCGCCGTACGATTCAACGATTGATCCAGGATCCGCTGGCATTGCAGATCCTGGAAGGCAAGGTGGTGCCGGGCGATCACCTGATCGTCGACCGGGACGGCCAGAAGGACGCGGTACGCTTCGAGCGCAAGCCCGCGAAACAACCTGCGGCCGCCGCCCGTATCTAATCAAGTGAGGCGTCCCTGTCGGCAGGGAGATTTTGCGTTGCTTTCGCTTGAACGACCGCTGCTCGACTCTGTGCCAGGTTGGCGCGCGCGTAGAATGGAAGGAAAACCATGAGAGTCTTTCGAACAACTCTTTTGCTGGTCGCTCTTACGCTGCTGCTAATGTTCCTCGGCCAATCCATTGGCGGACGCAATGGCATGACCATCGGCCTGGGCTTTGCGATCGTGTCCAATGCGTTTGCCTACTTCTTCTCAGACAAGATCGCGCTTTTGTCGAGCGGCGCCAAGCCTGTCACGCGGGAACAGTTGCCGAGACTGTATGCCGTCATGGAGCGCCTGGCCGCAAAAGCAAATTTACCCGTGCCAAAACTGTATGTGGTTCCCGAGGCGGCCCCCAATGCTTTTGCTACGGGGAGAAACCCGCGCCACGCCTCGGTGGCGGTTACCCAGGGTTTGCTCGAATTGATGAATGACGACGAACTTGAAGGCGTCATCGCACATGAACTCTCGCACGTCCGCAACTACGACATTCTCATCAGTTCGATCGCTGCAACCATTGCTGGCGCCATCACCTGGATTGCCTACTGGGGACCGTACCGCGATGATGGCGAGGGAGGCGGAGGCGGCGGACTGCTCGGTCTGCTGATGATGATTCTGGCCCCTCTTGCCGCCATGCTCCTGCAGCTCGGACTCTCCCGCCAGCGGGAGTATTCCGCCGACCAGACCGGCGCACGGATGGTGGGAAACCCTTACGGATTGATCAGCGCCCTTCAGAAGCTGGGTGGGTACAACAATCGCATTCCGACGACGGCTATATCGCCTTCGACTTCTTCCTTGTGCATCGTAAAGCCCCTTTTTCGGGGCGGCTCGCTCGGGACGCTTTTTAGCACCCATCCGCCGCTGGCAGACCGCATTGCCGCCCTCCGCGAAACGACCATTGTTCCCGAGAGGTAAGGACGGGGCGAAAACGGACTCATTTTTGCCCATTCGAGGTGTAATCTTTTCAGAATTCGATACCCTGACCCGACTGTTGTCCCCCTATTATGAGTAGCGTAAGTGTTCTATTTTCAGCTTGTTAACACTCTTAAAGCATCCTCCCCACCTTTGGCGCCGCAAGTGCAGCACGTTTTAGCGCCTGGTCCGCAGGTTTTGCGAATAGCGTAGGTGCACGGGAATGAGCTGTCGAGACACCATTCATCTGATCTGCTGGTATTTAGAAGGTCGCCTATCCTCGTCCGTCGAGACCGAAATCAGGCGTCACCTTGAAACCTGCTCCGACTGCCGCTTGGTTCTCGAAGCCGCGGTGAATACCCTCGACCGCTACTTTAACGCGAATCGCTCCGAGGCCGCTGCCGACACTTTCGGCCGCCTAACCTCCTGCTAACTGCCTGCACCAGAACGCCTCTATGCGCTTTCCCGACGACTTGAAAGCCCGTCCGAGCCTCTCCCCTGTTCGCTCTCTTCCCCCCCCCGAACCAACCTTCCCCACCTACGGCGCCTTCTACCATCCAGCGTAAAATCTACGTGTACTAGTACGTATAAGACTGTGGCGACCTATTCCTAACACTCGATCAAGAGGCTTATTTTGAATATCTTAAATAGTACTAGTATCGAGTAGCGGTTTTGGCGCGGCGGATGCTCCCTGTTGCCTATAGGGCTAAATCGCCTAAAGGAGAGACGAAACCTCTATGAGCGAATTTCAGGAGTTTTCCCAGACTGGCACCACGGAGACACCCCGCTGGGTAGGATTGGCGGTTGGCATCTTGGGCGGCCTTTCCCTCGTTGGCCTCGGACTGAGCTGGAGCGCCCTCAATCAGGCCAAGAGTCTTGAGCAAACCGCCGTGGCTTCCAAGCAGGCCAGCGATGCTCTCACCCAGCGTCTTGCCAAGGAAGACGAAATCAACCAGCAAATGCAAAGCGATCTGAAGGTCATCGCCGACAAGCTAAACGTCACGCAGGGCGAATTGGTCAGCGCGCACAAACAGACCAAGCACGCGACGCATGCCGTGGATCAGAAGGTGGACAATCTGGCCACCTCGATGAAGGCAGAATTGGCCACCAAGGCGAGCGCCGATGACCTGACCAAGTTGAACGGCGACGTCAACGGAGTCAAGGGCGACTTGGACGCCACGAAAAACAGCATTCAGATGGCTCGCAGCGAGATGGGCACGCTGATTGCCCGAAACCACGACGAAATCGACCAGCTTCGCCGCATTGGCCAGCGCGATTACTTTGAGTTCACCGTGCAGCGCAAGGGCGGCGCCACCAAAGTGGGCGGCATTCAGCTTGTGTTGAAGGACACCAACCCCAAGAAGAATCAGTACACCATTAACGTGCTGGCGGACGACAACAGCTTTGAGAAGAAGAACCGCTCGGTCAACGAACCCATCTTCTTCTACACCGGTGGCAGCCACTCGGCGCTCGAACTCGTGGTGAACAAAGTCACCAAGTCCAGCGCTACGGGGTATCTGAGCGTCCCGAAGCCCGCGCCCACGGCCTCTGCCAGCAACGCCACTTCCGGCCTGTAGGCTCGAGGGGAGCTCGCAGAAAAGTTAGCAGGGCTTCCGCTTTCCGTAGCGATTACGGCGGTTCGGGGAGGGTTGCTTGAGGATCCTCCCCTTTTGATTGCGCGTCTTCCGGGAATAAAGGGGGGCCGAGAACGGTATACTAGAACGGTATAGCAACCGGCTGGACAGCGGGGCCGCGGCTGTGCGAAGCTTAGTACGGCCCGGTCACTCAACTACCACAAAATGGACTTCTGGAGGGGGGAAACCATGAAACTGAGACTCTCAACGGCAATTGCGGCAACGCTCTTCGCGGGGACTCTTGCAATGGCGGCAGACGGTTCCTGGACCGGCTGGATTTCCGACAGCCAGTGCGGAGCGAAAGGTGCGAACGAAAAGGCCGGCGACTGCACGACCAAGTGCGTCAAGGAACATGGCGCCAAGTACGTGTTTGTGAACGACGCCGACAAGAAGGTGTATGTCGTCGACGCGCAAGACAAAGTAGCGGAGCATGCCGGCCACCACGTTACCGTCAAGGGCGCGGTGGACGGCGAGACGCTTAAGCTGACCAGCATCGAAATGGCCGGCAAGTAGCGCCAAGCAAGCGTCTTTATTTTTGAAGAGCGGGCAGACCGAGGGTTGGTCTGCCCGTTTTGTTTTGTCCCGCCCGACATTTCCGTTACGATGTTCCACGACCATGCCGACCACCCTTATCCACGCGGGACGCGCTTTGACCCCGGCTTCGGAAATCAGCGACGCGGGGATTCTGATACGCGACGACGTTATCGAGGCGGTCGGGCCGCGGAGCAGCCTGCGCTTGCCCGCCGGCGCCAGGGAAGTCTCTGCGACCGAAACAACCGCAATTCCGGGATTCATCGACATTCATATCCACGGCGCAGGCGGACGTGACTTCATGGAAGCGACCGGCGACGCGCTTGCCGCGGTGACCAGGAAGGTGGCCGAGTTTGGCACGACTTCGCTTCTCGCCACCACCATCACCGCGGGCCCAGACGACACTTCCCGGGCGGCGGCAGGAATCTCCCTGTACATCACGCAGCAGCACGCGGCGACGGAATCTCGCGCCGAAGTCTTGGGAATCCACCTTGAGGGGCCGTTTATCAGCAAAACCCGTCGCGGCGTACATCCCGCGGAATGGATTCAATCCCCTTCAGAGGCTTTGCTCCAACGCTTTCTCGAGGCTGCGGAAGGAAAGGCCCGCCTGATTACCATCGCTCCCGAGGTGCTCGGAGCAACCCCGTGCATCGAAGCGGCGCGCAAAGCCGGCCTGGTTGTTTCGGTGGGCCATACGGATGCCAATTACGAGCAGACGCGGTTTGCCATCGCGCGCGGAGCGCGAAGCGCCACGCACACCTACAACGCCATGCGGCCCTTCACGCACCGCGACCCCGGTGTCATCGGGGCGGTCCTCACTTCCCCCGAAATCCATGCCGAGTTGATTGCCGACGGCGTGCACGTCGAAGAGGGCGCGATGAAGCTGCTGCTGGGGGCTAAAGGGCACGAGCGGGTCATTCTGGTGAGCGACGGCCTTTCTGCCACGGGTATGCCGGATGGAAAATACCTGCTGGGCGGCATGGAGGTGATCGTGACCAATGGAGTCTGCCGAAATGCCGCAGGAATCCTCGCCGGCAGCACGCTGACGCTCGACCGCGCGCTCCGCAACATCGCGAACCTCGGCGTTCCCTTAACGGACACGGTGCGCATGCTGACTCTGAATCCCGCGTCTCTGCTGGGAATCGAATTCAAGAAAGGATCGCTGCGGACGGGTGCGGACGCCGACGTCGTTCTGCTCGACGAGTCCATGCACGTGAGTTACGTTTGGGCGCGCGGCCTGCCCGTCGCCTAGGAACGTTACAGATCGAGCGGCAGGTCCAGTTCCAGCGCAAGTTCTTCCGGATCAAACGGGCTGCAGGCAAAATAGCGCCCGGCGACTTCGAGCGTCGGTACTTTGCGGACGCCGTTATTTGCTTTCAGAACGATCTCTTCGGCGGACTGGTCTTCTTCGATGTTCACTTCGCGGTACGCGACGCCTCTTTCCCGCAGGAAGGCTTTCGTGTACCGGCAATCCGGGCACCAGTTCGTGGTGTAAATGATGATGGGTTCCATTGCGCGCGGACTACTCTAAATAAGATTAATGCAAATCGGGCTCGTCCAAATAAGTCCAGCCAAATTCATCTCCAAAGCATTAGATGAATGGCTCCAGCTCGGGGTCACAAGACGGCCGAGCGCTAATATGAACGGCAAGCGGTCAGCGGGAATCCGCGGGCACGCCCCGGTACTTGCGGGCGACCTGAATGCGAATCAGGGCGCGCTCGAGAGCCACGCCGGCGCGGTCCCAATCGATGTTGGGGTCTCCTGCGGTGAGCCGCTTTTCCGCCCGGGCTTTCGCGGCTTCCGCGCGCTCGAGATCAATTTCAGCGGCCAGTTCGGCGGTTTCGGCAAGCACGGTGACGCGATCCGGCAAGACTTCCGCGAAGCCCCGAATCACCGAGAGGGGTGCGCTTTCTGTCGCGCCCTGAAAAGTCAATTCGCCGATGCCGAGCTCGGTCATCAGCGGCGCGTGGCCGGGTAAAACGCCCAAGTAGCCGTTGGCGCCCGGCAGCGTCACTTCCTGGGTGCGCGCCCGCAGCAACTGCCGTGTGGGCGTGACGATCACCAGCTCGATGGCCTCGGGAAGCATGCTCGTTAGACACCTGCCTTCATTTTTTCCGCTTTCTGCAAGGCTTCGTCGATCGTGCCCACCATGTAGAACGCCTGCTCGGGGACGTCGTCATACTTGCCTTCGACAATTTCCTTGAAGCTGCGCACCGTGTCGTCGATCTTGACGTACTTGCCCTCGAGACCGGTGAACTGGGCGGCCACAAACATCGGCTGGGAGAGGAATTTTTCAATCTTGCGCGCGCGCACCACGGTGCGCTTGTCTTCGTCGGAAAGTTCTTCAATGCCCAGGATCGCGATGATGTCCTGCAAATCTTTGTAGCGCTGCAGAATCGACTTCACCGCGCGCGCCACGGTGTAATGCTCCTGGCCCACGATGCGTGGGTCGAGAATGCGCGAGAAGCTGGCCAGCGGATCGACAGCGGGATAAATCCCGCGCTCCACGATTTGCCGGCTGAGGTTGGTCGAAGCATCCAGGTGCGTAAACGTCGCGGCCGGGGCCGGATCCGTATAATCGTCGGCGGGCACGTAAATGGCCTGCACCGAGGTGATCGAACCGGTCTTCGTCGAGGTGATGCGCTCCTGCAGTTCACCGATTTCGGTGTTCAGGTTCGGCTGATAACCCACCGCGGACGGCATGCGGCCGAGCAGCGCGGAAACTTCCGAACCCGCCTGCACAAATCGGAAAATGTTGTCGATAAACAGCAGCACGTCGAGATGTTCCTGGTCGCGGAAATATTCCGCTACCGTCAGCCCGGTCAGGCCGACACGCAGGCGCGCTCCGGGCGGCTCGGTCATCTGGCCATAAATCAGCGCCGCGCGCGACTTTTCCGAATTGCCCGGCACGACCACGCCGGATTCCTGGAATTCCAGCCACAAGTCATTGCCCTCGCGGGTACGTTCGCCCACGCCGGAAAAAACGGAAACGCCGCCGTGCTGCATCGCGACGTTGTGAATCAATTCCTGAATGAGAACGGTTTTGCCGACGCCCGCGCCTCCGAACAAGCCGATCTTTCCGCCTTTCAAGAACGGCTGAATCAGGTCCACGACCTTGATGCCCGTCTCGAACATTTCCAGCGTCGTCGATTGCTGGTCGAGCGCCGGCGCCGGCCGGTGGATCTGGTATCTCGTCGTGCTGTTGATGGGGCCGAGTTGATCCACGGGCTTGCCCAGCACGTTCATCACCCGGCCGAGCGTGGCGCGGCCCACCGGCACGCTGATGCCCTCTCCCAGATCGTGGGCCTTCATCCCGCGCACCAAGCCTTCGGTCGGCTCCATCGCCACCGCACGCACGCGTCCTTCGCCCAGGTGCTGTTGCACCTCGGCGGTCACGTCAATTGGTTCGGGAACGTTGTAGCCGTCACTGGTGATATGGATGGCGTTGTAGATCGCTGGCAGATAGCCGCCCTCGAATCGCACGTCAAGCACCGGCCCGATCACCTGCACGATGTGTCCCACGGCTCCGTATTTTTCCGCCATGCCTTCTCCTAAGCAGTGCTCGATGCACCGCTCACAATCTCAATAATCTCTTTGGTGATGGCCGCCTGGCGCACCTTATTCATGTGCAGCGTCAGCGCCTCGATGACGTCGCCCGCGTTTTTCGTGGCCGATTCCATCGCCGTCATGCGCGCCGCGTGTTCGGCAGCGGAAGACTCGAGCATGGCCCGCTGCACCTGCGATTCCACGTAGCGTGGCAGCAGTCGATCGAGGAGTTGCTCGGCGGGCTGCTCGTAAATGTACTCCACCTGTGCGCTGGACGGTTCCGCCGTGGCTTCCTTGACCTGCTCGGGATCCACCGGAAGAAGCTTCTCGACCGTGAGGTTCGCCGACATCACCGTCTTGAATTCGCTGAAGATGATGTACACGGAATCGGTTTCGCATTTGGCGTAGAGATCCGCTACCAAATTCGCGATCTCGCGGACCGTCGCGAATTCCACGCGAGCCAGCACATTGATGTATTCCGCGATCAGCGTGAAGCCCGCTTTTCTCAGAGCATCCCGTCCTTTTTTGCCGACGGGGATGAGCAGGAGTTTCCGGCCCTGGTTCGCCCGGAAAAACTCGTTCGCCCTGCGGAGAAGGTTGGTATTAAACGCCCCCGCCAGCCCGCGCTCGCCGGTCAGCACCAGCGCAAGAACTCTCTCCTCCGGCCGACGCGCCAGCAGCGGATGCTGGGGTTCCGCGATCCGGCTGATGGTCGAGCGCAGCACACGCGTCAGTTCTTTCGCATAGGGCCGCGCCGCCAGGGCCGCTTCCTGCGCGCGCCGCAATCGGGCCGCGGCCACGAACTTCATGGCGCGCGTAATCTGCTGGGTGTTTTTCACCGAGCGGATGCGTCGCCGGAAATCGAGAAGTGTGGCCATACTCGCTTCGTCGGTCGAAATCCCTAATTTGTGGCTCCGCCGGCCGCCACCGTGAAGCGCTCCTTAAACGCATCGACGGCCTTCCTGATCTCCGCCTTGATGCCGTCGTCGAGCGCCTTTTTCGCCGCGATATTCTTTAGCAGCGAGGGGTAATTCGTCTCCGTGAACTGCAAAAACTCGCCTTCGAAGCGCCGCACTTCCGGCACCGGCAAACTGTCGAGCGCGCCGCTCGTGCCTATCTGAATAATCAGCACCTGCTTTTCCGCCGGGAGCGGTACGAACTGTTCCTGTTTCAGAATTTCCGTAAGCCGCTGTCCGCGCGCGAGCTGCCCCTGGGTGACCTTGTCGAGCTGGTCCGCGCCAAACTGCGCGAACGCCGCCAGGTCCCGGTATTGCGCCATATCCAGCCGCAACGACCCCGCCACTTGCCGCATCGCCTTGATCTGCGCGTTGCCGCCTACGCGGCTCACGCTGATGCCCACATTGATCGCCGGGCGGATGCCGGCGTTGAAAAGGTCCGCTTCCAGGTAAATCTGCCCGTCGGTAATCGAAATCACGTTCGTGGGAATGTATGCGGAGACGTCGCCGGCCTGCGTCTCGATCACCGGCAATGCCGTCAGCGAGCCGCCGCCGAGCTTATCGTTCAACTTTGCAGCTCGCTCGAGCAAGCGCGAGTGCAGATAGAACACGTCGCCGGGAAACGCTTCGCGTCCCGGAGGCCTCCGGAGCAGCAAGGAGATCTCGCGGTACGCCTGGGCGTGCTTGGAAAGGTCATCGTAAAAAGCCACCGCGTGCCGTTTGTTGTCGCGGAAGTATTCGCCCATGGCGCACGCGGCGTACGGCGCGATATATTGCAGCGAAGCGGGCTCCGCGGCCGAGGACGCCACCACAATCGTGTAATCCATCGCGCCCGCATCGGACAGGATTTTCACTACCTGCGCGATGGTCGAACGCTTCTGGCCGATCCCGCAGTAGATGCAAATAACGTCGCCGCCCTTTTGATTGATGATGGAGTCGAGGATCACCGCGGTCTTCCCGGTCTGGCGGTCGCCGATGATCAGCTCGCGCTGGCCGCGCCCGATCGGAATCATGCTGTCAATCGCTTTGATGCCCGTCTGCAACGGCTCGCGCACCGGCTGGCGATCGATGACCCCCGGGGCAAGGCGCTCGAGCGGATTGCGCAGCTTGCTGACAATGGGACCCTTGCCGTCCAGCGGCTGTCCCAGGGGGTCGACCACGCGACCCACCAGGGCCTCGCCTACCGGCACGGACATAATCGCGTTCGTGCGCTTCACGACGTCGCCTTCCTTCAGCTCCGTCGTTTCGCCGAGCAGCACCACGCCGACTTCTTCTTCTTCCAGGTTCAGCGCGATTCCATACACGTCGTGCGGAAACGCCAGCATTTCGCCGGCCATCACCCTTTCCAGGCCATGCACGCGCGCAATGCCGTCGCCCACACTAATAATCGCGCCCACCTCGTCGACCGCAATGGCCTGCTCGTAATTCTCAATCTGCTCGCGCAGAATCTTGCTGATTTCGTCTGCCTTGATGTTCGCCATTGCCGCTCCATTGCTTCCGCGAAGACTTGCTCAACACACCGGGGACCGAAAACCCTGCCGTCGAATCCCTTTTTATTCCACCGCCAGCCGCGCGCCCATCTCGTTCAGGCGGGTCCGCAACGAACCATCGTAAATCGTGTCGCCGATGCGCACCACCGCCCCGCCGAGCAGGGAGGGATCGAGCGCGTACTTCGGCTCGATTTTCTTGCCCGTGAGCCGCTCGAGCGTGGCGGCCAGCTCTTTTTTCTGCGAGGCGGTCAATTCTACCGCCGAAGAAACTTCCGCTTCCGCAACGCCTTGACGCTGCCGCAGCACCTGCTGAAACGCCGCTGCGATCTCCGGAATCAGTTGCGTGCGTCGGTGATCGGCAATCACCAACAAGAAATTGCGAATAATCTTGCTCGCGCCCAGGCGCTTGGCGATTTTTTCGAGGACTTCATGCTTCGCTTCCACGCTGACCGCCGGGCTTCCGAGGAAGGTGCGCAATTCCGCCGATTGCGCGTATGCCGCGCCGAAACTTTCCAGCTGCTTCGCCGCCGGCTCCCCCGCGCCCTGCTCCAGGGCGATGTCCGCCAGCGCGTTTGCGTATCGCAGGGTCGCTGACTTCAATGGGGCATCCCCTCCAGGTTCTTCACGAAGTTGCTGATCAATCCCGCCTGCGTTTGCGCGGTGAGCTGGTTGGTCAGGAGCGATTCCGCGCCTTCGACCGCCAGCCGTGCCGCCACGGCTTTCAATTCCAGGCGCGCCGCGCGCGCCGCTGCTTCGATTTCGGCCTTTGCCGCCACCGCAATTTTTTCCATGTCCGAACGCGTTGCCGTTCGAATGCGCTCGACTTCCGCGGCCGCTTCGCGATCGGCGAACGCGCGCAATTCCGCGACTTCTTTCTCCAAATTTTCGAGCTTCGCCTCCGCTTCCCGGAGCTGCGCGTCCGCCGCCGCCTTCACGCTGCCTGCCTTGCTGATCGCGGAGCCGATTTCTTCCGCGCGGGCGCGGAAGAATCGCGGAGCTTTCTTCCAGCAAACCCACAAAAGTGCGCCTGCCCAGATCGCGAAATTCATCCACTTGAAAAGTTCTGGTGCCGTAGCGGCGCCCCCTTCTTCGGCGGCGTGCGCGCTCAGTGTCAAGAAAAGCGCCGCAAGGACGGCGCTGGCGGGGGCCAATAGGATACGCCCGGCCCTCATCGAGCCCCTCTCGCGGGCGAACTCGGACGCGGCGGCGAGTCGAGAATTCGCCGTGCAATTTCCGCGGAAAGCTCGGCCACCGAGGCCTCCACTTCGCGACGCGCGGCGGCAAGCTCCTTGGCCACGCGCTGTTTTGCCGAGCTGACTTCGCCGGAAGACTTGCTTCGCGCCTCCTTCAGTTGCGCCGCGCGCTCGTCGAGCAGTCTCTTGCGAGCCGCTTCTTGTTCCGCGTACACCTGGCCGCGCGCCCGCTTCAACGCTTCCTGGTATTGCTTGACTTTCTCCCCAGCGGCCGCTTGCGCCGCTTCCGCGGCCTTTTGCGCGCCAACGGTCCTGGCCTCGCGCTCGGCCATCACTTCGAGCAGCGGCCGGAAGAAGAGCGGCCGTAAGATGAAGCCAAAAAGGAGGATAATCAGGACCGTGGGCGCAGCCCCAAGGAACAGTTCGCCAAGTTGGTGACCGATAGAGGGCATCAGATTGTTGCGCCTAAATTTCCGTCGCCTCTGACCCGGACCCGCGCGGGGCAGGTTAGGTTGGCTCCTCACCTCGCTCACCCCGAGGAGCACACGGTGGGCTTCAAGCCGCCGCTTTGAAATGTTCTTTATAGCATCCGTCGCGCCTCCCGTCAACGCACTCTGCCGCAACGGCAGGGTAGATTTGTCCTGGGATTTAAGACCATAAGACTTAAACAATTGTAGTTTGTACTGGACTTTTCTGTTCCCCTCCTATATGCTCACGGCGAAATGCATCCTGAGAAAGTCGATTCGGCTTGG
>Ga0209158_1000150_pt1 | contig 54377 bp, 45 predicted proteins | sample GraSoiAngelo_140_FD_185897 | JGI IMG/M metagenome (GOLD analysis project Ga0209158, IMG submission 185897) | Grasslands soil microbial communities from the Angelo Coastal Reserve, California, USA - 14_0929_12_30cm (SPAdes) (version 2) | ecosystem: Environmental > Terrestrial > Soil > Grasslands ...
AGTCGTCCCGATCACGCGGGTTGCCAGATGCGGACGGATCGCGTCCAACGCGAGAGGAGTAGGCAGTCCTGTCACCGGGGGACGATATCCATGCTGAAGCGAGCCGCCGACGCCGAGTGTGTCAGCGCGCCGACTGAGATGAGGTCCGGTCCTGCCGCAGCGAGCTCGCGCACGTTGCTCAAGGTGACCCCGCCCGACACTTCGACCGTGGCGCGTCCCTTGATCAGCTCAACGGCTTTGCGGATAGCGGACACTGTCATGTTATCGAGCAGGATGATATCGGCGCTCCCGTCGAGAGCGGCTTGCACGGCCTCGAGCGATTGGACCTCGACCTCGATCTTCAGGCCGTGCGGGGCGCGTCCCCGGGCCACTCGGCAAGCCTTGGCAACGTCGCCGCCGGCCAGCGCGAGATGGTTGTCCTTGATCAGGATGCCGTCCGCCAAACCGAAGCGGTGATTCGACCCGCCGCCCAGCGTCACGGCCCATTTCTCCAAGGCCCGCAGGCCAGGCGTCGTCTTCCGGGAATCGAGGATTCTGGTCCTGAACCCCTTCACCGCGTCGCAGAATTTCGCCGTCAGCGTGGCGATGCCGGACAGTCGTTGCAGGAAATTCAGGGCGACACGCTCGCCTTTTAGCATGGACCGTCCGTCTCCGGCGACCGTGAGGACTATAGCGCCGGCAGGGATCCGATCACCGTCGGCGAAGGACGGAGAGCAGGTCAGCGACGGATCTACCTGCGCGAAGACCTCGACCGCGACGGCGAGACCGGCTACCACAAGTCCCTCTGGCTCCTCGGCATTAATCCTCCCGCTGGCCGGAACGTTCGCCTGAAACAGGGCCTGGGTCGTGACATCGCCCGTTCCCAGGTCTTCGGCTAGGGCGCTGGCGACGATCTTGCGAATGTTCATCCCGCACCTCCCGCCATCGCGCGCAGGCGCTGCAACCCGTCAGACAGCTTTTGATGCTCTATCCGACATTCCTCGTGTCTGGCCTTAGTTTTCTTCAGGACGTCCGGAGGCACTTTTGCAACAAAGTCCGGGTTGGAGAGCTTCTTCTTATCCTGTTCTATTTGCGCGGCGAGTTCATTGAGGCGCTTCTCGATCCGGGCTTTCTCCTTTGCGACGTCGATGAGACCGGCTAAATCTACGTAGATCACGCCGACTCCGCCTCCTGGGAAAACGACGGAGGATGATGCTCCGTTCAGGTAAGGTTTGACATCCGTGTCAATTTCAAGCTCGCGTATCCTTGCGAGTGATGTAATCAAGTCGCGGTGAGTTAGCAGTGTGCTTTTGAATGCCACTGTGGGTGTCGCTACCGCTGCATGCAGTTCTCGAGAGGGAGGGATTCCTTGAGAACCGCGGATATCGCGCACTGCCGAAACAACACTCGTTACACTGGCTATCTGGCTCTCAATGGTATCGTTGATCAGTGCGGAGTTCGGAGTCGGATAAGGAGCCACCATGATGCTCTCGCCGGTGTGAGGGATCGCCTGCCAGATTTCCTCGGTGATGAATGGCATGAATGGATGCGAGAGTCGTAGGAGTGGCTCGAAACTATCCACAAGGGTCTGGCGCGTGCGGGCTGCCTGCGGGGAACTTTTGTCGGCCAGAACTGGTTTGGCGAGTTCGAGATACCAGTCGCAGTACTCATGCCAGATGAAGTGATAGAGCGTGTTCGCGGCTTCGTCGAAGCGGTAGGTTTCCAGAGAGGCAGTCACTTCGCCGATGCAGCGATGCAAACGGCTGAAGATCCACCGGTCCGCGACCGACCGATCGGCGACCGGCGCGTCTGTCCGGGGCCCGTCCAGGTTCATCAGGATGAAGCGGGCGGCGTTCCACAACTTGTTCGCGAAGTTCCGATAGCCTTCGATCCTCTCCTCCGAGAGCTTGATGTCCCGGCCGGGCGAGGCCATCGCGGCCAGGGTAAAGCGCAGGGCGTCGGTTCCATACTTGTCCATTACTTCCAGCGGGTCGATCACGTTGCCCTTGGACTTGCTCATCTTCTGGCCTTCGGCGTCCCGCACGAGCGCATGGATGTAGACGTCCCGGAAAGGCTCTCGCCCCATGAACTTCAGGCCCATCATGATCATCCGCGCGACCCAGAAGAAGAGGATGTCAAAGCCGGTCACTAGAGTGGAGGTCGGATAGAACGTTTTCAGCTCCGGCGTGTCGTCCGGCCACCCCAGCGTCGAGAACGGCCAGAGCGCGGACGAGAACCACGTGTCCAGGACGTCAGGGTCCCGCACTAGCTGATGGTGACCGCAATCAGGACAGTGTGAGGGCGCGTGCCGGGCCACGAGGGGTTTGGCTTCTGCCGTCAGCGTAAAGGAGCGTGATGTCTTAAGGAGGGTCCCCGTATCACGGCCACAGTTCACGCAGTACCACGCTGGGATCTGATGCCCCCACCAGATCTGACGCGAGATGCACCAGTCCTTGATGTCCCGCATCCATCCGAGGTAATTGTTCGTCCATTGTTCGGGGATCAGGCGGATCTGTCCGGCCTCGATGGCCTTGATCGCCGGCTCGGCGAGCGGCAGGATCTTCACGAACCACTGCGGGGACAGGTAGGGCTCCACCACCGTCTTGCAGCGGTAGCACTTGCCGAGCGCCATGGCATGGTCTTCTGCCCTGGCCAGAAAGCCGCCCTTCTCAAGGGCTTCCACCACGAGAGCCCGACCCTCACGCACAGGTTTGGATGCGAGGCGCTCTTGGAGGGCTTCGTCCACCTGTGCGTCGCGTAGGCCGGCTGGATCGAGGCGTGCCTGCTGGTCGAACAGCGCCAATCGCGGCAAGTTGTGGCGCAGGCCGGCCTCAAAGTCGTTGAAATCGTGGGCCGGCGTGATCTTCACCGCGCCGGTCCCGAATTCCCGGTCCACGAGAATCGAGTCCCCGACGACCGGTATGAGACGCCGTGTCAGCGGGAGCTTGACGTGCTTCCCGATGAACCGGTTGTAACGAGGATCCTCTGGATGGACGGCGACTCCGGTGTCCCCCAACATGGTTTCCGGTCGCGTCGTCGCGACGGTCAAGTGCGTGGTCGGATTGTCCGCCAGCGGATAGCGGATGTGGTAGAGCTTGCCGGTGGTATCCGCATGCTCCACCTCGATGTCGGAGAGGGCTGTGAGACACCGGGGGCACCAGTTGATGAGACGTTCCCCGCGGTAGATGAGGCCGTCTTCATAGAGACGAACGAACACCTCGCGCACGGCCTTCGACAGGTCTTCATCCATCGTGAAGCGCAGGCGGTCCCAGTCGCACGACGAACCGAGACGTTTGAGCTGTTCGATGATCGCGCCGCCGGACTGCGCTTTCCACTCCCAGACCTTCTGGATGAACCGATCGCGCCCAAGCTTGTCGCGTGTGGTGCCTTCGGCCAGGAGCTGCTTCTCCACCACGTTCTGGGTGGCGATGCCGGCATGGTCGGTCCCCGGCACCCAGAGAGTGTTTCGCCCCTGCATGCGGCGCCATCGGATCAAGATGTCCTGGAGCGTGTTGTTCAGGGCGTGCCCCATGTGTAGGGACCCGGTGATGTTGGGAGGGGGGATCACGATCACGTACGGGGACCCGGGGCCGGTCACGGAAGCATGAAAGTATCCGCGGTCGGCCCAAGTCTGATACCAGCGATGCTCAACCTGCTTGGGGTCGTAGGCTTTGTCCACGGAGAACTATCCTAGCACGGAGGGGAAACTACAGGAAGGATGGAAAGAATCGGAGCGGTGCTCAGGCTTCGGCTGTCAAACGCTCGATCTCTTTCTTGACTTCGGCTTCGGCTTTCGCGCCGACCACGTCTCGCGCCAACTTTTCGACGATCTCTTCAGCAAGCTGCTGAACCATCGGCCTGAGCAGGTCCGGCAAAGCCTTGCGGGTGACCTCCTGCACGGTCTCCCTGATGAGGACTTTCTCTTCTGCGACGGCGGCTTCAACGAGGCTTGGTACCGTTTTCTTCAGGGACTCTTCGACCTGCTCTTTGAGCAGAGAGGGCACCATATCCCGCGCGATCGCTCGCACCACGTCCTCGGCCACCTTGGTGATGGCAGTGGTGAGAGGAGTCAGGTCGACGTCTGGCAGGTCCGCCATGCGGTGACTCCTTATGCGAGCCACGCTAACAGAGGACCTACCTAATGTCAAGAATTGGCTCATCGACTTGGCGGACAAAATAGGCTTTCCAGGCTGCCCAACGATACGTGTTCTAGACTAGGGAGCACCAGGTGGGCCGTGGCGAGCTGATCCGGCGGGTAGGTGGTAGCGAGGGCGACCACTTTCATCTTGGCTGCCAGGGCTGCTTGGATGCCGGCCAGCGAATCCTCAATCACGAGGCATTCCGTGGCCTGGATCGCTGGGCTGGGGCGTGGCGGTGTCTCGTTGAGGCGAGCCAGGGCCAGGTGATAGATGGCAGGGTCCGGTTTTCCGACCGCAGCGTCCTCAGCAGAGACCAAGACCGCAAAGACTTTCTCGATCGGCGTGTCGTGAAGCGCCAACTCGATCTGCTGGCGTCTCCCTCCCGATGCGATCGCCAGACGATAGCGCGTGGAGGCACGCGTGACAAAGTCCACGACCCCCGGGAAAAGAGGAGGCCTGCGTGTCTCCGTCAGGGATGCGAAGAGCGCGGCCTTTCTTTCGGCGATCCGCTTCACGCGCGCAGGATCGTGCTGGTCCGTGGTCGCCTCCAGGAGCGCGCTGGCACAGGTGCGTTCGTCCATGCCGAGGTAGGTCCCATAGTACGCCTCTTTCGTGAGGGCCAGCCCGTCTTCGGCCAGCGCTTGTTGGAAGGCGAGGAAATGGGTCGTCTCGTCGTCAACGATCACTCCGTTGAAGTCGAAGATGATCGCCCGCAGAGCAGGAATTTTCATGACCGCGCGGGTGTGAGAGTTCTCACTTCTTGATGAGACGGAAGCGCCAGGGTTTGGCCGCCCACGGGCCGGCGTAGTCCACTCCGATGCGGGGGAAGGCGCCGATCTGGGTGCGCCGGATCTGTTCCCCACGGTTTTCGAGCCAGAACACCTTGCCACTCGTCAGGTCGTGGTAATTGAGTCGCCGGTCGATCTCGAACAGCCGGCACACGCGTCCCGGTCCGTCGGCAAGCCCTGCTTCGTGCTCGACTGCTCTGATGAGCACGGCCGCCGGATAGTCAATGCGCTCCGTCACCACGTTGAGGCAATGATACATCCCATAGATCATGTAGACGTAGACCAGTCCCGGCGGGCCGAACATCACCTCGGTCCGTTGCGTCCGCCCGCGCGACGCATGGGAGGCGCGATCCTCAGGCCCGACGTAGGCTTCCACTTCGATGATCCGGCCCTCCCGCAAGCCTGCGGCCGTCTCCCGCACGAGGTATTTCCCCAACAAGCTCCGGGCGACCCGCAGGGTCGGCCGGGCGTAGAACGAGGCGGGCAAGATGACGGCGCTCATACGGCGAGGTCCTTGCGTATTGTCGCGACCAAGCGCTCGAATGAGGCATCCGGACCCGCGAGCGACTGCGTCACGAGTTCGATATGGCGCGGGCCCTGCACGCCGAGCCCCAGCTCGATCGCATGTTTGATCTGACGCTGCTCCCAGACTGCCTGTTCGGTGACCTTGGGCCAGGCGTCGAAGGTGCGGATAAGGGCGACGGCGACTGCGTCCAGCGCGATGCGATCGCCGCTGAGCAGGAGGATATCGGCCTGGGCCGGCGTGCCGCTGGTCGGGCCGCCGGCGATCATGAGCGTTGTGCCGTCGGCGATGGTGAGGAGGGGGTGAACTGCGAGGTTCAGCTCGGCGATCCGCTCGTGCCAGTCGGGCGAGAGAAAGCTGACGGAAGGACGGTAACGGGGGTGGATGATTCCGACCAAGTTCTTCAGGCTGCAGGAGTAGTGCGCGAACCTGTGAGTCTTGATGACGGGCAGGTTGATGAACACATCCGCGTCATAGACCGGCTTCGATACATAGTAACGAGGGAGCGCCTTGGCGCTGGCAGGCTCCACGCGCACCCAGGGCTCCTCTTCCAGGGCCAGCACTGACGCGCCGGCCGACTCGGCAGCCTGCTTGATGCCGGTCGTGGCGAGATTGGCCGAGGAAGGGAACCGGATGATGCCCGAACTGTCTGCGACGGTGACCCTTTGGGCGCCAGCCTCCCGCACAAGTCGGACCACGGCTGCCACCACTTTCGGGTTGGTGGTGGAGGGCGGAGGGCGGTCGTTGACGACGTTTGGCTTGATCAAGACCCGCTTGCCGCGGAGGTCCAGCCGGCCGATGCCTCCGATCAGATTGAGCCCGGCTTGCAGCATGGCAGGCGGGTCTTCTCCGCGCACGATGGCGACAAGGGCTTTCCCGTCCCGCATAAAGGGATTAAGGGGCAACGGCTTTGCCGGGACCAACGCCCCATCTGGTTCAAACAGCAGCGTATTGAGAATTGACCGTGGAGCGAAGGCCACAGCTGGCAGGAAGGTCAGCCCCCAAACGAGCCGTCCGAGCATATCGCGACGCGTGAACAAATTGTCAACTCCTTTCGCAACGAGGCATGGTAGGAAAACGCGGAGAATCTTGCAATCCCTTGGCTAGTCTTTGTAGAGTAAACCCAGCAAGAGGAGGGCCAATGCGCTCGCGTTTAGTCAGTCACGTTCTCATGATCGTCTGCGCGGTGGTGATTACATCCGCCAGTCATGTTGCGGCTGGATCCTTGCCGCTTGAACCCGATGTAAGCACCCGGGTCGACGAATTGTACGATAGTGAGTCGCGGCTTTATCTTTTTTTATATTCCTTGAAAGGTGACGGCACGGTGGATTACGTCGCCGGCCGCTTTGTTCGCGAGCACGCCCGCAGCGAGTACGGCAATCCGGTCTATGACACGGAGCGTTTTCCGATTTTCTATTGGTGGAATCATACCCTGTGGGCGGACCGTGACCAGGACGGCGTGAACGGGAACGAGACAGTCTACAAAGAGGACGTCGATTTTGATCGGTCGCGGTACAAGCCTTGCCTATTCAATGGCCAGGTGTGCTGAACCACACTTCCCACCACGAAACGACATACTGACCTGCTTTTTGGGTGATGCGGGGCGATTCTCTCTCCACTCCAAGATTGTCGCGGGAAAAAGGCTTGACAGCCGGTCTTGGCGTGGGTTAAAAATTGAACTCCAATTTAAATTCTTTAACTACTTTTGGGACCATCTAGCCGACAGGTTAAGCGTACCCCAATAAAATCATCGAAAGACACGATAAAGGTTCTCTTTTTCCGCCCAGCTTTCATGTTTAGGAGGCCAGTCATGAAAGGGTCACACTTCCGTAACGTGTTTTCTCCTTCCTTCATCATCTACTCTCTGATTCTCGTTGTCTGTCTTGTCGTTCCTTCCCCTGTGCTCGCTGCTGACTCTGACGCCCATCAAGGCCACGGGGTGAGCCATGCCGCCATGGGGATGGTCGACAACTCGAACGAGCCATGGGCGCAGCAGCTCAAAGGCCAAACGATTGTGGAAGATGCGATATCGGGCCGTGCCAATCGCTCGGCCTTGGTCGAGTTGCAGCACAACCGGCTCATGGAACAGATGGCCAGACAGGTCGGACAAGCGCCGAACACGGGCCTGTTCAACGGCATGTCCACGATGCACCAGTACGATGGCCAGGGTTACTTGCTGGCATCGCAGCCAGGTGTTGAACCAGTAGCGGCGTCCGGTGGCCGATGCCCCTCGACCGCCCCAGTGAGGAAGTATGATATCTCCGCCATCAATGTCGAGATCACGCTGAACCAGTGGCTCGATTTCTATCCCGGCTACATGTACGTCCTGACCGAAAACGTCGAGAAAGTGCGGGCAGAAGAGGCCAAGAACGCCAAGGCGCGTGAGAACGAAAAGGACCAGTACGATCCTGGGGCTGTCACCAACGGTATTCAGGGCGACTACATCCAGCCCCTCGTGATCCGTGGCAACCAGGGCGACTGCATCAAGATCACTTTGCGGAATGCCTTGGAAGGCGGAGACGCGGTCAGCCTTCATATCCATGGCTCAAGCATGGTCATCAGCGCGACGGGCAAGCCGGCCACAACGACCAATCCTGACGCTGTGGCGACGAAGAACAAGCCCGTGGAGATGGAATGGTATATCCATCCCAACACGCAGGAAGGAGGGCGTCAGTTTCATTCTTACAGCAACGATCGCGAGTTGACGGTCTTAGGCATGTTCGGCACCTTTGTAGTCGAGCCGAAAGGGTCGCGCTATCTCGATCCGATCGGAACCGGCGAGCCCACCGAGATGCGGAGTGGATGGCAGGCGATCATTCAGAACGGGGCCGGCCCGGACTTCCGCGAGTTTGTCATCATCTACCACGAAGTGGGGGATGAAGCCTTCCGTCCTGTCAACAAGAAAGGGGACTTCCTGCCGCAGCGCGATCCCCTGACCGACACCTACCGCCCGGGCGGTCGCGCGCTCAATTACCGCAGCGAGCCGTTCGGCATCAACAACATGCACGTTCAGCATGAATACTTCGGATTCGAAGACGAGTCCATGGGGTACAGCTCCTACACGTTTGGAGATGCCCCGACCACGATTCCCCGGTCTTACCTGGGCGATCCGGCAAAGTTCCGCTTGGTCCATGGCGGGTCCGAAGTCTTCCATTCACATCATCCGCACGGCGGGACGATCCGCTGGCTGCGTAGCCCGCGGTCCAGCGATGAAATGCCACTGTGGTTTACTGCGAAGAACGGTCCAGTCAAGTATCCGGTGGTGCGCACCAAGTCGGACCGGGTAGATGTCCAGGTGATCGGACCGTCGGAGGCCTTCGACCTGGACACCGAATGCGGATCCGGCCTGTGCCAGCAATTGGCGGGGGACTTTCTGTTTCACTGCCATGTGGCCCACCACTACGTGTCCGGCATGTGGGGCTACTGGCGGGTGTACAACACCATGCAGCAGGGCGAGTTCCACACCGATGTCATGCCGGACCTCCGTGAGTTGCCGGATCGCAAGGGCAGGATGAAGTTCGGGGCGACCTCGGACAAGCTGATCGGCAAGACGGTGGACTGGTTCGGGAAGACCTTCCAGATCGTCGAAAAGGGTAAGACCAACTGGAAGAGCAATCCGGCTGTCGTCACGATCAAGGATTGGGTCGAGATGCAGCTGCCGACTCAAGGCAAGCCCGGTCACAAGGATGATGAAGTCGGGCAGATCAAGTCCTATGACGCGACCGTTCTGGACTGGGCCTGGAAGGGCAACACGGCGACGACCGAAAAGGAAAGCACCATCGCCAACCCCAAATATAAGTCCAAGACGCCAGGGGAACGGCAGCCGATTCTCTTCGAACCGACCACCGGAAAGGTGTCGTGGCCGCATTTGAGGCCGCACTTCGGAAAGCGCGTGATGTTCTCACCAAACCATAACCCGGCTCCCTGGCTAGAGATGATCCATCAGAATGAGGACGGCAGCCGCAGCGTCGATCCAGCCAAGCCGGGAGAGAACGGCGTCTGGAGCCTCTGCCCTGAAAACGCGGGCCGTAAGTATTACAACCTCCACTTCATTAATGTACCGATTGAAATCAGCAAAGGGGAAGGCAAGGAGCCCCCGATCGTCGATAAATTGGGGTTGATCTATGTCTTGCACGAAGAGGAAGAGGCCGTTCGGAAGAACAACGATCTCCGATACCCGCTGGTCTTCCGGGCAAGCGTGTACGACTGTGTAGATTGGACCCTCACCAGCGAATGGTTGGACGACGACTTTACGAACTTTCAGTCCTCCAAGATCAATCTCCATCCACACTTCCTCCAGTTCGATAACCAGTCGACAGACGGCGTGATCACGGGCATGTCCTATGAGCAATCGATCCGTCCCTTCACGATGTTGGAGAAGAAGGAGAAGAAGGGGCTACCCGTTCCGATGAACACAGTGCTCACAGCTCCGGCCAAGAAGGGGAGCAAGAGCATTACGGTGAAGAACGCGGCTCAGTATCACGTGAAGACGGAGTTGCTGGTGGGCGCGGATAACGTACAGGGCAATGAGATCCAGCGCATCGCTTCGATTTCCGGCAACGCGATCACGTTCGAGAATCCACTCAAGCATGACCATCCGAATGGCGACATCGTGACCGTGGAGTTCGTCCGTCAGCGGCTCTGGGTGGATGCTGATGTGGGTACCGTGTTCTGGCACGACCATGCCTTCGGCGCCACTACCTGGCCGCACGGCGGGTTCGGGACTCTTATTGTGGAGCCGGCGGGCTCGACCTACCACGATCCCAAGACCGGCAAGCTGATCCGCAGCGGCCCCATTGCCGATATCCATACGGTGGAACCGGTGGGCTATGGTGTGAACGGCAGCTTCAGAGAGTTGGTCGTGCAGGTGCATGATACTGTGCCGCACACAGTCAATATCGTGACGACCGGCAATCCGCCAGGGCAGCCGGTGGAGGTGGGGTTGGAAGCCGGTAAAACCGTGTCTTTCATGATGCCGGAGAAGATCGCAACGTCACCCATGCCGTTCCTGAACGGCGGGACTCATACGACCGGGAGCGGTTTGAACTTCAGGGCGGAACCGGTCGCCAAGCGATTGGCAAACAATCCGGATTCGTCGAAGATCTTCAGCAGCTTGGTGCATGGCGATCCCTCGACACCGTTGCTCAGAGCGTATCTGGGGGATACCGTCGTGTTCCGGTTGCTGCATACCCTGATGAACGAGAGTATGGACTGGGTCCTGTCCGGCCATACCTTCCTCACGGAACGGTATGCAGGTGATGCAAATCGAAAGAACTCGATTCATATCGGTATTGCAGAGCGATATGACCTCGTGGTGCCTCAAGCTGGTGGTCCGCAGTTGATGCCGGGGGACTATCTCCATTTCAACGGGCGCTCATCCCATTTCTCGGAGGGCGCGTGGGGGATATTCCGGGTTCTGGACAAGGAAGTGCCGGACCTGAAGAAGTTGCCGGCTGGGTATACGGGACGAAACGAGATCCCGACGCCCTCGAAGTCCGTCTGTCCGGAAAACGCGCCAGTGAAGTCGTTCAACGTGGTCGCCATGGACCATGATCTCAAGTTCAATCCGAAAGCGCCTGACTTGATCGAAGTAGACTTCGAGCGGAAGATTATGACGAGAAATCCGGCCGGCAAGATCTACGCGCTCGAAGAGGATGCGACCAAGGTGGCTTCAGGACTGATGCCTAGTCCGCTGACCCTTCATGTGAACGTGGGCGATTGCGTCAAGATCAATCTCAAGAACAAGATGGCGAACAGCCGGGCATCGTTCTCGGCCTTCTCGCTGGCCTTTGATCCGAAAGACTCGCTCGGGGCGAATGTGGGGAACAATCCTGGCGACCAGACGATCGGGCCTGGCGGGAGCCGGACCTACACTTACTACGCGCATCCGTTCAACGGAGAGATCACGTCACTGGTCTGGGATTTCGGGAATGTGATGGTCAATCCGAGAAACGGATTGTTCGGCGCGGTCGTCGTCGGGCCGAAGGGGTCCAAGTATCGCGATCCCAAGACCGGCGCGGATATTTCACAAAAGAACAGTTGGGTCGCCGATGTGATCGTGGATCGGACGATCGAAGGGAATGAGAGTCGCGCGAACTATCGTGATGCGGCCCTGTTCTTCCAGGACGAAGACAACATCATCGGCACGAGCTTCATGCCTTACGTGCAGAACGTGGCGGGGCTCACCGGAGTGAATTACCGGAATGAGCCGTACAAGGCCAGGGAAGAGCAGGGATGTGACCTGGGTCATATGTTCCAACCCTGCAAGGTGGACAAGCCGGAAGATCCAGTGACGCCGATCATCGAAGCCCATGCCGGGGATCCGGTGAGGATCCATATCCTTGGAGCCAACAACGAGCAGAACGGGATCTTTGGGTTGGAGAAGCATGAGTGGCCGATTGAGCCATTCATGGGGGGAGCTGACCAGCTCAGCGCTGTTCAGTTCTCAGGGGCGGAAGTCCTTGACGCATTCATCCCGTCGGCCGGCGGTCCTTACAGGCTGCCGGGAGATTACGTCTGGGGCAACCAGCGCTTGCCGTATTCTCAGTCAGGACAGTGGGGGTATTTCCGGGTCCTGCCGACGGGGGATTCCCATATCCTGCCTCTGTCCAAGAGTGATGTGGGGAGCCAGAAGGCCGAAGCGCAGCCAGTCGAGGGGCAGGCGTTACCGACCGCTTTGAAGTAAGGCGGTGACGACAGAGTAGGACGTTTGGGTGGGGGAGCCGCACACGCGCGTGCGGCTCCCCCGCTCTTTTTCTCGCTATGGTATAGTTTTCATTGGGAGGTAAGAAGTAATAAGGATGAAACAGTTTCAGTGTCGGCGCTGGAAATGCTACTACGCGTTGCTGATGAGCCTGAGTGTCGGCAGCCTGCTGACGGTTTCGAGCGCAATTGCATACCAAGAGGTAACAGTGACCGACGGAGGGACGATCACTGGAAAGGTGACGCTGAAAGGAAACAAACCGGCTCCCCGTGGATTTAATCTCGTCATCTTTCCGGATCCGGTCTATTGTGGTCGGATCTCAAACGGCCGAGGGTTTCGGCTTCTGAAAGAATTCACGATTGCGGAGGATCGGGGCCTCAAAGATGTTCTTGTGATGCTCACCGGCATTCAGCGAGGAAAACCCTTCGACTTTCCCGTAACTCGCATCGAAGCCCGCGACTGCCGATTTCTTCCATACATCAATGTCCTGCGGGGCGTTGGCAAGGTTGAGGTTGTTAACATGGATCCGGTCATGCATGACATTCAGGCTTACGAAACCTCGGAACTGGGGCCACGCGTTCTTTTCAACGTGCCGTTGCCTATGAATCCCCACCATCCCAAAACGGCGGGTGCCAACGCCGAGTATCACAAGCACATACCCGGCGAATCCAAGACGCAGGAGATTAGCATGTCGAAGGGGCGGCGGATTTTCGTGATGCAGTGTGGGTTTCATGCATATATGGAGAGCTTCGGATATGCGGTGGACAATCCTTACTACGCGCTGACGGACCAGTCGGGCCAGTTCACAATTCCTGATGTCCCGCCGGGGATCTACAAGCTTGTGGCATGGCATCCACAAGAGCGTTCTCTCGTGGAGCAGGAGATCACGGTCACGGCGAAGGGATCGGTAACAGTGAATTTCGAAATTCAATCACGTGAAGGGGCGCGCGCCGGAATGGAGGTCGAGGAAAACCCTCATTTTGGGTTAGGCATTTTAGGAGAAAAAGAGATCAAGCCCACTCTCGAGCTGCAGCGGCCCTAAACGCAACGCAGCGGATCTTTAGGTGGCTCTTTCAAATTAGGTAGAGGTGAACGCGCATGAAGGTCCATAGACGCCTCACGGCAAAGCTGAGCGTTTTGACAGTCTTGGCTTTGAGCACCTTGGCCACAGGTGTTCTGGCTGTGACGAGCGGCGGTAGTGATGTAGCCGATGTGGTACCGGAATGGACGCCTGATGGCAAGAAGGTTGCCGCGCATCTGGCCACCTTGCCTCCGAAAGACGAGATGGTCCTGGTTCCTCCCGGGCCGTTCCTCATGGGAAGCAACCGCCAGGTGGACCGCAACGCCTATCCGCAGGAGCTCCCTCAGCGGACGGTTGACCTCGACGCGTATGAGGTCGACAAGTACGAGGTGACCACGGTCCAATACCTGCTGTATGTCTTGGCCAACAACTTGCCACCGCTGGTTGATTGGAAATGGGGGGGGGTGTTCCAGGAGGCCATGGCGAGCCATCCCGTGATGCATGTCTCATGGTTCGAGGCGGATGCGTACTGCAAGTGGGCAGGTAAGCGACTGCCCACGTCGGCCGAATGGGAAAAAGCGGCCCGTGGCACAGACGGGCGGATCTATCCCTGGGGGAACCAGCCGGCCGGCTTGTCCCGCGCGAATTTCGGACGCACGGGCCTGTCCGGGCCGGTGCGCGATCGGCCTGAGCGACTCCTCCTTTATCCACCGATTGTCTCAGTGGATAAGTACGAAAACGCGGTCAGCCCATACGGAGTCTTCAACATGGCTGGCAATGTCGCCGAATGGACCGCCGATTGGTACGATCCTTATTATTACAGGTATGGGCCCAACCGAAATCCGAAAGGCCCGGATCATGGCTCCCACAAGGCCTTCCGCGGTGGTGGGTGGGTTGACAGCACACCAAGTGTCCGGCCCGCCCAGAGAAATGGAGCAGACCCCAAGACTCGCATGAATTGGCTCGGCTTCCGCTGCGCCCGCGATCCTATCGATAAGGGACAGACGGGCGAACCGGCCCCCGCTCACCTCCAGGCTCAATGACACAGAGTGATGCAGCAAGACGCGTTCGGCAGGTCGATGGCCGAATGCTGTTCGCAGTTCTCGCGGGTCTATCCATCGCCTTGGTGGTAGAAGCCCCAGCCCGGGCATTGGAGTTCACCGCCGATCTCATCACGCACGCCAATGGCAAGACGCATGTGTCAAACCTGTACTACCGGGATGATCGCTGGCGCATGGAACATCAGGACATCGGACCGGTGAATGTGACAATCGTTCGCAAAGACAAGCAGGTGACATGGCTGCTCATATCCAGACTCAAACACTACAAAGAGATCCCTTACGATGCCAGCCAGGCCCCGAAGGTGAAGGAAACGTTAGACGGGGAGATCTCGCGCAGCGCGATCGGCACGGAAACTCTGGACGGGCACCCGACCACGCTCTACGAAGTCCATGCGCAGGAGGGAGAGTCGACCGTGGACTACTATCAGTGGCTGGCGACCGATATTCATTTCCCGCTCAAGCTTGTGCGGAAAGACGGCTCCTGGAGCATCGAATACCGGCGTGTCAGAATTGGACACCTCTCGGATTTTCTGTTCCAGCTCCCGGTTAATTTTCAACCACTAGAAGAGTTCGACGGTCCTGACCGCAAGGAGCGGAGCCAGCCTCCCACCTGATGTCAAGATGTGAGTAGGCTGACTAGCGTACGTTTCCGATTACGGCGTCCATTGCGCAACGGAACCCAAGGCTGTGATTCCGATTGCGCGGATCGCTGTTGAGGCGATGCGCTGAGCGGAGGAGGGGCGCCTCCGATTCCCAACCAGACCCACGGATGACTTTTCTGGTTCCCTCGGTTGGGCCCTTCGGATTGCGGTTGGGTCCTTTCTCGTAATAGTGCGCGTCATACCAGTCTGCCACCCACTCCCACACGTTGCCCTCAAGATCCTGCACGCCTTCCTGGCTGGCGCCTTGCGGATGGCTCCCCACTGGCTCCAAGCCAGCGCCGTTTCGCCACTGGTTGAGATAGTTCGCCAGCGTCCGAGTAGGCTCAGCGTTACCCCAGGGGAAGCGACGCCCGGTCGTGCCGCGTGCGGCGCGTTCCCATTCGGCCTCGGTCGGCAAGCGCTTCCCCGCCCATCGACAGAAGGCGTCCGCGTCATACCAGTCTACGTTGGCCACTGGATGGTCCTTGAAGGCGTCGGGTACGGTGCTCCCCTGCCAGAGGGTCAGCTTCTTGTCCCGTGGGTGTTCCGGAATTCGGTGACCGGTTGCCTGGACGAATTCCAGATACCGCCCGTTGGTCACCTCATAGATGTCCATGTCGAAGGCATCGAGGTAGATCTGCCGTTCCGGGTACTCGTCCCGACCGCCATCACGGTTGCTGAGGGCTGTCCCCATCAGAAATTCACCGGTGGGGATCAGGCTCATCGGCGCTCCGTCCTTGCCTGTCACGGTAGGGGGAAGCTCGCTTGGGTCGGCGACCAGAGGCGCAACCAGAATCAAACCGCCTAGGAGCAACGAGCATATCCAACCATGCAAAGGCATCAACGCTCCCTTATCTTCGAGTCGTCATGGTAAGTTATCTCTATCAACCAGTCACGGGAGTGTCAAGGACAGCGGTGAAGACATGGGACCGAATGTGGTTGCTTCTCCGTCAGACGGCCATGGCTGTTCTGGCTTGTGTCTGGCTTTCGCCGTCGATCACGAGCATTGCCGCTGATTCTCTAGACAAAGCGCGCACCGCCTACCAGCAACAGCAGTACGAGCAGGCCTTGAAACTTCTGGATCCTGTGATCGGAAACGGGATCGGGCCTCCAGGCGCCCTGGAGCTGCGGCTCCGAACCTACCTCAAGCTCGGCCAAACCGACAAGGCAGTTGAAGACTACCTGCACTGGACGGATCGGCTGGGCACAGATGACGTCGGTCTCCTGCGGGAGCTCACGATCCAGGTCATCGGCGCCTCCATCGGTGATATGCGCGAGCAGATGCGCGGGGCGGCTGTGACGGCGCTCAAGGAGATGGGTGGCGCCGAGGCCCTTCCCCTGTTGGAAAAGGCCTCGGCCGATCAGTCAGGGCTCGTCCGAGCCTTAGCGGTTGAAGGCATGGCGAGGCATGGCCAGGCCGACAGATCCAAGCGGCTGCGTGAGTTGCTGCATGATCCTGCCGCTCTCGTCCGGGTCGCTGTTCTACGTGCACTCGGTGAGTCGGGCAATCGGGGGTTAATTCCCGAAATCGAGCCCCTCTTAAGGGACGAACAACCTCGGGTGAAAGCTGCGGCTGGGGCGGCTCTCGTTGCCTTGGGTCGGAGCGAGGCGCTGCCGGGCGTTCTGGAGTTGGTCAAACATCCCAAGCCCGATGAGCGAGCGGCTGTGCTCAGTATCCTGGGGCACCTGAAAGACAGTAGGGTCGCCCCAGCACTCTTTAGCGCCTTATCGGCCCAGGAGGCGGCCGTTCGGGCGACCGCGGCCGGCATCCTCGCCGAGCGGAAAGAGGCTGGCGCGGCCGCCGCGCTCACCCTACTATTGAAAGACCCCGTCCCTCTTGTGCGTGGGGTCGCGGCCACTGGGCTGACGAAATTGCAGGGGGCCAAGGCGGTCCCCCTCGTTGAACCGCTTCTGCAAGAGACCGTTCCGGCCGTCCGCGCCGAAGTGGCCGCCGCGCTTCTGCCTTTGAGTCCGGCTTCGGCCGATCCGGTCTTGCGGGAGTCGATGAATTCGCCAGATCCTGGTGTCCGCTCGGCAGTGGCGAAGCATCTTGGCCAGGCTGGGAATAAAGCCGTCCCCTATCTGCTTGATCTCTTGCACGACCAGACCCCCCGTCCCCGCATTTCGGCCGTCAGGGCGCTTGGTCACGTCGGGACCATCAAACACGTGGCTCTCTTGAGGCCGATCCTCGGTGATCTGGATGTCGCCGTGCGCGTGACGGCCGCTGGCGCCATCGGTCGTTTGCTGAACAAAGGAATCTGACGGTTCAGCGGCTACACGAGTGAGTAGCCTGTGGCAAACTTATGAGAAAGCGAGTCTGTGTAAGTTCTTGGATTGCTTGATCCTTTTCGTGGAAACTGAAACCCTCCATGACAATCAGCAGAAACGCCATGGTCAATTTTCAAACTTGACAAAGTTCGGTAGTCCTGTGCTATACACTGTATCTTCTTCCCACGATAAACGAATGACTATCTGTTTTTTCCTTAGAGGATGCCACTCTTTCAAGTAAGGAGGATTGTGTCATGAAGAAGGTAGGAGTGTTGATGGCGATCGCTATAAGCGCGATCGCGCTCCTGGCCGCCCCACTGACCTCGTGGGCGGGCGGGACAGTTGAAGGTAAGGTGTCGTTCTCCGGTAAGCCCCCGGCTCCCAAGGAGTTCCTCTTCGAGAAGTTTCCCAATCCGAAGTTCTGCGTGAAGAATCCGAACAAAGATGCTAAAGGCGAAAAGCGGTTGCTGCATGAAGTCGAAGTGGCCAAAGATGGGAGCTTGAAAAACGCGGTCGTTGCCATCGAAGGTATCACTGATGAAAAGTTTGTGGCTGACTTCCAAGGCCAGGACATCCAGGCAGAACTCTGCGAGTTCAAGCCCTATACTTCGGTAGTGGTCGAGAATCAAAAGTCGTTTCGAGTGGTCAACAACGATGAAGAGGCGGTTAAAGTTGAGGTCAAAATGGAGGGGGACCAGATAATTCTCAAGGACCTTGAGATGGACCCCAAAGATAAAAAGTTCAAAGAGACAAAGGTCCAGGCAACCAGTACCATCCGTACGGACACCGGTACTATTCGTGGGGCAGATTTAAAGCCGGGCGATAAAGTCGTCGTCGTGAGGGGTGTGCTGCATAATCCCCACTCGTTTAAGGTTAAGGGACCTTCTTCCGCAACCATCTTTAACATCGGCTTGCCGGAAAAGGGAAGCAAGCTGGACAAGCCGCTGAAGCCAAATTCCCCCAAACCTGGTGAGTCTGTTTTCAGGATGCAGTGCGATCAACACGAGTTCATGCAGGTCTGGGCATTACCGGTGACCAATCCTTACTACGCCGTCGTAGGCGTAGACGGGAAGTTTGAAATCAAGGATGTTCCGGCTGGCAAGTACAAGTTGGTCGCGTGGCATCCCGCGCTGAACAAGGGCAAGCCGATCGAGCAGGAAATCGAAGTCAAGGACGGGGCTTCCGCATCGGCCAAGTTCGAATTCAAATAAGCAACGCCTGATTGAGGCGTCGTTTGGAGGCGGCGGAATCGCCATTCCGCCGCCTTTATTTTTGCCTTTGCATGGGCGGTGCGCTCCCTTGCCTTCACGACGAAGGGTGACTTAGAATCGGCTGGCGACGGGTTTGGAAAGGATGACAAGTGCCGCGGACGCTCTCACTCGCCGACATCTTCCAGCTTGGCTACTACTGGGAAGGCAAGGTCCTGCTCACGGCGGTCAAGCTCGACGTCTTTGGCGCTCTGGCTAAAGGGGCTCGCACTGCCGCTGACGTATCCCGCCGCCTACAGACCGAACGCAAGGCCACCGAAATCCTCATGAACGCGCTTGCTTCGATCGGCCTCCTGCGGAAGAGCGGCGAGCAGTTTCTGAACGCGCCAGAGACCGAAGTGTACCTCGTAAAGGGCAGCCCAAAGTATGCCGGCCATCTCCTCTTGTTGCAGGAGGCCGAGTGGGACAACTGGGGCCGGCTCGAGTCGGTCGTTCGCACCGGGCGCTCCCCGGTGAAGGGGCACATGTTTCAGACGGATCCGCAGTTGGCGGAGAACGTGCTGATGGTGCTCCACCACGTGGCCTTGCAGCATGCGCCGACGCTGGCCAAACAGATCGACCTCAGCCGCGCGCAGACCCTCTTGGATCTGGGGGGCGGTGCCGGGACCTATGCGATGGCGTTCTGCCAGACCTATCCGGCTCTGACAGTCACTGTCTTTGACCTGCCGGAGACCTTACGGATCACCGAACGTCTGGTCAAGGAGGCCGGGCTTGACGGGCGCATCCGCCTCCTCCCGGGCGATTTCAACCGAGACGCCTTGGGTGGGTCCTACGATGCAGTATTGATGTCCGACATCCTGCACTACCAGGACGCCGACGCCAATGCCGCCTTGGTGCGGAAAGCCCATCGGGCGTTGGCTCCTTCTGGCCGACTCGTGATCAAGGACCGTTTTCTGGATGACGGGAGGACCAGCCCAGCCTGGACCGCCGTCTTTGCCGTGCATATCCTCGTCAATACCGAAAAAGGACGGTGCTATACCATGGCTGAAGCCGTCCAATGGTTGAAAGACGCCGGGTTCACATCGGTCGATGAGCTCGAACGTTCGGCTTTAGTCCAGGGGGTCAAATGAAGGAACTTCTCAAAGGACCTGGTTTCATGGGAACGGCAGCGACGTTGGGAGCGGACCTGAGCCAGGTCATGGCCATGTTGTTCACCGGCTTGTTCATCATCGGGTGGTTCCAGGCGCGAAAGAAGATGGGCAACGCGCACCACCGACTGGTCCTCGGTGGCATGGTCGCGATGCTCGCGTTTTTCACGAGCTACTACCTGTTCCGCCAACTAGGCGTTCTGGCCTTTGAAGGAAAGGAAGGATTCGGGGGCTCGGACTTCATGTACCACCAGGTCTTCATTCCCCTCCTGACATTTCACATCACCCTGGTCAGCGTCGGTCTGATCATGGCGATCTACATGATCATTCTTGGGTTCCGGGCGCAGCAGCTTGTCGCAGGCAAACGGGAACTCATGCCCGGCGAGCTCAAGGTCGGGCAAGAGAAATTAACCAAGGTGTTCGTGGTCAGCGGGGCTGTGCTGCTCGTGCTGTACGTGGTCAGTGGGCTCCTATTTGGGACTGGGTTTACACTCCGGCGATCCATCGTGTACGTCGTCGGCCTGCTCGTCGTCGGACTGGTGTTGGGGGTGGAGAAGACCGTCGAACGATTCTGGCCTGATGGAGGGAAGCGCCACCGGGCGTTGGGCCGCTTCACGATGGTGATCTATTGCATCCTATTCGTGACCGGCAGCGTTACCTACACGATGCTGTATATCCTGTATCCCGGCAAAATCGGTTGAGGCTTGTTCCCCATGAAGGCGTGGTGCTGCTGCGGGGCTTCGCTGGAAGCCAAGACGCTGGAAGAAGAGTCGCCGCTCAGCTACCACCTCCGCCTCGGCTGCACGGCTTGCGCGAACTGGGTGACGGCGTCGGGTCGATTGGAGGAGATCACGCCGCTGGTGGAGCGAACCTTGTGGTCCAACGAGGCGCGTCACGAGTTGGACCGGCTGCCTCCCTACATTGAGCCCTTGGTCCGTGAGGAAGTGGAGTCCTATGCGGCACAGGCAGGATGCCGCGTCATTACGGTGGCGGCGTTTCACGAGGCCCGCAACCGGGGGAAGGTGACCTGGGCGCCGACGGCGAAGGACCGCCTGGCCAATATTCCGGCCCCGATCCGCTCCATGGCGAAGGTAGAGATCGAGCGGATGGCGATTGTACAGGGCCTGTCGGAGGTCACGGAGGCGTTGATGGATGAAGCGAAGGCCAAGTTCCTGGGCATGAGGGGGAGGCCATAGGCTGGGCCGTGCTGCACCGGATGACGATGCGGGTGGTGCCGGCCCTGACCGTGGCCGTCACGGAAGATGAGTTCCGTAGGCGTAAACGAATCCTTATGCTGGTTCCGGGGCTCATCGCCTTTGCCCTCTACCGTGGCCTTAAGGCCATGGCCTGGCACGACGATATCATCGCACTGTTGCTCTCGAGTGGCCTCTATTCCAGCGTGGTAGCCCTGGGCGCTTATGCCTACGGCCGGGAACGGCGGGCCGTGGAACTGCTCCGGGAAGAGGATCCCCGGATGCTGGCCTGGATCGTTCTCCGAATCGGGTTTCTGTACGCCGTCCAGCTCTCGTTGATGGTCCTCGCCCTCCTCAAGGTCGCAACGTATAGTTATCTCGATCATCCTGACGGACCGGCTCTGATGGCGTTGATCATTGCTTCGACGTCGGTTGCGCGTGATGCGTTCGAGATCGGGCACGTACGCTTGTTACAACAGCAGGGCCGGCCCTTCACCACCTTTCCGGACGGCAAGGCGCTGTGGGCGCTGGTCACCGGCCGTGTGGATCTCTGGGCGATGCGGATTGGCGTCGTGACCGTGGGAGTCGGCCTTGTGTACCTCGCGCTGACCATGGTCACGCCTGCTGCGACGACGGATCTGGGACAGGTGGTCGTCGTCGGCGTGCTGGCCGGGGCGGCCTGCACGCTGGCCTTCGTGCAAGGGCTCCATCCGTCCTTGAGGACGTGGGAGGGGCTCACACGATACTCGTGGCGAGAACTGCTCCGCTTTTTCCTGTGGCCAGGAATGGCTTTCGGATGGACGTATTATCTCATTGCAGACGGGGCAATTAGCTTTCTGTTGGCCGTTCCCGACCCGCCAGTCTGGGTCCGGCTCCTTGTCACTGCAGGGACAGCCGGCCTCCTGAGCCTGTACGGCTATTACATGGGACGTTCGCGGTGGCAGGAGGAGACGCTGCATGCTACAATTCCGGCGTCTTTGCTGCGGTGCCCCTTTATCTCAAGCATTCTGGCCTCCAAGAAAGCCTGACATGCGCGCACTTGTCTTGTTATGCTTCCTGCTCAGCGGAAGCGTTGGAGGAAACCTGGCGCTAGCCCTGGAAGGCAGCGCTTACAGCAATCCCGCTGAGCCTAACGAACTCGAGCCCTCCGTACAGACTCCTCCCGGGACCGACATCTACTATGGCACGCCGGGCAGGCCGGCGAGCGAACCGGCTCCCCGTCTCAGTGCAACCGACTATCCCCGCTATGGAAAAGTGGACAGTCGGCTCGCCATTTGGGTGGTCACCCAACAGCACACGTACTTCGGCGGGTTTGTGCTGGCCTTGCCAATCTTCTGTCTCATCATCGAAGTGATGGGGCTGCTGACCCGTGATCCGGTCGCAGCCGTCCGGTACGACCGGCTTGCGCGCGATTTCCTGCGCATCAGCCTGATCGCGTTTTCCATTTCGTCGTTGTTGGGGGTCACCCTCGTGGCTGCCCTGCTGGCGTTCTACCCCACGTTCTTCCGCTATATCACTGGGGTCTTCAAGTCGATGATGGGCATCTACGCCGTGGTTTTCCTGGCCGAGAGTTGGGCGCTGTACCTGTATTACTATTCGTGGGATCGGCTGAGCGAAGGCGGCCACAAGTGGTTTCACGCTGCCATTGGGGTGGTCGTGAATGTCTGCGGGACCCTGCTGCTCTTCCTTGCGAATTCGTGGGTGACCTTCATGATGTCGCCGGCCGGCGTGGATCAGGCCGGCCGGTTCCTCGGAAATTCCTGGCACACGCTCCACACCGCCTTGTGGAATCCCTTCAACGTGCACCGATTTTTGGCCGATATGATGACCGGCGGAGCCGTGGTCTTGGGATACTCGGCCTTCCGTTTCCTCACGGCGAAGAGCCAGGACCAGAAAGGCTACTATGACTGGATGGGATATGTGTTCCTGTTCATCACGATGACGGCGTTGATCCCCATGCCGTTTGCCGGGTACTGGCTGATGCGGTCGGTGTATGTGTTTCGCCAACAGTTGGGGGTCACGATGATGGGCGGGATGCTGACCTGGATGTTCGTCCTCCAGGCGATCGCGGTCGGCGCGTTATTCATCGGCGCGAATTACTACCTCTGGCAAGGGATGGCGCGCCTGCCGGGCTCGGAGCGGTACCACCGGTACATCAAGTATATTCTCTATGGCCTCGTCCTCAGCTTTTTGGTGTGGTTTACGCCCCACACGTTGGTGCTGACCTCAGAGGAAGCAAAGGACATTGGCGGGGCACAACATCCGGTGATCGGCAATTACGGGGTGATGTCGGCCAAAAACGGCGCGATCAATACGATGATCCTCCTGTCAGCGCTGAGCTATATCCTCTATAAGCGGGCGAACAAGGTCATCACCGCGCCGTGGGCACGGACCGGGGATCTTGTTATCGGAACGGTCTTCTGTGGCGCGCTTGTCAACGTCATTGGAGTGTCGGTCTATGGATTCTACCTCCCCGCGAACGTTCGTGTCGGCCTTTCTCTGCCTCAGGCCCTGAGCACGCTCACGGCGTTGATCGTCGGCCTGCTCGTCAATCGGGCAATTGTGAACAACGCGCATTCTGTCGGGCCGATTGCCTGGGGCAAGATGCCGGTCCGCGGTCAGGTAACCCTCTTTCTGTTGGGGATGGCGTTCACCTGGGTCATGGGTCTCATGGGCTTTATCCGATCCTCCGGTCGGTTAGGATGGCATGTCCACGAGATCATGCGTGATGGGTCGCCCTGGGCCTTTACCCCAGGGTTCAGATTTGCGGCCGGCATGGTCACGCTCAACATGGCGTTGTTCTGGATCTTGCTCTTAGGGGTGTTCTGGCTGAGCCAGCGGGGTCTCCGACAGGCCGAGGCGACCGAGTGGGCCTGGGCGGGGCGCGTTCAGACCTGTGAAGGCTCGTTCAGCCCCGCAATGACGAAACAAAGGCTGCTTGGGGATGGGTGAGCCATCGGTGCAGCTCACCAGCGTCTTCCTTATCTTCCTCTCCGTATTCTTGATCGATGGCGAAGTCACGAACGGTCAAAGTACCTCCACGAGCCTCCAAGTCCTTGAGGATTTTTCCAAGGCCGAACAGGATGGGTTTCCGGTCGGGTGGCAAGCGAGCCGCACTGAATCTGTGACGCGCAAGGCCTATGTTGTCGCTCGAGACGGAGAGCAGTCGGTGCTCCGCACGAAGGGCGTCGACGCGCAGACGCGGATCTTCAAGCGCATGGCCTGGAATCCCAAAGAGTATCCCATCGTCACGTGGCGATGGCGCTTGCGGGGAGCGCCTTCGTCGAGCGAGATCTGGGCGGCGGTCTTCGTCTCTCTGGACACCGACCTGCTCATCATTCCTGTGTCCACGAAATACGCTTGGGCGTCGACAGGAACCGTGGGGAGTATCAAAGAAGGAGGGCTCTTCGGAGCTGCCGAAGTAGTCGTTCGGAGCGGACCGCAACCGATTGGGCAGTGGGTCGAGGAGCGCGTCAATGTCTATGCCGACTTTCTGAAGGTCCACAATCACGAACCCGCTCCCACGGCATGGGGCATCTCGCTCGTGACCGGGCCGGGAGTCGAGTTGGACTTTGGCCGGATCTCGATCGCCAAACAATAGGGATGGATCCGATGCACAGCATGACGAGCGGTTGGGGCGAGGACGGCCGCATCACCGCCGACATGGTGCTGGGCGCGACGGTATTCGGCGTGGTCGGGGCGGCGATCGGGTACTATTGGGGAACGACTGCGAGCTTGGTGACTGCGAGCGCCGTAGGCGTCGTGTTCGGCTTCCTGATCGGACTGCTGGGTGGCCGTCGGTTCTTCGTCAGCATCGTGTGCGGGGCCATCTTAGGAGGAGGTCTTGCCTGGCTTGTCTCCGGAACGGGTGCGGTGCCCCTCGGCGCTGCTTCCGGTGGAGCGGTGGGGGGCTTTCTCGGAGTGCAACTGGGGATGCTGATGGAACTGCGCCAGCAATCGAAAGCGTCGCGTGAGCATCCATCGCCGCCTTCCGGAGGAGAGGACCTTCGATGAAGGATAAATGGCTGACGATCGGGATCATCTCCACATTTGGGGCGTTTTTTCTGATGATGGTAAGCATGATGACCTTGTCCCGCCACACGGCGAAGAACAAGGAGCTCCTGGCGCAGGCCCCATCCACGCCCCAGCAGACCCAGACCGTCCCGACCGCAACGGCGGACTTCAGCCTCTACAAAACGATTGTGGGAGATGACGGACGCGAGATGGTTGAAATCCCGGAAGGTCCTTTCAAGATGGGAAGCAATAATGGCGACTACGACGAAGCGCCGGAACACCAGGTCTACCTGGCCACCTTTTACATCGATAAGTATGAGGTCACGCAGGCTGAATATGACCGGTTCGTCAGGGCCACCAAGAGAGGCAAGCCCTTCGTCCCGGTCTTTGATGACGATATATCCAAGATCCTCAAACCGGAGTTGGCTGCGATGGGGATGTCGTGGGCGGACGCTGCCGCCTATTGCCAGTGGGGGAGCAAGCGTCTTCCGATGGAGGCCGAGTGGGAGAAGGCGGCCAAGGGAGAAGGGAATCGCAAGTATCCGTGGGGAGACACGCTGGCGCCGTTGGATGCCAATCTGGACGGCGAGGAGGACGGTTACAAATACCTGGCTCCTCCGGGGAAGTTCGAAGCGGGCCGGAGTCCTTACGGATTGTATGACATGGCAGGCAATGTCGCAGAGTGGGTCCATGACACCTACGACGACAAGTATTACTCCAAGAGCCCCTATCGCGATCCCAAGGGGCCGGAGGAAGGACAGAACAAAGTGATCAGAGGTGGATCTTGGCGTGAGTCCCCGAACGGTGCCCGGGTTTCCAAGCGGTTTCAGGCGAAGCTCTGGAGGACGGATGCGACGATTGGATTTCGCTGCGCCAAGAGTGGGCCCTAACCTGAGTCGAATCTGTCTTTTTCTCCGGCGGATCCATGCTGGATAAGCGGCTGAAGTGGGCATTCTTGGTGGTCGCGCTGATCTTCGCTGGCTTGCCCATTGCTGGAATCATTCTCGATCTTCTCACCCCCCCCCACATCGAGATCGAACAGACAGGCAGCGAGGCGAAACCTGCTCGTGATGCCGCAACACCTGTTGAACCCGTTAAAGAGGACATGGTCTTCATCCCAGCGGGTGAGTTTCTGAGAGGGTATAACGGCGGGGGCTTCGATGAGAAGCCAGAAGGCCGGGTCATGCTCGATGTCTACTGGATCGATCGGTATGAAGTGACTTACGGCGCCTATCAGGCATTTGTGACGGCGACAGGCCATAGGAAGCCAATCTCCCGCTATGTAAAGCACTTCGATAAATTGAGCGCCCCAACACAACCGGCCGTCTACGTCTCGTGGGAGGATGCCGATGCCTATTGTCGCTACCGTGGGGCGCGGCTCCCGACGGAGGCTGAATGGGAGAAAGCTGCCAGGGGAGTCAACGGTCTCTTGTGGCCCTGGGGCAACCAGGACAAGCTAGGGGCGGCGAATACCGGTAACCCAGACCCTTATGAATACCCGGCTCCTGTCGCAAGCTTTCCTTTGGATCAGAGCCCGTATGGAGTTTATGACATGGCGGGGAACGTCATGGAGTGGGTGGCAGACTGGTACCAGGAAGATGCATTTCGAGACACTTCGCCAAATCCCAAGGGTCCGCCGACCGGCAGTTTTAAGGTCATCAGGGGGGCGTCTTGGGGAACGATTGGGAAGGAAACGAGGTTGACAGTCCGTCTCAAAATGGTCCCAGATTTCCGGGATACGACGATTGGATTTCGATGCGCCAGGAGTAGTTCGGAAGGGCTAAACCATAGGGGTGATAAAACGAGCTAACCTTACAATAAATCAAAATAATAGATCAACAGGAACACGGCAAGAATAATGTTGACAACCATACCAGCCAAAACTATAATGTCGAACAATCTTGGGTCCTTGCCCATCGGGTGTGTCCCTGTGTGATATAAAGCGGGATTTTGAGTAACATAAACCCTGATAACTGTCAAGGGCGAAGGGAAGAAGTAACCACATCTGAGCTTATCGCAATCAACTAGTTACAAAAGAAGGTTATCATGGCAGAAGCAGCAGTAGAAGCTCCTCATGTTAAGGAACTGACGTGGAAGATTAGACTGGGGAAGGCTATATTCTGGACCACAGTCGCTTTTGCTGTTTGGTTTTTCTATTGGTTTAATGCGATTCAGTGTCCGTGCTGATGGTTAGAGTTGGCGCTAGCCGGTAATTAACAAGCGTGGTTGGTCGAAGAATTTCTAAGGTTAGGCGGAGGAAATAATGGCGGAAAAAGGCAGTCAGGTTAGTACTAGGATGAAGATCGCTATCGCAGTCATCTCGTTAATCCTGGCTACAGGCTATTTTACGTTCTTGGATTGGGGCGCCATGAAAATTCAAGGGCTAGACTATTTCTACATGTTCCGGAAATAACAATAAATATGATAAACCTATTGGGCTCTCGGTGTCCTGAGTGTCAGTCCTCGGTAGACACGAGAGTTCTTGATAGTCAGTGCTAAGGAGGTAAGCCATGGCTACCGTGACAAAGCAAGCCCGAAAGAAAATTTGGGCTTTCTTGGCGCTTGGAACATTTGTAGGGCTTCTGCTGTTGCCCTTGTTCCTGTCGCTTCCGGCTGGCGCAGGTGACACACCAGCTCCGGCGGCTTCGCCCGATGCCAAGCCTGTCGAGAAGTCGCGGGACGTTTGGTACAAGACTGAAGGACCGGTGGTGGGGGCGCCTGCGCCCAAGACGACCGACAGCCCGAAGGACTACCCGCGTTACAACTTCGAGAGTCGGGTCATACTTTGGGTGGCTCTTCAGCAACATCTCTATTATGGAAGTTTTGTGTTGGCGGTCCCTATCTTCTGCATGATCGTGGAGTATCTGGGGGTCATCACCAAGGACAAGGCTCTGTCTAGGAAATACGACCAACTCGCCTATGACTTCGTGAAGATCAGCCTGACAGCCTACTCGATCACCGCGCTCTTGGGTGGGATTGTCATTTTTACCTTCCTCACGCTCTATCCCACTTTCTTCGGATATCTTTCCAGCATCTTCCGGCCGGTGATGGCTACCTACGCGCTGCTTTTCATAGCGGAGAGCGGCACGCTCTATATCTACTACTATGCCTGGGACAGGATGAAAGAGGGGTTCCTGAAGTGGATCCACGTCGCCATGTCGGTGATCCTGAACGTGATCGGAACGGTTTTGATGATGCTGGCCAATTCGTGGATCGCCTTCATGCAGTCGCCAGCCGGCGTGGATGCTGACGGGCGGTATTTGGGCAACGTCTGGCACGTCATCCATACAACACTCTGGAATCCCATTAACGTGCACCGCCTTCTCGGAAATATGGCGTTCGGCGGCGGCGTGGTCGCGGCGTACGCGGCCTATCGGTTCCTGACTGCGAAGTCCGATGAGGAGCGGGCCCACTATGACTGGATGGGCTATGTGGCCATGTTTATCGGGATCTGCTTTTTAATCCCGCTCCCCTTCGCCGGTTACTGGCTCATGCGTGAAGTGTATGCGTACCGGCAGCAGATGGGGATCACGCTGATGGGTGGCCTCTTGGCCTGGCTCTTCATCATCCAGGCGGTGATGATCGGCGCGCTCTTCCTGACCGCTAATTATTACCTCTGGCAGGGCATGGATCGGATGCCCGGGGCCGAGCGCTTCCAGAAGTACATCAAGTACATGGTGTTCGTGCTCATCATGTGCTTCATCGTCTGGCTGACGCCGCACACAATGGTCATGACCCCGGCCGAGTTGAAGGCCATGGGCGGTCAGCAGCATCCGGTGCTGGGGAACTACGGAGTCATGTCCGCCAAGAATGGGGCCATCAACACCATCATCACGACGACGGTGTTGAGCTTCATCATCTATCAGCGGGCGAACAAGATCCCGACGGTGAAATGGGCCCCTTACGGGAACGCCTTCCTGTTTGGGCTGTTCACGATGGCCTACGTCAACATCATCTGGCTGGCCATCTACGGATACTATATTCCGGCCAATGTGCGAGTAGGCCTCTCCGTACCACAGGTGGCGTCAACCTTGTCGTGTCTGTTCATAGGAGTGATCCTTAACTCGATAATGTTGAAGGGGGCAAAGGATGTGGGGCCGATTGTGTGGGGACAGATTTCGGTCCGGGGGCAGTACGCCCTCATCATGCTGGCGACTTCGTTTACCTGGATGATGGGGCTCATGGGCTACATCCGGTCGTCCGTGCGGTTGTTCTGGCACGTCAATGAGATCATGCGGGACAACTCGCCATGGGCCTTCACGCACACGATTGGGTTTGGCGCGAACATGATTTCGTTCAATGTATTGTTCTTCTGGTTGACGATCCTGTTCGTGTTCTGGCTCGGGGCGTTGGCCTCGAAGAAGGCTCCGGCCACAGCCCCGGTTGGGCAAAAGGTTCCGGTCCCGGCTGGGAGCCACTAAACCTTAAAGATCGAGTAATCACTGACAGAAGATGGATGCAAGCTCCGCCGCGAGGGAAAAACTCCTCGCGGCGGGCCTCTATGGAGGAGTGAATGTTTACTGGTAAGGTGTTGGGTGGCGTAACTGCTGCGGTCATTTTTGGAGCCATCGGGACGATTTTTTACTTCCTGCCGGAATCCGGGGCTGCCCAGTTGATGCGAAAGGCTTTTCACCTGGGTTGGCCGGGCGGTCTTGTGATCGTCATCCTGATGCTGTACTTCCAATTCGGCCGGAAGAACGATCCTCGTCAGGGCGAGCTCGTATTCAAGGGCGTGATCGGGCTTCTCGGCTACTCGATGCTCTTCATCGCGATCGCCAACTACGCCATGAACTTCAACGATGAGAGCCCCGGCGTCCCTGGCGAGCCGCGGTTCCTGCCGGTTTCTCTCGTCATGTTTACGGTTTCCTGCTTCATGATGGCCATGTATTTCAAGGGCGTGCGGGTCCTCCTCCAGATCGGCGGCTTCATGTTCTTCGTGGCGGCTTGTCTGGCGGGGTTCGGGAACTGGCTGCCTCAGGTGAAAGCCGATCCGCCCCCCGTCGAGGAGAAAACCGCGGATGTCCGTCAGATGTCGGTTCAGGAACGAGCGGACCTCGGCGAGAAGATCATCTTCGGAGCTGTCGGGGCGAGCGGTACGCAAGGCGCCATCGGCAAGGGACAGTGCCCCCTCTGTCATGGCTTCCAGAAGGGCTTCCTCAGCGAGCGGGCACCCAATCTGTTCGGGATTCCGACTCGTGCGTTGGAACGGCTTAAGGATCCCCGGTATAGCCAGGCTGACCCCAGCAAGAGAGATACGGTCCAGAAGGAGGCGTGTCCGGGGTGTGGGACGGCGAAGACGGCGGAGGAATACATCGCTGAATCGCATGTATGCCCTAACTGTTATGTGGTGGTGGGCTTCGGTGTGAAGGGGACGAATGATAAAGAGAGCCCCATGCCGGCGATTCACAAGCCGCCGATTGCTCTCAATTTCGACGAGTTCATCGCGGTTGACACGTGGCTGTTTGCCCGTGAAGGGACCGAACCTCCGACGCCGGAAGAGATCGAGAATGCGTATAAGAAGTTCATTCCGCAGTCAGAGTGGCCCAAGCCCGCAGGTGCTCCTGGGGCGGCTCCAGCAGGCCCAGCACCTGGCGCTCCGGTCGTGACAGGCGATGAGCCGGTGAACGAGATCTTCATCAAGGCCCTGTGTTTTGCGTGCCACACGATTCCGGGGATTCAGGGGGCGGTTGGAGTCGTGGGGCCTAAGCTCGTGGAAAAGACGAATGCGCCGAAGCGTCTGAAGGACCCGAATTACAAGGGTAACGCCACGACGGTCCGGGAATACATCATGGAGTCAATTCTCACTCCGAGTAAGTATGTGGTCCCCGGTTTCCCGGACAACGTCATGCCAAAGGACTTCGGGAAGAAGCTCAATGCCGCGGCGATCAATAAGGTCATTAACTATCTCTCGCAATTGGAAGAAGGGAAGAATCCGCCGAAGATCGAGTAGGCGGTAACAACAGTCCCATATCTGACTGTGCACAAGATTTAGGAGATCAGACATGAGCGCATTATTCCCGCGATTTGTCGAGGGCTACATGCCCATGCAGATGCTAGGTGAAGTGGGGCTGCAAATACTGCTGTTTATCTATATCTTCTATCTTCTCGACAAGAAGATGGGGATCAAGGTGAATAAGCTGGTGCAAGCCTCTAGCCTGTTCATCTATTCGATCCTCTACTTCAGGTATCGGATCTATCCGCCACTGCCCTTCAGCGTCATAGCCATCTACGAAACCAATGTTTTGATCGGAATCTTCATGTGGGTGTCCTCCACCGAAACATCCTGGCAGGATTTCCGCAAGCCCCTCATCGACGTGGCCGACGGGAAGACTCCGACGACGCGGATCATCCGAGCGGTTTCTGTCGTGCTGCTGCCCTTTGTGGTCGGCTTCATGGGCTGGAACAACATGAAGCCGAGCATCGATGAGCCGATCGAGCTCCGCACGGTACACCCTGCGCCACCGGCAAGCACCAAGGTGCATGGCAAGACCTTCGTCCTGCAGACCGCGAGCAATCCGTATCGCGTGGATGACGACGGGAAATACTCCGATATGGTCCAGAAGAAATACATTGACGGCAATCCGTGGGACGAGAAGGCGCCCCAATACTTGCAATACGTTCGGGAAGGCGGGCAGATCTTCTTCCAGAACTGCCACTTCTGCCACGGCGATAATCTGAACGGCCGGGGCATGTTTGCCTTTGCCTTCAACCCGATTCCGGCGAACTTCACGGACGCCGGGACGATCGCGCAGCTCCAGGAGACCTTCGTGTTCTGGCGCGTCTCGAAGGGTGGAATCGGCCTTCCGCGTGAAGCCTTCCCATGGGCCTCGGTCATGCCGCCGTGGGAACAGCACCTGACGATCGATGAGATTTGGAAAGTCATCCTGTTCGAATACTGGCATACAGGCTATTATCCAAGGACGTGGGATTAATCGATCCCTACCAACTTAGGGGTATAGAGCAATGAACTGTTATCTCTTCAAAGGGACGCGAAAAGGGCTCATGATCGCCATCGCGGCGGTCGCCGTCGGATTGGGGGCCGGCGTCGCCGTTCTGTGGGCGACCGGAGATGTAAAGGCCGATAGCGGGTTGTCACCCGGATTTATTAAAGGAACCAACCCTGCCAAGCCTGACCCCAAGATGATCGAAGAAGGCAAGAAGATTTATTTCCGCAAGTGTGTCTGGTGCCACGGGGTGGATGGAGCGGGTGATGGCCCTGGCGCCGATCGGCTCTGGCCGCGTCCGCGCAACTTCACCCAGGGCACCTTCAAGATCCGGCATACGGCGAGCGGAGAGTTACCGCTGTTTGATCCCACGAAGCCGGTTGCTGGTCAGAATGACTTGTTTGATACTGTCACCCACGGATTGCCGGGTTCGGCTATGCCTCCTTGGGATGGCATCCTGACCGAGCAGCAGCGCTTGCAGGTCCTGTCGTTCGTGACGACGCAGCTCGTGAAAGATCGGAAGTTCGACGACAAGACCGAGACCTTCAGCATCCTGGACATCAACAACAAGGAGGCCTTGAAGCCGGTTCCCTACAGCAAGGAGAGCATCGAAAAAGGCGCCAACCTCTTTGTCGAGAAGAGGTGCATTGAGTGCCACGGGGCGGAGGGCCGCGGGGATGGTAACCCCTTTAATCTCAAGGATGACTGGGGATTCCCGATCCAGCCGGCGAACATGCATAAGTGTTGGAATTTTCGGGGGAGCAGAGAAGATCCGTACAACGTGAAGAACATCTTCCGGACCTTCTCGACCGGCGTGAACGGGACGCCCATGCCGTCCTTCGCTGACAACACGACGGTTGAGGAGCGGTGGCACATCGCCAATTTTGTCAATTCGGTGTGTGAACGTGAAAAAGAAGGCGATCCATTCTCGCCGCTGCTTCAGATGGATCCGCAGACGGCTAAGCCGAAAACCAATTTTGTCGTGCCTTCCGCTCCCATCGAAGGAGAAATTCCCGCGGATCCCAATGACAAGAAATGGCAGGATCGGCCTCGGCGGATCATCGGGATGGGTGGACAAATCACTCACAAGCCGCGGAACTTTGTCAACCGCATTGACGATCTCTGGATACAGTCCGTGTACAACAAGAACGAGATTGCTTTCCTCTTTCGGTGGGACGACCGGACGAAGAGCCAGGTCGAGCCTGGCGTCACCGTGGTGCCCATTGAGGAAGCGCCGCCTGTAGCCGGTGAGGCGAATTCGATTGCGGCGAAGCAGAATACCTACACGGTGTACAGCGACGCCGTGGCTATCCAGTTTCCAGCGAAATGGCAGGAGTACGCGCCACCTGAAAAACCGCGCTTCCTGCATGGGGAAGAGAAGCGCCACGTCGATCTTTGGAAGTGGGAGGCCGACGGGACGCTGAAGGCCTATACCGGATCGGGGTGGGACAAGCCGCTGGAGGAGCGCCCAGGGACAACCGAGAAGCTGAAGCTGGTCAAGGGCGAGTTCAAGGATGGGCGGTGGACCGTCCTCATGACGCGCCCCCTTCATACCGATGACAAAGACGCGGATGTCCAGTTCGAAACGGGCAAGTACATTCCGACTGTCTTCTTCGCCTGGGACGGCCACAACGGCGATGCCGGGCTGAAGATGGCGGTGTCGGCTTTCTACTACACCATCCTGGAGCCGCCGGTTCCCATTGAAGCGAAAGTGTATCCGATTCTGATGGCAGTCGGCATGATTATCGCGGAAGGGTGGATCCTCCGACGGCGGTCCACCAAAAGAGAGACGATGAAGAAGAAGTGATGTGCCGCCGAGCTGCCCGGTAAACGGGTGGGAGCTGATTCAAAGGGGGGTGGGCTGGCCCACCCCCCTTTTTTATTTCATTGAGGAAGGTGTGAACCCGTGACCGGAGTGATCATCGCGGGGGGCAAAAGCCGCCGGCTGGGCATCGACAAACGTTTTCTTGAGATCGGCGGGCGTCCCTGTATCCAGCGGGTCATCGATGCCTATCAGGGTCTCTTCAAGGAGGTTCTGATCGTCGCGGATGCGCCGGAGCCATTCATGTCGCTGGGTGTCAAGGTCGTCGTGGACCTCATTCCGGGGCGCGCCACCCTCGGCGGGCTGTACACGGGCCTGCATTTCGCCGCGCATGACCGGGTTTTCGCCGCCGCGAGCGACATGCCGTGGCTCTCGCCCGCCACGATCCGCGTCGTCCTCGACCAAGCCCTGTCCGGCGACATCGTCATTCCGGACCTGGCTGGGAAGCTCCAGCCCATGCACGCTGTGTACGCGAAAACCTGCCTGCCGGTCCTCCGCTCCCTGGTCGAGGCCGGCCGCCTGAAGGTGCAGGACCTCTGCATGAGTCCGCAGCTCCAGGTGCATCGGATTCCGGAGGCTGCCTTCAGGGACGTGGACCCTGAGCTGCGCTCGTTTTTCAACATCAACACACCTGATGACCTTGCCAAGGCGAAAAAATGGATCGAGACTTGACCCGTCTGATCCTTGCGATGTGCGCGCGTTTATGTTAGATTGCTGCCCACTTTGGCGGCCCTCGGGGGGTTCTCGAGGGCCGCAGTTGTATGGGGTGTTTCGTCGATGTCGGTGGGGGTCGTGAGAGAGACAGTCCTCTCCACGTTACGGGAGGCTCTCGAAGACGCGCGGGCGTCCGGTGATCTGAAACTCACCACCTTGCCCGCGCTGGTGCTTGACGTCCCGAAAAAGACCGCCTGGGGCGATCTCGCCACAACCGTGGCCATGAACCTCGCCGCCTCCGAGCGTCGCGCCCCTCACGAGATCGCCGAAATAATCGCCGGCCGCTTACGTTCCCATCCCGAAGTCCTGGAGCGGATCGACGTGGCGCCCCCCGGCTATATCAATCTGACGGTCAAGCGAGATCTGTGGTTTCGCGTCCTGGCGGAGATCGAGGCGCAGGGGGAGCAGTACGGACGATCGACGCTCGGCCTTGGAAAACGGGTCCTGCTGGAGTTCGTGAGCGCCAACCCCACGGGTCCCTTGCATGTGGGGCACGGACGGGGCGCCGCCGTCGGCGGAGCCCTGGCGAATCTGCTCCAGGCCATCGGATACGAAGTGACCACGGAATACTACATCAACGACGCCGGCCGGCAAGTACGTCTCATGGCTGCATCGGTGACCGCAGTTCAGAATCCTCCAGAGGATGGCTATAAAGGTGCGTATATTGCTGATCTCGCTAAGCAGTTACATGACAGGCAACAAGCCGGTGATCTGCGATCCGGACTAAGTGAATCAGAAGTGGCCGAATGGGCCTGTTCGCAATTGCTGCAAGGCATCAAGACTGATTTACGAGCATTCAACATCAGCTTCGACCGATGGTTCAGCGAACAAAAAGATCTGTTCGATTCAGGAGCTGTCTCACAGGCGCTCGGCTGGTTGAAAGAAAAGGGGTATCTCTTCGAGCAGGACGGCGCCCTGTGGTTCAAATCAACGGCCTTCGGGGATGACAAGGATCGCGTCGTCAGGAAGCAGGACGGAGAGTACACGTATCTCGCGTCCGACATTGCCTATCATCGCAACAAGCTGGATCGGGGATACGACCTCCTGATCAATATCTGGGGCGCCGATCATCACGGCTACATCCCCCGGATGCAGGCGGTGGTGCAGGCCTTCGGCTGTCCGAAGGACCGCTTGAAGGTGGTCTTGGTGCAGATCGTGAACTTGCTGCGTGGTGGTCAGCGCGTGACGATGTCGAAGCGGGCCGGCGAAATGATCACGCTGCGTGAAGTCGTGGAGGAAGTCGGAGCGGATGCGGCCAAGTTCATCTTCCTGACCCGGCGGGCCGACAGCCAGTTGGATTTCGACCTCGAGGTTGCAAAGCAGCAGTCCGCCGAGAATCCCGTCTACTATGTGCAGTACGCGCATGCACGGGTCGCCAGTCTTTTCCGTGTCGCCGCTGAGCGGGGTGTCCCTGTTCAGCGCACAAGCAAGGTGGACTGGAGCGTGCTGAGTTCGCCGGATGACCTGGAGCTGATCAAGCCCTTGGCGGAATACCCCGCGCTGGTGGAAGCGAGCGCCCAGGCGCTCGAGCCGCACCGCCTGACGTATTACCTGCAGGAACTGGCGGCTCGTCTCCATGCTTACTATTACAAGCACCGGATTCTCCCGCCCGCCCTGGAACAAGAGTTAGACAACAAGGATAATCTCAAAGCGTCTGCCCAGGAGACCGATCGGGAACGGAAACGGGAAACGTTGACGCCGGCTCTGACTGCGGCCCGGCTCTGTCTCTTCCGTAACGTCCAGTCCGTGATCCGAAACGGCCTGGGCATACTCGGCGTGTCCGCTCCAGAAAGGATGTGATGCTCGCTCAGGGATTTCGGGTCCTGCAAAGGGAGGGACATTCACGGGCGCGCGTCGGCGAGCTCTCGACCGCGCACGGTGTGGTCCAGACCCCGGCGTTCATGCCGGTGGGGTCCCAGGCCACGGTCAAAGGGCTCTCCTCCGACGACCTCACCGGGCTGGGCTTCGAGATGGTCCTCTGCAACGCCTACCATCTCTATCTCCGGCCTGGCCATCAGTTGATCGCGGAACTGGGCGGTCTCCACCGGTTCATGGGATGGTCGCGGTCGATCTTGACCGATAGCGGGGGCTACCAGGTATTCAGTCTGGCGCCGCTCTGCAAGGTGTCGGACGACGGTGTGACGTTCCAATCCCACCTGGACGGCTCGCTGCATCACCTGACGCCCGAGCGCGTGATCGAGATTCAGGAATCGCTCGGCGCCGATGTGGCGATGACCCTCGACGAATGTCTGCGGTATCCCGCGGCGGAGGACGCCGCCGAGGCCGCGCTTCTGCGGACGACGCAATGGGCTCGGCGCAGTCGGGATGCGCGTCGCCGGCCCGACCAATTGCTCTTCGGCATTGTCCAAGGGGCGCACTATCCGGGCTTGCGGGCGCGGGCGGCCGCCGCGTTGGTGGAGATAGGGTTCGACGGGTATGCGCTCGGCGGCTTGAGCGTGGGGGAGGACAAAGAGGTGATGTACGTCGCGCTTGACGCCGCGGTGGCCGAGTTGCCAGAGTCCGCCCCACGATACCTGATGGGGGTGGGCACGCCGGAGGACCTCATTGAAGGCGTCGCCCACGGCATGGATCTGTTCGACTGCGTCATGCCCACCCGTCATGGCCGGACGGGCTGGCTGTTCACCTCGTTTGGGCGGGTGTTGATCAAGAATGCCCAGTATGCGCGGGACGAATCGCCGGTGGATCCGACCTGCTCCTGCCCGGTGTGTCGCTCCTATTCGCGAGCGTACCTGCGCCATCTCTTCCTGGCAAAAGAGATGCTCGGGGTTCGTCTCAATACCCTGCACAACCTCCACTTCTTTGCGACCTTGATGACGGGCTTGCGGGACGCGGTCCGTCAAGGACGGCTGGCCGAATTTCGGGACCAGTTTTATGCGAACCGGGAGGCGTGCCAGACATGACCGGAACATTCCTGATGGTGCTCGCGCAAGCCCCCGCTCCGGCGCCCGCGCCGTCTGTCGGGGAGCAGTTCGCCCAAATGCTGCCGATGTTCGTGCTGATCGTCGTCATCTTTTACTTTGTGATTTACCGGCCGCAGAAGCAGCAGCGCGAAAAGCATCAAGCCTTGATCAGCCAGCTCAAGAAGGGAGACAAGGTGGTGACGACCGGGGGGATCTGGGGCACGGTGACGAACGTCGGCAAGGAGACCGTGACCGTGCAGGTGGCCGAAAACGCCAAGATCAAGGTTGCCCGGGACCATATTCTCCGAGTGCGCGGGGATGAAGCAGATGACTGACAGGCGCCGCCTATGAAACCCGTCGCGGGGCGCTTATTCCTGCTGGGCATCGCGGTGGTCGTGTCGCTGGTGTTCTTTTTACCCTCCACGCCGCTGTTCCCCGCCATGCCCGAATGGTGGAAACAGCACTTGCCCAACAAGGGCATCACGCTCGGCCTCGACCTGCAGGGCGGCATCCACTTGGTGCTGGAAGTGGAGGCCGAACGCGCGATCGAGATCAAGCTGGACCGAGACGTCACCACCATGACGGAGCTCTTCGCCGAGAAGAAGCTTCAGGTGGAGAGCGTCAAGCGGACCGGCCCGACCGAGATCACGGTCGCGCTCTCGAGGCCGGAGGCCAAGGAGGCGGTCCTCACCCTGACCGACGATCAGTTCCCGATGTTGAGCGGGCGGTCGTCCGGCGATCGCACGCTGGTCCTTGCCCTGAAACCCGACGAAGCCGAACGGATCAAGAAGGCGGCCATCAGCCAGGCCCTCGAAACCGTCCGGAACCGCGTGGACCAATTCGGCGTGGCCGAGCCGCTGATCCAGCAGCAGGGCCTTCGGCAGATCGTTGTGCAGTTGCCTGGCGTGAAAGACCCAGGGCGGGCCAAGGCCCTCATCAAGAACACGGCCTTGCTGGAATTCAAGATGCTGGATGAGGACCACAAGGTCGCGCGCGAGCTGCCGAGTCGGGTTCCTGCAGGGAAGGAAGAGGAGGTCCTGAAGGAATTCGGGCCACAAATCCCTCCCGAGGATGAGATCCTCTTCGAGCGTCACGTGGACAAACAGACCGGGCGGGTGATGAAGACTCCGTATCTGATCAAGAAACGAGCGGTCCTGACGGGCGATGTGTTGACGGATGCCCGTGTGGCGATCGGCCAGTTCCAGGAAGCCTACGTGTCGGTGACCTTCGACAGCACCGGCGCCAAGCTTTTTGAGCGGATCACGGCGGAAAACGTCAAGAAGCGCATGGCCATCATCTTGGACAATACAGTCTATTCGGCGCCGGTCATTCAGGAGCGGATTGGAGGGGGCCGGGCCCAGATCACCGGCAGTTTCTCCACGGAGGAGGCGAACGATCTGGCCATCATCCTCCGGGCCGGCGCCTTGCCGGCTCCGGTGAAGATCATCCAGGACCTGACGGTCGGGCCTTCGCTGGGACGGGACTCCATCGAAAAGGGCGTTCGGTCGACCGTGATCGCCGGCACGCTGGTGGTCCTCTTCATGGTGGTCTATTACCGGCTATCCGGCGCCATCGCGGATTTAGCCCTCATGCTGAACCTCCTCTGTTTGATCGGCGCGCTCGCCGGGCTCAATGCCACCCTCACCCTGCCGGGCATCGCCGGGATCATCCTGACCATCGGGATGGGGGTGGACTCGAACGTGCTGATCTTGGAGCGGATCCGGGAGGAGCTGCGGACGGGCAAGCCGGTCCGGCCGGCCGTCGACGCCGGCTATGACAAGGCGTTCCTGACTATTGTGGACTCGCATGTGACCACGCTGATCACGGGGTTTGCGTTGTTCTTGTTCGGCACGGGCCCGATCAAGGGCTTTGCCGTCACCCTGTGCTTGGGCATTGCGATCAACCTCTTTACGGCTCTGGTGGGGACGAAGGTCGTCTATGACCTGCTCAACCGGCGGGGGCGGATGGAACGGCTCAGCATCTAGGAGCGGATATGTTGGAGATCCTCGGCAAAACGTCCATCGATTTCATGGGGCTGCGGAGGTACTCCTTCGCGTTCTCGGGCGTCCTGATCTTCGTCGGCCTGATCGCGCTGGTCCAGATCTGGCGGGGGGTGGCGAACCTGGGGATCGACTTCGCGGGGGGAACGGCCGTGCAGTTGAAGTTTGACCAGCCGATCCCGATCGAACAGGCCAGGCAGGCCCTGGGCCATCACGGGTTCGCGGAGGTCGAGATCCAGGATATCACCCAAGGCAACAAGCTGCTGATCCGTGTCAAGGCCCAGACGACTATTGAGGAGAAGGTCGCCGAGAAGGTCTTGGAGATCTTCAAGAAGGATTTCCCGTCGAACCCCTTCGTCATCGATTCCAGTTACGAGATCGGCCCGACCATCGGGCAGAAGCTCCAGAAGGATGCGCTCATTGCCATCTCGATTTCGATGCTGGGCATCATTGTGTATGTCGCGGCCCGCTTTGAATTCCGGTTCGGGATTGCGGCGGCGATCGCGACCTTTCACGACGTGCTGGCCGTGCTGGGGGTCTTCTACGTGCTGGAGAAGGAGATCACCCTCCTGATCGTCACCGCCCTCCTGACGCTGGCGGGGTACTCCCTGACGGATACCGTCGTGGTCTTCGACCGGATCCGGGAAAACCTCAAGATACGCCATCGGGACCCCCTCGAGACAGTCATCAACAATGCCGTGAACCAGGTTCTGAGCCGGACCGTCGTTGTGTCGCTGACCGTCATTCTGGTCCTCATCCCGCTCACCCTGGCCGGAGGGGAGGTGTTGCACGACTTTTCCCTCGCCTTGCTCCTGGGCGTCATCGTCGGCACCTATTCATCGGTGTTCGTCGCCAGCCCCCTGCTCATCCTCTGGAAAGGCACCCCGGGAAAGCTGCTCCGCCGACGTTAAAGGTGTTACCCCCACTTGACAATCAGGGATACTCCGAGGAAAAATAAATAGTTACAAGCCATCGTGGTGTTACCAAATTGAAACAGTCCAGCCGACACCAGAGTCTTAAACGCCGGATCATCACCGCCATGGTGCTGATCGGGCTCCTGCCGCTTAGTTTCGCTTTCGTCATCACCTATCTCGAAGAGCGCCAGGCGATCCGGGATGCGATCGGGCGGGACTTTCGTCAGATCGCCATCGAGGCGGCGGGGAAGGTCGAATTACAGGTGATGCAGGGCGTCAGCGAGGCCCGTCAGCTGGCCACGATTCCTATCCTGCGCGGGACGGTCATCGATTCCAACCGGAGCTATACGGGACGGGATCACGCGGCCATTCGTCGGATTGTCCGTGAATGGGAGCGTCGGTGGGCCATGCGACCACGCCAGGACCAGTACCCGGATTTCATCAATAAGATGGCAACAGACTATCTCAACGAATGGTTGCGGATCCGGAAAGCGGAATACGTTGCCATCTTCGTGACGGACGGCCAGGGGGCCCTGGTGGTGAGTTCCACGCCTCAGGCCGTATACGATCAGAGCCAGGCCCAGTGGTGGAAGGCAGCCTTCAACGGGGGCAAGGGCCAGATCTACGTGAGCGACCTCGTCTTCGACGAGAAGCTGGGGTTCCACGTGCTCGATGTGGCAGTACCCGTGCTAGACGACTCGCAGAAGGTGGCAGTCGGCGCCGTCAACGTCCGCCTGCGTCGCGATGAACTCTTCAAGGCGATCCAGGAGGTCCGGATCGGCGAACAGGGGCACGCGATGCTTTTGAGCACGGCCGGCCGGCCGTTGATCTGCCCGGTGCTCTCCCCTGATAAGCATACGATCAACGCCTCTTTGATGCGGCAGATCACACAACCGACGGCCGGCTGGGTGGTAGCCGAAGATGACTCGCATGGGGGAAAAAACGCGATCGTCGGGTACGCGCCGGTCCAGCTTCCGGTTGCCCTCGCCCGCGAGAGCCTGGGCGGGAACGGAGTGCAGTGGATCGCCTTCGTCCGGCAGGACCCGAAAGAGACGTTCGCGCCGCTGAACCAGCTTATCTGGAAGGTCTCCGCGGGAGCCATCGGGGTGTTCGTCCTCATGCTCGTGGCTGGCCGCTTCCTGGCCCGCCGGATCGTGCGTCCGATCCAAGTGCTCCAAGAGGGAGCGGCCCTGATCGGTCGGGGCGAGCTCAACCACCGTCTCGATATCACGACGGGCGATGAGATCGAAAAGCTGGCCGACAGCTTCAACCGGATGGCGGCCAGTCTCCGCCAGCACACGGAAGGGCTTGAACACGAAGTGGCGCGCCGGACGCGGGACCTCCGCGCATCGCAGGAACGCTACAAGATCCTGTTCGACGAGGCCGCCGATTCGGTGATCATGGTGAATCCCGGCGGCGGCATCATCGCGGTCAACCGGCGCCAGGAAGCCATCCTCAAGTATCCGGAAGAGCAGCTCGTGGGGCGTCGCTTCATCGACCTCATCTTACCCAAGTACCAGCCGTCGGTCGCGGCGTTGATGCAAGAGGTCCTCAAGGGGGCGGACAAGACGCCGACGGTGGAAGTCAAGGTGTTCGATCGGGCTGGGCGGCCGGTTTCCATGGAACTGGACCTCACCGGCATCGGAGCCGGCCCCATGACCTACATCATGGTGCAGCTGCGCGACATCACGGAACGCAAGGTTCTGGAGCGGCAGCTACAGGAGTACAGCGAGTCGCTGGAGGTAAAGGTCCAGGAGCGGACCCGGGAAATCGAAGAGACGAAGACCTATCTCGAGAACCTGCTTGAGAACGCCAACGACGTCATCTACACGCTCGACCTGGACCAGCGGTTCACCTACGTGAACAGCAAGGTCGAGAGCTGGGGCTACCGGAAGGAAGACCTGATCGGCCGGCCGTACTTGTCGTTGATGTCCAAGCGACATCGCGGCAAGCGCCTCCGGACCACCCTCGATATCGGGACCAAGCAGGCGTATGAGGTGGAGATCCTGAACAAGACGGGAGAGCCGCGCAATGCCTTGGTCAGCGTGTCTCCCCTCCGGGATAACAGCGGGCAGATCGTGGGGGTGCTGGGCATCGCGCGGGACATCACGGAGAAGAAACGCCTGGAGCAGCAGGTGCTCAATGCCGAGAAGCTCGCCTCCATCGGGAAACTGGCCGCCGGGGTCGCACACGAAATCAACAATCCGCTGGGGGGCATTCTGAACTGCCTCTACAACCTCCGCAAGAAGAGCGTCTCGCTAGAGCGGGCGACGGAGTACCTGGCATCGATGGAAGAGGGCTTGCGGAGGGTCCAGAAGATCGTACGGCAGCTGCTCGATTTCTCCCAGCAGCACGATCCCGAGCTCACCCCGACCGAGGTCAATGCGATCATCGAGCGGGTCTTGACGCTCACCAGCTACGCGTTCGAAGGGACCCGGGTGCGCCTGCACCGGGAACTAGGCCACGAGCTGCCGCCCCTCCTGGCGGACCGGCACATGCTCGAGCAGGTGCTCATGAATCTGATCCTCAACGCGGTGCAGGCGATCCGCGGGGAAGGGGTCGTGACGGTCCGCTCCGGCCACGACGGCCTGTGGTGCACGATCGAGGTGGAGGATACCGGCTGTGGCATCCCGCCCGACGTCCTGCCGAAGATCTTCGATCCGTTCTTCACGACCAAGGGGCAGGGCGAGGGGACGGGTCTGGGGCTGTCGGTGAGCCTGGGGATCGTCGAACGACATGGCGGAGAGATTGCGGTGAAGAGCCAGGTCGGCCGCGGGACCACGTTCATCGTGCGGCTGCCGGCCATATCGGTCCGGTCGATGGTCGGGAAGGAGGCCTGACGCCATGCCGCAGCCGAACGTTCTGATCATCGACGACGAGCCCCTCATGCGGATCTCGATCGCCGACGCGCTGAAGGCGGAAGGGTGCCAGGTCAAGGTCGCGACGACGGGTCTGGAGGGCATGGATCTGATCCGGAAGGAGCCGTTTGAAATCGTCATCACCGACCTCCGCCTGCCTGGGATGGACGGCCTTCAGATCCTCCAGGCCTGCAAGGAGGTCTCGCCCACGACCGGCGTGATCGTCATCACTGCGTATGGCTCCGTCGAGACGGCGGTGGAAGCCATCAAAAAGGGCGCTTACGACTACATCACCAAGCCCTTCTCCATGGACGAGCTGCTGCTGATCGTCAAGCGTCTGGTGAAAGTCCTGGAACTGGAGGATGAGAACCGGTCCTTGCGGGAAGAACTGGAGGGGCGGTTCAGCTTCAAAGGGCTGCTCGGCAAGAACGACAAGATGCGGGAGGTGCTGGAGAAGATCAAGCTGGTGGCCCCGACCGACTCGACCGTGCTGATCATCGGTGAGAGCGGGACCGGGAAGGAACTGGTGGCTAACGCGATCCACCACAACAGCCCGCGGCGCGAAGGCGCCTTCATCAAGGTCAGCTGTGCTGCCCTTCCGGAAACGCTGCTTGAGACCGAACTGTTCGGGCATGAGCGCGGGGCCTTTACGGGCGCGATGCGGCAGCGCAAGGGACGGTTCGAGCTGGCGCACCAGGGCACCATCTTCCTGGACGAGATCGGCGAGGTCTCACCGGTGGTGCAGGTCAAGCTGCTGCGCGTGCTGCAGGAACGGCAGTTTGAGCGGGTCGGCGGCGACCAGACGATCGAGGTGGATGTGCGCCTCATCTGCGCCACTCAGCGGGACCTCAAGAAAGAAGTGAAGGCCGGACGATTCCGGGAAGACCTCTACTATCGGCTGAGCGTAGTCCCGGTCTATCTGCCGCCGTTGCGGGAGCGCAAAGAGGACGTCATGGTCCTGGCCAAGCACTTCCTGGAGGGCTTTGCGATGCGGACGGGCAAGCGGGTGAAGGCCTTCTCGCAGCGGTCGCAGGAGCTGCTTCTGCGCTATTCCTTCCCCGGCAACGTCCGAGAACTGGAAAACACGGTGGAACGGGCTGTGACGTTGGGCCATGACGGCAGTGAGATCGAGCCCTGGGACCTCTGCGGGTTCCCGGCGTGCCCGTATCTCGGCGGCCCGCCGCAGCCGACGTGCGGATTTTGCGGCGAAGGGGTGTCCATGGCGGACAAGAGAGGGGTGCTGGTGGACCGACTGGACGCCGCCCGCGAGCAGTTCGAGAAGCAGCACATTCTCAAGGCGCTGGAGCGGACGCGGGACAACAAGACCGAAGCTGCAAAGCTGCTCGGCCTGTCCCGCAAAGCTCTCTGGGAGAAGTGCAAGCGCTACGGGATCTCGAAGGGTGCGAACGGTGGTGGTGAGAGGACTGACCGACCCGTCTAGACGGGCTTCGGGCCTTCTCCCCCTTCCCACAGCTTGACGGTGCGGTCGAGACCGCCGCTGATAAGCCGGCGGCCATCGGGGGAGAAGGCGATCGAGCGCACCGGCTCCTTGTGGCCCTTCAAGGTCCGGATCGGGCGGCCGGTCTTGATGTCCCAAAGCTTGATTGTGGTGTCGTCGGAGCACGACGCGACGATCTTGCCGTCCGGGGAGTAGGCGACGGCGCGCACCCATCCGGCGTGGGCCCTCACGGTGCGGATGAGCTTGCCGCTTGGCACTTCCCAGTATTTCATGGTCTTGTCCCGGCTCCCGCTGACGAGAACGCTACCGTCCGGAGCAAAGGCCAAGCCGCCGATCCAGTTCTCGAAGGCGGTCTCCCACCCTTCCTGCGACTCTACCCAGAAGCCGCGCCGCTCGATCGTGCCGTCAAAGGGGTCGGACTTGTGCCCGTCCAAGGCGCAGAGCTCCTGCCCGCTGGGCAGCACTTCGAACAGCGTCATGCCACCCACGTCATTGCCGCTGGCCAGCAGGCGGCCATCAGGGGAAAACACGGTGCAGATGTTCCAATGCCGGTCATAGACGTCACGGGGCAGGAGCGACAGCAATTCTGTCGCGGTGCTGACTTCCCAGATCTTGATATCCCGGTTCTCGTTCCCGCGGGCCAGCATGAGCCCGTCCGGCGAGAAGGAGAGTGAGTGGACGGCATGGTCGTAACGGCCGAACAGCATTCTGATGAACTCCCCGGTCTTGGGATTCCACAGGCGGATTGTCCGGTCGGTGGACCCGCTGGCCAGCATTTGTCCGTCCGGCGCGAAAGCGAGGCAGCGGACCGCATCCGAATGGCCACGCAAAATCCTGAGCATCCGGCCGGTGTCGACCTCCCAGATCCGAATCGTGTGGTCCACGCTGCCGCTGGCCGCGATCGTGCCATCGGGATGGTACGCCACGACCCAGACCGGGTCATGGTGCCCGCGAAAGACTCGGACCTCGCGGGCTCCGGCTCGCCAGTAAGCCTCGCAATCCACGACAGGGACCGGCGGGATCCCCGCTGTTACAGAGCTATCGGCCATCGTGCTTTCCTCTGGAAAGGACCCAGGTGTCCTTGGCTTGCAAAAGAGCGCAGGCGCTACTTATAATGGGCTGTTGACGCAATTCTTTTGAACAGTGTTTACGATCATAACGGACCCTGAAAAAGGAAGTCAAGGAGGCCTGTCATGGAGCTGAGGTTTCAGCCGTCCCTGATCCAGGAAGTCATCGATGCCTTCATCGAAAAGACCGAGCGGGAAGGGGATCCGACGTTCTACAAGGAGTTCCATGAGCTGGCTGATCCCATCTACGAGAACTTTCCGTTGGACGATAGAGAACCGGAGTTCCAAAAGCTGTACCAGTACCTGTTCGGGCACTGGGGCTTCGCGGATATCATTGACAACGCCTTCAACGAGTTTTCCGAGCTCAAGGGGCGCATCGGCATCACCCTGGTTCGCGGGGTGCTCAAGGAGGACCAGGAATCCGTGGACATCTTGCGGAAGTGGGGGACCGTCGAAGAGGACTTGGCCAAACAGTTTGAGTCCAAGGGCCTCAAGGGAGTCGGGATCAAGCTTCTGCCCCGGCGCTTCTATGATCCGGCGTTGCCCCGCTTCTGCCGTCACGAGCTCTTGCACATTAAGGACATGCTCGATCCGGCCTTTCTCTATGACCCGGACATCAAGGTTGGGAACACCCCTGGCGAGGAAAGTCTCATCCTGGCCCGGTTTCGAGTCCTGTGGTGTCTGTCGATCGATAGTCGCTTGACGCGGATGGGGAAGGAGGCGGTGTTCCCCAAGGAACAGCGGTTCCGGGAATTTTCCACCTGGTACCGCAAAATTCCCGGCAAACAACTGGTGGCCGTGTTCGAAGGCCTCTGGGCGACCGAGCACTTCACCCACCCGGAATTGATCGAGATGGCGACCGATACTCTCAAGGTCATTGACCGGGCGATCGAAGTGGAGGGGGCGGAGATCCCCGAACGCAAGAAAATCATGCTGATGCCGGGGTTCCCGTGTCCGCTTTGCGGCTTTCCCACATACAACTGGGTCGAAAACCTCGAGAAGGAAGTGGAGCCGGAAGTCTTGGACTATATCCGTCAAAACCACCCCGGCTGGGATCCCGAGTACGGGGGGTGCGACCGCTGCATCGAGGTGTACAAACTCCGGGCCGCCGGCGTCATGGGGGATTAGCGCGCGCGGATGGGCGAAGACTTCGACAAGGGTCGGCGGGAGTTTCTCAAGCAGTCTGTCCTGTCGGTCGGCAAAACTGTCTACGAATACTACCAGCAACAGAAAGAGACCCCGTCGGAGACCGGTCCCAAGGAGTCTCCGGTCAAGGTCCGGACGGATTGGTTGCGGCCGCCGGGGGCGGTCGCCGAAGAGCTCTTCCTGGACCGCTGTACGCGTTGTGGTGACTGCCTGCCGGCGTGTCCGTACGGAAGCATCAAGAAGGATGTCGCGACCGGCTATCCGATCATTTTTGCCAACGAGTCCCCGTGTTATTTGTGCGAGGATTTTCCCTGTATCGCGGCCTGCGAGACTGAAGCCCTGCTTCCGGTGGGAGACCGCGCGGAAGTGCGCATGGGGGTGGCGGTGGTCAGCCGGGCGGACTGCACGGCCGACCAGGGGTGCCGGTTCTGCCTGGCGAAATGCCCGGTCGAAGCACTTTCGGTTGATTTTATCGACCCTTATCCGGTCGTGGACGTGGCCAAATGCGTGGGATGCGGTATTTGTGAGCAAGTCTGCTCAACCGTGAACGATCGGATCGCCATCAAGGTCGTGTCGGGCAGGCGCCTCGAAACGGCCCCAAAAACCCCTTGACAACATTGGAGGGGTTCTCCTATTCTTGGGAAGCTCAAGGCTTAGGGAGGCTGTGAGCGATGGGACCTCATGCAATGTCTGGTAATCCAACCGGTAAGGTCGGCTTGGCCGATGCCCCGGCAGTCGAATTGGCTCTATCCCGCAGCAAAGTGTACCTCCTCCTCTCCTGGGGCTTCCTCTTCCCCGAGGAAGAAGAGTTTTACAACTACCTGCAAGACGGCGAGTTTGTGGAGGACGGTTTCTCCGCGGTTGAATCGTTGGAGAAAAGCTTTGACGCGGTGAAGGCGGCCCCGGCAGCCCGGGACCTCATCTTCCCCATTCGCAAGCTCATCGAACAGATCGGCGAGTGGGAACAGGAAAACTTCAAGACGTGGGAATTCAGCGACCTGCAGGACGAGCATCGGCGGGTCTTCTCCAACGTGATCAGCCTGGACGCCCCACCCTACGAAACGCTTTTCGGGAACGAACACGTCTTTCAACAGTCCCACACCATGGGCGACATTGCGGGATACTACAAGGCGTTCGGTCTGGAGCTGGCTGAAGTCGTCCACGAGCGGCTGGACCACATCAGCGTCGAGCTGGAGTTCTTGCATTTCCTGGCCTACAAGGAGTCGTACGCGCTCTGTCACGACGGTGAGGAGAAGCTTCAGATCGTCGTGGACGCCGAGAAGAAGTTTGTGCGGGACCACATCGGGCGATGGGCGCCCTTGTTTGCTGACATGGCGTCGAAGAAGGCGCAGCGGGGGTTCTTCCACCTGCTGTGCGAGCTGTGCAAGGCCTATCTCAAGTTCGAATGCGCCTATCTCGGCGTCAAACCCCAGCCCTATAAAGAAACCGACTATAAGCCGGCCACCTTCAATCCACCGGAAGGAGCCACGTTCGAGTGCGGGGCGCAGGACCTTGGGAACGAGTTGACCGTCCTGCTGGATGAAGTCGGGGGCCGCTCCCAGATGGACGACGGCGACACGAAGGAAGGAAACGGGGATTCTGGGCGGACAGCGTAGTCACGTGAGGCTTTTTAATAATCTGCGAGTCACACAGTCGTTCTTCGGTTAATTATTTTATTTCTTAGAGAGGAGGGGCTATCGCTATGGAAATCATTCACACGAGGAACAGGGCCGTCGCATGGGGGGTGTTGCTGAGCGCCCTCGTCGTAGGCGTGGTCCTGACGCTGGGACAGGTCCCGTTGGCCGTCAGCCAGCCGGTCGCCATCCAGGCGAAGATGATCAAGGGACCCATTCCGATGGACGGGGCCAACCCCCTCTGGGAGAATGTTCCCGGTGTGGTGGTTCCGCTCACCGGACAAACTATCACCACGCCCATGCACCCCAACATAGCCGTCAAGTCGGTCTTTGTGAAGGCGGTCACGAACGGCAAGGACATCGGCATCCGGCTGGACTGGGGGGATCAGTCCAAGAACGATACGACCATCGGCCCGCAGCATTTCCGTGACCAGGCGGCCATTCAGTTCCCGGTCAACACCAGCGGCGCCCCGCCCTTCCAGTGCATGGGGCAGTCAGGCGGCACGGTGAACATTTGGCGGTGGAATGCCGAGTGGCAGAAGGACCTTGGAAAGGACGTTGCTGGAATCTGGGACGTGGACAACGAATACCCGGCTATTTTCTGGGACTACTACTACGAGGAGCCGGCTGGCGGCGTGACCTACCTGGATCGCGTCGGGCGGAGCATGGGCCCGTTCAACACCGGCATCTGGTCGGGCAATATCCTCTCCGATCCTGAGTTGCGGATTGGGTCCGTCGAAGACCTCAATGCGAACGGGTTCAGCACCCTGACGACCCAAATCCACCAGGATGTGTTGGGGAACGGCGTGTGGGAGCATTCGGGTTCGCTCAAGGGTGGGTGCTGCACGGGTCCGACGTGGCGTGTGGTGTACAAGCGGGCGTTGCAGACCCAGGACCCCAATGACGTGCAGTTCAAGCTCGGCATGTCGGTTCCGGTTGCGTTTGCCGTGTGGGATGGCCAGAACGTCGAGCGTGACGGGATGAAGGCGATCTCCACTTGGTTCACCCTGCATCTTCCGCAGTAAGGTGCATGGTCATACCGCTGCCGTAGGGAGCGCATCCCCGGCACGGTAGCAGATTGGCCCCGGGGGATCAGTTTCAAGGATCCCCCGGGGTTTTTTATGCCCTTGAAAGGGGCAACGGAAGCGGCCCCATGTGCCCCTTGGGAGGGTCGCCAACCCTGCAGATTCAGTTGCATTACCCACTACGCTGGGTGTATAAAACCAGCAGTGGCAACGCGAGGGAAACGCGTGTTTCTTCTAGCTTCTTTGTATATTTATGCTGTTCGGTAACGAGGCGCCAAGATGAGAACCATGCTCTTGTTTCCCCCTACTTGGCATCCCTCCCAGCCATACCTAAGCCTCCCGTCGCTCACCGGCTTTCTCAAGCAAGAGGGCGTCACGGACATCATCCAACGGGATCTCGGCATTGAGGTTCTCGACAGCTTCCTCAGCCAAGCCACCGGCCGTGAGACCTACGAGCGGATGCAGGAGAAGGTCAGAACCCTGGAACGGCTGGGGACGCAAGGGGAAACGGGTCCCTCGAGCCAGGAGCACCTCGCCCGGATGAAAGAAGCCCTCGACTGGTTTCCGCCGCTCTACGACCACGTCGAAGAAGCCAAATGGACCCTGCGCTCCGAGCAGTTCTACGATCAGGACAAATACCGAGAGAGCCTCTTCCTCATCGATCGCTGGCTCGCCTTCCTTTCGACGCTCTATTTCCCGACACGTATCTCCGTGGTCGACAACCAGTGGCGGTATTCCATCTATTCGTCCAAGGACATCCTGAAGGCGGTCGCGGACGAGCAGGAGAATCCGTACCTGGAGGTCTTCCGGTCCCGACTGGTGCCGGACATCCTGGCGCAGGCCCCCGACCTGGTCGGCGTCTCGATCACCGCGACGTCCCAAATCCTGCCGGGCCTGACCCTCTGCCGCTTGCTCAAGCAGGCGCACCCGGATCTGCATCTGACCATCGGCGGGAGCATCTTCACCCGGCTGGTGGACAACCTCCGGCGGGTCGAGGCGATGTTCCAGTTTGCCGATGACTTTGTGGTCTTTGAAGGTGAGACCGCCTTGCTTGAGCTCATCCATCAACTGGAGGGGAAGCGCGATTTCAGCAAGGTGCCGAATCTCATCTACCGGCAGAACGGGAAGACCATCGTCAACCAACCGTTTTTTTCGGAAAACATCAATGCGCTGTCGGCGCCGAATTTTGACGGCTTTCCGTTCCGCCAGTACCTCGCGCCCCAGTCCGTGCTCCCCATCCAATTTTCCCGCGGGTGCTATTACAAGGACTGTGCCTTCTGCGCCTTGACGCTGGATCACCAGAATTTCCGGCAGCGGGCGCCGGAAAAGGTCGTGGACGACCTGAAAGGGCTCATGGCGAGGTATCAGACGCCGTTCTTCTTCTTCACCGACGAGTGCTTCGCCCTCTCGCCGACCAGGCGTCTCTGCAGCCAGCTCGTCGAGGCCGGGGTCAACGCCCAGTGGACCTGCGAGATGCGGTTCGAAAAGAACCTGACGCGGGACCTGCTCAAGTTGATGCGGGATGCCGGGTGCTTGAAGATCGTTTGCGGACTGGAATCCTACAACCAGCGCGTGATGGATTTCATGAAGAAGGGGATCAAACGCGAGCACGTCAACCGGATCATCGACGATTGCCTGGACCTCGATATCGCCGTGCACTGTTATATCCTGATCGGCTTCCCCACCGAGACGGAGGCGGAAGCGATGGAAACCGCGAATTTCATCCTTGGGCACACCCGGCTGCACTCGTCCTACGGCTTCTCGTGCCAGCCCTGCCTCTTCGATCTGGAGAAGGAGGCGCCGATCATGAGCGATCCGGCCAGCTACGGCATCCGGCGGATCATGCGACCGGCGTCGGAGGACCTCAGCCTGGGCTATTTCTATGAGGTGATGGAAGGGATGAAGCCCGACGAAGCGGAACGGGTCTACCAGTATGTGTACGAGAAGATCAGCGAGGTGGTGTGTGAACTCCCCTTCAATTACGCTATGGCGGACGGATTGCTGTACATCGCCCGCGCGAAGACGCATCCGGTCGCGACTGGATAGCAGGGGCGTGATCGCTCCCGTAAAGGAGCCCTGATGGCCGAGTCCGTGATGACCCAGAAAGTTCGCGTCGGCGCCGAGACTGGCAGCGTGCTCTTGGAATATTTCCTGAAGGCCTTGCTGGTCGCGGGGCTCTGCGAGCTCATCCTCTACCGTCTGGTGTCCCGATTGGGGATGCACCTGTCGAAGGTCGCGAAGGAGTACGTGGTCGTCGAGTATTTCCTGCGGGGGGCGTCGGCGATCGGCTTCGCCTTGATGAACTTTTCGGCGATCCTCGTGTTTCTCGCCTTGCTGGTGCTGCTCTTCTACAAGATGAACGGGCTGCTGGCCCGGGCCCTGGACCGGATCGTCGTGCCGATGGTGTCGCTGCTCCTTGCGCTGACGGCAACATTCCTGCTGTTTCCGCCACGCATGCTGGGCGCGGTCGTCTACAACGGGCTGACGCTCGTGCTTTTGTGGACCCTCGTGATCCAGTATTGCCGGGCCAATCCTGCCCCGACGGCTCGGGCCCTGGCGCTCTGTTACGGGGCCGGCGTGTCGGGCTGGCTCTACTACCAGATTTCGACCACCACGTACGGGTGGCTGGGGATCGTTTCGACCCCGCCGCTGGTTCATGAAATCAGCCGCCTCGGCGAAGCCCTGATGGTGGTGGCGACCGTGCTCGTCTTCGCCGTGTACTCCGGGTTCACCTTCCGCACGAAGAACCGGCAACAGCGGCGGCGGTCCCTGCAGTTCGCGGGCGCGTGGGCAGCCCTGTTCCTTGCCTTGCTGGTGATGGATGGCGTGCTCGAACTCTTCGATCCGGCCCTGGCGAGGGACGTCCGCCAGGCGAGCCAGGGCATCGGCTGGATTTTCCAGATGGGGATGGGCTACACGTTCTACCTGCCGTTCGCGCTCTATGTGGCTGGCCTGCTGTTCTGGTCCTATACGGTCATCAAGCAGATCAACATGGGGCGGCGCGCCGGCTACGGGCTGGTGCTGATGTTCATTGCGGGGTACGCCTTGCAGTTGTCCCATCTGACCCTGTTCGTGATCGTGGGTTTGTTGCTGCTGGTGAATGACGGGAGGATCGACGCCCGCGAAACGGTCGGCCAGATGTTCCCGGCGGGGATGCCCGATCGTCCCGCCGCCGCAGCGCCGGGCGTGTCCTGAGCGGAATGGGAATGACCGAGGGGGATGTGACCAAGATGGATGCCGGCACCGACCGAGACACGCAGCCAGATGCCAAGCCGGCCGACGCGACCGTTGAGGCGCCGCTGAGCCTCGACGAAGAAATGGCGGAGATCAAGAAGCTGCTCGAGGAAGATCCTGAGGACTTCCAGGCCCAGTGCCGCTTGGGCGAGATCTACTTCGCCAAGGGCATGCTCGATGAAGCGCTGGCGAACGTGTCGAAGGCCATTGAGATGGCCGAAGCCATCCGCAAGCAGATGGACCAGTCGCTCGCCATGTACTATGCGAACCGTGGCACCATCCATGCGACGAAGGGGAACATCGATGATGCCATGGCCCAGTACCGGAAAGCCCTGGAAATCAATCCGCGAGACGTCCTGGCGCTCTTCAATCTCGGACGGGCGCTGTACGACCGGGATGTGTACATGGAGGCCATGCCGTTGCTGGAAAAGCTCGTGGAGGTCACCCCTGACGACCCGATCGCCTGGTTCCAGTTGGCGAAGGTCTATGAAAAGCTCGATCTGCGGCATATTTCTGACCTCCATACGATCGACAGCGGCATCATGGCCTTTCGCCGAGTGCTTGAGCTCGACCCGCACAATCTAGAAGCGGCCTTCGCGCTGATGGAGATCTACCTGAACCTGCGCAAGCCGGAGGAGGCGATCGGGGTGCTGGAGGCGGCGGTTGAGAGCAATCCGGAGGAGCCACTGGCGTACTACAACCTGATCAGCACCTATGAGAAGGCCAAGCGGTTTGCCGAAGCTGACCAGACGCGCGAGCGGCTCAAGCAGCGGTTTGCCTCGCGGCGGGCCGCGCCGGAGTCGAAGGACAAGTAACCGGAGCCACTGACAAGGGAGCGCGCTATGTTTGGAAGCATGGGCATCACCGAGCTGGTACTGATTCTCTTCATCGTGCTGATCATCTTCGGGGCCGGGAAGCTCCCGCAGCTTGGTGAAGGTCTGGGCAAAGCCATCAAGGGCTTTAAGAAGTCGGTGCATGAAGCGGACGCCATCGAAGCGGAGGCCAGTGCGCAACAAGGGCAGATCCAGCAGCCAGGCGCGGCGCCCGCTCCTGACGCGGCGCCTGCGCCAGGGACCCAGCCCGCCGGCGCGCCGCCGTCATCTCCGTCTCCCGCCGCGCCACCGCCTGTGAGATCGGAGCCACCGAAGGCATGAGGGCCGCAGTTTGAGGTGAGGGGTCGTCTATGGACAGTAGCGTCATAGCCGTTGGCATCATCGAGACCTTTGCAGGCAACGGGAAATCCCGCAGCACAGGGGACGGCAAGCCGGCTGCGAAGGCAGGCATGCCGTTGCCGGTTAGTGTCGCGATCGACCCGCAGACCCAGTCCCTTTACTATGCGGAGTCCGGGTCCGATCGCGTGCGCCGGATCGAGCTGACAACGGGCGTCATCAGCCACGTGGCTGGCATCGGGGAGACCTGTTACAGCGGCGATGGCGGGCCCGCTGCAGAGGCGGGGCTGTACCTGCCGCTGGACGTGGCATTCGATTCGAAGGGCGATCTGTACATCTGCGATTCCGGGAGCAACCGCATCCGCCGCGTCGATATGAAGACCGGGATCATTGACACCATCGCCGGGACCGGCGAGTTCGGCTTCAACGGCGACGGTGCTGCCCTCGAGGTGAATCTCACGTATCCCAGCGCCCTCGCGTTCGATTCGCGGGACCGACTGTTCATCGTGGATGGGCAGGCCCATCGCATCCGCATGTACGACCCGGAGACCAAGCTGATCACCACCATCGCCGGCACGTGGTCGAAAGACGACGACGACCGGGACAGTCCCTTGATCGCCAAGAACCTGGTGGTTCTCTCTGGGGACGCCATCGGGATCGATTTCAGCGACGACCACGGCTGGTTGCGTCCGGAGTGTTCGCCGGACGGCATGGACATGAGCGTGTATCGGGACGACGGAAAGTCGGGGGCCGAGGTCCGGTTCCATGACCCGGTCGCCCTCAC
>Ga0209158_1000152_pt1 | contig 54296 bp, 51 predicted proteins | sample GraSoiAngelo_140_FD_185897 | JGI IMG/M metagenome (GOLD analysis project Ga0209158, IMG submission 185897) | Grasslands soil microbial communities from the Angelo Coastal Reserve, California, USA - 14_0929_12_30cm (SPAdes) (version 2) | ecosystem: Environmental > Terrestrial > Soil > Grasslands ...
GCGAGCCCGGTTCGTCCCGTGGGTGGCCTGACGCAGGCGCGCGGGGCTTCATTGGAACGGGGTCCGCGAGCCCGGTTCGTCCCGTGGGTGGCCTGACGCAGGCGCGCGGGGCTTCATTCCGGCGTGGTAGGATGCCCCGGCATCTTCCCGGGAGGTGCTCGATGGTGAAGGAGATCTCGATCGTCCACCACGCGGACCGGCGCGCCGACGTGGTCATGCCGTACGCGCCCGGCATTGTCGTCCGCCGCGGCAGCCTGGTCTTTCTCTCAGGCGTGACGGCCGCCGCCGTCTACCACAGCCACCCGCATCGCGACGAGGAGTTCGACCTGCCGGCCACGATGGAGGCGCAGGCGGTGCGCGCGATGGAGAACCTCAAGAAGACGCTCGAGGCGGCGGGCTGCACGCTCGACGATCTCGTCGCGGCTACGCGCTATCTCACCGATGTCAGCGAGCAGGATGACCTGAACCGTGTGTGGGCGCGGTACCTCGGCGGCCATCTGCCTGCCACAACGACCGTCGAGGTCTCGCGGCTGGCGACGCACACGCGGTGCAAGCTCGAGATCAGCGCGATCGCCGTCGCCGACGGCGCGTGATGAGGCCGGCCTCGCGGCCCCCAGTTGGAATGAGTCGCGACATGCGAGACGGAGCCGGGGCGCGCCACGGCTCAGGCCGCCCACCGATCGCACCGGCCTCGCGGCCCCCGCTAGAATGACGCTCGGCTTCGTCGGGCTCGGCGTGATGGGCGGGCGCATGGCGAAGCGGCTCCTCGACGCCGGCCACCCCGTGATCGGCTACAACCGAACGCGCGGGAAGGCCCGCTGGCTCGCCGACGCCGGGCTACGTTTGGTGGACTCGCCGCGCGAGGTCGCCGCCCAGGCGGAGATCGTCTTCACGATGGTGACTGACACGCCGGCCCTCGACGCCGTCTGCCGCGGGTCGGACGGCATCCTCGCCGGGCTCCGGCGAGACGCCGTGCACGTCGAGATGAGCACGGTGAGCCCGGACGCGGTGCGGGCGCTCGCCGCCGAGATCGAGACGCGGGGCGCCCACCTCCTCGACGCACCGGTATCCGGGTCACCCGCCACGCTCGAGGCGGGCCAGCTCTCGTTCATGGTCGGCGGCGACCCCGCGACGCTCGAGCGGGTGCGACCCTACCTCACCGCGATCGGCCCGGGCCTCACGCACGTGGGTCCGGTCGGACACGCGAAGGCGATGAAGATCGCGATCAACCAGGGGCTCGTCGTGCAGATGGTCGCGTTCGCGGAGGCCGTGCTGCTCGCCGAAAAGGCGGGGATCGCGCGCGAGCGCGCGGTGGAGGCGCTGCTGAAGAGCGTCCTCGCCTCGCCCATGGTGAAGTACCGCGGTCCGTTCGTGCTCGGCATGCCCGCCGAGGCGTGGTTCGACGTGGGGATGATGCAGAAGGACCTCAAGCTCGCGCTCGACCTCGGGCGCGCGACCGGGGTGCCGCTCCCGAGCGTGGCGGTCGCGAACGAGCTCCTCACCGCGGCGCGCGGGATGGGGCTCAAGCGCTACGATTTCGCGGTCGTCTTCGACGTGCTCGCCAAGATGAGCGGGCTCGCGCCGAGTCCCAAGGCCTGACGCCCGTCAGCGCGGCGTGAGCGTCGCGCGGCCCGAGGCCGCGTCGACGGTCAGGGTGAACGCGTCGAGGGCGTCGCGGCCGAGGAGGCCGTCGACGGGCTCGGCGCGGTCTACGGACGGCAGCGCGTGGACGATGACGGTGAGCGGGCCGATCCGGGCGCCGGCGACATCGAGGAGCGGCACGGTCACCAGCGTCGCGGTCGTCACCCCGGTCGCTCCCACGATCTGGGTCGGCCGTCTGCTCTGGTCGTCGAGACCTGCCCGCTCGATCGCCGAGGGCGAGAGGACGGTCCGATCGGCGCCCGTGTCCACGACGAGCGTGAGCGGCACGCCGTTGAGGCGCGCCGCCACGGTGATCGGCGCGCCGGGGCTCATCCGCAGCTCCGTGGGCTCCCCGCCGGGCGTGGGCGTGGGACGGGGCTGCGGAGCGCTCAAGAGCTCGGCGGCATCGCGAAAGGCGGGCGGGATCGTGTCGGGGTCGGCGGTGTAGTGCACCGTTCCCTCGCCGTCGGTCCACCGGTAGAGCTGGGCGGCGGCGGCCGTAGCGGTGAGGCAGACGGCGAGCGCGGCCACCCAGAGCCTCACCACGTCAGTCCTCCACGGGCATCGTCACCGGCTCGCCGGCCCCGTAGAAGTACGCGCCGCGGCCAGCCGCGGCGCCGACGACCGCGATGTCGAAGCACGTCGGGTCCTCGACGATGGGCACCGGCAGGTCCGGGTGGTCCGCCAGCCACGCGAGCTCGGGATGGGCGACCTCCATCGCCTTGGGCTCCTTGTTCAGGATCATCGTCCTGAACGGCAGCCGCGCGGCCCGGTAGAGCGCCGCCTGGATCTCGCGACGCCCCCAGCCCGCCTTGGCGAAGATCTGCGCGTGCTCCGGGCAGATGAAGAGCGTGTTGTGCTCCTTCTCCTCGGTCTTCGACCGCGGGTCCGCCCGCCGACCGATGAGCCAGAGGCCGGTGCCCACCTGCGCCACGTTGTTGGCCGCTGTCGCGAAGACCTGGACCAGGTGCTCGGGCGTCGTGGACCGGAAGTCGTGGAGCTCACAGATGCCGTAGACGAAGTGCACGGTGATCGTGGACGCGTCCGGCGCGAAGCCTCGCGTGACGTGATAGGGCTCCCACGGGCTCTCGGCCTCGTTCTCCGCGCAGCACAGGCTGTACTTGAGCGGCGAGCCGATCGTGTCCATGTCCGACACGCCGACGTAGGTGTGGCCGACGTTCATCATGGTGAGCCGCACCGCCCGGCCCAGGACGGTGTTGCTCGCCGACGGCGCCCCGGGGCCGAGCGCGCACATGCCCGAGTTCAGGCTGGCCGCCCGCCCCTTTGGCCCGTTGACGAGCACGAGGGGCGCATGGGGGCCCGTGGACATGGCCTTGTTACGGATGTACATCTTCGGCTCCGCGAGGCAGCGCACCGCCGCGATCAGGAGGGGCAGGTGCTCGGGACCGCAACCCGCCATCACCGCGTTGATCGCGAGCTTCTCGACGGTCGCGATGCCGAAGCCCGGCTCGAGCGTCGCGATCACGTCGCCAGGGCCGCGACGGGTCGACCGGAGCAGCGCGCCCACGGCGCGCTCGGTCGGGGGGACGAGCGGGAACCCGTCGGCCCAGCCCCGCACGAGGAAGTCGGCCTGCATCCGCCCCCACGCGTCGAGAAGGTCATCGCCGTCGTAGCGGAGCCGCTCGTCGAGCGGGGGGCGCTCGACGGCCTTCGGCGCCTCCACGGGCCGGGTGAGCCCCGCGCGGACCTGGTCGAACGCCCGCTCGGCCATCCCGTGGATGTCCGCAGGCGTCTGGTTGGTGAACGGCAGCGGCACGACGGCGAGCGGCAGGCCCGCCAGGCCGAAGCTCGCCGCGCTCCGGTGCGCATCGTGCACGAACGTCTGCGCGGTGAAGAGCACGGTCGGGATCCCCCGCCGCTCCAGCTCGACCATGTCGTGGGCCCCCCACGACGTGCACGACCCTCAGTCGGCGGTCGTGCCGACCACCGCGTCGACTTCCGCCGCGATGCGGTCGGCGTCCTCCGCGGTGCAATGGCGCATGAGCCAGCCGACCGAGCCCGTGTAGCGCCGGAACTTCGTCCCGGCGAACTTCTCGCGCAGGAGCGCCTCCGTCCGGTCCAGCGCGCAGTCGCCGCCCGCCTTCATGTTCCAGTACAGGCCGATCGTGGCGCCCTCGAGCGTCGAGAGCCGGGACGCCGGCTTCACCGAGTGCTCGACCGTCCGCGCCACGGGGTTCAAGATCTCGAGCCGTGCCATGGTCCGCCCTCCTCGTATATTCGCTCGCCTCCCACGGCGGGACCCCAGCCCCGCGACGTGCTCGGCTCGCCCTACAGGATGACTTTTCGGGTGCGGAGCTCGGCGATCCGCCCGGCGCTGTAGCCGTGCTCGGCAAGCACCTGGTCGGTGTGCTCGCCCTGGCGCGGGGCCGGCGTGCGGACGCCCGGTCGCATGCGCGAGAACTTCAGCGGGGTGCCGACGACGGGGATCTCGCCGAGCCGCGGGTGCACGACCCGCTCGAAGATCTGGCGCGCCGCGGTCTGCGGGTCCTGCATCACCTGGTCCACCGTGTTCACGGGCGTGGCGGGCACGCCAGCCTCCTCGAGGACCTTCAGCAGTGGCTCCCGGTCGTGCTGCGTGATCGCCTGCTCGAGCTCGGCTTCCAACTCCTTCCGATGTTTCACCCGCTCGATGTTGCTGGCGAAGCGCGGGTCACTCGCCATCCAGGCGAGCCCGAGGGCCGGGACCAGACGCTGCCAGAACCGGTCGTTGGCGCCCGCGATGAACACCCACTGGCCGTCACGGCAGCGGAAGTTCCGGTAAGGCGAGAGCGACGGGTGGGACGAGCCGAGCGCCTTGGGGACGGCGCCGGTGAGTAGGTAGCCCTCGGCGTGGTAGTTCAGGAGCGCCACGGCGGTCTCGAGGAGCGAGCCGTCCAGCCGCTGGCCGAGACCCGTCCGCTCCCGGTGGAGCAGCGCGTTCACGATCCCGAACGCGCAGAGGATGCCCGTCGTCAGATCGAGGAACGAGACGCCGCAGCGGACGGGCGGGCCGTCGGGCTCGCCCGTGATCGACATGATGCCGCTGAAGGCTTGCATGAGCGCCTCGTAGCCGGCGCCGTCGGCGCGGGGTCCCGTGCGCCCGAAGGCCGAGATCGAGCAGTAGACGAGCCGGGGGTTGACGGCCGCGAGCGTCTCGTAGCCCAGACCGAACGACTCCATCGTCCCCGTCCGGAAGTTCTCGATGAGCACGTCGCTCCGGCTCACGAGGGTCTTCAGCACCTCGGCGCCCTCCGGCGACTTGAGGTCGAGCGTAATGTCGCGTTTGTTGCGGTTGATGACAAGGTACGCCGCCGACTCGCCCCCCTTGTGGGGCGGCCACGTGCGCGACTCGTCGCCGGGGCCCGTGTCCTCCACCTTGATCACGTCGGCGCCCAGGTCCGCGAGCAGCATGCCGCAGAAGGGGCCGGCCAGGACGCGCGAGCAATCGATGACACGGACGCCGTCGAGCGCGAGGGTCGGGATCGTCATGTGCGTTACTATACCTCTATGTCGACCCTTCGCGACGCGCTCGGGCAGCGCATCCTCGTCCTCGACGGCGCCATGGGCACCATGATTCAGGAGGCGGGGCTCACGGCCGCCGACTTCGGGGGCGCGGCGTACGAGGGCTGCAACGAGCACTTGACCCTGACCCGACCCGACGTCATTCGGACGATTCACGCTGCGTATCTGGAGGCCGGCGCCGACATTGTATCGACCAACACGTTCGGCTGCGCGCCGTACGTCCTCGGCGAGTACGGCCTCGCCGAGCGGGCCTACGAGCTCTCGCGGGCCGCGGCCCGCCTCGCCCGCGAGGTCGCCGGCGCACGATTCGTCGTCGGTGCCATGGGTCCGGGGACGCGCTCGATCTCGGTCACGCGCAACGTCACCTTCGACGAGGTGCGCGAGGCGTACGCGGTCCAGGCGCGCGGCCTGATCGACGGCGGCGTGGACGCGCTCCTGCTCGAGACCCAGCAGGACACGCTGAACGTGAAGGCCGCCGCCATCGGCGTCCGCCACGCTATGCGCGCGGCGGGGGTGGATCGGCCCCTCATGGTCAGCGGCACGATCGAGCCGACGGGTACGATGCTCGCGGGCCAGGGCGTGGAGGCGCTCTACGTCGCCCTCGAGCACCTCGACCTCTTCGCCATCGGCCTCAACTGCGCGACCGGCCCCGAGTTCATGACCGACCACCTCCGGACCCTCTCGGCGATGGCCACCCGCTTCGTCAGCGTCTACCCGAACGCGGGGCTGCCGGACGAGCGCGGCCAGTACGCCGAGACGCCCGCGAGCCTCGCGTTCAAGATGCGGCGCTTCGTGGACGAGGGATGGGTCAACATCGTCGGCGGCTGCTGCGGCACCACGCCAGCCCACACCCGTGCCCTCCGGGCGCTGGTCACCGGCCGGCCGCCGCGGGTGCCGGCGGCCCGGGAGCCCCAGGCCGTGAGCGGCATCGAGGTCATCTACCCGACCGACGACAACCGCCCGCTCTTCGTGGGCGAGCGCACGAACGTCATCGGCTCGCGTCGGTTCAAGGAGCTGATCGTCGCCGGTGAGTTCGAGGAGGCAGCCGAGATCGGCCGGGCCCAGGTGAAGAACGGCGCCCAGGTCCTCGACGTCTGCCTCGCCAACCCCGACCGCGACGAGGCGGCGGATATGGATCGGTTCATGGCGCAGCTCACCCGCAAGGTGAAAGTCCCGCTCATGATCGACTCCACCGACGCGGGGGTCATCGAGCTGGCGCTCCGACACTGCCAGGGCAAGGCGATCGTGAACTCGATCAACCTCGAGGACGGCGAGGAGCGCTTCGCGAAGGTCGTCCCGCTCCTCCGGACCTACGGCGGTGCCGTCGTCGTCGGCACGATCGACGAGGACAAGCGGCAGGGCATGGCGGTCACGCGCGCGCGCAAGCTCGCGATCGCCGAGCGCAGCCACGATCTCCTCACCAAGAAGTACGGCGTGCCCGCGCGCGACCTGCTCTTCGACGCGCTGGTCTTCCCGGTGGGCACGGGCGACGCGAACTATATCGGCTCGGCCGTCGAGACGATCGAGGGCATCCGCGCGATCAAGGCGCGCTTCCCCGAGTGCAAGACGATCCTCGGGGTCTCCAACGTCTCGTTCGGCCTGCCGACGGCGGGCCGCGAGGTCTTGAACTCCGTCTTCCTCTACCACGCGACAAAGGCCGGGCTCGACTACGCGATCGTGAACACGGAGCGCCTCGAGCGCTACCCCTCGATCCCCGAGGAGGAGCGGCGGCTCGCCGAGGACCTCGTCTTCGGGCGGGGCGCCGATCCGGTGGCGGCGTTCGCGGCATACTTCCGCGAGAGGAAGAAGGCGCCGCCGGCCGCCAGCACGCTCTCACTCGACGAGCGGCTCGCGCGCTACATCGTCGAGGGCAGCCGCGACGGCCTCATCGACGACCTGAACGCGAAGCTCAAGGAGGCCGCGCCGCTCGACATCGTCAACGGCCCGCTCATGCGCGGCATGGACGAGGTCGGCCGGCTCTTCAACGACAACCAGCTCATCGTCGCCGAGGTGCTCCAGTCCGCGGAGGCGATGAAGACCGCGGTCGCGCACCTCGAGCGGTTCATGGAGAAGGCCGAATCGACGACGCGGGGCACGATCGTGCTCGCCACCGTGAAGGGCGACGTCCACGATATCGGCAAGAACCTCGTCGAGATCATCCTGTCGAACAACGGGTATCGGGTGATCAACCTCGGGATCAAGGTGCCGCCGGAGGAGCTGATCGCCGCGTACCGCGCCCACAAGCCGGACGCGTTCGGCCTCTCGGGGCTCCTCGTGAAGTCCGCGCAACAGATGGTGGTGACCGCGCAGGACCTCCGGGCCGCGGGGATCGACCTCCCACTCTTTGTGGGTGGCGCCGCGCTGACGAGGAAGTTCACCGCGACGCGGATCGCTCCCGAGTACGGCGGCGTCACCCTCTACGCGAAGGACGCGATGGACGGGCTCGACCTGGCGAATCAGCTCTTCTCGGCCGTGACGCGCGACGGTCTCGTCGAGCGCGTGCGCGCCGAGCAGGCCGCGCTCGCGGCGAGCCCCCCCTCGGGCGGTGAGGCTTCGCGCCTTGCGCCCGCGCCCGAGCGACCACGGGCACGGCTCGAGCGGGTCCCCGTGCCGACGCCGCCGGACCTCGAGCCCCACGTCCTCCGCGACGTGCCGCTCCCCCACATCTACCCATACCTGAATCTCCAGATGCTCTACGGCAAGCACCTCGGCCTGCGGGGGCTCGTCGAGCGGCTCCTCGCCAGCGGCGATCCGAAGGCGCTCGAGCTCCACGCGACCGTCGAGCAGCTCAAGCGTGACGCGGTTGTCGAGCGGCTGCTGAGAGCCCACAGTGTCTATCGCTGGTTCCGGGCGCGCGCCGCCGGCGACGCGGTGATCGTCCTCGACCCTGGGGGGAGCGAGCTCACGCGCCTCGAGTTCCCCCGGCAGACGACCGGCGAGCGTCTCTGTCTCGCCGATTACCTCCGGGACGACGTGGACGACTTCATCGCCCTCTTCGCCCTGACATGTGGTCAGGGCGTGCGGGAGCTCGCCGCCGGGTGGAAGGACCGGGGCGAGTACGTCCGGTCTCACGCCCTCTCGGCGCTCGCGATCGAGTGCGCGGAGGCGTTCGCCGAGATGCTGCACGCGCGTTTACGGACGCTCTGGGGGTTTCCGGATCCGCCCGACCTGCCGATCAGCGAGAAGCTCAAGGGCCGATACCGGGGGATCCGCGTCTCCTTCGGCTACCCGGCGTGCCCGAACCTCGCGGACCAGCAGATCCTCTTCCGCCTGCTCGAGCCCGAGACGATCGGCCTGCACCTCACGGAGGGCTTCATGATGGACCCGGAGGCCTCCGTGTCGGCGCTCGTCTTCCACCATCCCGCCGCGAAGTACTTCAAGGCTCAGTAGGAATCGGGGGGGCCGGGCAACAAAAACTCAACGGGCCCGGACCGATGATCCGGTCCGGGCCCGCCGTGGATGCGAGGAGTGTCGGAGGACTAGAACTTGATCTCGAGCCGCACCGTCGGCCAGCCGAGCGAACGCTCGCCGCCCTCGACCGCGACCGGCGTCCGGTAGTCGTCGCTGAGGTAGTACGCGCTCTGATGCCGCCGGGGCTTCGCGTGCGTGCCCTGGGGGTCGAGGGCGTACGGCAACCGGAACTTCCCGCTGAACGTGAAGGTCTGGCCCGTCTGATCGACGACACCCTGGCCATTCGAGATGAAGCCGATCGGGGCCTTGCCCGCGAACGGCAGCGACAGATCCGCGCTGCCACCGAACGAGCCCGTCATCACGACGAACTCCGGGGAGTCCGCCTTGTTATTGTCCTGCACGACGACCGCGAAGGTCCCACCTACGGTACCCCTGCCGTCGGCCAGGCTCAGGTTGTCACCGCCCGAGGCGTTGACGACGCAACCCCTTGCCCCAGCAGCCACCACGAGAACTTCCCACGGGCAAAGCGGCGTCCCGAGCTTCGCGACACCGGAAAGCTGAGCCACGGCGGCCCGCGCGACGGCGTTCGCGAGATTGCCCGTCGGCTTGCCGTCCTTGTCGAGGAGGTACATATCCTCGGTGACCTCGTACAGGACGAGGCCGACGCCTTCCCCGACCCCGGCCGCAAGCACGGGCGCCGGGCCGACCATCAGCGCCAGGAGCAGAAACAGCAGGGACAGCGCGGTCCACATTGCTGAGTTGTGCCAGTTGAACGCATTCATTGCCTTATCTCCTCGTCCACGATGTCTGTTCATCTGTTGCATCCTGGACTGGAGAAAGTGCAACGCCGAGGCCAACCGTCCACTTCACGTAACGCGATGATCTCATTAACGTTTCCAGCTAAATTTCCGGATCCTTCGCGATCCCCGCGGTTCGTTTCTTACCGCGTCGACTCCCAACGGGCCGTGGACGAGAACTTACCAGGAGGTGGGCGAGCAAACGACCCGGGCGCGCAGCGAACCATTCCGGAAACGACAGCGGTCCGGGTCGGTGAGGGAAGAGACTACTCGTCGCCGTCAGTGACGGCGGCGCTCGGCTTTACCGGAAGCTTGACGATGAAGCTCGAGCCACGTCCGAGCTCGCTCTTGACCTCGATGGTGCCGCCGTGACTCTGGACGATCCCGAGGCTGACCGGCAGGCCGAGGCCCGTGCCGCTCACGTCGGGTTTCGTGGTGAAGAACGGCTCGAAGATCCGGTCGAGGTGCTCCGCCGGGATGCCGGTGCCGGTGTCGATGACTTCGACCTGGACTGTGTCGCCGACGACGGACGACCGGATCGTCAGCGACCCACCGTCCTTCATGACGTAGACGGCGTTGTTGATGAGGTTCAGGAACACCTGCTTGATGCGCGGCACATCCACCTCGACGGGCGGGAGCCCGGGCGCGTACTCCTCGACGAGGGTGATCGCGTCGAACGCGCCCTGGCGACGCACCATGGTGAGCGTCTGCTCGAGCACCACGTTGAGGTCGGTCATCTGCGGCACGAACTCGCGTTGCCGGCTGAAGTGGAGGAGGTCGCGCACGATGTCGCGCGCGCGGCCCGCTTCCTCCTGGATCAGGTCGAGCTCCTCCCGCATCGGTTCGCCAGGCGGGATGCGCTCGGCGAGGTAGGACGCGAAGCCCAGCACGCTCGTCAGCGGGTTGTTAATCTCGTGGGCGATGTTGGCGGCCAGCTCGCCGATCGCCGCGAGCTTCGTGGACTGGATCAGCTGCGCCTGGGTCCGCTTGAGCTCGGCCATCTGCTGCTTGACGCCCTCGTACAGGCGCGAGTTCTCGGCCGCCACCGCCGCCTGGAGCGCGATGCCCTCCGCCAGCCGCAGCTCGTCGGTCGTGAACCGGTGGTGATCCTTGAGCCAGGCGATCGCGAACCCGCCGATCGTCTCCCCTTTCCAGCGCATCGGCTGGATGAGCAGCGACGTGTGGGGGAGGAGGCGGGTGATCGGGTGGGCGAACCGCGGGTCCGACCCGCTGTCGCTCGAGTAGACCGCCCGCTCGTACCTCCCCCACTCCTTGAGCATCTGATCGGTCATCACGATCTCGGTGGTCGCGAAGGTCTGGAGGGCGTCCTTCGGCACGTGATAGCCCACGATCGGCACGAAGCGGTCCTTTCCCGGGGTCACGAGCCACGCGCCGCCGGTGTTGGCGCCGAGGGCTCGCACCATCGCCCGCGTGGTCCGGCGCAGGACCTCCGCCAGCTCGAGGGTGGAGCTCGTGTCGTAGCTCACCGCCAGGAGCGTCTCGGTGTGGCGCAGTCGCTCCTGCGTCTCCTCGTAGAGGCGTGCGTTCCGGATCGCCGCCGTCGCCGACGTTGCCAGCGCTTCGCCGAGCGCGACCTCGTCGGGGGCGAAGGTGTGGGGCTCGCGGTACCAGACCGTCAGGATCCCGACGAGCTGGTTCTCGAGGAAGAGGGGCAGACCGAGAAACGACACGAACCCTTCGCTCCGGAGCCAGTCCCGGTACCCGACGCCGGGACGGGGGAGCACGTCGCTCAGGGCGAGCGCTGCCCGGTGCTTCACGATCCAGCCGACCAGGCCGTCGTCGTCGTCGGCCGCGTGCTGGGCGGACAGCTTGGGCGTGCGCGTGGTGCCCGCCTGCGCCTCGAGGCGGAAGTGGCCGGGCGCGTCCTCCGCGATCAGGATCCGGACGACGTCGGCGCCGAGGCGGGCCCGCACGAGCTCGCTGAGCCGCTGGAGAACCTCCGAGACCTGCAGCGTCCCGGTCAGCAGGCGTCCGGCCTCGACGAGGCTCTCCTGCTCGGCCGCGCGGCGCGTGACCCGCTCGTAGAGGCGCGCGTTCTCGACCGCGATCGCGACCTGGTCGGCGACGATCTTGAGCAGCTGTTCCTCGTCGGCCTTGGCCCCCGGCGGCATGACGTGTCGCGCCACCATCACGCCGAGCTCGCGGCCCCGGACCGTGAGGGGAAGCGTCCACTCGACCTCGGTCCACTCGTCCGCCGGCTCGACGCCGGCGCCCGCGAGCACGCTCCGCGGCTGGTCGCCGGTGTCTCCGCGCGCCACGACCTGCACGCCCGGCGGGTCGGTGAGCTCGACGCGGAGGCTCGTCGTGCCGATCGCCTGGGCGACCGCCAGGAGGAGCCGCTCGAGCATCTCGGCCACGCCTAGCTCCGAGGTGATGCCCTGCACGGCGTGGTGCAGGTCGGCGAGCTGGCTCGCGCGCCGGACGAAGTGCTGGTTGAGCCGCTTGAGCTCCTCGACCTGGTTGAGGAGCCGATAGACCAACCGCTGGTTGAGCTCGCGGAGGTAGACGCCTTCCTCGCGGCCTTCGACGCGCTCGCGCTTGCCTCCGAGGAACTCGGCGACCTGCCGCGGGAACATGTCCACGTTGATCGGCTTCTGGATGTAGCCGTCGCAGCCGGCGACGAGGGTCCGCTGCCGGTCGCCCTGCATCGCGTAGGCGGTGACGGCGATCACCGGGGTGGACGCGAGGTTGGGGAAGGATTTGAGGATGGCGACGATCTCGTAGCCGTCGACGCCCGGCAGGTTGATATCGAGGAGGATGAGCGCCGGTTCCTCGCGGATCGCCGCCTCGATGCCGGCGAGGCCGTCCTCGGCCTCGACGATGGTGTACCCGGCCGCCTCCAAGACGGCGCGGACCAACATCCGGTTCTCCCGGTTGTCCTCGATGTAGAGGACCTTCGGCTTCTTTTCGAGTGCGCGTCCCGCCATACGCTCTCTCGCCCCTCTCAGCTCAACGGCAGCGTGAACTGGAACGTGGATCCCTGGTTCTCGCGGCTCTCCGCCCAGATGCGACCGCCGTGGAGCTCGACGAACTTCTTGCTGATCGCAAGCCCGAGCCCGGTCCCGCCGGCGCCCCGCGCGACCGGATTGTCCAGCTGCTGGAACGGCTCGAACAGGCGCGCCAGGTCCTCCGCGCGGATGCCGATCCCCGTGTCCGACACCCTCACGCGCACGGATTCCGGCTCGGCCTGCACGCCGACGAGCACCCGGCCCTGCGTCGTGAATTTGATCGCGTTCGACAGCAAATTGAGGAGGATCTGCTTCACCTTGGTGCGGTCCGCGACGAGCCGCGGCAGCTCGAGCGGTATATTCTTCTCGAGCTTGAGCTGCTTGCCGCGCGCGAGCGGCATCGACGACTCGATGCACTCGTCGATCAGCTCGTGGAGATCGAGCTCCTCGGACATCATCTCCAGCTTCCCCGCCTCGATGCGCGAGAAATCGAGGATCCCGTTGATGAGCTGGAGCAGGTGGGTCCCGCTGTTGTGCACCGAGCGGATGTAGGTCTCCTGGCGCTCGCTCAGGTCGCCGTCGAGGCGGTTCAGCAGCACCTTCGAGAAGCCGATGATCGAGTTCAGCGGCGTCCGGAGCTCGTGCGACATGCTCGCGAGGAACTGCGACTTCAGCCGGCTCGCCTGCATGAGCTGGGCGTTCGAGGCCGACAGCTCCTCGTAGAGCCGCGCGTTCTCGAGCGAGATCGCCACCTGGTTCGCGAGCACGGCGAGCACCTCGAGCTCCTGGCCGTCGAAGATCTCGCCCGAGAGCTTCTCGCCGACGAGGAGGATGCCGGTGAGCTTGTTCTCGATCTTGAGCGGCACGATGAGGGCCGCGCGGATCTCCTCCAGCTCACCCTCCGCGGTCTCGAAGTACTCGGCGATCTCGGGGTTGAGCTTGACCTCCTCCTTGACCAGCACCCGACCGGTCTGGTTGAGCCACTGGACGATGGGGCTGTCGACGGGAATCATGGTGACGGTCGCCCCCTCGCCGATGTTCGTCTCCTCACGATAGATGACGAACGCGCTCCGCGCCGCGTCGTAGATCATGAGCGCGCAGTGGGTCAGCGGGACGCCCCGCACCAGGCCGTGCACGAGGGTCTCCATGAGTCGGCCGAAGTCGAGGATCGTGCTCATGCGTTTGCTGAGATCGAGCAGAGTCTCGTAGCACCCGCGACGCCGGCTGAACATGAGGCGTTCGATCGAGCCCTCCAGGCGCTGGCCCAGCGGGCTCACGAGCAACGTCATGATGAAGCCGAGCGGGAGGATCACCCACAGCGGGTTCATCTGCTCCCAGTCGGCGTACTGCTCGGCCAGGACGAGGACCGACGTGAGGACACCCCAGAGCACCAGGTAGATCGCGCCCTTCTTCACCGCCACGTTCACGTCAAACAGGCGGTAGCGCACGATCGACGTGCCGAGCATCAGCGCGAACACCATGTTTGCCGGGATCCCCATCGGGTAGACGAGTTCTGCCGCCGGCACGACGCGAGCGAGGAGGAATCGCGCGATGTCGATGAACCCGCCCGCGACGCTCACGAGTGTCCCGAGGAGGATCAGCGTCGCGCGGTTACGACGGAAGCTCGAGTCGACGCCCCTGTACGCCTTCACGAGGTGCGAGAGGCCGTAGATCAGGAAGCCGAAGAAGTAGGGGAAGAAGAGGTAGTAGAGCGGTCCGATCGCCGGCGTCCAGCCCCAGTACGTCCACTTCACGCCCTGCGTGAACAGCGGGGAGCCGCTCAGGTTGACGACGCTGAAGAAGGCCGCCAGCAGGTAGACGACGACGAGCGACGGGCGGTGCTGGGTCGTGCTCTCGAGGAAGATCAGGACGAAGTGGTAATAGAACGCGGGCAGGAGCACGACGCCCGCGTGGATCACGATCTCCCAGAACGTCGCCGCGATCTCGTCCGGCGCGCGGCGCAGCATGAACGTTCCCACGTTCCACACGGCCATGCCCGTGACGAAATAGGCGAAGACGCGGTTCAGCCGGCTCCCCGGGTTTCGCACGAGCGTGATCACGGCGAGCAGGACGTTCAGGAGGAGCGCGATGAGCGGGAGGAGGCTATGAAGCGTCAAGCGCGTTCCCCTCGGTGTCGGCGAGCGGCAGGTAGGGCTTGTCCTTCTTCCGCTGCTCGTCGATCTCGTCCTTCAGAATGCCGAACACGAGGACGTCCCAGTACCGGCCGTCCTGGTAACCGGCCTTGCGGAGCAAACCCTCCTGGTGGAAGCCGTTACGGCGGAGCGAGTTCGCGCTCAGCACGTTGTACTCGTAGACCTTGGCCTCGATGCGCCGCAGCCCCAGCACGTCAACTCCATAGTACGAGATGAGCTTGCCCGCCTCCACGCCAAATCCGCGGCGCAAGGCCTTCTGCTCCGTCAGCACGACCTCGAGGAAGGCGTACCCCTCCAGGAGGTGGATGTTGAAGAGGCGCGCGAGTCCGAGCGGCTTCGTCCACCCCCGGTTCGCCTCGACCATGAGCACCACCTGCGTCGTGTCCATCAGGACGGCGTCGAAGAACGAGGGATCCTTGTCATAGACGTGCTTGTAGGCGTTCAGGAACTCGCTGCCCACCATGCGCGCGACGAACGCGTCCTCGGCCCACTCGGACAGGTACTCGAGGTCCTCGGGCCTGAGGGTCCGCAGGTAGACCTGCGGGCCGCGCGAGACGACGCCTCGCCGGTCCGGTTCGCGCCGGCTCTCGCCGGCGAGCGACGTGGACTCCGCGGTCACCACGGCACCTGTGCGCGCTTGATCCGCCGGACGCCCGCCGTCAAGCGCGGTCAATCTCGAAGCGCGCCGTCGCATCGCTCCACGCTCGCTCGTCTGGACGACCCCACACGACCCGCATCATTCGCGGGCCCGGACCCAGGCCAGATGGCTGAGCCCCACCAGGAACGTCGGGTGCGCCTCGAGGACGTCGAAGCCGGCTTGGTCGAGAGCCTCGTGGAACTCGGGCTCGCTCATGTACCGGTGGTCGCAGTCGCGGAATCGTTCGAAGACCGCGGTCGGCACGAGCCAGCGGAGGGCGCCGACGGCGGCGCCGAGCCCCCCCGCGCGATGCGCCTCCCGAAACGTCTGGACCACCCGCGCCGGACGGTTGTACGTGAGGAAGATCGCGGGCCCGCCCGGCTTGAGCGCCCGACGGGACGCCGCCAGGAGCGCCGCCGGATCCGGGTGCCAGTAGAGCGTGTGCATGCTCACGAGGACGTCGAAGGTGCCCGCACCGGGTAGCTCGTCGCGCGCGATATCCAGGTGGTGGAAGCTCAGGTTCGGCGCGCTCCCGCTCGAGTGGTGCTTCTCACGGGCGATCGCGATGAGGTGGCGGACCGCGTCGACGGCCACGACCGTGTAGCCCCGCCGCGCCAGGCGGAGCCCCACGTTCCCGATCCCGCAGGCGATGTCCAGGATCTTGACGGACCGGGGGTTGGCCGTCACCGGGATAGAGCGGGTCACGAGCGCGATGATCTCCTCGATCATCGACTCGTACGGTCCAAAGCGGGTGACGACAGCGTCGTAGGTCATGCCGTACGTCACCGCGATCATGTGCTCCACCGCGGCGCGCACAGGCATACGGTCGCCGGCTCCGCCAGCGAGCGCGAGCACGCGGTCGGCAAGAGGCGGAAGGCGATGCGACGTGGGCTCTTTGCGACTCACCGCTCAGTCCTCCGTCCCCTTCCGCGCCCAGACCAGAAGGCTGGCGCCGTTCAGGAATGTCCGGCGCATCTCGAGGACCGTGAAGCCCGCGGTGCGCAGGTGAGCCGCAAACGCCTCCTCGTTCCAGTAGTGCGGCCCGATCGGCATCCGCGCCGCCTCGAAGATCGAGTTCGGGAGCACCCAGAGCAGACCTCGGAGGGCCACGGCGAGCCCTTCCCGCTTCCAGATCTCCCCGAGTGTCGACCACTGCCCGACCTGCCGCGTGTGATTCACGAACACGGCGTGCCCTCCCGGCTTGAGCACCCGAAACGCCTCGCGGAGCAGCGCGTCCGGCGCCGGGTGCACGTAGAGGGAATGGATGTTCACGACCTGGTCGAATGCGCCCTCCCTGAACGTGTTTCCCCGGGTGAGGTCAGCGTGGCGGAAGGCGACGTTCGAGAGGTGCTTCGCCCGCCGCTTTTCCTTGGCCACCTCGACCAGCGCGCCGTACGCGTCGAGCCCGGTGACCGTGAACCCGCACTCGGCCAGCAGGCACGTGAAGTTGCCGGGGCCGCACGCGATGTCGAGCACGCGCACCTCGCGCCGGTCGACGGCGGCGGGCACGGACGCTTCGACCAGCGTCCGGACCTCCGCCTGGAGTTGCTGGTACGGGGCGAAGCGTTCGAAGATGTAGTCGTACACGACGCCGTACGCGACCGAGAGCATCCGGTCGAGGCTCCACTGGAGGCCACCAAACAGCGAGTTCATCGCACCCCACGCCGCTCCCAGCGTCTCGCCCGCCGGTGCACCGGCCTGCATCCCTTCGCCTAGGACTTCCCCGCGAGGACCTTGTCCACCGCCCCGCGCAGCTCCGACGGCGTGAACGGCTTGAGCAGGATGTAGTTGAAGCCGAGCCGGGTCGCCTCGTTGATGATGTCTGGCGTCCCGTGCGCCGTCATGAGCATGCACGCCATGTCGGGGCGGATCTGCCGCGCCTGCTCCAGCACCTCGAACCCGTTCATCCCCGGCATCTTGTAGTCCACCACGAGCAGATCGAACGCCTCCCGGCGGACAAGCTCGATCGCCGTCTCGCCCCGGTTTGCGGCCCGGATCGAGTATCCGAGGGCCTGCAGAACGTTGACGCAGAGGATCACGACGGGTCCGGCGTCGTCGACCACGAGGATCTTCGGCTTCGAGTTCATTCGGCGTCCGCGCCCGGTCGTCCCGCCGCGGGCGCCTCCGCTGGCCGCAGGTCGAACTGACGGCTGATCTGCTCGAGCCGAACGACCGGAATCTTCACGAACGCCTCCGCGACGACCGGATCGAACTGCGTCCGCGCCCCGCGGAAAATCTCGTCGAGCGCCGCTTCGAGGGGTCGCTTGCCGCGGTACGGGCGATCGGAGGTCATCGCGTCGAAGGCGTCCGCCACGGTCACGACGCGCGCGATGAGCGGGATGTCCACGCCCGTGAGCCCGTCGGGATACCCCTTGCCATCGTAGCGCTCGTGGTGGTGCCGGACCGCCTTCGCTTCGCACGAGAGGAACCGGAGCGGCTTGAGGATCTTGTCGCCGACCACCGGATGGCTCCGGACCAGCTCGAACTCCTCCTCCGTGAGCTGCCGCGGTTTGCGGAGGATGTTGTCCAGCATGACGAGCTTGCCCAGGTCGTGTAGCAGGCCCGCCCGGCTGTACAGCACCACGTCCGTGGTGGGCATGGCCATCACCTTCGCGATCTCCCCCGAGTAGAGCGACACGCGCGCGGAGTGGCCCTTGAGGTAGGGGTCCTTCGACTCGAGCGCGACCACGAACGAGGAGATCGTGTCGACGAGGTTCTTCTCGAGGTTCTCGCGGAGCACGAGCTTCTGGAGCGCGACCGCCGTGGTCTGCGCGTACCCGAGGAGCAGTCCCTTTTCGTCGGGCAGGAACGCGCCGACCCGCGCGTCGCGGCCCATGCACAGCATCCCCACGGCGTTGCCCACGCCCGGGATGAGCGCGGCGAGCGCCTCGAAGCTATGCCCCTTGGCCGTGAGGGTGTACGTCTCGCGGCCGCCGGTCTTGACGACGTCGCCGAAGTGAGCCTGGAGAAGCGTCAGCAGCTCACTCACCATCGCGGGCTGACCCAGGCGGCTCGCGTCGAACTTCCCCTCCTGGTCGCCGAGCAGCATGACCGCGGCGTCGCAGCGCAGGCTCTGGAGCGTCTTCTCGAGCACCTTCTCGACGAACACGCCCTGCTCGAGCCCCTGGAGGGCGAGCTCGCCGATCGACGAGAGCACCGCCACGCCGCCCTGACGGCGCTGGAGCTCATCGTTGAGTCCCGCGGGATAGGTGACATTGCCGTTGCCCTCGGCGCGGTCCCTGCGGAGGCGCCGGAGCAGATCGCGGACTTCTGTGACGGAGAACGGCTTCGGCAAGTAGTCGTACGCGCCGTGGCGGAGACCGAAGACGGCGGAGTTCACCGACGGGACCCCAGTGATCAGCACGACCGGCGTCGCCGGCTGCTTGCTCTTGATCGCGCGCAGCAGGTCGAGCCCGGAGAGCCCGGGCATCTTGATGTCCGACACCACGAGGTCGAACGGCGTGTCCCCCAACAGCTCCATCGCCTGCTCGGCCGTCGACGCCGTCGTCACCTCGCAGTTGTTCGAGGCGACCGCAGACACCAGGAAGCGGAGGACCGACGCGTTGTCGTCCACGAGCAGGACGCGCAGCGCCTCTGCCCGGATCTCGCCGGCCCCGTCAATCTGCACCGCAGCCTTGGTTGTCACCGATCCCCTCCTGGGCCCGGGTCGTCGACCCGCGCCATCACTTCGCCCCGCCCAGCTGGTTGAGGAACTCGAGCCACTGACGCGAGAGACCATCTTTCGGGAAATGCAGCGCCTGGAGCTCCGGACGATCCGCGACGAGCTCCGTGGGCTTCGGCGTGGTCGCCGCCCCGGGCTCCGACGCCGGGACCGCGGTCTGTGTCGCGGGCGGAGCGGGTGGCCACACCGCCGGCTGTGCGGGAGCCGCAGGCCTCAGGTAGGCCGACGCCAGTGCCGGCGCCGCCGCTTGCGCGTCGGCGGCCGTCGTGCCTTTCGCCGCCTGCGAGAAGAAGTACGTCCGCCCTCCGATCGGCTGCGCGACTCTGTTGGCTGCGGGCTTCGCCCATGCCGGCAGCGTGGGCGCCGTCGGTTCGACCGCGGTGGGCACGGCCTCTTCGACGGCTGGCACGGCGTCCTCGACGGCCGGCACGGCCTCCTCGACGGCCACTGGCGCCGACGGCTCCGCGGTCCCCGTCTCGTCGGCTCGCTCGCTCGACTCGGCCCTCGTTCCTTTGGCCGGACCCGGAATCTCGACGCCGAGCTGGCTCAACAGCGCCTGCCAATCGGGATTCCCGGCCACGCGAGCCGCCACGGACGGCACGTCGAGCTCCTCTTGCTGAGCGGTCTCGTCGGCGGACTCGAACGGGAGCGCGGACTCTTCGGCGACCCCATTCGCATCGACGGCCGCGCTGGCCCCCGCCGGCGCCTCTTCGGTCGCGTATTCTTCGGCCGGCATCTCGATGACCGACGGCATCTCCTCAGCAGACGGCGTTTCCCCAGTCGACGACGTCTCCGCGGCGGACAGTGTCTCCAGGGACGGCAGCGTGCCCAGGGACGGCATCTCCACGGCGAACGACATCCTCCCGGCGGACGCCATTTCAGCGGGCCACGCCGTCTGGGGGGCGGACGCCTCGGCGAGAAGCTCGGCCAGGCGCGTCTCGAGCGAGACCATGCGCTCAGGGATCGCGGACGCGGTCTCGCGAACGGCGGGCGGTCGAGGAGGCTGCGCCACCTTCGGCTCGGCGACCACGCGGGACGCCGGTTCGACCACGGGCGGCTCGGGCTCGGTCCGCTTTGAGGTTCGCATGGGGGGCGCGGTGATCATCCGCGCGTCAGCGGCGGGCTCGACGGGCGCGCCACGACGCAGCCGCTCGACCAGATCGAAGTAGACGGCCGACGCGCCGTTCACCTCCAAGTGCCGGAACTCCAGGCAGTCGATCTCAAGGAAGCTGAGATGCTTGATCCGTCGCACGAAGGCATCGGTGAGTCGTTCGACGATGAACAGGATCCGGGGCGGGCGTGTCGGCAAGACGTTCGCCATCGGATAGAGTCGCCGGAGCGCATCGGGATACTCGAGGCACCAGGAGTACGCGTCCATGGCTCGGAGAAGGAGCCCTTCATCCGCCAGAAAGTCCAGAGCCACGAGCACCAGCGACTCTCTCGCGTCAAGGGCGACCAGGTCGATCGCCGCCTGCCCGAGGACGAGACGCGAGTCAATGACACGGAGACCGGGCTCGATGCCCTCGATGTTCTCGGCAACCAGCTTTTCCAAGTTGCCGAGATCCTTAACTTCGAGCCTCTTAAAGGTCGGTCTCATCCCGGTCTCCGTAGGGTCTGTGGAAAGCAAACGGTAGACCAAAGGGTGCCCTGCCTCACAACTAGACGAAACAACGGGGAATTTCATCGATAGTCGCCTGTGGACAACCTGGCGTCGCTTGGCTCATTCTTAGCCAACTCTGCGATTTGTCCAGCCGTCGGTTTCCGGAAGTCCTGAATTCCAGGCAACTTACGGAATTCACCGCTCAAACGTCTCACGTGGTACGTAATCGACCAGTGGAGAGAAACTAGCCCGACCGGTGTCACGCCTCCATAAGCTTCTTGCGCAGGGTCTGGCGGGAGATCCCAAGGATTTTCGCGGCCTTGCTCTTGTTCGCCTCCACCCTCTGCATGACTTGGTTGATGTAGGCGCGCTCCACTTCTGCAAGGGTCCGGAACTCTTGCGACCCCATCTGGCGTGGCACCTCGACGGCCTGGGACGCGAACTGGATTGGAAGGTGTTGGGGCTCGATGTGGTCGGAGGTGCCGAGGATGACGAGGCGCTCGATCAGGTTGCGGAGCTCTCGCACGTTGCCCGGCCAGGGATAGCTGAAAATGAGACGCTCGGTCTCCGGCGTGAATCCCTTGATCGCCTTGTGCGAGCGCACGTTCGATTCCGTGAGGAAGTGCCGGGCAAGCGGCATGATGTCATCCCGACGCTCGCGGAGCGGCGGGATGTGGATCGGAATGACGTTCAGACGGTAGAAGAGGTCCTCGCGGAACAGCCCTTCCTTGACTCGGACCTCGAGTGGCCGGTTCGAGGCCGTGATGACACGCAAGTCCACCTTGATGTCACGCGTGCCGCCGACGCGCCGGAACACGCGCTCCTGGAGGACCCGCAGGAACTTCGCCTGGCTGTTGAGCGACATCTCGCTCACTTCGTCCAGGAAGAGCGTCCCCCGGTCGGCGAGCTCCATGAGCCCCTTCTTGGCGGATTTCGCGTCGGTGAAGGCGCCTTTCTCGTGACCGAACAGCTCACTCTCGAAGAGCGTCTCCGTGATCGCCGCGCAGTTGACTTCCATGAAGGGAAAGTCCCGCCGCGTGCTCTCGTAGTGCAGGCCGCGCGCCACGAGCTCCTTACCGGTCCCGCTGTCGCCCAGAATCAGGATCGTCTGCGCCTCGCTCCGCGCGACCTTGCGGATCAGGTCGCGGAGACTACGGGTGGGTTCGGAGTCGCCGATGATCTGGTCGACTCCGTACTGCTTCTCCTGGAGCCCGTGCAACCGCCGGATCTCGCGTTTCGCCCGGACCTCGTCGAGGGCGCGTCCGACGGCAAGCTTGAGCTTTTCGACGTGCTCGAAGGGCTTCTCGAGGTAGTCGGTCGCGCCGACCTTGATGGCCTCCACTGCGCTCTGGATCTGGCCGAAGCCCGTGATGATGATCACGGCGACCTCGGGGTAGCGGCTCCGCAGCGCCCGGAGGACGTCCATGCCGTCCATGTCCGGGAGGCGGAGGTCGAGGAGGACGAGGTCCGGGCTCACCTCGTCGGCCATCTGGAGCCCTTCCTTCCCCGTCGCGGCTCCATGGACCTCGACCTGATCCTGGCCCAGGACCCTGGCCACCAGGGCCCGGATGTTCCGCTCGTCGTCTACCACGAGGACGTTATCCACTAGGACCTAAAATAGCTGATCTGGAAGGGCGATTCGCCCACTTTCTTACCACCAGAACGGGCCCAACGGGTCGTGCGTCAGGAGCGCAGCGACCCCACCCGCGGACCGGTCCCGGACGCGCGGCGTCGCCGCGCTGTCTCAGTGGTGGCAGGTGACGCAGTCGAGCGGCGCGCGCGCCCCGCGCACGGCGTTCTCCCGGCGGTGGCAGTCCACGCACCAGCCCATCGTCAGGGGCCGCGGCGCCGGCTTGAGGCCGATGAGGTTCATGAGGTCGTTGACGAGCGACGGCCCGGTTTCGGCGCCGATCACCCGCATACGCTCGACCGGACCGTGGCAGGTCTGACACGCGAGTCCGAACCGCACGTGGGCCTTGTGTGTGAAGTAAGCGAACTCGGGGAGTTTGAAGACCCGGACCCACGGGATCGGCTGCCCGCGACGCCCGTACTCTTGGATCTTGCCGATCTCGGGGTTGTCCTGCGCGCCGATGATCTTGTGGCAGCCCAGGCAGCGCTCGACCGACGGGATACCTGCATACTCGGAGCGCCGCGCGTCGGCGTGACAGAACTGGCAGTCGAGCCGGTACTTGCCGGCGTGGATGAGGTGGCTGAAGAAGATCGGCTGTTTCGGCGCCCCGGGCACGGCCACGATCCGGAGTTCCGCGGCGGCCTGGAACGGCGGCGAGGCGAGTGAGCGCACGTAGAGGATCACCTGGCGGACCTGCGCGTCGCTCAGGTAGCCACCCAAGGCAGGCATGCCCGGCGAGAGCCCCTCGACCGATCCGCCGTGGGTGATGACGTTGACGAGGAAGCCGTCCGGCATCTGGTTGATCAAGCGGCCGTCGGCGAGGTCCGAGGGCTTGGTGGCGAAGCCGACAGCCGAGGGGCCGTCGCCACGCCCCGACGGGCCGTGACAGAGCGCGCAGTGCGTGGCGTAGAGGGCGCGGCCCGCCTCGACGTCAACGGCTGCAGGCGCCACGGCCCCGGAGGGCGACACCAGCCGGCCGAGGGTGGCGCTGAGGAGAATGACGCCGAAACCGAGGAGACGCCGGCGCGCTCCCCAGGTCGAACCGGTGTTCACGCTACTCCTTGATCACCTGCTCCCGACGTCGGAGGTAGCCGTTTCGCACGGCGCTGTACAGGTCGATCACGCTCTCCTCGAACCCCTGGAACAGGTCGAGGTTCAGCGAGCGGTCGTTCAGCGTATCCCCGGCCGACATGCCGACCCCCGCCCAGAGGAACGGCAGAACGTACGACAGCGGATCCATGGCCCCGTCGACGGCTTTGCCGATTCCATCGCGCACCGTCAGGGGCTCAAGAAACGGCAAGACCAGGTACGGGCCCGGCCCCGAGCCCCAGACGGCCAGCGTCTGCCCGAAGTCCTCGCGGCTCTTCTCGATCTCCCAGTACTTCGCGGCGTCGAACAGCCCGCCGATGCCGAGGGTGCTGTTGATGAGGAACCGCGCGACTTCGCGCCCGGCGCCACTCCACTTGCCCTGGAGCAGGCTGTTGGCCGCACGCTTGACGAACCGGATGTTGTCGAAGCCGTTCGAGATCAACACCTGAAAGGGCTCCGGCATGATCTTGTTATAGACCTTCGCGGCCGGCTTCAGGAAGTAGCGGTCGAGTCGCCGGTTGAGCTCGAACATCCGCTCGTTGAACGGCTCCCAGGGATCGTACTCCTCATCGAGCTCCTCGCTGTTCGGGGGCGTCTCCCGGGAGGGCCGCTGCGCTTGCGCCACGACCGGCGTCGTCCGCTCGGCGCCGTCGGCGCCGACGCTCTCCTGCCCATCCGGTGGGAGCCGGCTCCCGTCGGCGGGGATCGCGGGCTCATCGATGATGCGAGTGGCGCGGGCGAGGGTCCCGCACCCTCCGAGGAGCAACACGAGAATGGCGAGCGTCAGGAGGGTTGTCCTGCCGCGAGAGTTGACGACCGCGACCCGAGGCAAACGAACCCTCCCGTGGCACCGCGAATGGAGTTCGAAAAACCCGCCACACTATATCCCGGAATGCCGGGCGTCGTTCTTCGAATTTGGACGCGCGTGGCGGCGCCGGACTCTCGCTTCTTGTGTGGCCACGCCGAGTAGCGTATGGTGAGGGGAACCGTTCGAGCTCTGAAGATATCGAGAGGCGGCAGCGTGAGTCGAAGTCGAGCGCGAGAGTTCCGGTGCCCTGTGGTCCAGGAAACGGTCGAGATCAGGCTACGCCGGTCGGGCGGATTCGGCCGACCCAACGGATACTTCGTGCAGTGCAATCAGCTCGATTGTCAGTACGTCGAGGAGAACAAACCGCCCTGCCCGCTCCACGTCGAGATGTTCGCCGACGAGATCAAAGCCGCCGAGGAGGCGCGTCGGGAGCGCAACTCCTAGCCCCTGACGTTGAAGACGCTCAGCGCGCGCGAACGACGACGGTCGTGAGCGCGCCGAGATAGCGCTGGGCCACGCGCAGGATGTCCGCCGTCGACACCGTCTCCACGGCCCGCCTGTAACGCTCCGGGAAATCGCGCGGCTGCCCCTCGATTTCGTAGAACGCGAGATACCACGCAAGGCGCTCGTTCGTGCGTCGGTCCATGGCGTAGCGGCCGAGAAGGTAGCCCTTCGCCCGTGTGAGCTCCTCGGCCGAGACGGGGTCGCGGCGAACCCGATCGACCTCGGCGAGGAGCGCTGCCTCGGCCTGCTGGGCGTTCTCCGGCGCCGTGCCGAGATAGAGCACGAGCGCTCCGGGCTCCCGCACCGGGTCGTAGTAGGAGGTCGCGGTATAGGCGAGGCCCTGCTTGTCGCGCAGCTCGGCGAACAGCCGGCCAGCCATGCCACCGCCGAGGATCGTGGAGAGCACCTTCACGGCAGCGTGGTCGGGATGGTCGAGGCCGGGCGCGAGGGAGCCTGTCAGGATTTGGGATTGCTGAGCCGGCATCTCGAGCTCGATCCGCCCGGCCGACGCGATCGGCGCGGGGACCGGCGGGTCGACGCCGGCCCCGGCTCGCGCCATCCCGCCGAAGCGTCGCCGGGCCTCGGCGAGCACCTCGGACGCCGCGACCTGGCCGCTGACCGCCAGCACCATCCGTTCGGGCCGGTAGCCCGCCCGGTAGGCGGCGACGATCGCGGCGTGATCGATGCGCGCGAGCGACTCTGGCGTTCCCAGAGCGGGCAGCGCGTACGGGTGCGAGCCGTAGAGGGCGGCGTAGAAGGCGTCGAAGGCGCGTGACGGCGCATTGTCGCGTCGCTTCTGGATCCGGCTCAGCAGCCAGTCCCGCTCCCGATCCACATCGTCCGTCCGGAGCGTCGGCTCGAAGGCGAGCTCCGCCACGAGGCCGAGCAGGTCGCGCCAAAAGCGTGCGAGCGACGACGCGCGGATCTCCGAGTAGTCGACCTCGCCCGTCGCGCTGATCTTGCCGCCGAGCGCCGCGACGGCCTCGGCGAGCTCGGCACCGCTCCGCTTCGCGGTCCCCTTCACCATCACCGCGTGGACGAAGTTCGCGATGCCGGCCGTCGCCGGCTGCTCCCAGCGCGTCCCCATCTTCACGAGCAGCGAAACGGCGACCACCGGCGCCACCGGATTCTCGCGGACGATGACCGTCAGGCCGTTGTCGAGCTGCTCGTGGCGGAGCTGGGCGACGGCCGCGGAGGGCGCGGTGAGGACCCCGGCGGCGAGCAGACCACCGAGGCCGAGGACCGCCGGGCGGCGCACGCCGGGCGTCACCTCGGAGCTCCCGCCGGAACGAACCGCACGCGCGCGTAGTTGTCGTCCCCGAGGTACTTGCGCGCGACGGCCTGGATCTGCGCGGCGCTGATCTGGCGGAGCCGCCCGAGGTAGGCGATCTCGTCCGCGAGCGTCCAGGTGGTTTCGGCCTGGCCGTAGGCCTTCGCGAGCCCCTCGGCCGTCTCGATGTCGAACGCGTACGAGGACTCCGCGGTGATGATCGCCCGCTGCCGCTCTGCCTCCGTCACTCCCGTCTCACGCACCTTCCGGATCACGTCGAGGATCGCGGCCTCCGCCTTCTCCGAGTTCTCCGCGTCGAGCCGCGCATTGACCGTGACGAGGCCCGCCTTCTGCCAGGCGCCGTAGCCAGCTTCGATCGAAGACACCAAGCGCTGCTGCTCGCGGACCTCCTGGTTCAGGCGGGAGCTCGGCGAGTCGCCCAGGATGTAGGTGAGCAGGTCCACCGGGTAGATGTCCTCGTCGCCGGTCGGCGCCGTCTTCCACGCGAGGCCGAGGTACGCCTGCTTCTCCGGGCGCGGGACGTCCACGCGGCGGTTCCGGTCGAGCGTCGGCGGCGGCGACAGCTCGGACCGGCCGGCCGCCCGCGGCGGAATCCGGCCGAAGACGGGGGTCACGGCGGCCCGAGCCTCCGCGGGCGTCACGGCGCCGACGACGACCACCACCATGCTCCTCGACACGAAGTGCTTCCGGTAGAACGCGAGCAGTTGGTCGCGCCGCAGGCGCTCGATGAACTCGTGCGTGCCAAGGATCGGCCGGCCGTACGGGTGCGGCGAGTATGCCACCTCGTAGAGGCGACGCACGAGGAACCTGTCCGGGTCGTCCTCGACGAGGTTCATCTCCTCGAACACCACCTTCTTCTCACTCTCGATCTCGTCGGGCGGGAAGCTGGCGTTCGTCGCGAGGTCTCCGAGCAGCTCGATCGTCGCGCGCAGGTGCTCGGCCGGGACCACGAAATCGTAGTGGGTCGCGTCGTACGAGGTGAAGGCGTTGCTCGTCCCGCCGAACCCCTCGATCAGGCGGTCGACGGACCCGGGCGGATGCGTCGGCGTGCCCTTGAAGATCATGTGCTCGATGTAGTGTGCAAGCCCGAGCTCGTCGGAGGCCTCGTCGCGGCCGCCCATCCGCATCCAGAGCTGCACGGCCACGACGTCGCTCGCCCGGTGCTCCTGCGCGATCAGCACGACCCCGTTCGGGAGGACCTCACGGAGGGGCCTCGGGGGTCCGACGGACGTCACCGAGTAGCCGCCCGCCGCCGCGCATCCCGACGCCAGGAGCAGGACCGCGCCGACGAGGGCCGCGCGACTGCCGTGGACCGTATTCATACCGTGACCATGCGCCCGAGTTTCTCCGGTTCACACGGACCCGTCAAGGCACCCGGATCCCCGCCGTCGCGACCGCCGTCGCCCGCCGCTCGCGCCGACGGCGCACGGCGCGGAGGGCGGCGTCGCCGAGGCGGATCCCGAGCAGGAGGACGAGCATCGCCACGTACCAGTACTGATCCGTGCGCCCGACCTTCGCCAGCCACAGGAAGTGGACGCAGCCCGCCACCCCGGCGACGTACGCGAGCCGGTGGAGGCGCCGCCACCGCCGCGCGCCCAGCCGCTTGATCATCCCGGCCGTCGACGTGGCAGCGAGCGGGAGCAGCGAGAAAAGCCCGAGCATGCCCATCGTGATGTAGGGCCGCTTCACGATGTCCTCCCACATCCGGGGCCAGTCGAAGAAGAAATCGAGCACGATCCACACGCTCGCGTGGAGGCACACGTAGAAGAAGGCGAAGAGCCCCAGGAGCCGTCGCAGCGTGATGGGCCACGCCGCGCCGAGGACGAGCCGGAGGGGCGTCATCGCGAGCGAGGCCACGAGGATCCGGAGCGTCCAGTCGCCGAGCGTCGTCGTGACGAAGCTGATCGGGTTCGCCGTCAGGTCGTCCCGCGCGAACCAGGTGAGGAGCGTCGCGAGAGGAGCGAGACACACCCCCCAGATCGCCGCCTTGAGCGCGATGCGGGCGCGGCGCGACACAGACGCTCTAGTAGAGCTTCCTGAGATCCATGCCGGCGTAGAGGTGCGCGACCTGGTCGGCGTAGCCGTTGAAGGGGAGCGTGGGACGGCGCCGGAACTCGCCGATCCGCCGCTCGGTGGCCTGGCTCCAGCGCGGGTGGTCGACCGCGGGGTTGACGTTCGAGTAGAAACCGTACTCCTGCGGCGCGGCCTTGTTCCACGCGGTTGGCGGCTGCTCACGCGTGAGCCGGATCCGCACGATCGATTTCGCGCTCTTGAATCCGTACTTCCACGGCACGACCACGCGGATCGGGGCGCCGTTCTGGTTCGGCAGCACCTGGCCGTACATGCCGACGGTCAGGAGCGTCAACGGGTGGAGCGCCTCGTCGAGGCGCAGCCCCTCCGTGTACGGCCAGTCGAGCGTCGATCCGAAAAAGCCCGCCCGCTGGCCGGGGAACTGTCTCGGGTCGAGCAGCGTCGTGAATTCGACGTACTTCGCCTGCCCGGTCGGCTCGACCCGCCTGAGCAGCGAGGCGAGTGGCACGCCGATCCACGGAACGACCATCGACCACCCCTCGACGCAGCGGAGCGCGTAGACACGCTCCTCGAGCGGGGAGAGCCGGAGCAGTTCGTCGATGTCGTAGGTCTTCGGCTTGTGGACGAGGCCGTCCACCTGGACCGTCCACGGCCGCGGCGTGAGCGTGTGCGCGAGCCGCGCCGGGTCATCCTTGTTCACGCCGAACTCGTAGAAGTTGTTGTACGTGGTCGCCGCCTCGAACTTCGTGGCCGGTTCCCTCAGGCTCAGCGCCTCGTTGCGGGTAGCCCCGAGCGGCTGGCCCTGCAGAGTCACCGCCCCGCTCTCGCCGGGCAGGAGGGTCAGCAAGGCCGCGCCGATCATCCATTCACGGCGGGAGAGATAGAGCTTCGCGTCGGTGATCTCGTTGGATGTGAACCGTCGAGCGCGCCTGATCAGCATGCGGGAACCGCCTCCTCGCTCACCATAATAGGTCACAGGGCGACGAACTTGTAACCCTGTCCATGGACGGTCAGGATCCACCGGGGTCGGTCGGGATCGGCCTCGAGCTTTCGTCTGAGTTTCAGAATATGGGTATCCACCGTGCGCGTCGTGGGAAACCGCTCGTAGCCCCACACCTCGTCGAGCAGCCGCTCGCGGGTGACGACTTCACCCCGGTGCTCGACCAGGAACACCAGGAGGTCGAACTCCTTCCGCGTCACCCGGACCTCACGCCCCGCCTTGAACACTTGCCGGCCGCGGAGGTGGACCCGCGCGTCGCCGAACGCGAACTCCTCGAACTTCTGCCGCGGTCCCGGACGGCGCAGCACCGCCCGCACGCGGGCGAGCAGCTCGCGCAGCGAGAAGGGCTTTGTGACGTAATCGTCGGCGCCCAGCTCGAGCCCGAGGACGCGGTCCACCTCGGCGCCGCGCGCCGTCAGCATGATCACGGGCACGTCGACACCGCGGCGGCGGAGCTCCCGGCAGACGTCCCAGCCGCTCATCCGCGGCATCATGACGTCGAGTAGCACCAGGTCGGGCGCGTCGCTCAGGGCGAGCGTGAGGGCGTCCTCGCCGTTGGTCGCCGCGACGGTCTGGTACCCCTCGAAGCGCAGGTTGTCCTCGAGGCCGCGCACGATCTCCGGCTCGTCGTCCGCGATCAAGATCCTAGCCACGGCCCGCCAGGGGGAGCCACAGGGTGAAACGGCTCCCCGCCCCCGGCCGGCTCTCGACCGTGACCCGGCCGCCATGCGCTTCGGCCACGTGCTTGACGAGCGCCAGGCCCACGCCACTGCCCCTCTGCCCCTGAGTTTCGCTCCGCCCCACACGGTAGAACTTCTCGAAGATCCTCCCCTGCTCCTCGGCGGGGATCCCCACCCCCTCGTCCACGACCGAGATCGCGAGCCCGGCGTCGGCGAGCGCCGCGTCCACGGTGATCGCGCGGCGGTCACGCGAGTACTTGATCGCGTTGTCGACCAGGTTGGCCAGCGCCTGGCCGATGGCGTTGGCGTCCATCGGAATCTCGGGCAGGTCGGGCGCCACCCGCGTCTCGACCTTGAAGCCCTGCTGGGTGAGGGGGTACGCGAACGCCTCGAGCGTGTCCCGGATCCGCGGCTCGACGGCCGTCGGCACCATGTCGTAGGTCCGTCGCCCGCCCTCGATCCGCGAGAAGTCGAGCACGTTGTCGATGAGCCGCGAGAGCCGCTCGCTCTCGCGCGTGATCACCCGGTAGTACTCCTGGCGTCGCGCCTCGTCGGGCAGCCGTCCCAGCTCGAGCGTCTCACCGAACATGCGGATGACCGACAGCGGCGTCTTCAGGTCGTGCGAGACGTTGGCGACGAAATCGGACTTGAGCTGCGCCATCTCCGCCTCCTGGCGCATGAGCCGCCAGGTGAGGACGAGGCCGACGACGATCACCGCGAGGAGCACGCCGAACGCGGCGGTGAAGATGGCGACCTGTCGCCGCACCGTCTGTCGCGGAGACGCCCCCGGCGGCACGTAGACGGCCACGCTCCAGCTCGGCAGGCCCTCGCGGAAGCTGACCGACAGGACACGCTCGGCCCGCTCGAGGGAGCTGCGGCTGTAGACCGGGCGGCCGCGGTGGTCGACCACAGCGACGATGGTCGGCGACTCGAGCCCGCCGAGAGTCGTCTCGAAGATTTCCCTCCGGAGCGCGTCGAGATCGCGCGAGACGGCCACGAGCACCGGGGCGCCGCGCGACGGGAGGAGGGTCGCGAGGAGCACCTGATCGCTGGAGACGAGTGCGCGCTTGCCTCCACGCTCCCAGAAGCCCGCCGTGATCCCCAGGAGCAGCGGGCGGAAGACGGCGGCGTCGTCGTCCCGCCATGCTCCGGGGTAGACGAGACGGTCGCGCCGGTCGAAGACATAGAGCCGGCGGATGAGGGAGAATTGCGCGACGAGCTCGTCGAGGGCGCGCGCGTCCGCGCTCCCGCGCACGAGCTCCGCCTGGAGTCGGTCGAGGAACGCGTCCTCCGCGTGACGCAGCATCATCTCGACCTTCTCGGCGGCCATCGCGGCGACGTCGCGCGCCTGTTCGCGGAAGAGCAGGTCCGCCGCGGCCTCCCACTGGCGGAGGGACACGTAGCCCAGAACCGCGACGACCGTTGCCGGGGCCACAATGGCGGCGAGCCCGAGGATCGAGAACCACGTCGACGGCGAGCGGGCGCCGATCACGAACCTCCCTCGACGAGGAGCCGCCGGATCACGGCCTCGGTCTCCGCATAGTCGCCCTCGCCGATGTGCCGGTACCGGACGACCCCCTTCCGGTCCACGAGAAGCAGGGTGGGCCACGCTCGCACGCCGAACCGGGTCCAGATCGCGAAGTCGTTGTCCTGCACGACCGGGTAGCGCACGCCGAGCCGCTTCGTCGCGTCGACGACCTTCGCGTGCGGCTTCTCCCAGAAGAACTCCGGGCTGTGGACACCGACGACGGTGAGCCCCAACGACGCGTACCGTTCGTGCCACGCCCGCAACTGCGGGATCACGTTGCGGCAGTTGATTCAGCCGTACGTCCAGAACTCGACGAGGACGACGCGGGCGCGCAGGCCTGGCATCGTCAGGGGGTCGCTGTTGATCCACGGTTGCCCGGCGATGTCCGGAGCCGGGTCGCCGAGCCGCAGCGCCTGGCCGGCGGCCGCCGCGGCGCCGAATCCGACGAGCGCCGCGAGGAGCGCGAGCACGGAGCGTCGATGGCGACGCACGGCTACTGCTTCTTCTCCATCATCATCGTGTCGTCCTGCTTCATCATGTTATCGTCCTTCGTCCGTCTTCATCGGGTCGCTCTGGGCGAACGTCTCCCCAACGACGCCCGTGATCCCGAAGGACAGCCCGGCCGCGACGACCACCCCCACGCGCGTGAACCAGCCCGTGAGCCTTCGCGCGCCCGCCTCCTTGGATGGGTGGAGCCCCGTTGTGTGGGCGGTGTCATTGTCGACGGGCTGGCGCAGCCGATCGTCAAAACGGTGTGAAATCTTTGTTCCCGCGGCGCGGCGGGAATGGTCAGATGATCTCGTCGGTCCGGGCGGTGGTCTCGCCGAACCGTCCCATCGCGTACGGCGGGAGCCCCCGGTAGACCTCCTCGAGGCGCAGGTTGATCTCTCGGTTCGCAACGGCGAAGAGGCTCTTTCCCTCGCGATCTCCCTCCACGAGGAAGGGGCCGAGTCGCTCGACCTCGAGCACCCAGAGGGCCTGGGCGATTCCGAGCTCCGCGAGCCAGTGAACGTCGACGACGCGCTTGATGCACCGACCGTACGCGGCGCCCATCCCGTACCCCACGGTGGTGAGATAGATGGCGCCGTGCGGCACGAACCACTCGCGGTACGCGAGCTCCGTGAGCCCCGCCTTGCCCACGACGACCCTCGCGCCCGAGCGCTCGAACCACCGGCTCATCGATTTGCCGAAGCGAAAGCTCGCCGTCGCCGTGACGGCCTCGACGGCGTGGGTGCCATCCGGCCTGACGGTCGCGGCGGGAGAGCAGTGGAAATTGACATTGGTGAGCGTCCGAACGCTGGCGGGAAAGTCCACGCCTTGCTCGACGACCTTGCGATACACACTCTCGCGCGCCGTGTAGAGGACGCCCGAGATGTACACGACGTCGCCGAGCTTGAGGCGCGCGAGGTCGGCCGGGCCGACGGGCGTCCCGAGCTCGACCTCGTCCATCCGCACGTCATCGAGCCGCATCACCGTAACGGGTGCCGTGAGCCCGGTGCGACTCGGTGGGTGGCCTGCCACAGGCACGACCCGGCTCCGTTCCGCATGTCCCTGCTCACTCCACCGGGCGTCCCCCAGCCCGGTGCGACTCGGTGGGTGGCCTGCCACAGGCACGACCCGGCTCCGTTCCGCATGTCCCTTCTCACTCCGCCGACCTGCCTCCGCTCCGCTCCCGCCGTCACGCGCGGTCTCATTCCACGCCCTCACGGCGGTAGTAGTCGGTGAACCACATGGGGTCGGCCCGAAACTCGACCCGCCCGTCGGGGTGGATCCGCGCCGTCGCCCGCCGCGACGAGAGACAGAAGCTGTGCATCCCAACGGGCAGCCCGCCGGTGTGCGTGTAGGCGACCTCGATGTGCGTGGCCACGACCAGCGACGTGCCGGCGAACCCCATCGCGCCGATGCCGACGTAGTTGCCGAGCGCCGTGAGCTCCTCCTCGAGGGCCGCGATCGCCGGGTCGGGGTTCCGGCTGCCGACGACCCGCAAGCAGGCCGCTTCCTTGCCCAGGCGCACGCACGTGTCCTTCGAGCCGCCGAGGCCGAGCCCGACGATCGCCGGCTGGCACGCGAGGCCGCGCTTGCCGAACTCCACCAGCGTGTCGACGAAGAACCGCTTGATGCCGGCGACCCCGTCCGTCGGGAAGAGCATGCGGTAGTCGGTGCCGAAGAGCCCGCCCTTGTGGACCGTGGTGACGTCGACCCAGTCCGCCCGCGGCTCGAACGCGTACGTGACCTCGGGCGCGTGGATGCCGACGTTGTTGTCGTGATCCCGCCGTGTGACCGGGTGGACCCGATTGGGCCGGAGGGGGATCGAGGCGGTCGCGTCCGCCGTGGCTCGGCGGAGTGCCCGCTCGAGGGCGACGAACCCTCCCTCGATCACGGCCTCGTTGCCCGCCCGCACGTAGTAGCGCGGGAGGCCCGTGTCGGCGCACATCGGTCGTCGCTCGGCGGTCGCGATGTCCCAGTTCCGCTCCATCTCGGTGAGGACGAAGCGCGCGATCCGGTTCCGCTCGCGCTCACGCGCCTTTCGAACGCCGTCGCGGTAATCGGCCGGAATGTCGATCGCCGCGCGCGCCATGAGCTCGCGCGCTGTATCCTCGATGAGCTTCGCCGGGATGGGCCGCGGCACACGGGTTCTCCGACCCTAGCTTATTACATCGCGGTCGTGTCGGCGCGGAGGCTTCCCGCCGTCGGGAACGAGCCCCCAGGCGCAGTACGCGGCGGCGAGGCCGCCCAGGCCGAGGGCCACGAACGCCCAGCCCCACGTTGTGGGGAACGGGCCGGGCGCGTTCGACAGGTCGAGGATCCGGCCGAACACGATCGGCGCGACCGCGCCGGCGCCGAAGCCGAGGAAGGAGCGCAGCGCGAGCGCGGCGCCCAGATGCGCCGGGCCGACGGTCTCGGTGAGCGCCGTCGAGAGCACCGGCGAGTCGCCGAGGGCCGTGAAGCCATACACGGCGCCCACCGCGGCGATCACGGCGACGGGAAGGCCGATGAGCCAGCCAAACGCGAGCGAGCACACGGCGCTCGTCGCCGCCAGACCGACGAGGACGATCCGGCGACCGAGCCCGTCGGAGAGCCGGCCCATCGAGCTCGACGCCACGAGCCCCATCACGTGGAAGGCCGCGCTGACGTACGACGCGAGCTCGGCGGCGCGGACCGAGCCCGAGCCCGAGACGGCGAAGACCGCGGCGACGAACGCGGGCGTCCAGGCCCACATGCCGAGGAGCTCCCAGGAATGGAAGGTGTAGCCGAGGATGAGGCGGACCGCGGGCCGGTTCCTCAGGACGGCGGTGCCGAACCGCGCCCCCGGGTACCGCCGGTGGAGAACGTTGGGCGTCGCGCGGAGTGCCCACCACAGGACGGCGACGCCCGCGACCGGGCCGGCGGCGCTCGCGAAGAACGAGAGCGGATAGCCGCCCCAGGCGAGCGCCCCGCCCGACACGAGCAGCGAGAGGGCGTAGCCCGCCGACGAGCTCGCGATGAGCCACCCGACGGCCGCGCCACGACGCTCGGCCGGATACCGGTCGGCCAGGAGCATGATCGCCGTCGTATAGCTCCCGCCCTGCGAGAGCGCGACGAGCGTGTAAAGGACGAGGCCAGAGACATAGGAGCGGGCCCAGAGTGCCCAGGCGAGCGCCGAAACCGCGCTGAGCCAGGCCGAGCCGAGGAAGACCCGGCGCGCGCCGACGCGATCGGCGAGCGAGGAGAAGAACAGGAGCGACACGGCGTAGCCGAGCTGGAACCCGGTCGCGATCGACCCCGCGGCCGTCGCCGACATCTCCCACTCCCCGCGGAGGACCGGCAGGGTCGCGGCGTACGTCATGAACACGGACGTCATGAGCATCCGAGCCGCACAGACGGCCAGAAGCCAGCCGTCGACGCTCACGGACGACTGAACGCCCGGCCGATGAACTCGAGGAAGCGGCCCTCCAGCTCCGTCGCGATCGCCTCGGCGACCTCACGGGCCGTGCCGGCTCGCTCCTCGACGGCGCTGCGGGCCCACTGCTCGAGGTACGCCTCCGAGCCCTGAAGGCCGAGCTGCATCGCGACGGAGTCGATGAGGGCCTGGAACCGCTCGCTGAGCTCTCGCGTCACGGTCTCCGTGCCGTCGCGCGCCTCGACGACCGCGGGGATGCCCTTCCACGCGATGATCTGGTACGTGGCCACGCGGTGGCGGGACGCGCGCGCCTACGCGCCGCCCATGAACTGGGCGAGGAGCGTGATCCGGTCACCGGGCTTGAGGGGAGAATCGAGCGAGTGGGCGATGCCGAGCACGGCGTCGTTCACGAGCACCTCGATGTGCTCACCGAGCTCGCTCCCGTGCCAGAGCGCCGCGGCGAGCTCCGGATACCGCGACGACAGGCCCGCGAGGACGCTCCGCACCGTCGCGCCCGGCGTGAGCGGCTCCTCGAGGACGCGCCGCCCCGTGCCGTCGCCGCCGACGAACTTCGTGACCCAGGAGGCGACCTCCACGGGGATCGTCGCCGTCGCGTCCACGCGGCTCATGGGGCCGTTCATTCCACCGCGCTAGCAGCAGGCGGTGAGCAACCGGACCAGCTCGGACACGGTGTCGGACCGCGGCGAGTAGTAGACGAAGCGTTCCTCGCGGCGGCTCTGGACGAGCCCGGCGCGACGCAGGACGTCGAGATGGTGCGAGAGCGTCGGCCCCGGAACTTCCAGCTCGTTCTGGATCTCGCCGGCGGGCACCTCGCGCCCCTCACGCACCAGGAAGAAGAAGATCTCGAGCCGCGTGAGGTGCGCGAGCGCCTTGAGGGCCTCCACGTGGTCCTCCCGCGCCTGGAGTCGCGCGAGCGGTAACGTCTTCACGTTTTTAAATCTATGGAACTATTGGCGCTTCGTCAAGTCCGCCGTGACTCACCGCGCTTCGCGTCGGAGTGACCACCGGTCGAGCGCGGGCTCCGCCCGCGCAATCGATCCTGGGGGGAGGTTTCGGAAGGGGGGCGAAGCCCCCCTCCGAGTCACCTAGCCCGACGTGCGTCGCGCGGTGTCGGGCTGCTCGTTCAGGAATTCGTCCCGCTTGCTCTTGAGCCGCCGCACGAGCTCCTCGTAGGAGGTCGTGCGCACGATCCTGTCGAACTGGGAGCGGTAGTTCGCGATCAGGCTCACGTTCTCGATGAGGACGTCGTAGATGAGCCACCGGTCGCCGCGCCGGAGCAGCCGCGACTCGACCGGCACCTCCGTGCCCTTCTTCGTGACCACCTTCGCGCGGACGATCGCGTTGTCGCCGTCGACCGTCTCGTGGGTGTACTTGATCCGCTCGCCGCCGTACTGCTCGATCCGCGCGATGTACGTGCTCTCGAGCAGGTCGGCGAAGAGCTGGGTGAACTCCTCGCGCTCCGCCGCCGTCCGCGCCGCCCAGTGGCGAGCCAGCGCCCGCTTGGCGGTCTCCGCGACGTCGAAGATCTCGTGGGCGATCTTGCGGACCGCCGCCCGGCGGTCCTGGGGCTGGAGCACGGGGTCCTCGAGCACCTTGATGACCTGCTCGCTGTACTCGCGGAGCTGGTCGGTTGGCGACCCGGCCCGCGCGGGCGCCGACACCCCGGTCACGAGCGCGCACACGAAGAGGATGGTCGCCGTCTTCACCATGACCTGGAGTATACAACGGCACGGCGCGCCGGCTCGCGTACTACCAGCCAGGCAGCGGCCGTCATCAGGGCCACGGCCATGAGGTAGACCGCCCGGACGCCGAGGGCGCCGATCAGGAGGCCGCCCAGGAGCGGCCCGAGGATGCCGCGGACGCCGGCGAGGGTCGCGCCGATCGCCACGTACTGGGCCGCGCGCGCGGGGCCCGCGATGTCGATCACGACTACCATCCACACGAGGTCGAGCCCGACCCCGACCAGCGCGTCCGTCACCGAGCTGGCGACGAGCACCCAGGGGTCCCAGGCGAGCGCGCAGATCGCCGGCGTCGCCGCGCCGACGAGGTACATCATCCACAGCGCGTCGAGACTCGAGCGCCGGTCCACGAGTCCGCCCCACCACGCGCTACCGACCAGCGTCGCCGCGGCCGCCGTCGCCGCAAAGACACCGACCTGCGCCGCGCTCACGTGCAGGACATCGACGAGGAGCAGCGGATGGGCGGGCGTCTGGATCCAGCAGCCGGCGCCGAAGAGGAACGACGCGACCAGCAGCCGCCGGAACACGTCGTCGTCCCTGACCGCCGCCCAGGCCTGACGAAGGCCGCCGACGGTCGGCGCCCCAGCACGCGCGGCCGCCGGAACGGGCAGGTGCCGTTGGCGCAGGCTCGCGGCCATTCCCAGCACCGCCGCGCCCGGGAAGATCACGCGATAGTCCACGCGCTCGAAGAGCTGACCCGCGGCGAGCGCGAGCCCGATGCCGAGCGCGGCACCCGCCATCCTGACGAGGCCCAGGGCGCGCCCACGCGCGGCACGCGGGTAGAGGCGCTCGACCACGGCGGCCTGCGCGGGGCCCGCGGCCGCGCCGAAGACATTCGCCGCCACGACGAGGCTCACCAACGACCACGCGGAGGATGCCAGGGGCGCCAGGAGGAACAGGCCGCGCGCGACGAAGGACGGCCACACCAGGTAGGGCAACGGCGGGCGGCCGCCGAGCGCGCGCGCCCACGCGAGCGAGAGGAGTAGACAGGCGCCTCCGGCCGCCGACATGACCGAGAGCTGGAGCGGCGTGGCGCCGAGCTCGCGTCGGAGGATCAGGCCGATGAACGGCGTCGTCACGCTCGCGAAAACGGCGAACAGGAGCGCCGCCGAGACGTCGATGCGGAGCGCGCGCCGGATCTCCGGGTTGAAAGGCGGAGGTCTCATCTCGACCCCATTATGTCGTATCCTCGGCGGCGTGACGACGCATCCGAGCGCACCGCCCGACCTCACCGGTCAGGTCGCCCTCGTGACGGGCGCCGGCCGCGGCATCGGGCAGGCGATCGCCGTGGGTCTGGCGGCCGTGGGCGCCGACGTGGCGGCGGTCGACCTCGAGTCGCCCCTCGAGACGCGCGCCCGCGTCGAAGCCCTGACACGGCGCTGCCTCGCGATCTCGGCCGATGTCGCCGACCGGGCGGCGGTGGAGGCGGCGGTGGCGCGCACGCTCACCGAGCTCGGACGGCTCGACGTCGTCGTGAATAACGCCGGGATCGGCGAGCGCCTCGCGCTCGAGGACCTCGACGACGCCACGCTCCAGCGGGTACTCGACGTCATCCTCAAGGGCACGATCCTCGTGAGTCAGGCGGCGTATCCGCACCTCAAGGCGCGGGGCGGCGCGATCGTCAACATCGCCTCGGTGTCGGGCATGGCGGGCGGGGCCGTGTCGCGACCGGCCGACGCGGGCGAGACGCGCGACGGCCTCCGGACCGGACCGGCGTACGCCGCGGCCAAGGGCGGCGTCATCGCCTTCACCCGCTGGCTCGCCAAGGACGCGGGACGCCATGGGGTGCGCGTGAACGCCGTCGCGCCGGGTCCGGTCCAGACGGAGATGACCAGAGGCTTCGACTACAACGTCGTGGCCCAGCCGATCTCCCGCATGGGGCACCCCGACGACGTCGCGCAGGCGGTGGTCTACCTGGCCTCCTCGATGTCGAACTTCGTCACCGGCCAGGTCGTCGTCGTCGACGGCGGCGTCGTCCTCGATTAGGAGCCTGAGGGCCTTCCTCAGCGGACCGTTCCCGTGACGGGGAGCTCGATCTCCGAATGGCGCGGGTCGTCGGTTCGAATCCGGATCGTCCCCGAGAACGGCCCCGGTTTCAGGCGCGCCGGCGCGAGCCCGACGTCGAGGCGAAATGTGCCGCTCGGGCCCTGGGGCGAGCGGTCGATCGACAACGTCTCGACGTCGGGTGTGACCGACAGGACCCGGAAGGACCCCGCTCGCTTCTTGAGCAGGACGGTCTGTGTGAGCAACGCGAGGAGACCGGGCTCTCTGGCGACCCGTTCGAGTGAAATCTCACCAAAGTCGACGCGGTCTGGACTCGCATACAGGTCGGCCTTGAGGGAGAGGTGGACCGGGATCGAGAGGACGCGTGCCTCCGCGCTGTTCGTCTCGAGTGTGAGACTTCCGTCATACCGGCCGGGAGCCAGACCCGGCGCCGGCCGCACGCGAACTTCGTAGACTTTTCCCGGTTCGACGGGATGAACCGAGGCCTGGAAGAACGCGGCTCCGGGCTCGATCCGTGTGACTGCGAGGGCCGTCGCCTCGTTGTTGACGACACGGAGAGCCGCCTGGGCGTCTTCATCTTTGAACGCGCTCAGGAAGATCGCACCGAACGGCTGCAGATCGATCGGCGATCGGACCTGACCCGTCAGCCGAAGGATCGTATTCGGGGACGCGGGGTCGCTCGTACGGACGACGGCCTCCGCTTCGACCACGCCCTTGAATCCCGCGGTGTTCCACTCGAGGAAGATCTCGCCGGTCGCTCCCGGGGCGACGACCGGCTTGGCACGCGACGTCATGCCGGATTGGGAAAACTCTATCCCCTCGATCCTGAGCGGCTGCGCGCCCACGTTGCGGACGAGAAAGCGATGAACCACCGTCCGCCCCTGACGCAGAGTGCCGAAGTCATACGAGGTCTCGAGGAACTCTGCTCGCGGCGGGGCCGGAGTGAGTCCCAGGAGGAGCAGGCCCGCGAAGAGCGCCCGGCCTCTTTGCATGCGAGGGTCGGCACGGAGATGGGGGCCGGTTGCCCGGCCCCCGTGACGAATACGAAGCCCCGCTCCGCCTATTGGAGGTAGAACCTGACCTGCGCGAGCTTCAGTCCGTTGTTGTCGTACTGCCAAAGGAAATTCTGAAACCCGCCCGAGAACAGCGAAACGCTCTCACAGGTCTGCACCACGTTGCCGGCTGCGTCCACTGTGTTGAAGCAGACGTTCTGCAGCGTCGTCAACATCCGCGTGACGTTGGTGAACAACTGCTTCCCCTTGCTCCGAGCAAGGACCTTGTTCTCGCTCGAGCACACGAACGTGCCATCCGGAGCCGTGGCGCACGTCGTGATCGTGGCCGTGCCATTCGGCGTCCCGAGCGCGCGCGCCCAAACCGTGTAGTCTGCCGTCGCCGTCCCGCCGTTGCAGCCAGTATCCGTGGGGACGTTGGTATCGCAGGGGAGCTGAAACACCGCCCCGTGGCTTGCGATCTGGTTGCCGCTGCAGTCGTACGCGGCATCAAAGGCGTTACCATCGCACACGGCGAACGGACCAGGCGTTAAATAGATGTTGCTCGTTACGGCGACGTCCTTGCCGAGCGCGACGAAGATCGTGTGCCGGTCGCTGTTGGTCAGGGGCTGGGTCTTGGGGTTTGAGACGCCGATGATGTTGAGGTTATAGTGCGGCCCGTTCGGGGCGCCGTTGCCGGCCCCTGCCGGCGCAGGACCTATGATCGCGACGATCAGCAATACCGCGATGAAGGAGAACCCTGCAAGAGTGAGCCGATTCATACTGTCCCTCCTTGGGTGCGGATGAAGACCACCACTGTCCCGGGAGGGGCGATGCGCCCTCCTTCGGTAGCCCGGCCGTCAAGCGCGGCGCTTGACCCGTGGCTTTGCGGCCCCGTCTTGCGGCGGGTGTGCCCTTATCGGGAGGGGTCTTCTCTCCGAGGTAGGTTCGGTGCAGGCGAGGTGCCAAGCAGCGGTCCGGCCAGGTCAGTGCAGCTCAATATCCGGAAATCGTGGGACTTTCTGGGCCTCGGAGCTTCTCTTCAGGCGCCCGGGCACGACGGTTGGATGCTGTTTAGTAACGCGTTTGGGCGGTGAGCTTGGCCATTCTGACACCCCCTTTAATGGATCATAGTTTTTTCAGTAACTTGCGCCTCACCAGTGCCCGGTGGTTGTCGGGCTCTCTTCCTCAGACAGGCTCCTAGGCATGCCCCTCTCCCCCGCCGACCCCCTTCCGCGACGAAGAATTCGCGTCCTGGATACCGAGCTTGCCTACGTGGACACCGGAAGCGGCGACCCGATCGTCTTCCTCCACGGGAACCCCACGTCCTCGTACCTGTGGCGCAACGTCATTCCGCACGTCGCGGCACGCGGGCGCTGTCTCGCGCCGGACCTCGTGGGCATGGGCGAGTCGGACAAGGCGCCGGCGGGCTCGTACCGCTTCGTGGACCACGCCCGCTACCTCGACGGCTGGTTCGACGCCCTCCGGCTGGACCGGAGCGTGACCCTCGTCGTCCACGACTGGGGCTCGGCCCTCGGCTTCCACTGGGCGCGTCGCCATCCGGAGCGGGTGCGTGGGATCGCTTACATGGAGGCGCTCGTCCGCCCGATGACCTGGCAGGAATGGCCCGAGCCGGCGCGACGGATCTTTCAGGCCATGCGCTCGCCGGCAGGCGAGGAGATCGTCCTGGTGAAGAACGTCTTCGTCGAGCGCCTCCTGCCGGCGAGCGTGGTTCGCGGCCTCGGTCCCGAGGAGCTCGAGCGCTACCGGGCCCCGTACCGCGAGCCCGGCGAGTCGCGCCGGCCGACGCTCGCCTGGCCGCGGGAGATCCCGCTGGACGGCGAGCCCGCCGACGTCGTCGCGGTCGCCCGTGCCTACGCCGATTGGCTCACGCGGAGCCCCGTGCCCAAGCTCTTCGTCAACGGCGATCCCGGGTTCCTCCTGACCGGGGCGCTACGCGACTTCTGCCGGACTTTCCCGAACCAGCAGGAGGTCACGGTTCGCGGCACGCACTTCGTCCAGGAGGACTCGCCCGACGCGATCGGCCGGGCCGTGGCAGACTTTGTCGCGAAGCTCACATGAGCCGGTGAGGACACCGCATGCGCTATGGTAAGCGCCGGAGGCGGCCATGAAGATCCGCGAAATCCGCACCTGGGTCCTTCGCCACGAGCTGCCCGAGGCCGAGGTGTTCGGCTCATCGAAAGGCTGGCACACCGTCCGTCAGGCGCTCGTCGTCGAGATCCTCACCGAGGACGGCCTCACCGGATTCGGTGAGGCGTACGGCCCGCCGGCGGTCAACCGGACGCTCGTCGACGAGGTCTACGCCCCTCGCCTCGTCGGAAAGAACGCACTCGAGCACGCCGTGCTCTGGGAGGACCTGTACACCACGTTCCGCGACTACGGGCGAAAGGGCTGGCCGGTCGCCGCCATCTCGGCGATCGACATCGCGCTCTGGGACCTCAAAGGTAAGGCGCTCCGCCAGCCGGTCTCCCGGCTCCTCGGCGGCCCCTTCCGGACGCAGGTCCGCGCCTACGCCACCGGTCTGTACCGCCATCGCGTCGCCGACAACGCCACCGCGCTGGCCCGCGAGGCCGAAGCGTACGCGGCCGAGGGCTTTCACGCGATGAAGATGAAGGTCGGCTTCGGCCTCGACGAAGACGTGCGGAACGTGCGGGCGGTGCGCGCGGCCATCGGCGGCGACCGGCTGCTCGCGATGGACGCCAACCACGCGTACGACGCCGGGCAGGCGATCCGCCTCGGCCGGAAGCTCGAAGGGTGCGACCTCGCCTGGTTCGAGGAGCCCGTCGTCCCCGAGGACCTGGACGGCTACTGTCAGGTCAAGGCGGCGCTCCGGATCCCGATCGCGGGCGGCGAGACCGAGTACGCACGCTGGGGCTTCCGCGACCTCTGCGCGCGCCGCGCCGTGGATATCGTGCAGCCCGACATCTGCGGTTGCGGCGGCTTCACCGAGGCGTGGCGGATCGCGGCGCTCGCCTCGGCGTCGTCCCTCACGGTCTACCCTCACGTGTGGGGGACCGCCGTCGGCCTCTTCGCGAGCCTCCATCTCACCGCGGCGCTGCCGCCGAACCCACCTGCCCTGGTTGCGACCGACCCCTTGTTCGAGCTCGACCGTACGCCGAACCCGCTGCGGGACCAGCTCGCCCTCAACCCGCCCAAGCGCGCGGGCGACATCGTGGACGTCCCGACGGGACCCGGGCTGGGCCTCGAGATCGACCGCGCCGTGCTCGAGCGCTACCGCGCGTGAGCGCGCGCGCGCTCACGCCACGCCTCGACGCGCTCAAGCCCTACGGCGTCGCGGTGGTCACCGTCGGGCTCGCGCTGCCGGTGGCGCAGGCACTCTGGCCGTCGATCCGTCCCACCGTGTCGCCGGTGTTCCTCGCCGCCGTCATGGTGGCGGCCTGGTTCGGCGGCCTCCGCGGCGGCCTGCTCGCGACGGTCCTCGCCTCCCTGTTGATGGATTACTTCTTCTTCGAGCCCGTCCGCTCGCTCTTCTCGTTCAGCCATCGCGAGGACGTGCTACGGCTCGGCGTCTTCGTGCTCGTCGCCGTCCTCATCAGCCTGCTCAACGCGGCGCGCCGGCGGGCCGAGGCCGTCCTCGACGAGTCGCGGCGCTTCCTCCAGTCCACGCTGGACTCGCTCACGACGCGGATCGCGATCATCGACGGGCGCGGCGTGATCGTCGCGGTCAACGAGGCGTGGCGCAACTTTGACGAGCCACCCGGTGTCGGCAGCGATTACCTGAGCGCCGACGGAAGAGCCTCCGGCGACGCCGCGGAGGCGACACGCGCGGCTGCCGCCGGCATCCGCGACGTGCTCGAGCGCCGACGCGACACCTTCTCGGCGGAGGTCCCCGAGGGCGGTGGCTGGTTCGCGGTGCGCGCCACGCGCTTCGAGAGCGGGCGCGAGGTCCGGGTCGTGGTGGCCCACGAGGATGTCACCGAGCGGCGGCGCGCCGAGGAGGCGAAGCGGGCGGCCGAAGCGCTCCGCTCCGTCGCCCGCCTGGCCCTCGCCGCCGCCCACGAGATCAACAACCCGCTGGCGACGATCCGGGGTAACCTCGACCTGCTCGGCAGGCACGTCGGAGAGGAGCTGGCGCGGACTCGCCTCCAGCCGGCGTTCGACGCCGTGGAGCGTATCCGGGCGGTCGTCGCCCGCCTGGGCAATATCACTGAGCTGAGGGTCTCGGACCGGTGGCCAACCCTCCCGGAGATGCTCGACCTCCAGGCCTCGAGCTCTCCGGAGGAAGAGGGCTCGGACGGCCCTAGTCGGGCTGGACCATCAGCCTGACCGTCACCCGGCGCTTCTTCTCGTCGGGTAAGCCGGCGGTCATGATGGGACCGAGCCCGACCGAGCTGATCCGCGGCAACTCGACGCCCTTCTCGACCAGGTAGCGCCGGACGGTCTCGACGCGACGCTGGCTCAGCCCCACGTTGTACTCGTAGGTGCCCGTGGGATCCGCGTACCCCTCGAGGTCGACCGAGAGCCGCGGGTTCGCCTGGAGCTCCTTGGCCAGCGACGCCAGCGAGGTCTGCGCGGCGTCGTCCAGGTCCCAGCGATCGAAGCCGAAGCGCAGCTCGAGCGTCTCGACCAGGTCCCGCTTGTTGCGGTTCCCCCAGAGCCGGGAGAGCCGGCCCGTCGCCTCCTCCGCTTGCGCCTGGGCGGAGCGGGCGAGCTGGCCCGTCTGCGTCAGCGAGCTCTCGACCGTCTGGAGCCGCGAGCCCATCCCCTCGATCTGCTGGGCGTCGTCGGCCAACCGCTTCTCCACGCCGGCGAAGCGCTGGTCAATCTCCACTTCCTGCTTGTTGACCAGCTCCCTGACCCAGCTCCTGGTTGCGCAACCGGTGGTCAGAAGCACGGCCGCGGGAAGAAGGATCGCGCACGTCCAGTGCTGTCGCATAGCCACCTCCTCGGCGTCGGGTCGCATCACCATGCAACGGCTTCGCCAACTCGGAGCGGCGCGGATTGTCGGGGGAAACCCAAACCGGGCGCGGCACCGCGGGTCCGACGGTGTCACGCTACCGGACGCGGCGAGTCAGCCGGCTGACGCTCGGTCAGTTCAGGCGGGCGCGCAGCGAGTGGAGGGTTTTCCTCAGCTCGACGTCGGTGGGCGCCAGGCGCACGGCGGCCTCGAACTCGCGGAGCGCATCCGCCCAGCGCCCCTGCCGTAGATAGATCCGCCCGAGGTTCATGTAGGGGAACTGGCGCGGCTCGTAGCGTGGGGCGTGCTTGGCTTTCTCGAGCCAGGGGATCGCCTCTTCGAGCTTGCCCTGCTGCATCAGGTAGCAACCGATATCGTTGTAGGGGTTGCCGAAGTCCGGGTCGACCTCGATCGCCTTGAGACACTCGCGCGTCGCTTCCTCGAGGCGCCCCTGGAAGCTCATGGTCCACCCGAGGAACGTGTGCGCCTCCGCCGTCGGGCACACGTCGATGGACCGCTGGTAGAGCTCGACCGCGCGCTCGAGGTCGCCCTGCATCTGGTGGGCGTACGCCTCCTGCCAGAGCGTGGTCGCGCGCCGCACGAGCTCGGGGTCACGCATCGGCGCGCCGCGCCCTCAGAGCGGCCACGCCTCGCGGCGGTGACCCATCTCCCAGAACATCCACTCGTAGCGGCTCGTCGTCACGAAGTGCCGATTCATCGCGTGGCGCTCGGCGTCGGAGAGACGCTCCGCGATCCGGTCGGTGGCGTCGATCACCGCGCGCACCACGTCGCCGAACTCGCCCGAGGCGTAGGTGGCGATCCAGCGCGCGTAGAGCGGATCGGGTGAGCCCGCGCGCTCGAGCTCGCGGCCGACCTCCCAGTAGATCCAGTAGCAGGGCAGCACCGCCGCCATCGCCTCGTGGTACGGCGCGCCGTACGCGATGGCGAGCAGGTAGCTCGTGTACGCCAGATTCGTCGGAGCCATCGGCGTCGCGGCGACGGCGTCGGGTGTCAGGCCGAACTCCTTGAAGAAGGTCTCGTGGAGGGCGCGCTCGACCTTGAGCGCGCCGGCCGCGTGCTCGTTGAACATGATGATCCAGTCGTCTTCGGGCGCGCGGGCCGCCGCGAGCGAGAGCGCCCGCGCGAACTCGCGGAGGTAGAGCGCGTCCTGCACCGCGTAGAAGCGGAAGCTCTCCCGCGGGAGCGAGCCGTCGGTGAGCCCGCGCACGAAGGGGTGGCGGAGGATGGCCGCGTAGATCGGCCCGATCGCCCGCCAGAGCTCCTGCGCAAACCCCATGACGTATTCTCGACTAGGAGCCCCGGAAGACGGGGTCCCGCTTCTCGACGAACGCCTTCGCGGCCTCGCGGTGGTCCTCGGTCAGCCCGCAGCGCGTGTGGTGCCACGCTTCCAGATCGAGCAGGTCTTTGAGCGTCCCGCTCTCCGCCGCGTTGAAGTTCCGCTTCATGTAGCGGTAGGCGATCCGCGGGCCCCGCGCGAGCCGTGCGGCGAGCGCCAGCGTTTCCTCCTCGAGGCGCGCGTCAGGGACGACCCGGTTGACCATCCCGAGCTCCCGCGCTTCGCGGGCGTCCACGATGTCCGTCGTGAAGTAGAGCTCGCGCGCCTTCCCGGTGCCGACGAGCTGGGTGAGGAACCAGCTGCCCCCGAAGTCGCCCGAGTAGCCGACGCGGGCGAACGCCGTCGCGAAGCGCGCCGTGTCGCCGGCGACGCGCAGGTCACACGCGAGCGCCAGCGACAGGCCCGCGCCGGCCGCTGCGCCCCGCACCATCGCGATCGTCGGCTTCGGCATCTCGTGGAGCCAGCGCGACACCTCCATCCGCGAGCGGAGCGCCTGCGCCTTGTCCTCGAGGGTGGTCCCGCCGAACTCCCGCCCCTCCGCCATCGCCTTCACGTCCCCACCCGCGCAGAAGGCGCGGCCGGCGCCCGTGAGCACGACGACCCCGACCTCGGGGTCGGCCGCAAGCCGTGGCAGCGCCTCGAGCAGCGCGTCGAGCATCGACGGCGACATGGCGTTCAGGCGGTCGGGCCGGTTCAGCGTGAGCACCGCGACCCCGTCCTTGAGGGCTTCGAGCAGGTCCTGGCTCATGGGATCCTCCGTCGGCGGATGTGCCGCGATGGTACCATCGCGTGGGACTCGTCGCCCGGGCCGGGTGCAGAGGGGGAGGGGACCGATGGAAGCGGTGAAGGACTCGAGCCACCTCTACGAGGTCGAGCGGCGCGCGCGCCACGCCGAGCGGCCGGGATTCTGGATCTCCGAGCTCCAGATCGCGCCGATGCAGAAGGTCCCCTGGCATTACCACACCAACGTCCAGGACACCTTCTATGTCCTCGAGGGTCGGATCCGGCTGTTCCTGCGCGAGCCGAAGGAGGAGGTGATGCTGGGGCCGGGGGAGACCTATGCGGTCCGGCCCCGGCGGCCGCACCTCGTCACCAACGCCGGGCGGGTCTCCGCGGTGTTTCTAGTCCTCCAGGGGATGGGCGAGTACGATTTCGTCCCGCTGACCTAGACGCGTCGTGACGAGGCGACGAAGTTGACCGCCGTCACCGGGGCTTCCCGCCCTCGACGCGCTTGAGCTCCAGGAGGAGGTCAGCGCGTAACTTCTGGTCCTCTGGCACGAGCGCGAGCGCTTCCTCGAAGGACTTCTTCGCGCGGTCGGGCGACTTCAGCGCCGCGTGGATCCGCCCCAGGAGATACAGAGTTCTCGCTCTGAGCGGCCCGCGATCCAGCGCTCGCTGGGCGAAAGCGAGCGCTTCCTCCGGGCGGCCGAGCCGGAAGTGGACCCGGCTCGTCTCTAGCAAGGCCGGCTTATGGTCCGGCTCGAGCTCGAGCGCACGCTGGAAGTGCGCCAGCGCGTCTTCCATGGCGTTGCGCCCGAGGCACCCCATCCCGATCCAGTAGCGAACGTCCGCCCGCTCCAGCTCGCCCCTGCTGCCCGGCGCGAGCTCCGGCAGCGGGGACGTCCTCGCCTTCCGGATCGCCTCCTGGTTCGTACGGCTCGTGTCGAGGTAGAGGGCCCGCGGCGCCGAGAATTCGAGCGTCAGGCGGTCGTCGGTGTTCCGCTCGGCGTCCTCGACGAAGCGCGCCGTGTCCGTCTCTCCCAGGGCGAAGAAGCCGAGGACGCTCGGCCAGGCGCCGTTTCCGGGGTAGCCGAGGTCCTCGCCGACGCGTCCCTCGGCGAACCGCGCCTTGACGCGGCCGAGGTCGAGCGCGCCCGGCGCCGTCCTGCCGACGAGCAGCAGGTCCTCGCTGATATTCCACACCGTGGTCGCCGGAAACACGCCCTGAAAGGTCTTCAGGATCATCCTCAGATCGTCGGGGCGGAGATTATAGAGCTGGATCCACTGGACCATGACTCCGCCCGGCGAGAGGTGCGCGCGCGTGAGCCGGAAGAACTCCTCGGAGAACAGCGAGGCGAGTCCGCTGATCCACGGATTCGACGGCTCGGAGATGATCACGTCGTAGCGGTCGGGCGTGGTGAACAGGAAATTCCGGCCATCGGCGACGAGCGTCCGCGTCCGGGGGTCGAGGAGCACGTGCCCGTTCGCCTCGCCGAAGAACCGACCCGCCGCCTCGACCACGGCCGGCTCGATCTCGACGACGTCCAGACGGCGGATGCCGTGGCGCGCGACGGCGCCGGCAGTGACGCCGGTCCCCAGTCCGATCACGAGCACGTCGCGCGGGTCTGGGTGCGTCAGGAGCGGCAGATGGCCCACCAGCTGCTGGGTCGGCATGTCGAGCGAGGTCGACCCCTCCGTCTTGCCGTTGATGCGAAGATACCGGTGCGCACCCGATTGGCCGACCGAGACCGTGCCGGAGCGTCCGTCGCGATAGAACAGAACGCGCTGTGACCGCAGCGTCGCGCCGATCGACGAGGAGGACGCCGCGGCGCTTCTGAGGTACGGGCCGACGTAGATGGCCGGACCGCTCGACATCACCCGCGGGTCCCACGGCGCGATCCCGACGGCGACGGCGACGGCGGCAAGCAGGGCGGCGCCGGCGCTTCCCCATCGCCAGGCCGGCCGGAGGTCGGCGGTCGCCGTGAGGAGCGCCGCCAGCAGCAGATTCACCACGACGCCGACGACGATCGCGGCGTGCACGCCGAGGGCCGGGACCAGCGCGAAGCCGGTCAGCACGGCTCCCCCGACCGCCCCGACGGTGTTCGCCGCGTAGATCCGACCCACGGACTCGCCGACACGCGCCGCCCCCGGCGTGGCCACCGCGACGGCACACGGAAAGGTGGCGCCGATCAGCAGAGTGACGGGCAAGAGCACGCCGACGCTGAGCCCGAGCTGGATCCACATCACGAAGGGAGGCGCGTACGACCAGCGCAGCGCCGCCAGCAGAAGCTCGGGCAAGCGCTCGAACATCAGGAGGACGGGAACGACGAGCACCGCGATCCCGGCCTGCAGCGCGCCGAAGGCCACCGGGGACGGCTGACGCGTCCCCCAGCGCCAGGCATAGAGGGCGCTCCCGCCCGCGAGCCCCAGAAGGAACGCCACGAGCATCGCCGTGAACGCGTAGGTCGAGCTGCCGAGCACGAGGGCGAGGGCTCGCGTCCAGGTCACCTCGTAGAGCATCGACACGGCGCCCGAGATGCCAAGCGCGACCACGGTGAGCCTGACGCCGAGGGGCTTCACGTCTCGGGACGGCGCTTCCCGCGCATCGGCGTCCGACTCGCTCGCCGGCGCCAGATCGATCCCGGCGGACCGCGCCGAGTGGGCGCGCCCATAGACGAGAGCGGCGAAGCCAAGCGCCAGGTTCAACGCGGCCGCGGCCTCGATCGTGGCCCGGTTCCCCAGTGACGGGAGCAACACGTAGCCGGCCATCGCCGCGCCCACCACCGCGCCACACGTGTTGACCGCGTAGAGCCCGCCGACGAGGCGTCCCACGCGGCTCTCGGGCTCGGCCAGCGCCTGGCTCAGGACCGCGAGGGTCCCTCCCATCAGCGTCGTCGGCACCAGCAGCAACGCCGAGCCGAGCGCGAACTGGATCCACGGGAGGACCGCGTGGGACTGCCCGAGCGCCCGGAAGAGGTCCGGATACCAGGCGGCACTCCACGCGAAGAGCATCGGGAGGAGGGCCGCCCAGGCCCCGATACCGAGCTCGAGCCAGCCATAGGCCTGGATCGGGCTCCGGATCCGGGGCGTCAATCCCCCGAACAGGGCGCTGCCCAGCGCCAGCCCCCCCATGAAGACGATCAGCACCGTGGCGACGGCGTGGACGGTGTGCCCGAAGACGAGGCCGAGCATTCGCAGGAAGACGACCTCATACACGAGGGCCGTCCCGCCCGAGAGGAAGAAGCAGACGAAGAGGAAGCCCCTCACATCCCCGAGTATCGGGGGACGGGGCTGCTTGCCCTACCGGAAATCGTCGCGCTGCTGGACGCTGTTGTCCTGGGTCAGGTCGATCGCGAGGTCCTGACCGGGCTCGACCGTCACCTTGAGGCGCCACTTCGAGTCGGGCCCGACCGAGTCGGTCAGTTTGTAGGAGCCGGCAGGAAGCTTCGTGAGCATGTAGTTCCCACTATAATCGGTTCGGACCCTGCGGAAGAATTCCTTGTTCGGGGAGTCACGGAGACCCACCAGAAAGATCTGGTACCGAGTCAGCGGCTCGCCCCACGCGGCGGTGCCGTGAATGCTACCGTTCCCGATTTTCGGGTCGTTGGCGGCGAGCTCGCTGGCGGCGCTCTGCGTCCCGCTGCGGTTGCCGGCCAGCCAGCGTCGCGCGATCTTGGCTTCCTCCGAGTCGCCGGGCGCGTTCGCCACCACCCACTCGAACTCGCGGATGGCCTCGTCCTTCAAGTCGAGCCACGTGGCGCAGATCGCCAGGTTGGAATGCAGGAAGAGGCTGCCCGGGTCGGTCGAGAGGGCTGCGCGGAGGTGCTCCGCCGCGACGGCCCACTGCTGAGCGGCGAGCGCCGCACGCGCCAGGGCCACCTGATCCAGAACGACGGGCGCCGACACGCGCGGGGCCTCAGCGGCACGCTGGCAGGCGCCGAGCCCGAGCGCGAGGCCGATCGCGGCCAGGACGAACGATTGTCTCAGCATCCCGAGATCTCTGTTCATGGCAGCGTCGCTCCCGACGTCTCTTGGTAAGTCCCGGGCATTACGAACCAGTTCTGGCTGAGCGTGCCACCACCGTTGCGGACGGCCGGGCAGTCGTAGGCGATCGGGGCGTTTCCGACGTCCCCTTCGTCCCCGACGTTCGTCGACGAGGTGTCCACCCGGTTCGTGGAGATGACCGCCCCCGTGAAGCCTCCGCTGCCGGAGCCGTGCAGGGTGACGTCGTTCTGGGCGTAGATCAGCCCGCTCATGTTGACGTTGCCGCTGATGTCGATGCTCCCGGCCACGACGAGCCAACCGCTCCAGGTCCCGTTACTGTGGATGTCGAGCGTGACGGCCTGAGTCGGGTCACTGGTCACCAAGGCCTGGGTCAGCGGCTGGCCCGAGGGCGTGTCGATGAAGATGAGGCCGTTCGTCGGCGGGACGCCCCCGTTCCACGGAGGCAACCCCTTGTAGTAGGTCCCCTTCGCCATCGCCATCGCCTTCAGCGTCGCCATGTCGGTGTCCGACAAGAGCATGCCGCTCGGGAAGGTGACGCCACAGTTGGCGCCACTCGGACAGGGCGAAGGAGAGGCGGAATATCCGGGAGGCGTATAGAGTCCGGGGCTTCCGTTCACGTGCGCCGTGCCCGTGCTGGCCACCGGCGACGTCGGCGTTACGCCCGAGCAGAAGTGTCCCGCGGGCGTCTTTCCCTGCGCGGACTGGGTGGCGTTGATCGAGGCGCTCCCGCCAACCTTGACGTCGGTTGACGCTCCGGGAGGCTGCTCGCCACCCGCGCAGAGACCGCACTGCGGGTCGATCCACTTGATCCGCGTCACCTTCGCGACGATCTTCTTGACCGCGATCGGGTTGGTCGCGTTGGGGACGAAGCCGACCGCGGTGACGATCTTGATGTTCGGCTGCGCCCCGTCGGCGACATTCACCTTGAAGCTCCCGGCGCCCACCGACACCTCCTGCGAGCCGTCATACGGCGCCACCATCGCGATGGTGTAGTTCGGAGACCCGGAGGAAACGAGAGCGCCGCTCGGTGGGGTGGGATTCTCGCCCGCCGTCAGCGCCCAGAGCGCGCGCTCCAGTCCTGACTCCGCCAGCGCACGGGCCTGGGTGCTGCCCATGTGATTGGCGGCGATCTGAGGCTCGCTCGTGGCGAGCACGGCGAAGGCGGCCATGAGGGCCGACAGGATCGCCATGACGATCATCGCCATCGGGAACGCGATGCCCTGTTCGTTCTTGATGAGTTTCCGGATCTCCATCTCGGTCCTCAGCCTCACTCGACCCGCAACCTTGGTCCGGCGATGTGCCGGTAACGTGCGTCTCGAAGCTGAGGATCTGTTGAGCAAGGCATGTGCCGCACTTCCAACGCCGCGATTTATCGAGAGTGCGAGCGGAAGAGCTCACGGAGCTTGGTAAGCTACTGGACATTCGCGCCTCGATGTGCGGCGCTTCTCTGGCCACCTGGCGAGATTCACGGCGCTGAGACGCGGCTTTCCGGAATACCAGGTCGAACGCCCGTGGGGATCCTGAAAGAGCGACGGCTGGTGCGTGAGGGAATTCGGCGCGGCGAGGGACTCGAAAGGGAGGCTAAAAGTCGTCGCGGACCGACGCGCCGTTCTCGGACGTGAGGTCGAGCGCGAGATCCTCTCCAGGCTTCGCCTCGACTCTGAGCCGCCACTTGGGAGAACCGGCGACCGCGTCGGTCAGCATGTACGGTCCCGGGACGACGTTTCTGAACCCGTACCGGCCCTCCCGGTCGCTCCGTAGCATGTACTGGAGATCCTTCGTCGTGGTGCCCCGCAGCCCTCTCAGAAAGAGCTGGAGCCGGGCCTGCGGCTGCTGCCCCCATGTGACCACGCCATGAACTCCGCTGTTCCCGACCGTCGGATCAACAGCCGCCACCTCTGGGACGGCCTGAGTCGGTCTCCGATCCCTGTTCGCAGCGAGCCAGCGTCGGGCAGTCTTCGCCTCCTCCGAGTCGGCAGGAGCGTGGGCGATGACCCACTCGAACTCGCGGATCGCCTCGTCCTTCAGGTCGAGCCAGGTGGCGCAGATGGCGAGGTTGTGATGGAGGAACAGGCTCTTGGGGTCCTGCTGGAGGGCGGCGCGGAGGTGGTCCGCCGCGGCCGCCCACTGCTGAGCCGCGATCGCCTTGCGCGCCTCGGCGGCGTGATTGACGACGGGCGTCGGGACCTCCGGGGCGCGCTGGCAGGCGACCAGCAGCAGCGCGAGGCCGATCGCCGCCTGGGTGAGTGGTCGCCTCACCGTCCCGGGATCTCTTGATAGCTCCCCGGCGCCACGAACCAGTTCTGGCTGAGCTGCCCGCCCCCGCTGCGGACGTTCAGGCAGTCGTAGACGATCGGGTTGTTCCCGATGTCCGTGGCGTCGACGTTCGACTTGGTCGTATCCACGCGGTTCGTCGAGATCACCGCGCCGGCGATCGTCCCGTTGCCGGTGCCGTGGAGGGTGATGTCGTTCTGCGAGTAGATCAGGCCATCCACCGCGATGTTGCCGCTCACGTCGATCGTGCCCGCCGCGATCAGCCAGCCCTTGAAGGGAGCGGCGTTACCCCACCCGTGGATGTCCACGAGCGGGACGGACAGGTCCGAGGACGGCGAGGACGGCGTGAGCGGGTTGCCCGAGTACGTGTCGACGAACACGATCCCGTTGGGGGGCGGTGACGTGAAGGTCACTTTCCCACCGGGGCTCGTCGGCTGATAGTACGTGCCGCGCGCCTTCGCCATCGCCTTGAGCGTCACCATGTCGGAATCGCTCAGGGTCATCACTTGCCAGGAGGGTGAGGTTGCGTCTGCGTTTTGCTGAATGGCGGTCGAGCCGCCGTCTGGCGTAAAGACGTTGGGGCTTCCGTTCGTTTTGACAATTCCCGTGCTGGCCACGGCCGCCATCGGCATCAGATTGGAATTGTCCTTCTTCTTACAGTATCTTCCCCCCGCCACATTACGGCCGCCCACGTTGTGGCTCGAGCCGCTCCCGTTCACGGTCGCGTTGCCGCCGACGTCGATCTCGGTCGCCCCACCCGGAGGCGTATCCGCGCCGGCGCAGAGGCCGCAGTAGGGGTCGATCCACTTGATCCGCGTCACCTTCGCCGTGATCTTCTTGACAGCGACCGGGTTGGTGTCGTTCGGGACGAAGCCCACGGCCGTCACGACCTTCTGATTGATGACCGGTGGGGTGAGCTCGGAGACCGTCACCTTGAAGCCTCCGGCCGAGCTCATCGAGACGAACGTGGAGCCATCGTAGGGTGACACGATGGCAATCGTGTAATTCGGCGGCCCGGAGTTGACGAGCGTCCCGGCGGGGGCGGGGCTCGCCTCACCCTGCGTCAGCGCCCAGAGCGCCCGCTCGAGCCCCGACTCGGCCAGCGAGCGAGCCTGGACACTCGCCATGTGATTCGCCGCGATCTGCGGTTCGCTGGTCGCGAGGAAGGCGAAGGCGGCCATCAGCGCCATCAAGACCGTCAACACGATCATCGCCATCGGGAACGCGATGCCCCGCTCGTCCGTGATCGGTATTCGGGTCTTCATCACTCGTTCCTCAGCCTCACGCGGCCCGCAACGGTGGCCCGGCGATTCGCCGGCGAGTAGGAGGCGAGAGTCGCGTCGTCCGACCGTGTCGTGATCGAGATGTCCACGGCGTAGACGTTCGCCGCGGTGG
>Ga0209158_1000155_pt1 | contig 54011 bp, 46 predicted proteins | sample GraSoiAngelo_140_FD_185897 | JGI IMG/M metagenome (GOLD analysis project Ga0209158, IMG submission 185897) | Grasslands soil microbial communities from the Angelo Coastal Reserve, California, USA - 14_0929_12_30cm (SPAdes) (version 2) | ecosystem: Environmental > Terrestrial > Soil > Grasslands ...
ATACAAGTTTAATCGCCTACTGTAAGCGGTTTCTCCAGATTTTACAGGACACCTTCTGGCTTGGCTTCGTGTAGAGTTAATGTTAGGTCATACAAATCTCGACCATCATCGTTGCGCATCCAGTGCGGCACAAACCCGCTCTAGACGCGCCGCGGAAAGGATCCTAATGTAGGCGGGAATCTGCTTCAACTCTATGAGGGCGGTAAACTCGGGCTAGCTCTCTCACCCCTTTTTAGCGGCGAGTACTGTCCCACTATGCAGAGGGGCCTCTAAAAATCAGTTTAAATGGGGGGTGTCGTCCAGTTGCCTATGTAAAACGCCCGAGGACGCCTGCTTTTCCACTCCGAATGTGAATCTCGGAAGATAGAATAAGGACTCTCTCCGTATCTGGCCAAGTCGTGGGCACTATAGGATTCGGGCAAATTCCAAGTCAATATCAGCGTAGAAAAATTAACAATTTTTACAAGACGTCTTAGGACAGGTTTTGTGCCCTACCTGATTCATCTCCGGGACTCTGGAAGAACAGGAATAGATCGCACGGGGAACCTGTTGACAACCTGCCCGAAAGGTCGCAAGCTTTGCACGGATGTTGGCCAGGAGGCCGGAAAGAACTGTCGACGGTTCATGTCTTCGCCCGCTCTGGCTTTGTGCTGTGCGTCGTCGTTGATCGTGACGCGATGCCGCCGCGCCCCCGCGAGAAACGTGGCACAGTTACATCCATGGCCGCGGAAATGACGGCCTGCTCGGACGATTGTTCCTCCCCCGCAAGAGGGTCACAAAGGATTCCTCATTCTGCCTGCAATCTGAAGAACCAGTCGTAGGAATCCTCGACCCTAAGGCCACACGCGCTGCCACTTGTGTTTCGTGCGCCGTCAATGGCGAGTCGTTTGGGCCCATTTGTGACGGCTATGCTTTGAGGAGACCACAATGAGATTCCACATTCTCGGGACCGAAACCTCTCCCATTTCCCGCACCGACTGGGCGATCGTAAAGCGAATTTTTGCAGTGCTGCTTGGGATTCTGGTGAGCACCACCATTCTCGATGGGCAACAAACCGAAACCGGCACTGACGCGGATACGCAAACCATAAAGGCGCTTATGCGGAGAATCGAGCAATTGGAGGCCGCAGATAAACAACTGCAGGCCAGGGTCGAACAACTCGAAAAAGTCCAGCAGGCGCTTGCCCAGCCTTCCATAACACAGTTGCCAACTCATCTCAGCGTTTCCTCTGAAGCGCCCGCCAACGAGCAGAGCGCAGCGCTGGAGCCGGAGAAAAGCGATGCTGACGAGACTCTGCTCAACATACGTGGTTTTGGCGATTACAGTTTTCATGGTGACACCCAGAAAGGGACGTCGACCTCATTTACCTTTGGACAGATTGATCTCTTCATCACGTCGCACCTCTCTGACCGGTTTAGGTTCCTGACCGACCTGGTCTTTGAGAGGGGTAGAGGCAACAGCTACGAGGAGGATCTTGAACGCGTGCTCCTCGAATACAGGTATAACGATCATTTAAAACTGGCGGTGGGCCGCTACCATACCGCGATCGGTTATTACAACCTTGCCTTCCGCCACAGCGGTTGGTTCCAGACTGCTACGGGGCGCCCTTTCCTGTTCCTGTTTGAAGACGAAGGAGGGATTCTGCCTACTCACAATGTGGGAGTGTCAGCATCTGGGCTAATACCCTCAGGGAACGTGGGGCTACACTACATTGCCGAGATCGGAAACGGACGTGCCTCGAGGCCGGGGTTTCAGTCAGTGCAAAATTTTGTGGATGAGAACCACCATAAATCCCTCAACCTGGCCCTTTTCGCGCGACCGGATGCAGTTCCGGGATTGCAGGTCGGCTTCTCTGTTTACCGTGATGTCCTTGCTCCGGCCGAGTTGGCTCGAATCGGCGAGACCATTCTTGCTGGCTACGCCGCCCTCGCCCGCCCCAGATTCGAATGGCTCAACGAGGCCTTGGTGATTCGTCACGCGCCGCGGGGACTTCCTCACGTCTTCGATACGCCCGGTTTCTATACTCAGATTTCGCGTCGGTTTGGCTCGTACCGTCCCTACCTTCGTTACCAGTACGTGAACGCCTCTGACGACGAGCCAGTTTTCCTCTCTGTCTACAACACACCGGTCGGCCTGCAGCATGGCCCCTCAGTAGGTCTGCGTTACGATGCTACCGAGTCGGTGGCGATTAAGCTGCAGTACGATTACACGGCTTTGCGGCACCAGCAAGCGATCAGTGGACTGGCGCTCCAACTGGGATTTGCCTTCTAGAGGGTTACAAGCTATGCCACCGATGCCCGCTCTGCTCGTTTCACTGGCGGTGATTTTGCTGTCGGAGTTGTCGCCGCCTGGAATCGTCCACGCTGCCGCAAGACCGCCGCGGACGCGGAATACACCGCGTCAGGCGCTAACAATCATCGTAAACAAATCCAACCCTGTCGAAAATCTCTCGTTTGCAGAGCTGCGCAAGATCTTCCTGGGAGAACGAAGCCGCTGGCCGAACGGGCATCGAGTCATCGTGGCCATGATGGAGCCTGGATATGCAGAACGCAAAACCATCCTTCGGGACGTATATCGCATGACCGAAACTGAATATCGAGACTACTTTCTTCAGGGAACATACACCGGCGACATTCCTGCGTCGCCCAAGACACTGTCGTCACCGGCCATTTTGCGCAAGTTTGTCTTCAACGCGCCAGGCGCAATCGGCTACCTGCTCGCTTCCGATGTCGACGCATCGGTCAGGGTGGTTCGTATTGATGGACGTCTTCCCAGTGATGTGGAATACAAGCTTCAGATTGATTCAGATTGATGAGGGCTTTACCAGGTGAACAAGCAAAGGACCGAGCCAACCACTGCTGGTGTTCTCAAAATCCGAGCTTCTTTGTCGCGCATCCTCCGTACCCCTAATTCTGCACTGCTTCTCCTCGTAGTGCTTGGCGTTGAGGCGGGACTGGGGCTGCTCGTGATAGGCGACCTTCTCACCGCTTACGGCCAGGTGCGGCAAATCTATGCTGGTTCGATGCAGGGACTGCGGAGGATCGGAGAGCTACAGTATGACGCCCAGGAAACCCGTCGCAGCACACTCTACGCCCTAACCACGGAAGATGGCAATTTGCAGGTCGAATATGCCGATCAATCGCGCGAAGCTGACCATCGGGTAAGCGAAGGCATTGCTAAATACCTGGTGCAAGCCCGAAGGCCCCGAGATATCGAGGTCGGGAAGCGACTAGCGAATGACTGGAGTGCCTACCTAAGGGTTCGTGACGATGTATTAGGGTTAATCCTCGAAAGCAGCCTTAAAGAAGCAGTGCACGTTGATCTCACGTCGGGTGTGTCACTGTTCGACCGGGTCCGTCGGGACCTTGAGGAGGTCAATCGACTTTATGACGAGCAGGCATCGCAACAACTCATCCTGGTGACTGACACTTCTCGACGCTCGGTGCTCAAACTCATCGGCGGCTTCGCCTTTGCTTTGCTCTTCGGAAGCGCTGCTGTCTGGGCCATCCAAAGAAACAAGATGCACAGTGAGATGCAACTGGCCAGGTTGCAAATGGATTTTGTCGCATCAGTTTCCCATGAACTAAGGACGCCAATTGCAGCCATTCTTTGTGCTGGCGAAAATGTCAAGGATGGTTTCGCGCGGGCCAGAGAAGATCTGGTGGAACAAGGCTCGATCATTGTCGATCAGGCTGAGCAACTGGCAGAACTCGTTGACCAGGTACTGCTCTTTGCGGCAACAACAGCGAAGCCACGGTACGCTTTGGGGCCGGTGCAAGTTTCAGAAATTATTGCCATGGCACTCAGAAATACCGCCGCCCTGCTTGAGAAATCCGGATTCACAGTCGAGCAGCAGACTCAGCAAGGACTGCCGCAAGCGTTGGGCGATCTGTCAGCGATTTCCCGTTGTTTACAGAACTTGATCGTAAATGCAGTTAAGTACGACGCGGGGAAACACCGGATCGGTGTCGCCGCAAAACTCGCCGACTCCGTGACTCACAGAAAAGAGATCCGAATCAGCGTTCAGGATAGTGGCCCCGGTATTAGTAGTTCAGACTTGCCGCGGATTTTTGAACCCTTCTATCGTAGTCCGCGGGTGGTCGCGGCTCAGATTCACGGGACCGGTTTGGGACTGTCAATTGCAAAGAGCATCATCGAGGCGGTGGGAGGGAGATTGTCAGTGGTTAGTGAAGCAGGTGTCGGGAGTACCTTCACGGTGCATCTGCCAGTTGCGGAGGAGGATCGGCACGCGGGTGCCGTGAGGTCTACCGCCAATCTAGAGGACTTGCAGCGCGAAGGAGAGTACACGCTGGTTGATCATGAGCAGCCCTGAGGTTTTTTTAAGGGTTCGGCGTGATATTGGAGGCTAGGCCCCTAACCCTGAATGTGGCAGGAAGCATCCCCAAGTCGACTAGTACAACTTCCCCCTTACAGAAGCCGCCGGATGAATTCTGAGTGAAAAGCCGTATGATATGCTCGCGTTCGACACACCGGAGAAGACAGGGGCAGAGTTGGAGACTGGTCCCGGACCAGAGAAGTCGGAATGGCCTGGGGCTAGCCCTTGCATTCGGTAGCGATCCGAGGCTGAGTGCAGCCACTTCGTTCTGCTTTCCCCCCACCTGCGTGCCACTCGCCCCAGATAACCGAGAACCTTGCCAGGCACTCTCAGAAGTTAAGGTAAAACGGGATCAGTCTACCAGGCCGCCTGGCAACTCAGGGAGTGAGCCCTCTCCTGCGGCTAACTTTGGGAGCTCGCATGAAGGAGAATGTACTGCTGGTAGATGATGAGAAGGCGTTGAGGTCTTCTTTGGGTGTTCGGCTTCGCGGTGAAGGTTACCTGGTCGACACCGCAGCGAATGCGACGGAGGGTTTCCAGAAAGCAACGTCTCTTCCGTTCGACGTGATTATCCTTGACCTTATGCTGCCGGATCGCAGTGGGTTGGATCTCTGCCGCGAGATTCGGGAAGCGGGGATTGCGACGCCACTTATAGTCCTGAGTGCACGGCAGCGGACGACGGATAAGGTAGTCGCCCTCAATTCCGGGGCTGACGATTACGTTACCAAGCCGTTCAAGGCAGCCGAACTCGTTGCTCGTATCCAAGCGTTGCTGCGACGCGTACCCATCCGGTCAGGCCACAGTGTTCATCAGTTCGGTTTGATCCGAGTGGACTTTCGACGAGCTGAGGTGACCCGGGATGACAAACCTGTTCATCTTTCAGTTCGCGAGTTCCAACTTCTACGCTACCTGATAGAACGGTCGGGGAATAGTGTTTCACGGGTCGAACTCTTAAGCTCGGTCTGGGGGTATGACGCCGCCGCACTTACTCGGACGGTCGATGTGCACGTAGCGAGCTTGCGCAACAAATTGGAGGAGAATCCCAGTTATCCCGAGTTGATTGTGACTGTATCGAGAGTTGGCTACAAATTCGTGGGATCAAGGCGTAGCTAAACCAGCGGCCAGTTGATCCAGTGAGATCGATACGGCTTCAGGGCATTAGGTGCTCCGGGCCGAGCATTCGGATTCGTCGATGGACAGCAGACGCCTATAGGGCCATTGGCGCTGCTGGCTGCCGGTCACGATGAGCACCTCCAGTTCTCCTGGCACGTGCCGGAGCGCCGGTTGGAACTGCCGCAGGAATTGCTTCACTTGCGAGAAGGCCCTCAGTTGTGGCTGATCGACCATGGCCACGCCGATGCGACCGTCAGGCAGCCGGAGCACAAACTGCTCCCGCAGGTACGGCTTGCCGCGCTACGGTAAGGCGTTCAGGGGGTAGCCACACTCTGTGAACGGAGATTTTGTAAGGGGGGCTTCGATGGCGCACTATTTTGGTGATCGGCTTTGCTCGACTGAAGCTCAAGGGAGTTCCTGACCCGGCTGGTTGCGCTCGGTGGATATTGCACAGTGTCGCAGGCGAGAAGCCCATATTCTTCCCAGCTGGGGGGTGATCGCCCGTTAGGTGAAGTGCCGGCGCGTCCCGCGGAGCTGTGGCTGGGAACCACCCGCCGAGCTACAGGTTGGGAATCGAATCCGACACCCAATGTAAGACAACATACAGAGCAGTGGACGGCAATTAGAGCAGCGGATCGGGAGGTGTGCACATGGGCTTCGGCGCCTATTGCGTATCGTCCAGACGTTCGGGCGCGGCGGCCGGTACCGCAAGTCCGGTGGTATGCGATCAACGCACTCGCCCAAATTCCATCAGCGTTGTGCTGTCCGTGTGACCTATTCAATCAACAAGACTCCGGCCAGTTCAAGTTGCCACGGTGACATGACAGGAGTTCTCGCTGAAGAACGGGCGTGACATTGGGGACAATAATAATGATGCCCGGATGCAATGGCTCCTTGCCAAAGGGCGCAAGAAAATCGGCACCATTGTTGGTGACAATTGTAAACCCCCTCTCCCGGATGACCGGCAACAGCTGCCAGTCTTTTAGACCTCCAAGGCTAAGGTAGTTGACATGATCGGCCACGTAACCTGCGGCGTGCGCCACTTGCACGAGGGATGTGTGCAGACATTCATCGATCAAGAATTTCAATGTCGCCCCGCAAGTGAACGGCGATGACGGGTTGCCCGAATTGGCTTTGCTTTTGCCCAGGGCCCGGCCAGCGGGCGGCCGCGAGGAAACGCCTGAACATAAAACGGGGCGAGTGCGACCTTCTCCTTGTCGAGATGGGTAGCCTTCCCAAGCCTTGCTATTGAGACCTTCTGAGATCCTAAGTCCGAGCAGTCTTGAAATGCTCCTCGGATTCTGGAGAGCCTCCATCCACGCCGCTAGCATTGTGCCGAGTTTTGTCAACTGCCGCAATGTTCGGTGGAAGCTGCGCTGGGCTACTTCAACTTTCCCCGCCAGAACTACATCTCCAATGCAAAACTGAAGTGAAAGTCCAAACCCCGCCACTTACTTCACGTGAGGAGCTTACGAAGTTTGCGAACGGCGGCAGGAATCTCTTCAACTGAGGCGCTTCCGAAACCCAGGATGAAGCCCGGACGGGCTCCGCCCAGATACGAAGGAGAAAGTGGCCAGATCCGAAGATTCTGGCGAGCGGCTCGCTCCGCAATTTCCGTATCAAGGCTCTGGTTCGGCAACGTCACGGCCAGGTGCATACCTGCCTCGTCGCCAAGCACGTTGACCCTGGACCCCAGTTCCTTGTCGATGGTGTCCACCAGCACCCGCCGTCGCTCGCCGTAGAGAACCCGCATTCTGCGGATGTGGCGCGCAAAATGTCCTTCGGCAATAAAGTCCGCAAGCACTTCCTGATAGAAGGTGGGCGGGCCAAGATCCATGGCACGGCGGATGGCCAGGAAATGGTCAACGAGGTCGGGTGGGATGACGCCATAGCCGAGGCGCAACGAAGGAAACAGAACTTTGCTGAAGGTACCGATGTAGATCACACGACCGTTGGCATCGAGCCCTTGCAAGGACGCAATCGGTAAGCTCTCGTAGCGATACTCTGCGTCATAGTCATCCTCAATGATCCAAGATCCCGCGCGTTGGGCCCAGTCCAGCAGTTGGAAGCGCCGCGAGGCACTCATGGTCACCCCGAGCGGAAATTGATGAGAAGGGGTAACAAACACAGTCCGCGCCTTGTGACAGCGCTTGATGCCAGCTGCAACATCCAAACCCTCCTGGTCGACAGGAACGGGAACAAGATGACAGCCCGTCAGCGCGAACACCTCTCGCGCCAAGCGGTAGCATGGCTCTTCGATCCAGACAGAATTTCTGGAGTCCAGGAGAACGCGAGCGGAAATCTCAAGTGCCTGCTGGGAGCCGCTCGTGATCATCACTTGCTCCGCTTCGCAACGCAGCGAACGCGCGGCTCTCAGATAGCTGGCAAGTGTTTCCCGGAGAGCCTTGGAACCCATCTGATCGCCGTAGTGAAACGACTTGGCGTCCATGCTTCTGCACCGGCGCGCAACCAGGCTCGACCAGATATGGACTGGGAATTGATCGACAGCAACCTGCCCGACACCGAATGCTCCCCAACCGTGCAGCCAGGGCGCCGACGACTCCGCCCGGGGAAGGAACGAGCGTCGCACGACCGGCCGAGGCCCGGATCGGCTTGTCGCAAATTGCCCTCCGGCTGGCGCGCACGAAGTCAGTTGTTCGGGAAGCGAGCTAGAGACCACTGTTCCCGCGCCCACGCGACTCTCTAAGTAGCCTTCGGCCAAAAGCTGGGCGTAGGCGTTCAGGACGGGGAATCGCGAAACGCAAAGTTCGGAGGCAAGACCTCGCGAAGAGGGGATTCGCTGCCCCGGGCGCAGCCTGCCCTCAATAATCGCCCCGCGATAGGCGTCATAGATCTGCCGATGCAGAGCCTTCCGGGCCCTGCGGTCGACCGGGATGAAGGGGAGAATCCCGGAAGCAACTCGTTTCATTGGGGCCCGATCATAATGGTCATGCTGAAAACCCGTCAAGTGGCTATTGTTTCCGACCACTTTATCTTTCACGATCAGCGTATTCAGCGGGCTCGGTGACCGAATAGTTCCATCCGGCTGATTTGTGCCATGGCAGCGCGTATTCGTCATTGCGTTGAGTGTCCGAGATGCCTTACTCGATATCTGATCGGGTTCAGTCCCTACCCGAACGGATCTTACCTGGTGCCGCTGGTGGAGGGGTCCTCGGAAGAATGGACCCTGTATTGTTCGTGCGACCGACCGCCCAGTTCCAGCCGATGGTCCTGGAGCGAGTTGAAGATGTACGCGGTTTCCAGTCCTGCTCACAATCGTGGCTATGGTCGCCCCGAGGAAATCGTGCCCGTAGACCGAAGGTCGCGGCCTGCGGGTTAGACGTCTTCGACTGAAATGCGATTGGGCTAGGGGCGCTGAAGAGGAATCGTCGTGAGCGGCAGCTTGGTGAATTCGTCGGCAGTCATGGCTCTCCTGGTAATTCCCAGCGAGGTGACTTGGTCATATTTCAGCGGTGGAGTGGTCCTTGCAATCGGGCTGGTCGCGATTTTTGTTCGTGGCGATTGGCAAAAGGCGCGCGGATTCGACAAGCTGATTCTGTTCGGGCCGCTTTTCTACGCGGCGCCGCTCGCGGCCTTCGGCACCGAACATTTCACGCTGACGAAGGCCATCGCGTCGCTCATTCCGGCGTGGATTCCGTGGCCTCTGTTCTGGGCTTACTTCGTAGGCACTTGCTTTATCCTAGCCACGCTGAGCATGGTGACGGGGATTCAGGCGCGTCTCTCCGCGAGTTTGCTGGCCTTGACGTTTTTCCTTTTCGTGGCGCTGATGGACGCCCCAGGTTGGGCACAACATCCGCGAAATCGGTTTGCCCTGACGTTCGCGCTGCGGGAATTATCCTTCAGTGGCGGCCCTCTGGCGCTGGCAGCCAGCCTTACCGGGCAGTGGCGCGAGCGCGGCACGCACATCCGTGCGACGATTGCACGCTATTTCGTTGCCATTCCCGTGCTGTTTTTCGGCTTCGAGCAGTTCATGCACGGCAATCACGTTCCCGGCGTTCCGCTGGAACCGGTGACTCCCGAATGGATCTACGGACACGCCATCTGGACGTACCTGGCAGCCGTGGTTTATGCAGTCGCGGGTGCCCTATTGCTAGTTGGCAAGAAATCCCGCGCAGCAGCGACGTGGGTGGGCTTGACCGTGCTCTTCGTGGAGTTGGTCGTCTATGTGCCGATCGGAGTAGTGGAACGCGCCAGCCTCGACAAGGGCCTTAATTACTTGGCGGATACACTGATGTTTTGCGGCACCGTTCTTCTGCTCGCGGGCGCCATGCCGCGCGAAACATCGGCTGATCAGTGCTCCCGCGAAAACCGCCGTCGAGCTTCAAATGCATTAGCAAGCGGGAATCGAATAGGTTTGATTTGATGACATTAAGAATAGCTACGTAATGGTTGTAAACAGGCGTGGGTGTTGAAAAACTCCCTCTCAAAAAAGGTTACGACGCCGGCGTCCACAAGATTTGCGTGTCCCAACATCCAATTAGGTTCTAACGAAATGGTTCGCCGCGCGGGAACCCTGGGAGACTATGCGGCACTAGGGGAGCGATGATCCGATTTCAGACCTTTTCTTATCATGTGCACAATCGACAACGGAATCCGCAATCTCCTTGCATCCCCGGACTTGCGGGATTTTGCCTCAATTGAGACTCCATGTTCATCTGAAATCGGATTAGAGAGCAGGTCGAACTCTTCTCCATAGATCCGTATCCGATTGCGATCTGCGTATCCGAGCGCCTTGAGTTTTTCGCAGAGTTCAGCGTTACTTCGATCTGCGCCTGTCATAGACCTTTCTCCAAACCTTCATTGGGCGAATGTTGGTTTCAGAGCAGTTGCAGGTTCGTTCTGGATTGCAGACTGACAGGTGGATTATACAAGGGAGCGAAGCCATCGCAAAACTGCGGTTCGGAATATTCCATTCGTGGTCCTCGCTGCACGTGAAATGCCACCCAGCTATGAAAACTTGGCTCACAGAATCTTCCTGGACCGTCTCGGCAAGTCGTTCTTGCGAGAAATATTGCCCCGAGGTAGGTGAGAAGCTCGTGTGGCGGGGGCGTCCCAAACGAAATTGACGGTGAGCATGCTGGCGTGGTGGTTCTGGCACGTTTAATGTCAGGTTCAAAAACGCGGCGGCCCGCCAGGTTCTGGACCGTGTTATAATCCGCGCTGCTTAGCCAGTCGGCAAGAAATTTCCACCAGCGAGTCTTCAGAAAATGTGAGGATTAGAGACATGAACCGTCGCTCGGACCGGCTCTGCTTGTTCCCTCTTGCTGTCACATTCTTTGCTAGTCTTTGCTGGGTTTTTCTTTTCTCGCTCGCGACGAGCAGACCCGCTCTTGCTCAATTCAGCAGCTCCATTGATGGGACGGTCACGGACGCAAGTGGCGCAGTCATGGCGGATGTAAACATCCGGGTCACGAACGAGGCTACTGGTCTTGCATTTGTTACCAGGACGTCGGCAACAGGATACTACAGGGTTCCCACGCTACCGGCCGGGAAGTACAGGGTGGAAGCCTCTAAGGAGGGATTCGATACTGCTGTGCAGTCGGGAGTCGTCGTCGATGTTGCCAGAGTTCAGGCAGTTCCTCTCCAACTGAGAGTCGGTCAGGTGAGCACAAAGGTCGAGGTGACTGAGGTGCCGCCGGTCGTTGAAACTTCCGAGGCGCACATCTCAGAGCTCACTACAGCTCAGGAAGTCCTCGCCCTGCCACTGGCGGGTCGCAATGTACTCAACGTGATCGCGCAAACGCCCGGAGTTACCGGCAGTGGTCTGGTCTCAGACCGAGCGGGAGCCAATGATATTTTCAACGCAGCAAATGCCCCGTCGGTCACGGCGAATGGCCAGCGCGGATCGTCGAACGGCTTCTATGTGGATGATACCTCGGTGAATGACAACCCGGATGGAGGAAGCGCCAAACTCTCACCCAACCCGGAATCGATCCAGGAAGTTCGCGTATCCGTGAACAACTACTCCGCGCAGTATGGCCGGAACAGCTCCATTCTGACGCAGATCACCACGAAATCTGGGACCAATGAACTCCACGGCAGCCTGTTCGAGTACCACACCGACAATAAGCTAACCGCGCGCAACGTCTTCCAGAATACCCCGAATCCCATCAGCGGCCGGATAGTCCCGGTGTCTCGGCGCAACGAGTTCGGCGGATCTCTGGGTTTCCCGATCCGCAAGGACCACACCTTCGTTTTTGGCAGTTACGACCAGTTGAAGTCGGCTCAGGCTTTTACCAGTAGATACACGGTAGAGACTCCGGACTTTGCCGACTTCATGAAAGCAAACTTTCCCAACAACATTGCGACCCACCTGCTGACCAGCTATCCGGGAACTGTGGCGGCGAGTGGCTCCCCGATTACCGTGGCAGCGGAGATGACGGCGCTTGGTTTGGGGACGTGCAGCGGGACAAATTCGATTGGCATGCCATGCAGCATGCCGCTGTTTCAGCCGGGTGTGCTGTCGATCAGCACCCCACGAAACGGCATTCAATGGAACGTGCGGGCAGATCAGATCTTCGGAAACGGATCCAATCGCCTTTATGCCAACGTCTTCCGCATGACGGCCAGCCAGAGCAGTCCGCACCCGCGCCCGGCGTTCAACACTAGCCCACCTGCCGAGGCTGACTACGCAAGCCTGAATTTTACGCACGTCTTCTCGCCCACCCTGGTAAACGAAGCGGCCATGGGTTTCATGCTGGATTATGGTGCCTCGCCGGTCGAGCACCCGAGTGTTCCCGCCATCAACGTGACCGGCATGAGCGGGTTCGGCGCAGGGTGGGGGCCGGCGGGTTTTGTCCAGAACGATTTCCACTGGCGGGACATGGTGTCCTACAACCGGGGCTCCCATTCTTTCAAGTTCGGATTTGATATTTACCGCGACCAGGACAATGCTCCTTTCACCGGTCCGCTGTACCGGCCAACCTTCAATTTTCATAACGCGTTCGACTTTGCTACCGATACACCATTCGAAGAAACGGGCATTAACTTCAACGCCGAAACCGGCGGGCTGCCGTTCCAAAACTTCGGCTACCGGTCGACGACGTTCGGCTTTTACGTGCAGGACGATTGGAAGGTGCAGCGAACATTAACCTTAAATCTGGGCTTGCGCTGGGATTTCTCCGGGAACCCAACCGAGGCCAATGGAGACATGACCAACCTCGAACTGGGCTCAGGCTCCACGCTGGCACAACGGATTGCTGGCGCCAAGGTAATTCGTGTGAAGCACATGTTCACAGATTCCCGAAAAGGATATTTTGCGCCCCGTGTTGGATTCGCCTGGGACCCTACCGGGCGGGGAAAGATTTCGGTGCGAAGCGGATTGGGTGTGTTCTTTGACCGTTGGCCAAACAAGGTGTGGAGCGACGCAACCCGCAACAACCCTCCATTTGTGGCCTCGGCTACGGCTTCTGTTCGAAATCCGAGCGGCCCGCAGCCCCTCTACGCCTTGGGCACAACCGACATCGCGCCGTACGGCTTCGTCTATCCCCCGATTACCCCTGGGCTGAATCCTGCTGGCGGTCCGACCGGCTATCTTGCGTCAGTGGGTGGAGTCGACCAGGCGATCAGGTACGCCTATGCAGAAAACTGGTTCCTCGGGGTTCAGTACAGCCCCCTTCGCGACTGGGTGGTCGAGGGGGACTACGTGGGTTCCGCAGGAAAGCATCTGTATACGGTTATCGACCGCAACCGTTTCACCGGAGATCTGATACAGAATCAGGATACCTTGCATCGCTTGAATCCCTATTTTGCGACGCTCAATTACGGCGATAACAGTGCAAGCTCCACCTACAACGGCGCGACGGTTTCGGTGCGCAAGATATTCAGCAGGAACTACACTTTCCAGACGTCCTACACTGTGGGCAAGGCCACTGACGATGTGAACGCTGTGGGCCCGGGGTCGGGAGCTGTGTATGGTCAAGTGATTGATGCTTACAATGTCGGTGCCCAGCGCGGGCTCTCTCCGAACGACGTTCGCCAGAAAGTGGCGCTCAATTTTGTAGCCCACCTTCCTTCCTTAAGCAATATGATGGCGCCGGTCCGCTTGGTGTTTGGTGGCTGGGAGGCCGGCAGCCTGGCCATTTTCCAGAGTGGCTTGCCAGCAACGATCTTTACCAGCGCGAGCTTTGTGCCGGTGTGGAACGACCCCAACTGTGCGACTACCCTGGTGCCAAGCTGCCAGGTAATTGGAAACACGGGTGGCGACTACAATGGAGACGGCAACACCTACGACTTACCCATGCGGCCTTCTTTCAGTCTGGATAAGGGCTACAGCCGCTCGGACTATTTGAAGGGTCTTTTCCCTGCATCCGCTTTCCCGGCTCCGCCCTTGGGACAAGAGGGCAACGTCGGGCGAAATACCGTTCACGGACCCGGCATGGCGCAGGTGGACCTCTCGATTCTGAAGAACTTCAAGACTCCCTGGTTCCGCGAACACGCCAACTTTCAATTTCGCGCGGAAGTGTATAACTTGTTCAACCGAGTCAACTTGAACAGCTTCGATGGCGACATTACGAGCGGGACTTTCGGCAAGGCTACGGGAGTGTTTACGCCCCGGTCGATTCAGCTGGGGGCCCGATTGGAATTCTGATGCTGCCCCGGGTGCACTTTTTCTCTTTCTCTCTCCTGATGTTGGTGGTCCCGGCGCATCTTCCCGCGCAGGATCCACCAGAATACGCTCGGGCGATGCAATTAGTTCAAGAGCAGCACTGGGCTGCGGCACTGGATCAGATCCAGTCCCTGAGCAAGCGCTATCCCGGCAATCCCAAGCTGGGGAATCTGGAGGGACTGGCCTGGCTCGGCCGCGGAGACGCCAAACTAGCCGCGTTGGCCTTTGAGCGAGTTCTTCAGACGCGTCCGGATTTTTTCCCGGCGCTGAAAAACCTCGCTGTTCTCGAATGGGAGACGAAGAACCCTAAGGCTGCTGAACGTACCAAGCAAGCGCTAAAGATTGAACCGCGGGACCAGGTGTTGAATGCCTATGCGGCAGTGCTCGACCTCGAAAGGACCAATTCCTCCGCCGCGAAACAGCATCTCGATCTTGCCGGCACTGCCATCTCGGCCTTGCCTCCTGAAATCGAAATGCGGCTGGCCTATCTGCTGGGAACAAATGGTCTTTATCCACGGGCCGTTCACGTTTACCAGGACATCGCGGCGCACGGCGCTCGTGGTCCCACATTAAGCTATAACCTGGGATTAGCCCAATACTTGGCGGGAGATTATGAAGGTGCGATCCGCACCTTAGAGCAAGCCGCGTCGCACGAACACTCAGCGGATATTTTGAACCTGCTGGCCCAGGCCTACGAGAACAATCACCAGACTCAGCTTGCCATTGACCGGCTCCGCGAGGCGATTACGCTTTATCCTGGGGATGAGAATAACTACCTGGATCTGGCGACGATTTGTATTGACCACAATGCCTTCCCGTTGGGGATTGAAATTGTACAGCTTGGTTTGAAATCGCGACCTGGGAGCGAGAAGCTGCTTTTTCACCTTGGCGTATTACACGCACTCTCGGGCGAATTTGATCTGGCTCGAGACGATTTTCGCAGAGCCGGCGAACTGGATCCGGGGAAAGATCTTCCCTTGGCAGCATTGGAACTGGCCGACATCCAGCAGAACAGTCACGACGACATTCTCCAGGAACTGCGCCGTAACCTGAAGCAAAAAGGCGATAGTGCAGTCTTGTGCTACTTTCTCGGTTCGTCGCTGGTTCATAGAGGGGCCCAGGCCGGCAGCCCAGAGTATGGGGAAGCGCGCGCGGTTTTTCAAAAAGCGATCCACCTCGACCCCAAGCTGCCCTACCCCTATATCGAGCTGGGAAAGATGTACGAGCAGGAGGGGAAAATCGTCGATGCAATTCCTCTTTTCGAAAAGGCGGCAATTCTGGGTCCGCGCGATCCCTCCTCTTTCTATCATCTCGCCAGGGACTACCGAAGACTGAACCAGCCGCAGAAAGCGAGCCAGATGCTTGACAAGCTCAAGCAGATCGAGCAGCGCAGCCGAGAGTTTGAGCAGGTCGGACTCACCAAACCGGGAGGATAAGCCGGCTGCTTCTGTACGGCCCCGTATACCTCAATCAGCCAAAAGGACAATCATCTCCGTGCTCAATCGCCGTGATTTCTGCAGGGACATCTTGGCCGCGCCCGTGTTGGCGTCCGTCGTAAAGCTCCCGGCTGCTGGAATAGGAACCGAAACTGCGAAAGCAACGGGCAGCTTCCCACTGAGTGAATACACGCCCTATGGATATCTGGACAATCCGTTCCATAGCTGGAACTTCCATCGCAGCGGCGTGCTGCGCTCGTCGCCTGGCATAGGGCTCGGTTTCTATTTCCCGGCCGGACCTGGAGGCTATTTCGACTTCGCGAAGAACGGAATCTATGAAGCCCATCTCCGCTTGGGGTTTCTGATCAATGGGCGTCGGTTTTGGACCTCGGAAGATTTTCGGCCGGGACAACTAACCGCTCCATATCACAGCAAGAACCTGCTCAGCTTTGCATTCGCGGAAGAGGGCACCAGAGTTGAGAGTACGTTTCTTCAGGTGGGCGAGAACGCAGTAGCAGCCAAAGTTGCGGTCCGAGGCACGCGGCTCCAGAACATTCGCGTGATGGCGCTGCTCGACTGCAAATTGGGAGGAGCTGCCTGGTGGGGTCGGGACGGACTCGTCGGGGGCTACGACAAGGCTAGCGACGCTGTCTGGATTCGTTCTTTCGCCGCCGGGAAAGTATTTACCGTGGTAAGTGATTTCGCAAGCGAAGCGCATTTTGTTGGGCAGGAAGAAACCGATCTTCAATCTTGGTTGGTCTCGCCTTCCAAGATAGATCAAGGACTCAGCTACCACCCTAAGCCACTGCGGGCTGCTCTATTGTTCACGATTGATACTCGTTCCGGTCCAGGGACTGAGCATACCATCGTCTTGGCGCGCTCCGACAACTCAGGTTTGGCCCGTGAGCATGCTCGCAACGCAATGGGGAAGAGTGGGGAAGAACGGGCAATTAAGGTCGCCGAAGACGCTGCGTTTTGGAGTGCAGCTCCACGTTTGGAAGGTGACTGGCCGACGCACTGGAAGCATGGGTGGGTCTATGACTTGGAAACACTACGGATGATGGTGCGGCGCCCGATTGGCATTTACAAGCATCGCTGGGATCCCATGCAGATCCAGGCACCCCGGACGGTGCTGGCAGAGACTTCCATTGATATGTGGGCCCTGAGTTATGCAGATGTAGCTACGGCCAAGGAAGTGGTTTACGGACTCTTCGCAAATGCACCGTCGGATGGTGTTCCCTGCTCCCGCGAGGATGGAGAAATGAACATGGTGGCCGCCGATGGCGCCGAATGTGGCACTTCGATCTCGTGGTGCTATCCATTCTTCTGCGCCGCCTCCATCTGGGCGCGCAGCCCTGATAAGGAATGGTTGTCCAGACTTTACCCTCTTTTGGCACGATTCCTGTACTGGACCTTGAAGAATCGTACCGACGCTGACGGTTTTGTCATCGGGAAATGTAGCTGGGAAACGGGGATGGATGCCTCTACCAGATTCCTCATCCAGCAACCCACGGGAGGTGAGTTGATTGACTTCCTGCGAATAGTCGAATTGCAGGCGGCCACCTCGCAGGCGGCAGGAATCATGCTGCAGTTTGCGGAGGTGCTGGAAGACACAAACTCCACAGAACATTGGCGGAAGACTCAGCAGGTGTTTGCTCAGAAAACGCAGGCCTTGTGGAAGGAAGACTGGTTTTACGACTTCGATACCCGAAATGGACAACTTGTCACTTCCGTTGGCCGCGATGTGGGCCAGGTCGCCCCCATTTTCTGCGGCATTGCAAGTGATGAGCAGAAAGAAAAGATGCGGCCTGTGCTTCGCAAGTTCTTTGCCGATTCCCAGGCAGGGCATCGATCATCAGCCGGGTCTGAAGACTGGCGCGACGAGCTGCATTGGTCGTCCCTGGTGCTGCCCTACGTTGAGTCCCTCTGGTCGGCAGCGGAACTGGAGCTTGCTTCTGAAGTAATCCAGAACATTTCGGAGCGGGTCTACAGCAGCATGGATCGCCGTTCTCTGGAAAATCTCCCTTCCGGGAGCGAGCAGCCCGCCAGTGTTCCAAGACTAGGCTGGCCCGGCACAAGTTGCGAAGTCTGGGGAGGGCAGGGCGCGTACGGCGGCGAAGGCTATGGCTGGGGCGCTGTGCTCCCGGCGCACATCATTCGCAACCTCGCCGGCTTCCGGGATCCGCAGCGGCCCGATGAGATTCCCTTGTCCCCTAATCTCCCGAACTCCTTCATGGCGAATGGTCGGACCTATCGGATATTAAACCTCCAATACCGAGGAGCACTCTTGGAATTGGCAATTCATGTTTTGGATTCCCAGCGAGTACGAGTAGAGGGAACATGGTCGGGATCTATGACTACTGTTGCCGTTAAGGAGGCGGAGGGAACAAACGTTCTTCTTCAAAAGGTAGGTGCGACGTGGCGGTTTGACGGCATAAATCACCGACAATATTTCATGCGGATCGCAGGTATTTCTGAAGACTGAAGGGGGTTGGCGAGAAATGAAATCACGCTTGTCACCGTGCTATCCGGTGATCCTCGCTGCTCTCTGCGCAGCGTGCTTCTCCCAGCAGACGGAACGCCTCCAATCGGGACCGCGACAGATTCCTCAAGAAGTAAGCAGGCATCAGATCTTTAAGAATCGCCCTCCTCTGGAGGCGACCGCGATGTATTTGCTGCCACTCACATCGATCCGGCCAAGAGGCTGGCTTGAGCGGCAATTGCAAATTCAGGCAAACGGCCTCAGTGGCCACCTCGACGAAGTCTGGTCCGATGTCGGTCCGAACAGCGCATGGCTGGGGGGAACCGGAGAGGCATGGGAACGGGGACCGTATTTTTTGGATGGCCTAGTTCCACTCGCCTATCTGCTGGACGACGCCAAACTGAAAGCCAAGGTGCAGAAGTGGGTCGATTGGACACTGACTCACCAGGGCACAGACGGTTCGATCGGTCCACTCACGAATCAGGACTGGTGGCCACGGATGATCATGCTCAAAGCCTTGACTCAGTATCAGGAAGCAACGGGCGACCCGCGGGTCGTTCCTTTGATGCAGCGGTATTTCTCGTTTCAGGCCCGCGAACTCCCGAAACGGCCTTTACAGGATTGGGGCAGATACCGATGGCAGGATGAATTGGTAAGCGTCCTGTGGCTGTACAACCGCACCGGGGACGTGTCTCTTTTGAACTTGGCTAGGGTCTTGCATGATCAGGGATATGACTGGAAACGGCAATTCGACCATTTTGAATACACAAGAAAAACCGACCGCTCGATTCTGAATGGGCAGGGCAGGGGCCTTCCGGATCCTGCCATGCAAACTCACGGTGTCAACAACGCAATGGCGCTGAAGATGTCTCCCGAGTGGTCCATCGTGTCCGGCTCGGAGGAAGATCGCAAGGCAATCTACCAACAAGTCAAGATGCTGGACACCTATCATGGAATTCCCAATGGCATGTTCAGCGCAGACGAACATATTGCAGGAACGGACCCTTCGCAAGGAATTGAGCTGTGCGCTGTAGTGGAGTCCATGTTCTCCTATGAACTCATTGCAGCCGAGCTGGGCGATCCTGTTTTCGCAGACCGTCTGGAAAGGGTCGCTTTCAATGCACTGCCCGGCAGCTTCCGCGATGACATGTGGGCCCACCAGTACGACCAGCAGCCCAACCAGATCGCCTGCACTCGCAGGCCGCGTCGTTGGTCCACCAACGGCGTGGATGCGAATTTGTATGGGCTCACGCCTGAATTCGGCTGCTGCACAGCGAACATGCATCAGGGCTGGCCCAAGCTGGTTTCAAGCTTATGGATGGGCACCGACGATGGCGGATTGGCTGCCGTCGCCTATGCGCCCAACCAGGTTGAAGCAATCGTAGGCGAAAGGGTCAGAGTCCAGATCCAAGAGGATACTGAGTATCCCTTTCGCGAAAGCATACAGCTGACAGTAAACCCAGATCATGCGATAACATTTCCTCTCAAGCTGAGAATTCCGTCGTGGGCCAGGGAGGCAACAGTTGCGGTCAATGGCACTCCGCTCAATGACGTACGCAGTGCCTCGTATCTCGTGATCAACCGCGAATGGAAACCAGCCGATCACGTGCAGCTGAAGTTTCCCATGCAGCCTCGTATTTCGAGCTGGGAGAACAACTCCATCGCCATCGAACGCGGTCCCCTGGTCTTCTCGCTGAAAATAGGCGAGAACTGGACCAAGCTGGACCAAGACGCTCTTGCCCCCGATTGGGAAGTACGCCCCACAACTCCTTGGAATTATGGCTTGGTGGTGGATGCGGCGCATCCAGCAGCCTCGATCAAGGTCATCGAGGGACCTATCGGGGAGTATCCGTTTTCGGAGAGTGCGCCTCCTGTCGAACTGGTCATGAAGGGATGCCTGGTTCCAGAATGGCTGGCGGTGGACGGCTCGGCCGGACCCCTACCGAAGAGCCCTGTAGAGAGTCATTTGCCCGAAGAGACTCTTACGCTCGTGCCCTACGGAGCGGCCAAGCTCCGCATCACTGCGTTTCCCGAGATTGTGCAACCATCCTCGAGCACCATGCGGCACTGAACCCGGTTCCAACAAAGCGGTTCGAGCGGCATGCAGACTTAGAAAACCGCGTCTGTTGGAGCGGCAAACCGGAGCTTCTGAGATGAGAAAGAATCCGTGTTTTATGGTGGTGCTGGCCCTGTCCGTCCCGTTTGCTGCCATGGCCCAAGAAGCGTTTTACAGCGGGCTCGACAATCATTTGAGCAGTCTCTACCGGCTTTCCAATGCCAGGACATTTTCCATCAGCCCTGAGAACCCTACCGGTGAAAAAGGCAAGGGCGGCATTGCAACCGAGGGGACGGGCGCAAAGGCCGCGCGCGAATTGGGCAAAGGCTGGAAAATCAGCCCCTCCGTGGATATTCCCGCTGGAGCGACGTACACGGTAGCCGAGATCAGTGGCTCCGGAGCCATTCAGCACATTTGGATGACGCCGACCGGCAACTGGCGATTCTCTATTCTGCGGATGTATTGGGATGGCGAAGCAGAGCCGTCCGTGGAGGTACCACTCGGTGATTTCTTTGCTATGGGGTGGGGAAAGTACGCCAGGATTTCTTCGCTCGCGGTCTGCGTCAATCCTGGCAGTGCCTTCAACTCTTATTGGCCGATGCCCTTCCGGCACGAGGCCAGAATTACCATCGAGAACCTCGATGACAAGACGATGACCCTCTATTACCAGGTGGACTACGCGTTAGCCCCGGTGCCTGCTGACGCAGCTTACTTCCATGCCCAGTTTCGGCGGGTGAACCCTCTCCCTTACAAGCAGGTCTACACGATTGTTGACGGTATAAAGGGCAGGGGCCAGTACGTCGGGACCTATATGGCCTGGGGTGTTCACAATAATGGCTGGTGGGGAGAAGGCGAAATCAAGTTTTACATGGATGGAGATCGCGAGTATCCCACCGTCAATGGTACGGGCACGGAAGACTACTTTAACGGATCTTACGATTTTGAGAATCCGGAGAAACACCAGTACGAAGAATTCACAAGCCCCTATTCCGGATTAGTGCAGGTTCTCAAGCCTGACGGACTTTACCAGTCCCAGCAGAGATTTGGCCTTTACCGTTGGCACATCCCCGACCCGATTCGCTTTGCCTCTGATCTGCGCGTGACCATCCAGGCCTTGGGATGGAGAAGTGGCGGCAGGTATTTGCCCCTGACCGATGACATCTCTTCTGTCGCATTCTGGTATCAGATAGAGCCTCACGCACCTTTTCCGAAGCTGCCCGCAAAGGACCAGTTGGAAACGAATTGAGCGGAGCGGTTTCTCAGTTCGATTGCATTGCGGCAACTACGGTCCAGCGTACATAGCCCGCTTTGTCGCGGTGGGCTTTCGTATTGGTAGGGGCGGCAACTCGCAAAATCGTCCAGTCGCCCTTTCGGTTGATGTTCTCGGCGGAAGTTGCGTCTGCGACCTGCCATGGGGTCCATAGTCGGATCTCATACTCAAGTTCGGGACGCCCTTCCACTAGCATCCGAAACTTGCCATTCTGATAGGAGGTGCTGAGAACATGTAAATTCCTGCTGGCATCTCCCTCAAGGATCGACTGCCAGGGAACATCCACACCGACGCCGCCGTGATAGTCAACTTCTATGTTTGTTTCCTGAAGAGATTTCATGTTGACATGGACGTGAACGTGAACGTCGCTGCCACTGTCCTCTATCTCAAAAGGAATCGGTCTCCCGTCTTGCTTCACCGAATCAACCATCGCTCCCGCCGGTAACGCCGGAGAATATTCCAGCAAAAGCTGCGAGGTGCCGCTAACCCTCAGATCGGAATTCAGTCGCCCAGGTCGCTGATGGAGTTCAAGACTAACCTTCCCTTGTCCGAAGGGAAACTCGCGAACGGCAACTTCTGGCCACCTTGGAGGCATATGCGGCGCCAGATGGAGAACCGCGTGAGGAACATCGAGGTCCATCCCCAGTACGCCCTCAATGAAGCCCGGCATGGCGACCAGTTCCGAAAACATCTGGTGCGGTACTCCATTGTCGAGCAGCCGATAAAAGGATCCCGACAGCGACTCCGGCATCGCTCCGCGAGCATTAAACATACGCAAACGAGTCATCGATATCCAGCTGATGAAGCCCTGCACTGCATTGTGATACCGGTATTCGGCAAGGATGGGAGCGACCGTAAAGAATGGCCACGCCGAACCCACCTGGTAAGAGTTCTCGTTGTAGCGCGAATCTGCCAGCGACATGCTGCGCTCTCCCCAGTCGGAGAGAAACTCTGCTGTCGCCAGCCGCTCCAGCACTGCCAGGGCGTGCTGCTGCGGCAGGCTGCCAAACCAGGCGCTGTAACCAATGGTTGGATTCAGATAGGTAACTTTATCCCCAGCTTTGCTCATTCCATAGTCGTAGTATCCGAGAGACGGATTCCAGAACATTCTCTCCAGCGAGTCGGAGGCGAATTTCTCGCGCCTCTCGGACTCGCGCGCCAGATCCGGATCATCCATCGCCCGGGCCAACTCTGCCGTGGCGCGCAGGGCAGCAATCCACTCGCCGGCCATGGCTGAGTCTTGTGCGGCGACGCCGGCAGTCTCCATTGATCCCCAGTCTTCCGGCGGTATTTGAGGAAGACCATTGTTGGCATTCAAGAGTGAGAGACAGTAACTATAAGCCTTCCGTATCGAGGGCCAGCTCTCCTTCAAGAATGCGCGGTCGCCGGTAAAGCGGTAGAAATGGCCCATGGCGATCAAATACCAGAGGGAACTGTCGCTGTGGATATAGGCGTAGGGATAGTTCCTGAACCAGTCAACCGCGCCCGCGCTTTGTGACACTTCGTGCGGAATCTGTCCATCCTCGCGTTGGTATCTCTGGATGAATCGAAACGCTTCGCGCATACTCTCTGAACCGCCAACTTCGGTCCATGCACGCTCACTGATATTCGGCTCGTCAAAAAACCAGGCATACATGGGACGAGTTCCCGTACCGGAAGAGCCGTAGCCGGAAACGTAGCCGCAACCAAGATAGGGGTTGCAGACCTTTAACTGATCAAGCGAGATCTGCGACCAGCGCAAGGCCGAGTTAACTTCGGCATCAGGGGTGATGACTTGCGGCCCGTTGGCATCGAGATCAGCGTAGTGCTTCACGCTTTCCGCATAAAATTCCTGAACATCCTTCAGGATTCGGTCATAGGTGGCGGCGGGCTGATATATGTTGCGGATACCCCCGGTCACAATGATGGGTACGTATGCGCGCCGCGCCTCGTCCACACCAACACGCAGCTCGATCTGCTCGTACGGCTGGTCGTTAGTCAAGTAGGGGTGATATCCCACTGCTGTCCCCCCAACAGCTGCTGGCGAGCCGACCAGGGCGGAGTAGGTGCCTGTGGGCTCGTTGAGTTCCACACATCGTTTTTCTTGATTCCAGGAGACGACCTGGCCTCCGACAGAGCCGGGCCACATGAGATTGAGGTCGGGTCTAAACCGCACGAACACTCGCAACGGGGCCGAGATGTTGGCCTTCAGCAAAATCACGAAGCCAGCCTCGCGACGCGGGGTAAACAGCGTTTCGGTGACCGTGAACCGTTCCGCAGAATATTGCAAATCGACACTCTGAGGACGAACTCGCACGGCACGGATCAGCTGTTCTCCAGGAAAGATGATGGGTGATCCTTCCATCTGGAAGGCAAGACTGAAATCGTGGAATACCTTCAAGGGGTAAACCCATCCCTCGAGGACTCCGCTCTCAAATCCCCATGTTCCAGCTTTTTCTCCGACCGCGTTGACGAAACGCCAGGGCTCCGCCGGCCCGCTGAGTTCGAGATGGCTGGCGCCGAGATCAAATTCAGGGATTCTCTGTCCCCGGACGATGGTGGGAAGAAACAGCAAAAGCGCTAAGACGCAGCCGGCGGAGAACCGGCTAGCCGGGTTGCTCATGGGGTTTATTGTGCCTCTCCCATTCGGTGCCGTAAAGACGGAAGCCCCAAAAGCTAACCATCCAGTCATCGGCATTGCGTAGCTCGGTTCGTAGGGCGCTACTTTCGAGGTTTCGTTTCCGATCCAATTACTCTCAACGGCTGAGTTAGGGCCACCATGACTGTCGTCAGTCGCCAACGCCACGCGCACTGCGTTGGGGATCCCCGTGAGTGCCAGGGTCACCGAGCCTTGCGTCTCGGCCATCCGGTAACGATCCCTCACGCAGCAGGGGCGCACTGTGGCCATGGCCGGGGCGACGATCACCACCGCCACCATCGCCATCAGCGTCACCACCATGCCGGTGCCGATGATCACTGCCGCCGCGGCCGCTGCTGCCGTTGCTGGTGCTGCTGCTGCTTATGGCGGTGACAATGATCATGATGATGCATCGCGATGATAACAATGCTGCTGCTGCTGATGATGATGGACGGCGAACAGCATGGCCAAGGTGTCTATGAGCGCGCGAATGCCAGCAGCGGACCGATGTCATGATCGTCGGCGGCCTGCAGGGCGGCGATATAACGCTGGCGCGCCGCGCCGGCACCCTGCAGATTCGCGCTTCCCCACGAAAACCGCTCACCCCCGAGCCTCATCACCAGAAGATCCGCCATGAGGCGGGCGTGGCGGCCGTTGCCATTCGGGAAGGGATGAATCTGCACCAGCCGGTGATGGAAGCGCACCGCGATCTCGTCGGGCGGATATGTCTTGTAATCGATCCACGCCTTGGTGTCGTCAAGCAATTGGCGCAAGGCCACGGGAATCTCGTAAAACGCAGTCCCGAGATTGCGTTCGCTCGTCCTGAACTTGCCCGCCCGCCTCCATACGTCGCCGAGCATCCGCCGGTGCAGCTCGTGGACGAACTTCTCGCTCAGCGGATCACGGCGGCGGTTGAGCGCCCAATCCTGCGCGCGCGCGATGTTCTCCTGCTCCGCTTCGTTCAGCTCGCGGCGATAGGCGATATGCGCGGGGATCAGCTCGCGCACTTCCTCCGGCGTCAGCGGTGTGGCGTCGTCCGGCTGCTCGAAAAGGTCGCTCACGCCCGCTAATCCCAGAACAGCCGCGGATTCGTCTCGCGCACAATTTCATCGAGGCGCGCTTCGGCGTCCTTGGCCGTCACCTTCTGGTCCTCCAGCAACATCGAGTGCTCGACCGGACCCAGCCGCCGCCGACCGAACGCGCGCGCTCGGTCGCGGAGCGTCGTTTCCAGCGGTTTGTTTGGCACGAGCGCATAGACCAGAGTGCAGTCGAGCGCCTCGGCCACGCGCCGCAATGTGGCCAGCTCGATGGTTCCCTTTGCTTCGGACTGTTCGAGCGCCACCAGGGAAGGTTGCTTGATCCCCAGCCGCTTCGCGAGCTGCGCCGTTGACATGCCGAGCGCCTCCCGAAGAGCCTTGATCCAGCCGCGGACGGGCGGGGTATAGCGCTTTGCCGGCCCCAGTTCCCTGAAGCGTTCATCGAGTTGCGAGCGGGACTGGGCTGCAAGTCTAGCCTTCTTCATAGGTCACAGCCTATTGTTAGAGATAGTTTCAATAGAGCTTAGCCTATTGTTTATATAGCTGTCAATAGTCTATAGTCTATAGTCAATTGATAGCCGCGTTCTGCGAAGGATGAGGCTTGATGACGCCGTGCGTCGGCATGACTGTCGGACAGCAAGACCGGTTCCTATAATGTGGGCGGGTGGACAGTATGCGCTAGCAAGTTTCAGAAGAAATCAAAGGGCGGGATCAAGACGCCGAAAACGGAGATTGAGCTAATCAAATCGCGTCTCAAGCGAGCCGAAGACGAACCCGCGGAATGGTTAGACGCTCGGAACAAGTAGCAGACATGAGCAAGAGAATCGAGGTCGAAGAAGGCAGCGGGAACGTGTTCGCCGACATCGGTCTACCCAACCCCGAAGAGCGTCTCGCCAAGGCCGATCTTGCGATCCGTATTAGTGAGGCCATTCGCGCGCGGCGACTAAACCAAACTCGTGCCGCGCATATCCTGAGGATTGATCAACCCAAGATTTCACGTCTTTTGCGAGGTCAGCTATCTGGTTTCTCGACCGAACGACTTATGCATTTCCTGACCCTGCTTGGCCGAGACGTTGAGATCACGGTAAAGCCCGCGCCGCGATCACGCCGCCAAGGGCATCTCCGCGTCGTTGCTACAGCCTGACTTTTCTCTCTCACGGAACAAACCCGGCGATGCAGGAGAGTCGTGCCGATGCGAGGCGGGTCAACTCCCTCGGGTTTGCATCGAATGTAATGCTACCGGCGAGAAAAGCCAGCCTCGGCCTTAAGTATTTCAAAGAATTCTCGAATCGGGCGACCGTTCCAGGGCTATTCTGTACAGATTTCAGCAACGATCAAATTCTAGTATCAGCAGCCTGTCTGGTCATTGTCTTGAACCTCTCGAACTGCGGCTATGCAGCTTTTCCACACGAGCCAAACTAGTATTCATCGGGAAGAAACTCTCAATCAGAAATCACTGACAGGAAGAATCTGCGAAACTCCCACCGGCGGAGTTGGAGAAGAACGCCAGTTCATTAGATTGAATATAAGTGCTCCTTGGAACGCACACATCCTGCACACTGCGAGACCAGAGGTGGGCCGGCTGGCGGAGTAGGCGACCTTTGGGCGGGCATTCGAACAGTTGTTCGGCGTTGCTCGAGATTCTCGACCCTCAACGTTTGAGCCTTTTCCGCTTTGGTCGAGCGCGTCATCTGCCATAAATGCATCATCTGCCATAAACGTTGCTGCGCCCTCGGATCATGTACTCCTGGGCGGACGCGAAGAGTACCGCTTGAGGAACCCGCTGCGGGAAATCTGCGCAGCAGCGGCGACTGAGGGGGGAGATCCCCGGAGAGCCACGGCTGACTTACTCGGGCACGAAGCTGGAAACGGCGGATACAGCCAAAGAAAGCCGACAGCTCCTCGGGCCTCCTCTACTCGGAGATTCCCCGGGGATTTCTGGTTGGAGCATGGGAGAAGGAAGCCATCATCGCCTTCCACCAGAAGAATCCGCTGGAAGGGTATCGGCGGCTGACCTTCATGATGCTGGATGCAGATGTGGTGGCGGTAAGCCCGGAGGATGACGGTTGTGATCCGATCGTACCGCTTAGTGCGGCAGGTGCTCGCATCTCGCGAACCGAGACAACGTCAGGTTCTAGAGATGGCACAAATCAACGAAGTACTGCTCGAGATGGGTTCAGCCCCGGGCGACTGGCGTCCAGACCTGCATCGTGGTTGCGTTTCGATTTGCCCAGGCGTAGTAGGGGATGAACGTCAGGGGCACCTGCCTCTTTTTCGCCTGACTGCCGCTATAGCGCGAATAAAGCGGCACTCCCAAGGGTCGATCAATCGCAACCCCGTCGTGACGGAGCACAAGGACTCCACCCAGCAAGCCAGGCTTGGGCTCAGGTTGGAACTCCGTTGATGGGTTCTTTTCTAACTCAAGCGCTACGTCGCTCAGCGCAACATTGGGCTGATCGACTTCTTCCAGGCAATAAAGTAATGGGCCCCTCTCGACCGCAACCCGCCCATTGTCCTCAATCACGTGATAGTTTGCTTCAACGACTTGCACCGGCATTTCCATCTGCAATGTGACGACATCCCCGGCTGACCATCGACGCTGGAGTGGCAGATACTCGCCTGACTTTACTCCGGTTACGGGCTTTCCATTTACGGCAACTTGGGCACGATCTACCCAACCCGGGACCCGCAGGTGGAAGACAAAATCCGAAGCGCGCTCCGGCGTGACGGTAATTTGTACGTTGCCGTCCCAGGGATAATTGGTCTTCTGAGTCACCTTCAAACCTGTTCCGTTCTCCAAATGCCAATCAAGATCGGAATTGTCAAAGAGATGAACATACAGTCCATCGCTGCTGGAGCTGTAAAAATAGCCCGGTAATGATGCCAGCGTGCGCTCCAGATTGGGCGGGCAGCAGGTCACGTCGTACCACGGGTTGCGGATTTTGTCTCCTGTGGAAGGGTCGAAGGCCAGCGGATTTCGGTAGCAATAAAGGGTCCCATCGAGCGACATTCCGGAGTTGATGCCGTTATACAGGGCCCGCTCGATGACATCGGCATACTTGGCATCTCCAGTGCAGGCCAGCATGCGCCAGTTCCACATCATGTTGCCGATGGCGGCGCAGCTTTCCCCGTAGGCGCGAGCATTCGGGAGTTCATAGGCATCGCCAAAGGATTCTCCGTCGCTCCGTGCGCCCACGCCGCCCGAGATGTACATCTGGTGCTGCGTCAGATCCTCCCACAGCGTGTTTAGCGCCTTCCAATACGCCTGGTCTCCGGTTTCCATGTAGTAGTCCGTGGCGCCACAGCACGCATACATCGCCCGCACAGCATGGCCCTCCAGTTTGGTCCGGGCCGTGAACGGTGTGCCGCTGAACATGTAAATCGTACGGCGTTCCGGGAGTTTTATCCGATCGTCACTCTGCAGAACGTATCCCGCGAGCTCAAGCTGGCGACGGTCTCCGGTAATGCGGTAGAGCTCGATTAACGCTAATTCGATCTCCGGATGGCCGGAGACGATAGGCATCTTGGGCGCTGGGCCATAATTCGGCAGCAGAAAGTCATTGACGAAACGGATCCCAGCATCCAGCAGGCGGCGATCACCCGTACCGCGATAATAGGCAATGGCTCCCTGCAGCATATGCCCGATGTTGTAGAGTTCGTGTCCCGTGCTCTGTGTCTGCGGAAGCATTCTCAGGTTCTTGCGATCGTCAACGTAGTAAGTATTTAGATATCCACTGGGTTCCTGGATGGCTACAACCTCTTGAATCATTCTGTCGACCGTCGGTCGCATCTCTGCCAGGTCGCCGGACTGCACGGCAAATCCGACAGCTTCGATCCATTTATAAATATCGGAGTCAGAGAATACTGGGCCGTGCTGTTCTGCCTTATTCGCGCCGGTCAGCCGGCGGAAGTTATTCATCCGCCCATTGGCCTCGAGCAGATCGTGCATCGTAGGTATGCTCCGCGTGACGTTGATCTTGCGGCGGGGACTCCAGAATCCTTCCCTGATGGTGACGGCGCGGACTGGGATATTGCGCAGCTTGGCATAGGGCGACTTTGTTAGATTCTCGACCCCTTGGTCCTTCCATGCTGGCGTGATCGCAGAAGACGTTGCCTCGCTTGATGCTCCTTCTTGCGCTGCAATCGCCGAATTCAGCAATTGGGCAGGAAGGCAGGAAATAACAGCCGTCGAGAAAGCTGAAGAAACGAATTGCCTTCGCGAAATCTCCTGATCAGTCTTCTTCATAACTCCTCCTCCGCGACGCCGCGCAGCGACCAAGACAGAAAACAATCGACCACGCACCGATTTGCTGCATGGTCCCTCTGGAAAGACAAAATCTGGCCCGCCTGAGCGAGTTGCTCCTTAGTTGTTAAAAACTCAACTTGGCCCCAAGTTGCCAGTGTCGCGGAAGTCGCTGGTTCTGCACCTTTCCGAAAGGAGCTACTCGGCAGTAACGGTCGAGCCCTGTCGATCGATACAGGCTACTCGGAAGCTGCCTCGCGGCTGTCGTCTTCGATCAGCTTGAACCGGTTACGTTGCGCTTGTTCCCTCCCCGCGTCTTCCCGGAGTTCTGCTAGCCGCTTCAGCAGCGGAGGAATCTCACTTGTGTTGCCGGTCCTCCGCAATGCCTGGATCAGGTGATACACTGCGGCCTGATTTTTCGGATCATCCCTCAATGCCTTTCTGCACTGCTCCATTGCTTCCTTATATTGGCCGGACAGCAGATAGAGTTTTGCCAGGACGCCGCGCGCTTCGGAAAGACTTGGTTGCAGGGCGACTGCCTTCCTAGCTGAACGTATGGCTAATTCGAAGTCGGGGGAACCCGGGCTTGCGCCGTTCTGCAGTCGAAGATCGGCTTCAAGATACAGGAGCACAGGATCCTCAGGGTTCCGCTTCAACTTGTCGTTGACCGTGGTCAAGGCGCGGCCGAAATCATTTTCTTGCACAGCCGCCACGGCCAAGGCGGCTGAACTGAGCGACTCACGCGGATCAATTTCGTGCGCCTTGTCGAGGTCGGCCTCAGCGTTGTCATACTGGCCCAGCTGAACATAGAGGACTCCTCGCGCCAAGTATAGTGGTGCCGCATTCGGCTGTAAGCCAATGCCGTCGCTGAGTGCATTCACACCCACCTGAAATGAGCTGTGTTCATAACAAAGGTGCGCGAAATCCAGATAGAGGTTCACATCATTGGGATCCGCCACAATCGCCTTTTGCAGTGTGCTGACTGCCTGCTCGGTATTGCCGGCGTCCTCATACGCGGACGCGGCAAGATCTAAGGTTGCGGTGTCACCCGCATCGAGCAACGGCCTGAGGGTGCGCAGCGCCTCTTGCGGTTGATGCGCCATGAGTTGGACGGATGCCAATAAACGGCGCTCCTCGCTATCGTCCGGCCGAAGCGCAAGAGCTTGCTGAAAAACTGCTGCCGCAGAATCGAGTTGTTTGAGCCGCATCAGGCAAATGCCGCGGGCATGCAGCGCCGGCAAACGCGAATCGAGCAAGCTGCCGGCTCTCTCAAAGTGGGCGACCGCTGCAGCACAGTCTCCGCGCCTGTACTCGAGAACAGCCAACATCGCATGAGCTATGCGATCCTCGGGCCGTAAACGGAGCACGTGCTGGATGAGCGGGATCGCCCTAGAGCTGCCGCTGTCGTACTCAATTTGAGCAGCTCCCTTCAGTGCGGGAAGATAATCAGGAGAGATTTTCAGTGCCTTGTTATAGGACAGCAATGCTTCCTTCTGCTTCATTTGGCCCAGGTAGGTGCCGCCCTGCATCGTCCATAATTCCGGGTCGGCCGGCCGCTGCTGTAGTGCGGCTCTGAGCAACTGCAGGGCTTGACCGAATTGGCGATTCTGCAGCGCCGCCGCGATTGCTTGCTTCTGCCCTTCGCCGGTTTGGCCGAAACCAGAGGCCAAGAGGACAAGAACAAGTCCCGCGGCACCGATGCGCTTCTGTGCGTGAACCAGGATCGCGAATCCAAGCATGGGTTTTAAATCCAGCCTTGATAGCTTGATTGCAGACGCGGAAATCATTCTGGCCTATCAGTCTGGAACCAGATCATCCGGAATCCTTCGCGAGAAAAGGAAGAGCCCCGACACCCTGGTCGGAGCGTCGAAGCCGTGGTTTTTTCGATCACATCGGGTCAAAACGTAATGCGAGCTCCGATCTGCCAATTTCGCGGCAATTGCTGGGCCGTCGCCAAACCAAAACTCCCGTCTGCCAGGTTGGTATCAAAGCTCGTCAGGTTTACGCGGTTGAAGATGTTGAAGAACTCGAACCGCAGTTGGAGATTAACCCTCTCGGTGAGACCTGTATCTTTATAGAAGTTCAGGTCCGTCTCGATAAAGTTAGGAGAGCGGAACTGGTTGGCGCGCTCATTGCCTTCCGAGCCAAATGCAGGCTGAGAGAATTGGCCAGCAGCAAAGGCACCGTGGAGAAAGGCGTTCTTTGACGTTCCTTGGCTGTAGTTGCTGACATTCGGATAATCAAGGCCTACGCCGCCAGTACCGCCGGTGTCTCCATCAGCGTTGTAATCGCCGCTGCGTGGACCATATCCAATGAAAGGATTCCCCGCCGAGGGGCAGTTGGTCGGACTCGCGCAAACACCCTGGAAACTTGCCGTGGTCCAGACCATTGCCGGATACCCACTCTGGGCGATGCTGGTGCCACTAATTCCCCAACCGCCGGTGACGCGACCTAAAGCACCTTTGCCGTTGTTCAGGCCCGGAAGCTGGTAGTTGAGGGTGAGCGAAAAACGGTTCGGCACGTCCCAGGGAGACGGCCCGTAATACTGGTTTGGATCTGCTTCGGCGGGATATGCCGAGGCATCGTCTTTGGAACTGGAACGAGTGTAAGAAGCGTCAAAGAACCCACGCCTTGAGAAACGCCCCTTTAGTTCGAAATACACGCTCTCATAGTTACTGCGGCGGTTATTGTCGGTGTATCCGATCGACCCGAAGCTCGGGTTGAGCCGAGTCGGGGACAAGCTATTGTGTTGGATCAAGTCGCCGGCGAAGGCATTAATATCCTGGCCGTAACTGACCACCCCGGCCTGATCACCACCACCAACCAGGTGGTAGCCGTGCGATCCCGAATATCCCATGGCCGCCGAGTAGTTGGCGCCGATTTTTCGTTCCAACGTGAGCGACCAAATATCAGCCCTGGGGGATTTCAGGTTGGGGTTGATAGCCCCAATTCCAAAGTTGCCACCTACAATGCCCCCTTGCGAATTCAGACAACCGCTGGGGCCAAGCGTACGACATATGGGCGATCCCGCCAAGGCCGGATACGTAAACCCGAATGGGGGCTTCCCACCGGTTCCCAGCACGAAAACCGGAGGAGTGGCCGTGCCTGCGGTAAACGTGGGAACAATCGGACCGGGTGGACTGCCACGAAATTCCTCCTGCACGTTGGCTGAGGTGAGCCAGTTGTTATACAGACCGAAGCCACCGCGTATAACGGTGTTTCCACTGCCCGTGATGTCCCAAGCGAATCCCACACGCGGGCTCAGAAGGTTATTCAGTGTGTGGTTAAGCGCGTTGTGGGTTGACTTGGCAAAACCATTGGCAACCTGCTCGTGAAAAGTCTGACCCGGGCCTGGATAGAAGTTCCCAAACACCGTGGTTTGGCTCTTGGACCAAGGATTGCCTTCGTCATCCCAGCGCAAGCCTAAGGTCAGGGTGAGATTTTTTCGGGCTCTCCAAGTATCTTCCGCGAACATGCCCCAAGTTCGCGAAGCGGCATTCCATGACCACAAAACAGGTTTTCCGGTGATGGGGTCGTACATGACATGGTTTTCGCTGTGAGGATTGTCCTGCGCCAGTGCCAGGAGATTGTCGAAGTTGAAGGTCGGCTGCGACCACGGTCCCTGGAAGGGCTCGACATCATCTCCGTACCAACCTTCGTAACCAAACTTCAAGGTGTGAGTACGGCGGACGTGGGTCAACACATCGCGCCAGTGGTAGTTGTGCTGAATGAAATCCCCTTGTGCGAAACCCACACCAAACGCCTGTCCAGCTTCGGTGTTGATACCCTGGACCGCGATCGAAGGAACCGAGTAGTCCTTCGCTCCGCTGCCCAGTACACCCTCGACCCGGTTCGCCCCGAAGATAGCTTCGTTCAGCGTCGTAGGCGAAAAGTTGTGTGTGTAATTCACCTGGAAAGCACGCTGCCAGTTGTTGTTCAGCGCCGAGAACGCTGGAACCGCCGAAGCCGCGCCGTAGTTCAATAACGTTCGGTAGAAACTTCCGTAGATGCGGTCGTTCTTGAAGTACTTATCGATGCGGACGAAATACTGAGTACCGTTACGGATTTGCGGAGCACTGAAGTTGCCTTGGTCGACGAAAGGCATATTACACGGCAGATTGTTTGTCGCGGCGGTACCGCACCCCGAAATAGTGGATGCTGTGGACTGTACGCTAACGCCGCCCACACCAGTCGGAAGATACGTCGAGAGCACCTTGGTTCCCACAGTATTGGGGTAATTTTGCTGTGCCCACGTAATGAACTGCGGGTCTGCGAACGTAATTAAGGAGTTCGTAGCTAGGGACGAGCGCAATGGCTCGACCGCGAAGTAGAAAAAGAATTGGCGGTGAGGAACAATCGGGCCGCCCACGGAGAATGACATGTTGTTGCCGTGGAACGGCAGGTAACCCTTAGGATTGGTGAAGTGGGTCTTGGCAAACCAGTTCTGGTAGTAGAACCAATCAGCGGCTGAGCCATGAAACTGGTCCGATCCCGACTTGGTGGTCAACACTTCTTGCACGCCGGTAGCCCGGCTGTACTCGCTGGAATACGTGTTGACCTGCACGCTAGTTTCTTGAATTGATTCCGGATTTGGTGTCAGATTCAAAACTCCCTGGCGAATGCCGCTGGTTACGTCGAGGCCATCGATCACGTACATGTTCGACATCTGCCCCTGACCGTTGGCGCTGGCATCCACCTGCGTCTCGGTCGAGTAGTTGTCCACACCCGAGCCCGGCGTTCCCGCTTTGCCCGGCTGTCCGCCGCCCATCGTCCCCAAACCGGAGACACCTGGTGCCAAGGTAGTTAGTGTAACGAGGTTGCGACCGGGAACGGGCAATTGCGCGACAGCATTGTTCTCGAGAGTAAGCTCGTTACGGCTGTCAGCGGTATCAACCACAGGCGTCTCCGCAGTCACTGTCACCGCCTCGGTCGCAGCGCCGACCTTCAGCGTCAGCGGCACGCTCAAGTTCTGTTCGGTCAAGAGTCTAACCGTAGCTGCCGACTTCGAGAAGCCCGGCGCCTCAGCAGTTAGCTTGTAGGATCCGGGCGCGAGACTTACGAAGCGATAATTGCCCGATGCGTCCGTCGCGGTACTCGCCGCCACCTGCGTCGCGTTGTTCACCAAAGTGACGGCAGCCTTAGGTACTCCAGCCCCCGTCTGATCGATCACGATTCCCTGAATACTACCGGTGAACTGCGCCCGGGCAGTAAGGGAGAGGAGTAACGTCAAACCTAACCCACGCACGAAGACAGAGAACCTCGAGGCATCTCGCATAAATCCCCCCGCAGCAGGATGATTGGTCCCCCAAACGCAGTGCAGTAAACGTTTTCTCGGGGCAGCTTTATACAACCGCCGACCCTTGGTGTCAAGAATTTTCGCAGGGCTTGTAGCCAGTCGAGGCCCGGTCAGCTTGTTAGCGCGCCCATCCTTTACCGGGCACCGGCCCCGCACCTTCGCGAAGGGTGAGAAGTTGGTTGGCGGCTACATGTTTGTACTTCTCGTGCAGGCCGCTAGGCCAGAATACCTCGACGTCAGCCGCTGTGGATGGACCTAAGCCGAAATGCAGGCGGGGATCATTGCAGGAGTAAAAGCTGGATTGGCTGAGCAGGGCTTGCGCTTGTTTCTTGCCGCCATAATGCACAACTACGCGCGCGCCGATCGCACTTCGGTTGGATTTCACTCCTTCCAGTTTGATCTTGATCCAGTTCTGGCTTCCCGTCAGATCGTTACGCAGTAGCGAGGGAGGCTCATTCAGGTTGACGACAAGGATGTCCACGTCGCCGTCGTTGTCGAAATCCCCGAAAGCACAGCCGCGACTGCAATGGGCGTCCGCCACACCTGGACCGGCGGTCTCGGTAAGCTCTTCAAACTTGCCATCGCCTAGATTGCGAAACACCGCTCGTGGCGTTTTGTGAGCGTACTGCGGGAGCTTCTTCTCAACCTCCGGGTATACGTTTCCCGTCACCATGAACAGGTCGGGATTGCCGTCGTTATCAAGGTCGATGATTCCCGCACCCCAGCATACGTAGCGAGTTTCAACTCCCAGCCGCGAGGTTCGAGTCACATCGTCGAAATTTCCCGTTCCGTCATTGCGATAAAGGACGTTTGCATCATCGGCAAAGTGAGTCTTGAAGAGATCAAGATGCCCATCCAGATCGTAGTCGCCGACGCCTACGCCCATTCCGGCCTGCTCGGCGCCATCATCGCTGAGCGCCACGCCTCGCAGTACACCCTCTTCGCGAAATGTGCCGTCGTGATTGTTCATGAAGAGCAGACTGGGCGTGGAGTCGCAAGCCACATAAATGTCGGGCCAGCCGTCTTCATCCAGGTCAGCCGCAATTACGGTCATCCCGTACGATTGCGTGGCTTTGGTGATGCCGGCCTGCTGACTGACGTCGGTGAAGGTTCCGTCGCCATGGTTGCGATACAGGGAATGCTGTCCCGTGGGTAGCCCCCGCGGTCCGCACAGCACGGGGAGCCCTTTCCAGTTACAAGTGCTGTTCGCTCCGGGAACAGGGGCGTGTTCGAACGAGAAGCGAACATAATTTGAGACGAATAAATCGAGGTGGCCGTCGCGGTTGTAGTCCAGGAAACTGCAGCCCGCTCCCCAGCGGGGCTGGGCATTCCAGATTCCGGCTTCTTTGGTCACATCGGTAAAAGTTCCGTCACGGTTGTTGCGATAGAGCCGGTTTTGACCGAAGAAAGTAACGAACAAGTCCTCGAACCCGTCGTTGTTGTAGTCACCAACGCATACGCTTGAGGCCCAGCCAACAGCCTTCAACCCCGCTTTTTCCGTGATATCAGTGAAGGTGCCGTCGCGATTGTTCTTGTAGAGCCGGTTGCCTGCATTGGCCGGAGCGCCATCGAGGCGCGTGCCGGAAAGCAGGAAGATATCCATCCAGCCATCGTTGTCGTAATCAATGAAAGCGCAGCCGCAACCCATTGTTTCCACGATGTACTTCTTGCTCTCCGTCCCGCCGTAGATAATCGGTGCTCCTAGACCGGCTGATGCAGCGACATCAACCAACTTCGCGTTGAACGGCCGCCCGGAAGGTGCCGGCCTTGCCAAAGGCTTCGCGGTATGGGACGAAACACCCTGCGCAAACAGGCGGCGGGTGGTCCATGACACGGTGGAGCACGCCGAAAGCTGAATGAAAGTCCTGCGGCTGAAGGTCATTTACAGAAGCCGAGACTCCCCATGGATTAATTGAAGAAATCTTCGTCCGATTATCTCCACGCGGTCGGTTTGAGTAAAGGTTTTCGCAAAAAGGGGTTCTCCGCCCGGTCTGACTTATTGCCGGGCCGGTTCCCCGGCCTGGCTTTCACCTCCGGCAAGCTTGTACCGGTAGCGTTCTCTATCCTCTTTGGCCGCCTGCTCGCGGAGGTCTGCTAGCCGCTTCAGCAGTGCCGGAATTTCTTCTTTTTTCCCCGTCTTGCGCAGTGCCTGGATCAGGCGATACACGCTGGTCTGATCTTTGGGATCGATCTCCAGCGCTTTCCTGGACTCCACGATCGCATCTTGGAGCTTTCCAGCCTGCATATACAGCTTGGCGAGGACCGCCCGGGCCGGAGCGAGGGATGGCTGCAAGGACACCGACTTCGTGGCCGAATGCAGGGCCGCTTGAAATTCCGGAGTTCCCGGGTCCACACCTTTTTGCGTGAGAAAGTCAGCCTGTAAATAAAGGAGGTACGCATCATTCGGCTTTTTTGCCAGCTTCGTCTGAATCTCGGCCAGGGCGCGCCCGATATCATTCTGCTGTAACGCGGCCAAGCCCTGAGCGGCTGCACTTAGAGACTGGTTGGGATCTAGTTCGTGAGCGCGCTCAAAATCGGCTTCCGCGCTTTGGTAATCAGCTAGTTGGACGTAGAGAACGCCGCGTGCCAGATAAAGTTCCGCCGCATTCGGTTGGACGCGCATGCCATCGCTTACGACGTCAATGCCAACCTTGAAGGACTGGTGCGCCAGACACATGCTGGCAAAATCCAGATAAAGATTTACGTCCTGGGGATCGAGCAGGATGGCCTGTCGCAACGAGCTGACGGCGCGCGGAGTCTCCCCGGCATCCTCGTAGGCTGTCGAAGCCAGTTCCAATGTGCTCGCGTCTGGACTGTCAGCGTGCAGCACTGGCTCTAACGTCGCGATGGCATCCTGAGGCTTTTTCGCCATCACCTGGACGGACGCCAGAATTTGACGTTCGTGTCGGTCATCCGGCTTTAACGTGACGGTGTGCTGGAAAACTTTTATCGCGTCATCCAACCTGCGCAGCCTAACCAGGCAGATTCCGTAAGCGTGTTGCGCATCACGCTGCGATTCCAGCAAAGCTCCACCTTTTTCGAAGTGCCCGACCGCCGCAGCGCACTTCCCCTCGCGATAGCTAAGAACCGCAAGCATAGCGTGGGCGGTTGGATCGTCGGGCCGCAACTGTACCAGGCGATTCAACAGCGGCACCCCTTTCCGATCACCCGCTTGATAGTAGAGCTGGCCGGCGCCGGCCAGAGCCGCAATGTAGTCGGGAGAAATCTTCAGCGCTTGTTGGAATGATTGGAGGGCGCGTTTGCGATCACCCTTGGAGGCGAACGCGATTCCCTGCAGGGACCAGAGTTGCGCATTCTTTGGTGTCCGCGTCAAAGCCGCCCGGCTAAGCTCGATTGCCCGGTCGAAATCGTGCGCTCTCAGTGCCGAGGTGATAGGCTCGACGTCGACTCTTTGAGCTTGGGCACAGGCGGACCCGAGGCAAGCCAAAATCAAAGCCGAGACACCAAGTCTATGGGAAAACACCGTTATCACCGCTGCTTGTCATGTGCGTAGCAAGAATATCCCATCCGGAAAGGTAACCCGACAACTTTGAGCCCTATTCTTACAAAATCGGCAGGGGGACGATCACGCTCCTCCCTTTAACACCACCAGGACAGGCGAGTGCGCATCTGGCGATTCAGTGAGTTAAACGGCAGGGGCTGTATCTTCAACTGGTCGTTCGCCGCGGGGAGTTCCACTCCTCTACAGGTCTTGGTTTAAGCGTTGGAAGCAAGATTCGGTTCTTTCCGCGACTCGGTGGACTCGACCATCGCTGCGCGGCTTAACTCGCACAACTCTACCAGTCCGGATCAAGCCTCGATCTACGCCCAATCAGAAGCCTGCCGACAAGGCGTTCCATGGCCACGCGTCGACTTCGAACGCGTTGCCTGGCCGGGCCGCGGTTTTTCCATTCCAGGTTAAGTCTCTGGAAAATGGAAAAGATAATGCGATCCACACTTTCTACATTCACGAAACACACCATGGGCCGAGTCCTTCTTCGCACTTCCACGAAGCAGCGCTCGATCACGTTAGCGGTGCGTAGTTTGCGCCACAGATGTCGGGGAAAGGCGAAGGCGGCACGTGACGAGAATGTCTTGTCCCATGGCCGTATCAGTTCTCACCGACCACCGGAAGACCATTCCTCACGGAGTTCATGGGCACGGCGTATAACGCGTTCGGTCAATTCACCGAGCTTTGGAGACTCATCGGCCCGGTCCGAGGCAGGCCCCTTGGCCGGAATGTCCAAGGATTGCAGCTTGTCGAAGATCGCCTTCATGGCACGGTCCGGTCCGCGGAAGAAGGTACTGCCCCGCACTCGTGCGAAGGTCCATCCGAGTCGCTCGAGCATCGACTGTCGCTCCATGTCATCGCGGAGCTTTTCGAGCGGGAGATCCCGATCCCCATCGCACTCGATGGCCAAACGCTTGCCGTCACCTTCCACGACCAGACCGACGCTCCGCGATCCGACCTTCCACCGCGGAATGACGTGGTAGCCGGCCCGGACCAGGTGCTTCATGACATCGCGTTCCAGTGCGGACTGGAGGTTTTTTTCTTTATCGTCGAGGGGCCGAGTGAGGAGTTCGGGTGCCTGCGCGTGCTCAATGAGCCGCCGGCGCAGGTCGGCGGGTTGAAGGTCCGTTTGCGGGTCCAAGGAGTGGACGACCCACATCTGGTCTCGCGCCCGGCTGGCCGCCACGTTGTACCGCTGCTTGAACATCTGCTGGTCACGAAAGCGGAGCGCTCCGCCTGACGGGGCATCCACAACGGAGACGAAAACCACGTCTCGCTCGTCTCCTTGAAATTGCGCGGACGTTCCACACAGCAAACGATGCCGTTCGTACCCGTTAGGAGCAAGATGCGTTCTCAGGAGACGGTCGATTTCCAGAGCTTGCTCCTCACCCACAAGGGATACGACACCAAAACTGTATGGCCGCCCGAATTCGTTGGTCTGGTATTCGGTTTGTTCAAGTGCCGCTGCTATCAGAGAAGCAATGACATCAGCTTCCTGGTGGTTGACCTTTCCGTCCCGTGTCGAGCCTGGGACGTGATAAGCAAGGACGTGCGGTTTCAACCGAACGCGGCTCGCATCTCGCAGTGGTTTAATGTCACCGTCGTAAGAAAGCTGGTTGCTGAACTGAATTATTTCGGTGACGCAGCGGAAGTGCTCAACCAACCGGACCGTTTCGCCGAAGGATTGGCGGGCCAAATCGTAGACTGAGGTTTGGCCATCGTACAGATGAGCGTTGGGAATTCCCCGCAGGAACTGATCGATCAAATTTTGAATGACGGCGGCCTCTTGTCCGACCGCGGACGGGCTGACCTGTTCGTGGTCGCCGACCACAACCACGCTGTGACCCAGGTAAAGCGCAACCAGGGCCATTACGTCGCTCTGGCTGGCTTCATCGATAATGACTACATCAAAACGCGACTTTCCGGGATCAAAGTTCTCGACCACCCGGGAGAGGGGCATGACCCAGACCGGGACGGCACCCCAGCACTCGGTCATTTTATGGGCCGCCTCCGCACGCAAGCTCGGGGCACGTATACCGGTGCCCTTGCCGATCTTCCTTATGGTGTCGAGCCAGCCGATGAGCGATTGCCTTTGGGGAAGGGAGGTCCTCCGTGCCTGATACATCCAGGCCCGATTATCAATAAGGTCAATCGTCGTGGCCCGCAGCTCTGCGGCCACTCGTTCAATGGATGTCTGAAGCTCATCGATGGACACACTGGCCCTGCGGTCCAGTTCGTCCTGAATTTGGCGCCACGTCCAGGCTTGCGCAGGGTCTCCGGGCACGCTAGCGCTTGCGTGCGGGCCGCTGCGCGCTCGAATTGCCCCAGCCCAAGCGGGCGCGGCGGCCTCAAGCTTTGCCAACAGAATATTACGGCGTTGCAGGCTGCATCGGAGCTCGTGCAGTTCCACGAGCCGTGTGTAGCCTCGGCGGTAGGCTCTGGAATCCAATGAGTCTACTGCCTCGCGGAGACTTGCGATGGCACGGGAATCGGTGAACGACCGCATCGCGACAGCCAGACGCTCACGTAACTCAGCAAGCTTCCGGTTAATCTCGCTCCACTTCAGGTGGTCGCAGCGCGCCGCAAGTATAGGCGGGAAGGAGTCCTGTACGGCCCTTCGCAATCTTACTAACTCACCATCATCGCCAACGACCGCTGGCTGCTCCGACAGAAACTTGTCCCAAAGAAATCCTGTCTCCCTCAGTTCGTTCTCAAGCGGGCCCCAGATCTGTGAATGCCACGCCAGACCATCTCGAATCGGAGCGCAAAACTGAATTGCGCCCTTTTCGATCTCAGTCCCCATTTCAGCTGACCTGTTTGCGCCCAATGGCGCCATTTGACGGTCCCAGCGGGTGGCGAGGTTTTTGCGAAGAAGTTTGAGCCGTGCAAACTTACTGACTGCCAAAAAATGATTAGGGAGTTTAGGCTGGCCGCCGTCAACCCGGGTCGTCTGAATGAACCGCTTCCAGCGCTTGTGAGTCAGGAGGCTAAAGAAGCCCAAGCCGCCTCCGCTTCGCAAATGGCCATGGATCTCCGTCGCCGTCTGCTCATGCTGTTCAAGGAGTGACTCTTCTGCGAGCGTGGGTGCATGCTGTATGAGGAGCTCTTGAGCACCCGCCGCCTCGACATGGACTTGCTCGACGAGTGCGAGCAGTTTCTCCCAAGTCTCTTTATGGGAGCCGCCATTCTTTCCCGCGTAGATGGCCGCCAGTTTCCATCTCTCGCTGCTGGCAAGGACACCGACCGATTGCCTGAGTTTGCTTGCGGTCTTGTTCAGGGAATCCGCAGAAGTGGGCCTATTGACGCTTTGCCAAAGATCGGAACGGAACTCGCGGTCCGCTTGTTCCAGGCGTGCCCGTTCAAGAATCAGGTCCTGGAAATCTGCCGGGGCCGGGAGTTCGTCGGGGCCCAGCAGATGGCCCGATAATTCGCTCTCGACGTCCGGTGATATGGACCGATTGGTGGCATAGAGTTCCGCAAGTTCGCCTCCGGAAAACGGCAAGTCGATACCGGCCTGAACCGGGCCCGGAATCCAGCCATTCACTTCTGATTCTCGTGCGATCTTTCTAGCAGCCTCCGAGGGTGACCATGCCTTTACCGCAACAACCACATCTCGGTACTCGTCGGCACGTGCGTCCGCGAGTTGTTGGCGCAACTTCGCCAGGCGCCCAACCAGTTCTGCTCGTTCCTGGGTGAGTCTGTCAGCCTCAAGTTCCAGCGATGTCGAGTCCGTTCTGGACAGCCGGTCAGCAATGGTACTGACCGCACTCTCCAGCTGCATATGACTGTCGAGATCGTTCTCCAGCAGACTTACACCGAGAGAGCGCAACTCGGGCACAATCTGGCTGCGCACCATTCGTAGCGCCTTCGTGGTGTGACTGGTGACCAGCACGCTCTTTCCTTCAGCGAGCAAGTGACCGATGAGATTTCCGATGGTGTACGTCTTTCCCGTGCCGGGAGGTCCCTGGACCAGGACGCCGCCCGAATGCTCGATCCGGCGCGCGATCCGGATCTGTTCGGGATTGGCGGGCTTGGTGAGGAGGATGTCCGCGTCCTCCGGGGCCCGAGTGCCGAAGCCGTCAGGACCTTCGATGTCTGGAGGAGGGGGTTCGAGGCCCACGATATTCAGAAGCGACCAGGGTAAGTCGTTCCGGTGGCGGAGATCCTCCAATACAGCCTCGATCGCGGCTGCAAAACCAAGAGTCCGAGGGCGAAGAAACAGCACGGGTTGCCTTCCAACCCGGGGATCGTCTGTTTCCCCTTCTGGAGCACTCGACTCGACAAATTCACCACGAGGAGAGAGTTGAACGACGAGGCGCTCCAGAAAGTCCGACGTGGGACCATCATCGAGCGGGGAGTACCCTTCCTGCTCCAATTCGTCGCGGCAGCGTCCGATGGCCCGTCCATCGACGTCCGGCATCGACTGGAACAGGGCGGAATAGAGCTCCACCGGGTGTTCTGTTTCCGTCAGCGTGAATTCGGGGACCGAAGGGCTGAAGCTGAGCTGCAGCCGCTGCAGCAAGACGGGATGGTATACAGTTCCTTCCGGCCGGCGCCAGCTGAGTATCCCGTCGCCCAAGACGATTTCCACGCGTTCGGCTTCGCGCTCCACACGGCCATGTAACTCGTAAAAATCCTCAAATATCTTCATCGCGGCCCGGGCGGGCCGCTCGTCAATCGCCCACTGGTTTCGCTGGGCCTTCCATTGGTCGAGTGCCGCCACACGTTTGGGATCGGCCCCGAACCTCACACGCATCGCGCCACCTGTGGAGGACTCGTTCCTGGACTCGAGCGTCGACGCGTCCTTGAACGGATTCTCCCAACCGCCTTCAAGCCATGGCTCGATCAGTGCCGGAGGAGTTGGTGGATTGGTAAGTTTCGGGCGGGCAATCTTGAGTATGAAATCCGAATCCTGTCCCTCGGCCGACAACCCATCGTTGCTTGCTACCAGGGCCGGCAAATCAGCAGCCGGACCAGTTCCCCTCCTGATCGAGGGATGGTCCGGTAAATCCTTCATCCATAGTGTCCACAACTGTTCCCCGATCCGCCGCTTGACGGGATTCCGGTGTTCATTAAGTGCTTCCAAGTAACGGAAGACCCTTAGAAGCCGGTCACGCCCAATACGGATTGTTTCACTGTCCATGAGCGCTCCACCTGCACGTGAGCTACTCCCTCCACTCCATTCCAGAATCATGACAGAGTTTAAAGATAGCATCCCGGTCTCAGGGTTGGGTGCCTGGGAGCCTGCAGAGAGCGACGGAATGCTTGCAACGCCCCGACTGGGGACGCAGAAGTGCTTGCCCGCTCTCGACTTGAGGAGGTTGGCAGTACTCTAGTGAGGTCAAGAATGAGTGGTACACAACGTCAGGAGCATCCCCGTAGACCAAGTCAGCCTCAGCCAAGTCGCCGCCTGCGACTACTGGCCGGAACACTCCGATCACGGGCCCGGATAAGTCTGAGAGAATAAAGCTTTCCGGCTAGAGTTTTTAGAATGTGATTCGAAAAGTTGGCCGGTAATTACCAACAACTCTTCGCCAATCCGATTACGGAAGAGTTGCTCGTTATTCGCTACGAATGGAAGTGATCGGTCGGCACCACGTATAACGTGGGGGAATGAATTGGAAGGAGATTAAGTGTCCAGCTTCATGCGCCGCAACAATTTGGCGAAACGCTTGTCGGCCCGCAGTGGATCGTAGAAGGGATCGCTGGCAATCAACAGTGAGTATACATTCCGCTCTTCGCAGGCCCGCGTGAGCCACTTCAATGCTTCTTCGGGATGACCTGCCCGCAAATGCTCGCGCGCGAATTTTATTGCAGGTACGTAAGCGCCACTATCCCGGCTAGACTGCAACCGTTCGAGTCTCTTCGCAGCTACAGCACGCACAACCTTGTCAAAGGCCCCGCTAGTGTTGGCCGCGCGGAGAGGGGCGACAAGCTCCGCATCATTGGCCAAGAGTGCGGCTTTTGTCCACTGTTCGACCGCTTCCTGGTATTGGCCCTTCCGCTCGTAGATATCGCCGAGTGCTTCACGGACTGAGGCGTCGTTGTGATCGAGTTCGATTGCTTTCTGGTATTGTTGGATTGCTTCATCGTAGCTGCGCGCGCAGTACAAGGCATAACCCAAGTGCTGGCTAATACGAAGCGAAAACGGGTTGCATGCCAACGCCCGCTTGCCTTCTGCGATGGCTTCGCGGAAACGGCGCATCACCAGCAAGAAAAAGGAATACGCGTAATGTATTTCGTCGAATCCAGGGCTTAATTCGATGGCGCGCTTCGCTTCTCTCTCTGTGCCTACCCAGTCTAAGTAGTAAACCATCTTGAGTGCAGCTAGATCGAGATGTGCTTCGGCGAGCTGGTCATCGAGTTCGAGCGCCTTCGTAACTGCCCACTCTGCCTTCGGCCAGCCTTCGTCTGGCGGCATGATGCCCCACGCCGCCCCGTAGCCATAAAAGCTGTTCAGTCCACAGTAGGCGAGCGCGTAAGAAGGGTCTTCTTCAACTGCGCGATGAAAATAGTCACGGCTCTTGTTGAATTCTTCGGGCGAGTTCTTCCACCAGTAATATCTCCCCTTCAGGTAAAGCTGGTACGCTCTTGTGCTTTGTGTATAGTGCTTGACGAGACGTGACTGATCTTCTTTGCTGAGTTCGAGTGACAACGCTTGCGCCACCCGCTCGGAGATTGCATCTTGCAGAGCAAAGATGTCAGTCATTTCGTCATCGAAGGTTCCCGCCCACAACGAAGCGCCATTTGACACATTCAGCAAACGCACAGTGACCCTGACTCTCTTGCCTTGGCGCTGAAGGCTTCCTTCCAGCACAGACTCCACTCCCAGTTCCCGCCCCGCTGCAAGTACGTCCTGCTTCAAATCAGCATATTTGCGAATCGAGCTTATGGGACGCACGACGACGTCCCGGATGCTGCTGAGTCTGGCGATCAGCGTGTCCGCCATGCCCATTTCCAAAGCTTCGTCCCGGTTATTTGGTGCCAGCGGCTGGAAAGGAAACACGGCAATGCTTGGGATGGACTCAGCACTGCTTGCGATTACAGGCGGCTTGCGCTTGGTCACGGGTGCAACGAACCTGTAGCCCCGTCCTGGAACCGTAACAATGTAACGGTGCTCGGCTCGTTTCTCGCCGAGCGCGCGGCGCAGCGCGGAGATGCATTGATTCAAGTTGTTCTCTTCGACAGCGGTTTCGCCCCAGATTGCCCGCATAAGCGTTTCTTTGCCGAGAACTACGTCGCTATGTTGGACCAGATAAATCAGCGTGTCGAATGCCTTCGGGGTCAGGGGCAATGGACGACCATCTCCCTCAAGTAACAAACGTCTCCCGGGGTCAACGCGGAAATCATCGAATTCGTAGATATACTTCTGAGGCCGTTCCATGCGGCTTTCAGAATTCTTCAGAAACTTTCAGAACATTCTAAGGACTTTGGCCCCGATTTCAAGGACACTCAGTGCCTATTCACGCTGCAGCGCGCAAGCACTAGTGCTCGGAATCACATGGATTAAGGAAGAGAAGACAAACAGGAGAAGCGATCATGAAAACGTCACTTTCCAGGTTCACCGCATTAGTTTTCACAGTGCTTAGTTTCGTCCCTGCATTCGGCGCCCAATGGAATGCCACCGTTGGCGCACAGAGCGAGGACAAGGGCCGCCAAGTCGTCGCCTTTCTTCCCAACGAGCTTTGGATCGACGTGGGAGACACCATTCAATGGACGGTCAATGCTGATGAGATCCACACCATTACCTTCCTCACCACTGGACAGGTGCGCCCACCGTTCTTCGTCGGTTGTCCCGGATTTTCTGTTGGGGCGGCGTCATTCGACTACTCGACGTGTATTAGCACTCCGCCGATGGTCTCGGGTCAAACGTTCAACGTGATGTTTCCGACGGCGGGTAATTTCAAGCTGGTCTGCCTTGTTCATCCTGATATGACTGGCGTGGTGCATGTTCTCGACACTTCGGTTCCGCTTCCGCATGATCAGACCTTTTACGACAAGGAAGCCGCCCAGCAGGCTCACGATCTGCTGGCTGAACTCAATCCAGGACAGGCGCATCATCACTCGGCGCCTCCCAATTCGGTGATCGTCGGAGCCGGAAAAACACTGGCCAATGGCGGCGGACACAGCACCATCTCGCTGATGCGGTTTGTTCAGCCCGAATTGATAGTCCATGCAGGCGCGACTGTGGAATGGACAAATGACGACACCAGCATGCCCCACACCATTACGTTCGGAGCCGAACCGAACGACCCATTTCCTCCTTCACCGAATGTGACCGTGGATGCTGACGGCGCACTCCACGCTACCACTTCGTCAACCTCGGACAACGTCCATTCGGGCTTCATCGTCTCGGCGCCACAGGATGAGACCGGGCTGCCGCAGACTCCGTTCGGCCCAACGCGCTTCAGGGTCACTTTTACGAATCCGGGCGTCTATCCATACATCTGCACCCTTCACGACGATCTCGGAATGAAGGGGGAGATCATTGTCGTGCCGTAGAGTCTATCGCACTGGAAAGGTGGACATCTTCGAGAGCTAAGCCATTTACGCAGACAGATTAACTCCGCTGGAATGAGCGCTTCAAGAATTGTTGACTTTGGATCGATGTCTGCCGTTCGCCGTTTCCGCTAAGAGAGTGGGATCGAAACGAGCACTAGCACAAGAAGGCCTGTGAAATGATTGTGGGGCGAACAACGATCATCGAGGCTGATCCCGAGCCCGTCACGGTTAACTGCGCGGAGACGGCCGTGGTCGTTGTGGACATGCAGAACGACTTTTGTTCGAAGGGTGGACTGTTTGACCGTGCAGGAATAAACATTTCCGCGGTCCAAAAAGCCGTCGGGCCGACGCGGAAAGTGCTTTCCGCTGCACGCGACGCCGGGATCACAATTGTTTACCTGAAGATGGGCTTCCGGGCTGACCTGTCAGACCTTGGAGACACCGATTCCGCTAACCGCGTACGTCATCTCCAATTCGGTGTCGGCCAGCCGTGCATCCTCGTGAGCTTCCAGTACCGTGACCCGTACGTCCTGTCGGACAAGCAAGAGCGCGAGCACCATTCCTGCGGGACCGCCACCGACGATGCAACAGTCTTGTTGGAAACGTGGTTCGCCGGTGTCTGGGGAAGCCGTTTGGTCGTCAGGCATAAGCACCTCCAGTTCGCGGCAACAAATCGAGATGGTCTGGCAATAATAGGCTTTTCTCAATCTCTTTGTCGCGTGCCGAACCCGGAGGTCCCCGGAGGTCGGCAACCCAAGCCGTTCCTTGTGGAGATAATGCCGAACGTCGCTTCACGTGCTCGGTAATAGCAGCTGCTGCACCCTATGCGCCTCTGTACTTGCTATGGCAGTGATGCAGAGTTCGAAGAGGCGCAGGAGCATACGAACAGCAGTAGTTTGGCGCTGTACGCATAAACTCATAACATCACCGCGGGAGATTTCTGGCTGGCCAAGCTGAGATCTCCCGTTCTCATTAGGCCGCTAATTTCCGAGTGGCCCGTTATCCAGCTGTAATCGGCGAGAGGTGCCAACCGAGCTTCCGATTCTCCCCCATTTTGACTTCGAGCCTGGGTTGGCGGATAGCGGCGATCAGGACGGGAACCGAGAACGCATCTTTGCCGTCCCATTCTCGCGCTGCGAGTTCTGCTAATCTCAACGTTTACTGAAACTGCTGTTCACTCCAAGATAGAGAGCATTTGTCCCATCTATGGCCGAATCTCCGATCACCGCGCGCAGTCAGGATTTTGCTACTTGGTACCAACACGTTGTTTTACAAGGCGACATGGCCGAGCCCGCGGAAATCGTCAAGGGCTGCATGGTCATTAAGGCCAACGGCTACGCTGTTTGGGAGTTGTTGCAGCGCGAGCTTGACGGCCGCTTCAAAGCCACGGGTCACCAGAACATGTATTTTCCTCTGCTGATTCCGCAAAGCTTTCTACATAAGGAGGCGGAACACGTTGAAGGCTTTTCTCCTGAATTCGCGGTAGTAACGCTGGCCGGCGGCAAGCAACTGGATGAGCCCTACGTGATTCGGCCGACGTCGGAGACGATCATCGGCCACTTCTTCGCCAAATGGATCAAGAGCTGGCGCGATCTGCCAGTACTGGTAAACCAGTGGGCCAACATCATTCGATGGGAGCTGCGCACGCGCATGTTTCTGCGAACGACAGAATTTCTCTGGCAGGAAGGCCACACCGCGCACTCCAATCATGACGAGGCTGTGAAGGAAGTGCGGCGCATTCTGGATGTGTATGCCGAGGTGGCCGAGGACGTAATGGGGGTGCCTGTTGTCAAGGGCGTGAAGACCCAATCGGAGAAGTTCGCGGGGGCGCTGCAAAGCTATTGCATCGAAGCCATGATGCAGAACGGCTTCGCGTTGCAGGCCGGCACCAGCCACGACCTCGGACAGAACTTCGGCAAAGCGTTCGACGTCCAGTTCCAGAACAAGGAAGGCCAGCTCGACTATGTCTGGCAGACCAGTTGGGGCGTGAGCACGCGCCTGATCGGTGGGCTGATCATGAGCCACTCCGACGATAGGGGGCTAGTGCTGCCGCCGAAGCTTGCGCCAACCAAAGCCGTGATCGTTCCGATCTATGGCAAGGACGGCGAGAAGGATCGCGTACTCGAAGCTGCGCATCGCATCGCAAAAGAGGTTGGGGCAAAGGTAGACGACCGCGAAGGCCAGACTCCTGGCGCGAAGTTCTTCCATTGGGAGCGTCGTGGCGTGCCGGTTGTACTCGAATTCGGCCCACGCGATCTGGCATTAGGCAGTATCGTACTCAAGCGGCGCGACACCGGTGGCAAGCAGCCGATGCCACAAGCCGAACTCGCGGAGAAGCTGCCTGCGCTTCTAGGCGAAATGCAAAAGAACATGTTTGAGGCCGCGAAACAGCGATTAAGAACGAATACGGTGCTGGCCAACTCGATCGGCGAGGTGGAGTCGATCCTCAATGATGTCACGGCCGAAAAAGGTGGCGGCAAGTTCGTCATGGCGCATGTGAAGGATGATCCGCGCTGCGACCAGCGCGTGAAAGAGTTCAAAGCCACGATCCGCTGTATTCCTCTAGTGGATGAATGTGACGGTCCGGGCAAGTGCATCGTCACTGGTGAACAGGTCGACCGGCGTGCGGTGATCGCGAAGGCGTATTAACCACAAACGATACGGCAGTTGGGGACTTTGCTCCGGGCGTATGGTCGCGAAACCTTCCCGAATCCGATATGGTGCGGATCGCCCGTTAGAACCGTCAAGAATGCACGGTAAGCCCAAGGAACTGTAACTGTTCTCCTCATCGGTCCTCCCTGCATTTTGCACTTGACTCTGGAGTATGGTCCAGAGTGTATGCTTTTTGTATGCCGCAAAGTTCAGAAACGCTGAAGAACACAATCCAGATCGGCGAGGCGGCGGAGCAATCGGCACTGAGTGTGGACACGATCCGCTTTTACGAGCGCCGCTCATTGTTGCCCAGCATGCCCCGGACGAGAGGTCGGTTCCGTCTCTACAGCGCGGATGATGTATCGCGCCTTGGCTTCATCAAGCAAATGCAAGGTCTGAGGTTCTCGCTCAAGGAAATCAAGCAACTCCTGGACCTACGGGATCGTGACGGGCATGCCTGCGGCGAAGTCAGAGATCTTCTGACGGCAAAACTTGGCGAAGTTCGAGCCAAGATCCGCGAACTGGCAAAGCTTGAGAGTGAATTGGTGTTGGACCAACAAAAGTGCAATCGGGAACTGAAACACAGACAAAAACACGCTCCCAATGAGTGCCCGATCTTCAGCACCTCGAATGGGAGGAAATGAATTTCATGCTGATTGAAGTGCTTTATGTACCTGGTTGCCCTAACCATCAGACCACAATTGAGAGCCTCAGGAACGTGCTACAGGCTGAGGCCGTGAGTGCGCCGATTCAAGAAATCGCGGTCACCGATGAGGCAATGGCCCGGCTGCTCCAATTCCCGGGTTCTCCAACCGTACGCGTCAACGGACAAGATGTGGAACCGAATAGACAGGAATTCTACGGTCTAGCATGCAGGCTCTACTCAGGCGGAAACGGACTGCCATCGCCTGAGTCGCTGCAACGAGCGGTTGCCGGAGCGAATAATCAAAGAGGTTGACATATGAATTCCAGCGACTCAGCGAGAAATCTCACTCAAACACGGAGAACGGATCACCAACGGGACCTTTGCTGTAGCTCACCTTCGGCGATGTGCTATTGGTTCGCAGTTTCCGTAATCGCATGGGGAGTGCTAAGCCTCATAGGCATCTATTGGCATCCGCTTCATGGCTCTTCGGCCGCGACGATTCTGTTCGCTGCGGCAGTCGGGTGCTTGGCTAACTGGGTTAAGAATGGGACGATGCATTGCAGCATAACGGCGCCTCTATTTTTAATCACTGCCGCGGTGTTCCTGCTCGCAAGCATTGGTCTGATTCATATCGAGCCCCGCTTGGTATGGCCCCTGGTTGCTATCGGGACCGGGATCGCGTTTGTGTTGGAATGGCGCTATGGGCAGCAATCTGCACAGTGAAGAGGATTTACGAAAGTTCGGGATAAGAGCGCACCCACCGCCGCCATCGTTGCCGCACTCTCAACGCTCGCTTGCTGTGTGCCACTTGGTTTCCTTGGGGCGGTGGGACTTGCGGGCATTAGCGTGTGGGCGCAGCAGTTCCGTCCATGGTTGTTGGTCGCCTCGATCGCATTCCTGTGCGTTGGGTCGGTGCAGTTGTACTTCAGGAAATCTACCTGCGCCAGACGCAGCACCGCTGGCCTGGTGCTCTTCTGGACCGCTGTTGTCGTCGTGGCCTTAGTTGTTCTGTTTCCTCAAGTGATCGCCAGCTTGATCGCTGGCTGATTCGGAGAGCCTTGGGATGTCGAAGAACAGATACATATTGTTGCTCGCCGGTTTGGTCTTCGTGCTCACGCTCGCCTGGCATTTTCTATGGTCGGCAAGCACCCCGAATGGTCAGCCTCCGCTGGCGCGCTTGAGTCCTGCCAGTGGGAGAGAGTTTGTGGATCAATTTAACCAAGCCGCTGCCAATGCCAGGATGGTACTGCTCCTGTCCCCGACGTGACCAGGTTGCTTGCGGGGGGCCTCCGCAGCCGAAGACGTGTTGAAGCAGGAGAGCTCTCCCCACCTAACGGTGCTCGTGGTTTGGGAACCAATACTGGCCTCGGACTGGAGCAGACCTACTCGTCCAGTTCTTTCCCGAATTCCTGACGCCAGAGTCGCACAGTTCTGGGATAAGGGCCATGTCATCGCTAAAGAACTAGATGCGCAGCTGTCTAGTCGGCAACCAAGCTGCTGCCGCCACGACGGGACGCTGTGGGACTTGGTCGCGCTCTATCCGAAGGGAGTGCGTTGGGGAAGTGCCGAGCCTTTGTACATCGACGGTCCGGTGGCGAAGGTCCAGGCCGAGCTCGCAAAGCAGACCTCAAGTGTGGCGCACTAGCAACTTGACACGCTGGCAAAATATGGGCGCTACAAACCAGCCATTCTAGAAGATGCCTGGCGGAAACTGGGGATAGCCATATGACAAAGACGATGAGTATCCGAATGGATCGTGAGAATTTCGACTTTTTGAACGAGCTCACAAAAGAACAGAGGAGTGATCTTTTCCAAAGCCGTGCGGGACATGGTTACACGGGGTAGAATCCTGCTCGCGGTGGAACGATACAAGAACGATACAAGAAGGGCGAAGCCTCGCTCGGCAGGACAGATGATGACGATCTTGACCGAGTTTGGAGTGGATAGCAGGATCGAAGAAGAGGATTATCTCCAGAGTGTCGCGGCGCTTCGAAAGGCGTGGCGATTCGATATTTGACCAAAGAACTCAGGGACTGATGGCCGATCCATCGTCATGGCCATGACTGGTGACTTCACACCTGCGACAATGTGACAACTAGGGTTCCAGTCCCGAGTCGCCAGTGTCGGCCTTGGGGATTCCAAGCATGTACACAAATATGGAATATGTGTACATTAGGTGGTATCCTGTCAATGGGGAAGGGGTACTTTCATGGCCACGGCAAGGAATCGGTCGCACAAGCACTTTCAGTTGGATTCCGTGAAAATCAAGCGCGCCCAAAAAGCTTTGCAAGCGAAAACCGAGACTGAGGCCATCGAGCGTGCGTTGGATTTGGCGATTGCCGAGCACGAGAGCAATCGATTGGCTCTTCAAGCCACCGCGCGCTTTGTCAAGAGTGGTATTGAGATCAAGGACGTATACGGTACGTTGGGTCGTTAGATGCAGCCCGCCCTTTTCGACTCTTCCATTTACATTACCGCACTGCGGCAGGGAGACGATGCAGTCCTGGCACTGCGCCGGTTCACTACGGATGTGCCCCTTTGGCTCAATGCAGTGGTACTCGAAGAACTCTATGCTGGCACAGCCGACCGCGATCGTCAGGTTGTAGAACGCTTGGAGCGAGATTTTGACAGGGCGAGGCGAATCCTGGTTCCGAATCTCAGCGACTGGGCTCAAGCCGGCAGAGTGCTTGCTCGCTTGGCGGCCAAGTATCATTACGAAAAGATTGGACAGGGACGATTGACCAGCGACGCGCTGATCGCGATGAGCGCGGGGCGACTGGGCATCCGAGTGATCACAGCCAACGAACGAGACTTCAGCAGGCTCGCCGAGTTTCGCACCTTCCAGTGGCAGGTGACCGCGCTTTAACACACTTCAGGCCTCAGGAATTTTTGGCGGACTGCTCCGCGCCCAAACCGCTCACAACTCCGAAGTAGAAGTTCCCGCGTACGTGTGCGTCTTGATCCTTCACACCCGCGATAACGTAACAACAGAAGATGCTGGCGGAAACTGGGGATAGCCATATGACAAAGACGATGAGTATCCGAATGGATCGTGAGCATTTCGACTTTTTGAACGAGCTCACCAAAGAACAGAGGAGTGATCTTTTCCAAAGCCGTGCGGGACATGGTTACACGGGGTAGAATCCTGCTCGCGGTGGAACGATACAAGAAGGGCGAAGCCTCGCTCGGCAGGACAGATGATGACGATCTTGACCGAGTTTGGAGTGGATAGCAGGATCGAAGAACAGGATTTCTCGGGTCATGAGCTTTCCTCGCTTGGTAAGTGGCTAACCGCCGGAGCGGACGCTCCCCGCTTCGAGAGGTGGTTAGGGCCAGAGACGGAAGGAGAATTGCCCCGGGCTTGAAGTAATAACGACCGCGGTTGTGCTTGCGCCGTTCCGCGATCGATCCGGCTGGCCGTGAGACGGCTCACAATCTTCCAACGATCTCCGCGGTAGGTGGATCGCACATACTCGACTCGTTGTCCATTTTCCGCGTACGAAACTCGCGTCAGTAGAAAGACCGGGCTTCCCTTATCGATTTGAAGCAGGCGGGCTACCTCGGCGTCCGCCAACCCTGCCTCTACGACTTGGTCAGCAGCAGCCATATGAATGTCGTAGCGCTTGGCGAGCGTCCGATACAGAGACGTTCGTGGGTCGAACTCGTCCAACAGGCCGGGGAGTAAACCAAACGGAAGGAGACTGGTCTCGATGCCCAAGGGTAGGGCATCGGCCAGGCGGACGCGGACCAGGCGGAGCACCTTCGCTCCAGGCGCCAAATGAAGTGCGCGCGCGCTTTCGTCTTCTGCGGCGCTGCGCTCGAACGAGAGCACGCGCGAAGACGGCCGCGACCCGCGAGCCTTCATCTCCTGGGTGAAAGAGAGCAGCTCGGTAGAGGTCTTTTCCTGCTTGGCTGCCGAAACAAATGTTCCGAGTCCGCGGCGGCTATAAGCCATGCCGGCGTCACACAGGCTCTTGATCGCCTGACGCGCCGTCATGCGGCTCACGCCCAGCCGCGAGGAAAGCTCCTGCTCGGAAGGGATCAGTTGGCCAGGTTTCATCATAACGGTGAAGCGGAGGTTGCGAGCGATGTCGTTCTACCAATACCTGCTGAGCATGGTGCTGGCGATTTATGTGGGATTCTCGCGCTTGCATCATCTTCGGTATGTGGCCAGGGATCCGATGC
>Ga0209158_1000158_pt1 | contig 53435 bp, 58 predicted proteins | sample GraSoiAngelo_140_FD_185897 | JGI IMG/M metagenome (GOLD analysis project Ga0209158, IMG submission 185897) | Grasslands soil microbial communities from the Angelo Coastal Reserve, California, USA - 14_0929_12_30cm (SPAdes) (version 2) | ecosystem: Environmental > Terrestrial > Soil > Grasslands ...
ATGCCGATGGATGGCGGGAAAGCCTACAGCATCTACGATGCCATGCGGCGCATGCTGGAGCCGTTGCGCCGCGATTGGGAGAAATTCACCCCGGCCGAACGCGAGGTGATCATCAAGGAGATCGAAGCGTTCCTCCGCAGCGTCAAGCCGGATGAGAACGCCCCGCGTTGACCGTCCAACCGCTCACTTGCTCGCGTAATAGTCCGGGTACAGCTTCTGGGCGCACTCCGGACAGAGCCCGTGGGTGAACTCCGCGCCCGAGTGGGCGCCGATATAAGTTTCCAGTTGATTCCAGTACCCGTGGTCATCGCGGATCTTCTTGCAGGACGAACAGATGGGTAGCAGGCCGCGCAGGGTCTTGATGTTCTCCAGGGCGTCCTGCAGCTCCCGGATGAGGCGTTCGCGTTCCTCTTCCGCGCGCTTGTACAGGAGCACCAGCATGGCCGCAACCCAAATCGTGATCAGGCTCAGCCACCGGTTCGTCACCGCCAACCAGTCGGCGGATCCGGAGATGGGGTAGAACAGCCCCAGGATCGTGAGGAGCGTGGCGCCGACGGCTACGACTAGGGTGAGATGTCGAGAGGCCGACCACAGCGTCATGAGGACGAGGGGCGTGTAGAGGACCCCGATCGCCACGCCCACCGGATAGAAGAAGTCCAGGACGAAGATGCCGAGGGCCAGCAGAATAGTCGTCCCGATGAGCGCGAGGCGGGTTGTTTTCGCCGGTCTCAATGTTGCTCACTGCGACAAGCGCTGGGCATCACAGCCCTCCCGTGAAAACGACACGGGCCTAGCGTTTTGAAAGGATCAGGCTCACTTCGATCGCCAGCCGGATGCGCTCCAGATCGGCAGGTTTGCCTACGATGTCGATGGACCCTAAGTTGAGGGCTTCATTCAGCAACTTCTCGTCCTGGACGCCGGTCAGCACCATGACCCCGCCAGCGTAGTTCTTCGCGCGCAGTTTGCGCAGCACTTCAACACCGTTCATGCCCGGCATGTTGATGTCCAGCACGATGAGATGCGGCCGCTCCCGCTCCGCCAGGGACACCGCGGCCAGTCCGTCTTGCGCGGAGAGGACGTGATAGCCCTGTTTGGACAGGTACTGCGTGAGCATGTCGCGCATTTGCGTCTCATCATCAACGATCAGGATGGAGTGCTTCTCCCGCAACGTCGCCGGCACGCCCACTGAGGCCGCCTGTGAGCCCGCGGGCGTGCCCGGTTCTTGCATCGCCCGCTCCACGGTCCCGATCAGGACATCGAAGGAGAGGTCCTTGATGAGAAAGTCGGTGATGCCCAGGTCGCGCGCCTGCTTCTCTAGCTGATCCGTCGCACACCCTGTCAGGATTATCACCGCGCACTGCGGGTCGATCTCACGGATCTCCTTGAGGACTTCGATCCCGTTGATGTCCGGCAGGTTGAGGTCCAGCAACGTGAAGCGGGGGCGGCGCTGGCGAAACGAAGCGACGCCTTCACGCCCGTTGTAGGCAGTGAACACTTCGTGGCCGTGCTCCCGCAATAAGTTTTGGAGCAGGTCGCAGAGCAATCGTTCATCGTCGATGACCAGAATCGTTGCCATGGCTACCGCTTTTCGACCCCCGATGTTGCCATGTGTCCCGGCTGGCCGTACAGGCAGCGCCGGTAGACCAACTGTATCACGACTGGCACCAGGGCGGCTATCGGGATGCTAAAAGGGGCGGGATTTTGACTGAATAAAGCTCGGGTGGTGTCCGGGTGTCAGGTCCACCTGTTGAGGGTCTTCGCAAGCTCGTCAACGCGTGGACGGTGCTTCGGGTCAGGCTCGAGGCAGCTATCAATGGCCGTGGTGAGCGGGGATGGCAAGCGGCAGTAGTTGCGCACAGATTCCGCCTGGTGTGTGAGTTGCTCGTAGTTCCCGTTCTTGCCAGTCTGAAACGCTTTGCGGCCGGTGGCGACCTCGAACAGCACCACGCCTATTCCCCAGACATCGGTCGCCGCGGTAACCAAATCCCCGCGAGCCTGTTCGGGGGCTAAGTATTGACGGGTTCCCGCCCCTTTGTGCCCCCGCCCTGGCCGCCGGGCAATGCTGAAGTCGATCACCTTCGCATGCCCCTGCTCGCACACGATGTTCGAGGGCTTCAAGTCAAGGTGCAGGAATCCAGCGCGGCGGTGAAGGTAGTGCATGGCGGAACACACGTGGATCCCTAAAGGCGCGAGGTCGTCCAGACCGAGGCGGTGGGTATTCTTGATGATGTGGGAGAGCGTCGCCCCAGTGAGGGTTTCAAGAATCAAAACCGGCGACGGCACCCACAGTATCTCGTAAAAGCGGACGATGTGGGGGTGGCTCAGTTCCCTGAGAAGGCGTCCCTCGCGAAGCTGCACGCGCCACGACTTTCTATCGTTGAAGCGCTCCGGACGGAGAACCTTGGCGACACACCGACAATCTCGCTCCTTGCTCCAGACGTCGTAGACGTCAGCCACCCTTCCGCGGCTCAGGCAGGCCAGCACTTTGTACGCAGGTGTCAGCCAGCGGCCTGTGGGGAGAGGAGGAGCGACCTTGCTCATGGAGCAACCTGCCGGTGAGGGCCAAGATCGCTCCCCGAGATGATGGACGCTGCGTCGTGTCCCTGGCATAACCGGTACAGGGCGGCGTACGTACCGTCCCGCGTCACGAGATCGAAATGGGTGCCCTGCTCGATCACATGCCCTTCCTTGAGGACAAGGATCGCGGTAGCCTCTCGGACTGTCATGAGGTTGTGCGAAATGATGATCGTCGTCCGCCCGCTCATCAAACGCCTCAAGGGCTCAAGGATCCGGTGCCCGGACTCGGGGTCGAGGTCGGTGGTCGGCTCGTCCAGGATAAGGATGGGCGCGTTGCGAATCATCGCCCGCGCAATGGCGATCCGCTGACGTTGCCCGCCGGAGAGGCGTCGGCCCTTCTGGCCAACGACCGTATCATATCCGTGAGGGAGCGCAGCGATGAACTCATGCGCATCGGCAGCCTTGGCCGCTTGAACAATCTCTTCGTCGGTCGCGTTGGGCCGTCCGTAGACGATGTTCTCGCGCACCGTCGCATCGAAGACCAGCGCCTCCTGCAGCAGAACTGCGATGTGCTCGCGCACCGCGTGCACCCGCAGGTCACGAAGATCATGGCCATCAAGTCGGATCTCTCCCTCGGCTGGGTCATAGAAGCGTAACAGCAGCTTGGCGATCGTTGATTTGCCCGCCCCGCTCGGCCCAACGAGTGCCAGCGTCTCGCCCGGCTCGACGCGAAACGTGACATCGGTAAGGACGGTCTGTGTGGCTCGGGGATAGTGGAAGGACACGTTCTCAAACTCGATCAGTCCGCGGGCGTGCTTCAATGTGCGGGCGTCGGGCCGGTCGAGCACCGATGGTTGTTCGTCCAGAAACTCGACGATCCGCTCGGCGGCCGCCGACGCCGCATAGATTGAGGTGCCGAGCCGTCCCAGGCCGCGGATGGGACCGTAGAGGCCGCCGAGGTAGGTGAGAAAGACAAGCAGTTCCCCCAGGGAGAGCCGCCCTTCGGAGAGCATCCAGACGCCGACGCCGATTACTCCGAGCCCGCAAGCGACCCCGATCAGAGAGACCAGAGGCGACATCAGGGCCTTCGCACGAGCCGACATCATATACGCCTCAAAATGACCAAGGTTCTCGCGCTGAAACCGGTCGATTTCTGCTTCCTGACGGTTGTAGGCCTGCACCAACTGGGCGTTCGAGAAACTCTCCTCTGCGACCGAGCTGATCGAACCGCTGCGACGCCGCCGCTCACGGGAGGCACGCCTGATCAAGCGGGAGAAATGTCGCGGGACGAACCAGAAGAGGGGGGCGACGATCAGCGACACCAAGGTGAGCTCCCACTGGATGTACAACAGCACGCCGGTGAAGTAGATGATGCGCAAGATGTAGGCGAGGGTGTCCCCGACGCCTGAGAGGACAAAGCTCTCGATCGCCGCCACGTCGCCGGTGAGCCGGGAGAGCATGTCACCGAGTGGCCGGCGCTCGAAGAAATCAAGCGAAAGGCCCTGAAGGTGGCGAAACAATTGGGTGCGAAGGGACAGGACGAACTTTCCCCCCACCCAGCTCGCAAGGTAGGAATCGCAGACCGCGAGGGCCCCGGCCACCAACGTGAGTCCAACGTAGCTGAGCGCGATCCACCAGAACGGCCCGAAATCGCGCGGGACGAGCACCTCGTCCACGACGACCTTGAACAGCCAGATCCTGGCCGTCTCGATGGCGGGCGCCAGTACAATGAATGGAAGGGTCAGCCAGATGAACCAGCGGTATGGGCTGGCATAGGGCCAGAAGCGTGTGAAGATTTCTCGCAGGGAAAGCGGAGGGGCAGACTCAACAATGGTGGGCCCCGACGCGTGTCGGGGCCCAGTTGATGTTGGCCGGCTGGTCAAGCGCTACAAGCACACCAACCCAAGGATGCAGACAGGATCGCCACCAGTCTGGCTGGAACCGGTCTCGGATTTCGTGCTCTTAGTCGTATGCGTTGTTTTCCATTTCAGCTCCCGCCCACCAAGAGCCGGCGTGACCATACTGAAGTATCTGCTTTGCATCTTTCTCCTTTTCATCTTCGCCTCCTTCCTCTTCTTAACTTCTTAATCAGCCTTTCTTCTTAGGCGAAGGCTGGTCACCCTTCCCCGAGGCACCGTGCAATGTGCCGCCGTGGAATAAAAGTCCTCTCCCCTGCGAGCGAGTATGAGCCGCCGAAGCCATTGGCGCAATTACTGAAATACCGTATTGAGGCTGTGGGATATTAGTGAACCAGGAAGGGGCATAATACCTAATACCAACGGGCAGCAATCCTCTTCATGATCTCCGCCGGACGGTGATCCGAAATACGGTGGGGGGTGGCGGGCTCACACCTGCGCAGGGAGTACTGGAGCGCTGGACGATACGGGCGACGTCTGGGCTTGGCATGATTTTTTCCCACAAATTTGTTTCCACTTCTTGAAAAATCGCTTGACTCTCGCCGATAACGAGTCTATGAGGGGCTGTCCTTCATCCCTTCCGAGGTCCCAAGAGACGTCAATGCTTGGCGAGCACGAACTAGAGCCCCTGAAAGCGCAGGTACACGAGCTGAAGGTAGCTTTACAATGGGAGCGGACCCAAAAGGAGCAGCTCCTGGAAGAACAGAGTGGGTTTCGAAGAGAAATCAAACGATTGCAGGACAGAGTGACCGAAGTAGAGCGGCAGTTAGCCGAGAAGAGTCACGAACCCGCCCATACTTGACCCGCCTGCTGACGGTCAAATCAGCAAACTCCTCGTCGACTAATTTCTAACCTCCCCAGTCGGGCCCCATTTCTATCCAAAGAGTGATACCTGCTTGGTGAGGAGAGAAGAAAAGAAAGCTAAGTTGTTGAAATTTGGTGGCCCCGGCCGGAATTGAACCGACGGCACGCGGTTTAGGAAACCGCTGCTCTATCCAACTGAGCTACGGGGCCGTTACACAAGTGGACGGACCCACGGTACCACGCAGGTTTCTGGCGGTCAATGCGGTAGCGCGGTTCAGTATGGCAAACCGGGCGAGTCCTCTGGTAAAAGCGACGTGCGTATGGGACGGATCTGGTGCGCCATCTCCAGCCATGGGTTCGGCCATGCCGCCCAGGTGGTTCCCGTACTGAACGAACTCGGACGCCGGGTCTCAGGGCTCACGGCCATCTTGCGAACGAGCGTGCCGGCCCGCCTCTTCGAGGCCAATTTGCAGATCGCCTGGGAAATGAGCCCGGCCGAGCAGGACGTCGGGTGCGTTCAGCATGGGCCGATGCGGATCGACGTCGCCGCGACCTGGGGGGAGCATCGGCGCTTTCACGAGCAATGGGAGGACAAAGTAGCCGCGGAGGTCCGCGCGATCCGGTCCGGCAAGCCGGCCCTTGTTCTCGCGGATATCTCCTATCTCGCGATCGAAGCGGCCGCCCGCGCGGGGGTGCCGGCCGTGGGCCTGTGCAATCTCTCCTGGGACGGTGTCCTGAAGCTCTTCTTCGAACTGGGCCGACACGAGCAGGTGGACGTGATCCGGCGAATTCAGGAGTCGTACAGCCTGGCCGACTTGATGATCCGAATTGCCCCAGGCATCCCGATGGAGGCCTTTCGCACCATCGTTGACGTGGGACCGGTGGCCGAGCTCACCACGCCGGACCCATCCCTGTTACGTGCCCTAGTTGGGGCCGAGGCGCACGAGCGGGTGGTCCTGGTAGCATTCGGGGGGATCGCGCTCGATGGGCTCCCGTTCGACCGGCTGGCCAGGATGAACGGGTATCGGTTCGTTGTGAGCGGACCAGTGCCGGATGGGACCGAACGCATCCGCTCGTCGGCTTCGGTCCCGATGGCCTTCGGCTCACTGCTGGCCTCCGCCGATCTCATCGTGACCAAACCTGGCTATTCCACGGTCGTCAAAGCGGTTGCCTATCGGACGCCGGTTGTGTACGTGCGTCGCTACAATTTTGCGGATGAGGCGGTCCTAGTGGACTATCTCCACCGCCACGGGCGGGCGGTGGAGTTGTCGGCGGGAGACTTCACGAGCGGCCGGTGGGAAGAGGCCCTCCGCGCGGCCGGAGGGACCACCCTTCCCGGCCCAGCGCCCGCGCCAACCGGGGCGACAGAAGCGGCGGACCTGGTGATGAAGCATCTTATCTGAAATCCTTGAGGCGGACGGGCAGTCGTTTCGCACCCCAACGCCCCGGCGGGCCGTCGAACACGCCGGCGCACGCCGTGCCGCAGACCTTGCACCGACCATCGTCCGTCAGGTTCCACGCGGTCATCACGTACCAGTCCCGGCCGATCAGCCTGCTTCCGCATTGATGGCAGTAAGTGCTGCCGCCTTCCTCGTCATGAACGTTGCCGGTGTAGGCATACCGGATGCCGTTCTTCACCGCGATGCGGCGGGCCATCGTCAGAGTAGGCGGCGGCGTGGGCGGCTTGTCCAGCATTTTGAAATCGGGGTGGAAAGCGGTGAAGTGCAATGGCACGTCCGGGCCGAGGTGCGTCATGACCCACTGGGTCAGTTCCTCGATTTCTTTCTCTGAGTCGTTCTCGCCGGGAATGAGCAGGGTGGTGATCTCGAACCAGACGCTCGTCTCGTGCTTGAGGTACGTCAGAGTGTCCAGCACCGGCTGCAGGTGCCCGATGGTGATCTGCTTGTAGAACTGCTCGGTGAAGGCCTTGAGGTCCACGTTGGCCGCATCCATGTACTTGTAGAGTTCGCGGCGCGGCTCGTCGCACATGTAGCCTGCCGTCACGGAGACGGCCTTGATACCGAGCTCGTGGCAGGCCTGGGCGACGTCAATCGCGTACTCCATGAAGATCACCGGGTCGTTGTAGGTGAACGCGACGCTCCGGCATCCCAGTTGCTGGGCCGCCCGGGCGATCGTCTCGGGGGAGGCGGCGTCGGCCAGGGTGTCCACTTCGCGGGACTTGCTGATGTCCCAGTTCTGGCAGAACTTGCAGGAGAGATTGCACCCCGCCGTCCCGAAGGACAGGATCGGCGTCCCGGGCAGGTAATGGTTCAGGGGCTTCTTCTCGATCGGGTCCACGCAGAAGCCGCTCGAGCGGCCGTAGGTTGTCAGGACGACCTGGCTGTTTTCACAGGCACGCACGAAACACATCCCTCGCTGCCCCTCCTGCAGTTTACAGAAGCGGGGACACACGTCGCACTGGACACGCTCGTCGTCGAGGCGGTGCCAGTACTTGGTCGGCACGACGGATGTCTGGGGCACTGTGCTCACCTGTTCGCTCCTGGTTGACCCGCTACGAAAAGTATAACACTTCCTTTATCGCTGAACATGCTCGCCGTCACTTACCGGCCGGCGCGCGGCTGGCCGCCGCTTGGTCGGCCATGCGGGCGGCCCGCCGGAGCTGCATAGCGAAGCTCGTCCGGCTGAAGGCCCACCAGGCTGAGAGTGGCAGGCCGGCTGCCCGAAGGGCCTCGGCTGCGTACTGGTGGCACTGGTGGAACAGGTGGTAGGAGCGCTTCGACGGGTAAAACCTGACCCGGTCGACGACCAGGACGGGAGTGGTGGCCCCGATGGTCGAGAGCAGGTGGCGGCGCAATCGCAGGTACCCAGCCTCGCTGAGGCGGAAGACGAACGTTTCGGCCGGCGGTTGGGGAGTTCGAGCGGCCCAGACCTGCTCATGGAGACCTATTTCCACCACACCCGGATTGGGCCGGAAGAGGGCTCGCAGAGCGCCGGTGATCCCCTGGCGGCCTTCCAGGTACCACGCCTGCTCCGCATAGCCCCATTCTTCGAACATCGACTTTTGGTCCAATGCAGTCACTCGCTCGTCCAGCGTGATGGCGATCATGGCGTGCCACGTATCAAGCGAAACGACGATCGTGCGGGTTGGCGCACCCTCTGGAGGCGGCCAGAGTCCCTGGACAGGGGCCGCGCAGCTCCACAGCAGGAGCAGGGAAGGGATGATAAGCCATGGGACAGGCCTGGGTTGAGAGGTGGGCCCTGCCATCGAGTGCATCGAGTGTCTTCTCTCGGTGAGTTCCGCCGATTATCTCATTGATTTTGTACAGCTTTGAAAATAGTTTGTCTTGTTCGTACCGGGGGCTTGACAATAGTTCTAGTTAGTACCATTCTAGTAAAAGCAAAAGGCGTATCATGGCGCGGAGGCCGACGGTTGATCCCAGTAAGGACCTCTTTATGCAGGTACTCAGACCACTGGTGGAGACCTACTTTGCGTTCATCCGAAGAGATGACCCCCATATCCGCTCGCTGGGACTCACGCCCTCACAGTTCGACGTGATCGCGACATTGGGCGATACTGAAGGGATGACGTGCAAGGAGTTGTCGGAGAAGACCTTGGTCACCAAGGGCACGCTCACCGGCGTGTTGGATCGGCTGGAGAGGAAGAGTCTGATCGAGCGGGTGCCATCCCGGGAAGACCGGCGTTGCACCCTCATCCGGCTGACACCGAAAGGAGACGCGCGATTCCGGGAGGTCTTTCCGGCCCACATCGAGTATATGAAGCCGCACTTCCAGCGGGCGCTCACGACCGCCGAGGCGAGCAAGTTGCGGGAGCTGCTCCTGCGGCTCAAGGAAAGCTTCGAACGCACTTGACGAAAGGAGGGACGCCATGAAAGCTCTATTTGCGACCGATGAGTCCTGGTCCAGTTTGATCCTCCGGGTGATGCTGGGCGTAGTGATGTTTCCCCACGGCGCCCAAAAGCTCTTGGGCTGGTTTGGGGGCTTCGGGTTTGCCGGAACCATGGGCTTCTTCACGGACAAGATGCATCTGCCGGCTGTGATTGCCTCCCTGGTGATCATCGGTGAGTCGCTCGGGAGCCTGGGGCTGATCCTGGGCTTTCTGACCCGCATCACGGCGGCCAGCTACGTGCTCATCATGCTGGGCGCGATCGCGCTGGTCCACTGGCCGAACGGGTTTTTCATGAACTGGGCTGGCAAGCAGGCGGGCGAGGGCTTCGAGTACCATCTACTGGTGATCGGGATGAGTCTTGCGCTGCTGCTCGCAGGCGCCGGCAAGTGGTCAGTGGACGGAGCAATCGCGAAAAAACTGGGGTAAGATTTAGATTGGAGTGGCGATCATGAAAACGGCATTCCGATTGACAACAGGTGACGACTTCGAGACCGCGAAAGGGGGAAGTCTGCCAGGCCTTCCTGGGCATGACGACCACCTGCTGGACGCTTATTCGCAGGCGGTCATAGCTGCGGCGGAGAAGGTCAGCTCGGCGGTCGTCTATATCGACGTGTTGCATCGGTTGAAGGGCCGCCGCGCGGCAGATCCGCGGTTTCCCCGGGAGGTGCAGGGGAGCGGTTCCGGCTTCATCTTCACGCCGGACGGGTTCATTCTGACGAACAGCCACGTGGTGCATGGGGCGAGCCACATTGATGTCGTTCTCTCAGACGGCCGGCGGGTCATCGCCGATCTCGTCGGCGACGATCCGGACACCGACCTCGCAGTTGTCCGGATCGACGCGCCGAACGTGACCGCTGCCATGCTTGGGGACTCGAACGCCATCCGGGTGGGACAGTTGGCGATCGCGGTCGGGAACCCCTACGGCTTTCAGTGCACGGTGACGACAGGCGTGGTCAGCGCGCTCGGACGATCACTCCGCTCGACGTCAGGTCGGCTGATCGACAGCGTCATCCAGACAGACGCCGCGCTCAACCCCGGCAATTCCGGCGGTCCTTTGGTGAATTCTCGGGGAGACGTCATCGGCGTCAACACCGCGGTGATCCTGCCGGCGCAGGGGATCTGTTTCGCCATCGGCATCAACACCGCCAAGTTCGTCGCGGGCCGCCTCATCAAGGACGGCAAGATCAGGCGCGGCTTCATTGGCGTGAGCGGACAGAACGTGCCGCTACCGCGCCGTCTCGTGCTGGCGCACAATTTGCCGGTCGAGAGCGCCATCCAGGTCATGGCTGTCGAGCCGAACAGCCCGGCGGAGCATGCGGGCCTGCGGGCGGGCGATCTCATCGTGGCCTATGGGGAGCATCCGACGGCCGGCATCGATGACCTGCATCGGCTCCTGGTCGAGGAAAAGGTCGGTGTGCGGGCCCCGATGACCGTCGTCCGGCGTTCTGAAAGACGGGTACTGGACATCGTGCCGGAAGAATCCCCGACGAAGAGATAAGGCGAGGGGAGGAACCTCATCGAGAAGTAAAGGGGCTGGGTGATGGAGAAGCTGGCCGAGACACAATATCCGATTCATGGTCTGCTGCGAAGGCGGTGGAGCCCGCGGGCGTTCTCGTCCCGACCGGTCGAGCCGGACAAACTGCGAAGCCTGTGGGAAGCCGCCCGCTGGGCGCCGTCTTCCTACAACGAGCAGCCCTGGAGCTTCATCGTGGCGACCAAGGATGATGAGGCCGAATATGCCCGGCTGTTGAGCTGCCTCGTGGAAGGCAATATCCAGTGGGCGCAACATGCGCCGGTGCTGATGGTGTCGGTGGCGCGACTCTCCTTCGAAGAAGACGGGAAGCCGAACCGCCATGCCTTTCACGATGTGGGCCAGGCGGTTTCCAATCTCATTGTTCAAGCGACGGCGCTCGGATTGGTGGTGCATCAGATGGCCGGCATCTTTCCGGACAAGATACGCGAGCTGTACGGCATTCCGGAAGGCTACGAGGCAGTTGCAGGGATCGCGTTGGGCTATCCCGGCGACCCTGAAATTTTGCCGGAGCGGTTGCGCCAGCGAGAACTGGCGCCACGGTCCCGCAAGCCCATCCGGGACTTCGTGTTTGCCGGGCGCTGGGGGCGGCCGTCGCCAATCGTCACCGGTGATGGCTCCTGAACAGGAACACAGGATATGAAAGCGCAACACCTGGGGCACGTCGTTTTTTACGTGAGGGACTTGGAGCGGTCACTGGCCTTCTACCGTGACCTGTTGGGGTTTCAGGAGGTCGGGCGGACGTTTGGGGGCAAAGCGGCGGCGCTGACGTCAGGCCGTACCCACCATGAACTGCTGTTGATCGAGGTCGGCGAGGCCCCCCGTGCGCCCGCTGGCCGCCGCCTCGGGCTCTACCATATCGGGATCAAAATCGGGGATTCCTTGGATGAGCTCCGCAAGGCCAAGGCCGAATTGGCAAAGGCCGGGGTGGCGATCACCGGCATGAGCGATCACACCGTTAGCCAGAGCCTCTATCTGGCCGATCCGGACGGCAACGAGGTCGAGCTCTACGTGGACGCCGACCCGATCGTCTGGACAAAGAACCCAGCGGCCGTTCTGTCTCCGATCAAGCCGCTTCGGCTGTAAGGTTACTTCGCTCCCCCGAGCAAGTCCTCTTTCTTGGGGATGTCTTGGAGAATGTCCGGGCGGACCTGAAAGACCCCGGCCATGGCGGACCCCATTGCATACGCCAAGCCTTGTTCTTGCCTTCCGAAGGTGATCCGGCCCAGGAGTTTGCCCTGTTCGCCCGCAGCGATCAACTCTGCCGCCGGAGTCGCCAGCCCGTATCGCTTCAGATCGGTCGGTTTTTCCGTCACGATCCTCTCCGCCTGGAGTCGTACCACACGGGTCACCAACATGTTGACGCGGGCGGCGTCCGCTTTGGCGTTGGGATCGCCGTCCACGAGCCAGGCGCTCCCCTCGCGGCTCAGCGCGTATTCTTTGCCGCCGGTTTTGATCACGAGCGTCTTGACCTGGTCCGGCTCGGCCGCGATGAGCTGCTTGGCGCGCAAATCGAACAATCCCTTGGCGAGGTCCTTGGCCGCAGCTCGGGCGATCTGGTACAGGGGTTCCCGCGCCGTGTTCTCCGCGTAGGCCGTGGTGTTGTCGCGGGGGTCCAGGAACAGGGCGACCGTGCGGTCGGTCTCGCCCTCGTGCAACGTGATGGTCGCCAGGGGTTTGCCCAGGGCGGCGCCCTTGGCGGAACGCTCCTTCGGATCGTCGATGAAGTCCTGCGCCTTCAGGTCCTCGAGGGCGAAAAGAAGGCTCTTTACTTCCGGCTGGTCCGCTGCCGTTTCTACCGGCGCCTTGATCTTCCACACGGCCTTCTCGCCCTGGCCTTCTCGGTAGAGCACGACGGTTTCCTGGGGGCCGGCGATCTTCAGCCGGGTCACCTGGAGGCGGTCGAATGGGAGGACGCGCTTTCGGCGGAATTCCTGGATGCTTTTCATCAACAGGTCGCGCCCCGCCAGCGTGGTCAGGAAGATCTTGGGGGAGTCGTCGCGCTTGGCGTAGAGGGTGGCGGACAGGGGGCCGGCATCGCCCACGCGGACAGTCTGAGTGCCTGAGGCTAGGCGCAGGGACACGGTCAGACTCGGCGTCCCGAGACCGTAGACCTTCAGGTCGGTCCCGGTCTCGTCCACGACGCGGGACACCTGGGCGAGCATGAGCGTGCGCAGGAACTCGCCCACCGCCGTGGAGTCGGCCTCCATGGGCTTGGGCTTGCGGATGGTCCAGCGCCCGTCCTCCCGGGCGACCTCCATCTCGCCCCGTGACGAGATGATCGTGAACCCTTGCACGTCGTCTTCCTTGAAGTCCACCAGCCTCTTGGCGGCAGTTTCGGCCTCCACACGCTTCCGCTCGGCCGGTATTTCCACCAGCCACAAGTAGAGGCCCAAGCCAAGGGCCACGACCAGCAGAGCCAGGACTGCGCGGGACATGCGAGGGGGCTATAAACGCCGTCGGCGGCGCCAGACGGCGAACCCGGCGAGCAAAAAGAAGCCCGGGAGTCCCAGGACTTGCAGCGCGAACAGCGCGTTGGATTGCGCCGCTGTGAGCAGCAGCGTACCGAGCCGCGTGTCCTTCGGCGCGATCGTGACCAGGTCCTTCTCTTCGGCCAGCCAGGCCACGGCGTGGAGGATGAAGTCGGTGTTGCCGGAGAAGTCCAGGAATGCGTTGCTGGCGAAGTCCGAGTCGCCGACGAGCAGGACCGCCGGTTGCCGGGTGCTCTCTTCAGGACTGGCCCGGGCGACGACCAAGGCGGCCAGGATCAGTGGTCCCTTCGTGTCCTTCTGCGGATTGAAATCCCGCACCGTGGTCATTCTATCGGGAGAGGTGTCAGCGCGGGCCCAGCTACGGGGACTGGACTTGGCCAGGGGATGGAACACCCACTCGTTGCCCTTGCTGTCGAGGAAGCTGACTGGGCGGGAGTGGGGAAACATGGTGAAGACCTGGCCCAGGTCCTGGGTGATCTCGTGAGGGCCGTAGGTGTTCACCACTGGCATCGTCAGATCGCCGCCGAGGACGGTTTGGGTGTCCAGGACCGTCCGATTGTCCGCCTGCAGGCCCCACGCCGCCATGGTGCTGTCCAGGCCGGCGCGGGAGCCCGGATCCAGCAGCACGAGGAGCCGGCCGCCGGTCCGGACGTAGTCGGCGAGGAGGAGTTGCTCCTCCGGGGACACCGGCTTCTGGGGCCCACCCAGCACGAGCACTGACACGTTCTTGGGGATCGTTTTGGACTCGTAGAGCGAGAGCGACCGGACGGTATACCCTTGCCGCTCCAGGGCCTCTTTCAAGAAGGAATAGCCCTCCTTGCTCCCGTCCTCCAGCAAATGCTCCGCGTGCCCGGTCAAGAAATAGACGGTCTTTTTCTCGTCCTTGGTCACGCGGATGAGGGCGTTGGTCAGATCCTGCTCGGAGGCGGAGGTGATCCGCGTCTCCTGTTTGCCGCTCTCCAGGACGGCCGTGTCCGGCCGGGTGATGCCGTATTGCCGGGCGACGCCGGGCTTTTTTTCCGGGTCCACGAACTCCACCGTGAGCTTGGCGGTGCGGGTCTGATAGCTGTCGATGAGGTCGCGGTACGCCAGGCGGACTGGGCTCTGATCACTGGTGAAGACGGTCACCTTGACCTCCCGGGGCAACTCCCGGAGCAGGCGGGCCGTCTGCGGAGCGAGGGTGAAGCGCTTCGTCTCCGAGAAATCCCAGCGGACGCTGTGGCGTGCGGCCAGGAAGTTGAGGATCCCGAGGATGGTCCCCATCAGGACGATCATCAGGATGCTGTTAAGACCCAGACGCGTCGCCCGGCGCGTTGAGAACTCCCGGAACAGCTCGAAGTGCGTGACGAGGAAGACGGTCAAGCAGGCGGCCGCCAAGCCCTCCACCGTGGCGATGAGCGCGGTGTGCTCCGGAGCGAGCGCATAGATGACCACCCCGGCGCCGGCCAGGACGCCCCCCAGGACTCCCAGCAGAAACGTCAGCCGATTGCTCATCACCGCCATCGCTGCGATTCGATCACCCGGTGCGTCAGGAACAGGGTGAAGACGATGCCGGCGACGAAATAGACCAGGTCCTTCGTTGCCACCAGTCCCTTGACAAGCTGGTCGAAGTGATCGAGCGGGGAGAGGTAAGACAGGACCTTGCCGAGGGCGGTGCCGGCGAACACCTGTCCGGCCCAGCCGAAGAGCCAGAACAGAAGCAGGGCCCCGAAACTCAGAATCACGGCGATGATCTGGTTCTCCGTCAGGCTCGACCCCAGCAGGCCTGCGCTCAGGAACAGCCCGCCCATGAGGAGGATGCCCAAGTACGCGGTAAGGATGGGGGGCCAGCGGAACTCGGCGAAGGGGGCCAGGGCGACCGGGGCGACCGCGCTCAGCGCCAGCATGCCGGCGAAGACCGTCAGGGCCGCCACGAACTTCCCCACGACGATGTCGGTGATCGTGACCGGAGAAGTCACGAGCAGCTCCATGGTCTTGAGCTTCTTCTCCTCGGCGAACAGGCGCATGGTCAGGATCGGCACGACCAGGAGCAGGATGACGGCCATGTTGTAGAACACGGGCCGGAAGACGAATTCGTTGAGGTTCAGCTCCGGCAGGCTCCCCTGCACGCGCAGCAGCTGCATGCTGCGGTTGCTGGCGGTCGCGATGGCCAGGAACGAGAGCAGGCCGGTCAGGAGGAGAAAGACGGAAGCAACCACGTAGGCGACCGGTGAGACGAAATACGAGCGGAGTTCCTTGCGGACGATGGCGCCGACTGGGCTCATGGCTGGGTCTCCATGCCTTCCTCATGCTGGGTCAGGCGCAGGAACACGTCCTCCAGCGTCATGGCCACGAGCTTGAGCTCGAGGAGGCCCCAATCATTCTGGACAGCCACGCGGCCAAGGTCTTCACGCAGATCACGCCCGAGTTCCGTCTCGACCAGGAACGTGTGGCCTTCCTGGCGCACCGAGAGCACGCCGGGGAGGGCCAGGAGGCGTTCCCGCACGTCGGGCGTGGAACGTTTCAGTGTGAGGCTCACCTTCTCGGAGCGGCGGAGGCGGGCCGACAACTGTTCTTGGGTGTCTTCGGCCACGATCCGGCCGTCGTTGATGATGACCACGCGCTTGGCGACTGCCGTGGCTTCGGGCAGGATGTGGGTGCTCAGGATGATGGTGCGCGCGCCCGCTAGGTCGCGGATCAACTGCCGGATTTCGATGATCTGTTTGGGGTCGAGCCCGACCGTCGGCTCGTCCAGGATGAGGATCGGCGGGTCGTGGATGAGGGCCTGGGCCAGCCCGACCCGCTGCTTGAAGCCGCGGGAAAGGTTGGCGATCAGCCGGCCCCGCACCTCGCTAAGGGACATCCGCTCCAGGACCTGGTCGAGGGCCACCGGCAGGCGTTCCGGCTCGATGCCCTTGATCCGCCCGACGAAGGTCAGGTACTCGGTGACCGTCATCTCGGTGTAGAGCGGCGGGATTTCCGGCAGGTAGCCGATCAGGCGTTTGACCTCCTTGGGCTGGTCGAAGCAGTCGTAGCCGGCGATCTTCGCGGAGCCGGACGTGGCCGGCAGGGAGGCGGTCAGGATCCGCATCGTGGTGGTCTTGCCGGCCCCGTTGGGGCCCAGAAAGGCCAGCACTTCCCCTTTTTCCAAGGAGAAGCTGACGTCGGCGATGGCAGTCTTGGAACCGTAGAGCTTGGTCAGATGCTCGACTTGGATCATGGATGCGGGAAGAAACCTCTCTGCACGTGACGGCAATGCAGTTTTGACGAGTGTGCGTCATCTTATCTGCTGACCCGGAAGGCAGTCAAGGTGAGGGTGGTGACGGCAGTCGAAGGGATAAAAAGACGGCCTCCTAAAAAAATTTATTGACAATTGGAAGAGTTCAGCTATATTCACACACAATTTTCGGGTGTCATGGTCTTTCCCGGTAGTTTCCCGAAGGGGAGGTGCAATAGACGATACATTGGCCACTCTCTACACAACCCACAGCGAAAGGGGGCAAATGAATTGCACGCACTAGGTCGTCACTTGGTGCTCGAGTTGAACGGTTGCAACCCCAAACTTCTTAATGATGTAAAGAGAGTGGAAGAGATCATGGTCGCCGCAGCCAAGATCGCGAAGGCCACCATCGTCGGCACCCACTTCCACCAATTCAGTCCCTTCGGTATCAGCGGCGTCGTCGTCATTGCCGAATCCCACGTCGCGGTCCATACGTGGCCCGAACACGGGTATGCTGCGGTGGACATCTTCACCTGCGGAGAGACCCTCACCCCCGAAGTCGCGGCCCAATACCTTGTGGAGAAGTTCCAGGCCCGTCAACCGTCGCTCATTGAACTCAAGCGCGGGCTGATTCCGGACTCCAAGCCGGCCAAGGTGGCTACCGCCAAGGTCACCAAGGTGGCAAAGGAGGTTTTTGCCTATGGACGCCCCAAAGAACTCCAAGTGGTTTCATGAGCGGCTGGGGCCTAGCGAGGGGCATGTCCACGAAGTAAAGACCGTCCTCTTTTCCAAGAAGACTCCGTTCCAGCACATCGAGATCGTCGAGTTGGGGGACTACGGTCTGTCGCTGATCCTCGACGGCAAGGTCCAGTCCACCCAGACGGACGAGTTCATCTATCACGAGGTGCTCGTCCACCCAGCCATGCTGGTGCATCCCAACCCCAAGCGGGTGATGGTCATCGGCGGGGGAGAGGGAGCCACGCTCCGCGAGGTCCTACGGCACCGATCGGTCGAGCGGGCGCTGATGGTGGACATCGACCGCGAGGTTGTCGAGGTTTCCCGCGCGATGCTCCCGGAGTTCCATGCCGGCGCGTTTGACGACCCGCGCACCGAGCTGGCCTTCGAGGATGCCCGTCGGTGGCTCGAGACGCACGATCAGGTGTTCGACGTCATCATCATCGACCTGTCCGACCCCATCGAAGAGGGGCCATGCTACCGGCTCTACACGCGGGAGTTCTACCAGTTGGTGAATCGGCGGCTCTCGCGGCAGGGGACGATCGCGCTCCAGTCCGGCTCGGTGGCGCCGCACGATCTGCTAAACGTCAGCGCGATCTACCGCACGTTGCTGACCGCCTTTCCGGTCGTGTGCCCTTATGTAGCGAATGTCCCCTGTTTCGGTATGCCCTGGGGGTTCGAGGTGGCGTCGAAGGAGGTCGATCCGCGGGCATACTCAGCCGCCGACTATGACAAGATGATCGCCCCGCGAATCCAGGGCGAGTTGAAGTACTTGACCGGAGAGGTCTGCAAAGCCCAGATGGCGCTGCCGAAACACCTGCAGGCCCGCCTGGCCAGCGAGACCCGCCTCATCGAGGACGACGCGCCGCTCTATATCTATCACGATCACGCCCGCGCCCTTTAAGGAACTTCCCGCGGATCCTGGTCATCGAGGACGAGGCCAAGGTGGCCTCTTTGCTCATTGGTTCCTGAGGGCGAATTTATTGTCGGGCGCCAGCGTGTGAATCTCCGGCACAGACGGTTTTCCTTCCCATGACCACTTCAGTTGAATCGCGAAATACTTCTGGGTGAGCCCGCTGCGGTCGATCGACTGATCAGTCTCTTGAAACGCCATCACTTCCCACCCCTTCCAACGGAAGGCGAGCCCGACGATCCAATCCAGCTCGCTGGGCCGTACTGGATTCGAGGTGTCGCGATCCGTAAAAAAATTCGTATCTCCGATCAGCCAGACCCACTCCTGATAGAGAGGGAGCTCGCCGTGGAGCACGTACCGAAATAGAGCCCGTCCGGTATTGTCAGGCCGGGCAAAGTAGGTCTGGGTGGCGAACAGCCAGCCGATCGCGGCATAGAACTCCGAGTTCTTGATCAGGAGAGAATCCTGGTGCCAGAGGCCCTGCACCTCCGCGAACGCCTGAACGAGGCCGCTCTTGTCGATGGGCATGTCACGCTCATAGCGGAGCAGGCCCGCCCATTTTTCGTCGCGATACAGGAACCCCACAGCTTGATCCCATTCAGACGGCCGGAATTCGTTACGTGCGTCCTTATCGGTAAAGAAATTCGTGTCGAGGACCAGGGCGAGGGGAGCCCAATGCGGCTGGATTTCGAAATGGCCGAGGTACCGGTACTTCACGGTCCCGGTGTTATCGGGGCGCGCTCGGAACGAGCTGTTGTCCACGAAGTCGGACAACGACAGGGAGAACTGAACGTCCGGAGGGCGGCCTTCTTCGATTTCGACCCGGCCGGATTTTTCGAGGGCCAGCGCTGGTGAGGCGAGGAAAGCGAGCACGGTGATCGAAAGGATGAGGTCGCGAGCGGTCCTCACCCGACGATGCGGCCGACGAGGTCGTAGGCGGCGGCATCGGTGATCTCGACCTTGACGAAATCGCCGACTTCGGCCGTGCCCTCGTTCAGATAGACGACGCCGTCGATCTCCGGGGCTTGGCCTTCGTGGCGGGACTCCAGCAGCAGGTCCGTTTCCTCCGATACGCCCTCCACCATCACCTCGATGGTGTGCCCGATCAGCTGACGGCTTTTCTTCAGCGCGATCCCTTCCTGAATCGCGAGCAACTCGGTGCGGCGCTCTTCCATCAGCCGGCGCTCGATTTTCCTGTCCAGGTCGGCGGCGGATGTGCCTTCTTCGTCCGAGTACAGGAACACCCCGACCCGGTCGAATTCCATCTCGGTCAGGTAGCGCTTGAGCTCGGTGAACGCGGCCTTGGTCTCGCCCGGAAAGCCGACGATGAACGCCGTCCGGAACGTAAGGCCAGGAATGCGGGCGCGCAGCCGGTCTACCAGCCTCGTGATATGGGCCTTGTCGCCCAGACGGTGCATGCGCTTCAGCAGGGCGTCATTGATGTGTTGGAAGGGCATGTCGACGTACTTGGTGATTTTCTCTTCCCCTGCGTAGAGGTCGATCAGCTCGTCCGTCACCTGTTGGGGATAGAGATAGAAAGGCCTGATCCATCGGGGTCCCTGCACTGTGACCAACTCCCGCAACAGGGCGACCAAGCCGTGCCGCAGGCCAAGATCCACGCCGTAGTTGATGGTGTCTTGCGAGACGAGGTTGATCTCCTTGACGCCGTCAGCTGCCAGGGCGGTGGCTTCCGCGACGATGGACTCGATCGGCCGGCTCCGCTGCTTCCCGCGCATGAGCGGGATGGCGCAGAACGCGCAGTTCCGATTGCAGCCCTCCGCGATCTTGACGTACGCGGAGTGCGCCTTGCCGAGCCGCAGCCTCGGCGTCAGCTCGTCGTACAGATAGGGCGGCGGGCTGGCCCACACCCGCTGGGTCTGGCGGCCAAAACCGAGGAGGGTACGGCAGATGTCCGCGATGCGGCCGGTGTCCCCGGTGCCGACGACGCCGTCCAGCTCCGGCAGCGCCTTGAGCAATTCGCCCTGGTAGCGCTGGGCGAGGCAGCCAGCGGCGATCAGGACCTTGCACGCCCCCGTTTTTTTCAGCACGCCGTGCTCGATGATGGCATTGATGGACTCCTGTTTGGCTTCCTCGATAAAGCCGCACGTGTTGATGATGACGACCTCGGCGCGCGCGGGATTGTCGGTCAGGGTAAAGCCGTCCCGCGCCAGCGTGCCCAGCATGACTTCGCTGTCCACCTGGTTCTTGGAGCATCCGAGGTTGACGAAGCCGATCGTGGTCGTTCGGGTTCGCGTGCGTGGCGTGCTCAACGTGCGTGAAGCCATGACGCGCAGTGTAGAGGAGGCAGGAAAGCCGTGTCAAATCAGATCGTCCGCGCACTTTCCTCTTGACTCTTTGTGCGCCGGCCTTATAGGATGCGTCATGTCATCACCATCATAATCATCATCGAAGCCTGTATTCTGCAGGCTTTCCTCAATCTCCACAGTTAGCGGTCTCTATTCCTTAATCTGAAAACCGGTGGGGCCTGCCGGGGATGCAACGGCAGCAAGGTGCGTGCGCCGGTTGCTAGGCATGAACCAGGGGCAAAGGGGAAGACATGAACACAACTAGATTCTGCGCGAAGAGTCTCCTGTTGGCGTCGGTCTTGACCTTACCGGCCTGCATGACGATTCCGAAGGGACTGGGCGACTATGACGCCTGCTTCAAGGAACGCGGCGTGGCCTCCTGGTATGGAGGCAGCTTTCATGGCCGGCCGACCGCGAACGGCGAAATCTACGACCAGTTCAAGATGACCGCGGCCCATCGGCTGCTGCCGTTGGGATCCGTGGCGCGCGTCACCAACCCCAAGAACGGGCGGGAGGTGGAGGTGCTCATCAACGATCGCGGCCCGTTCATCAGGGGCCGCATCATTGACCTCTCGTACGCAGCCGCGGAACACCTCGGCGCGGTCTATCCAGGCACGTTGCCGGTGGTGGTCGAAGTGCTCCAGATGGGCAAACGAAGCACGGCGACCGGTCGCCTGCTCGGACAGAGGCCGGCGGAAGGCCCTGGCCTCGAGTTGCGTATGGCCGCGCTCCTACGGAGGGGCGAGCCTGCTGACGAGACGTTCTGGCTTCGGATGGTGGGCAGCCAATTTGCGGTGGGTAGCCGGGGCCCCATGGACGTCCTCCGAGACCCGCGGCGTCCTCGCCGGGGATCCGATACCGCGATGAACCCTGAAGAGACGACTCCCGAAGACCATGCCGAATCCGTCCACGAGGAAATCATCGCGGGAGTCTTCGCCTAACTCTCCATTGACACTCCTTTAGACAACCCGATACACTCACCCTGCTGACTCAACGTTAATCGTGAAACGTTAAACGGTTACGACCAGGCCCCGTTATCATTCACGAATAACGATTAACGACCAATGATTGGGAGTGCTCATGGCGAAGCAGAAGAATCCTATCGAGGAAGACATCGCGCGGCTCAAAAAGAAGATCGCCGAACGGAAGGCCAAGACAGGCAAAGTGCTGGGCGACGCGGCTCTGCGGGCGTTGCGCAAGCGTCTGAAGCGGGAGCAGCGCAAGAGGCGAGCCCTGGCGCAGCGCTTGGCGCATGCGCAAGGCAAGAAGAAAGAGGCCCAACCGGCTGCGGCCGCGGCAAGTTAATGAAGATCACCCCCACCCATCCCTCCCCCCCTCGAGTGGGGAGGGTGAGAGAGGGGGGCGAGAGGTTACGAGATGGCTGAAGAGTCTAGGAAGATGGAAGACACCGGGAAGGCGAAGGCCAAGCCCGTCGAGACGACGTCGGCGATGCCGGACGGGTCGGACAAGTCCGAGTACATACCGACGGGCCCGGACCAGCCCGTCGCCGAGGCCGAGGCTCCGGCCGCGGCTGCGGTCGGGGAGGCCAAGGCCCCCGAGGAAAAGGTCAAGGACGAGGTCGAGATCCAGATCGACCTCCTGAAGGACAAGGACTGGTACCGCCGGCGGGAAGCCGCGATCACTCTGGGCGAGATGGGCGACGAGCGGGCGATCCCCCATCTCATCGTCGCGCTGCGCGATTCGGAGTGGAACGTCCGGGAGGCGGCGGAAGACGCGCTAGCCCAGATCGGCTCTCCGGCCGTCGAGCCGCTACTCAAGGCCCTGCGGGAGTACCAGATCCGCAAATTCGTCATCAAGATCCTGGGCAGGATCAAGGATGAGCGGGTGCTGGACCCGCTGTTTGCCCAGCTCAGGAATGAAGAGTTCAAGGACGCCGCGACCGAGGCTTTGGTCGAGGTGGGCCAGCCGGCCGTCGAGCGGCTCACCGCGGTGCTCAATGACAAGGACAAGACTGTCCGTAAGCACGCCGTCATCGCGCTCGGCGACATCGGGGTCACAGAGTGCGTGGATCTGCTGATCGAGGCCACCCAGGACGAAGAGTGGGAGGTTCGCTTGGCGGCGATCGCGTCGCTCGATAAGATCGGTGACGAGCGGGGGAAGCCCGCCATCAAGGCGCTCGTGAAGGACCCGGACTTCGTCGTCCAGATGCGCGCGGAGCGGATCATCTGGGAGTGGAAGAAGAAGGCGAAGGCCGCGAAAGAGGCCAAGGACGAGGAGGAGACCGAAGAGCGTGCGGGGACGGCTTAACGCGCCGCGAGCAGCTGGTCCAACTCCTTCACGATCTCGTCCACTTTCGCCTGCAGGCCCGGCTTGAGCGCCCGCACGTCGTCCTTCACCGCCTCCACCTTGTCCATCACCTCTTCCAGTTTTTCCTTGGTCTCCTCGCCAGCCGCCTCCATCGCCTTCTTGAGGGCCTGCCGGGCCTCCCCTAAGCCGGTCGCGGCCCTGCCGTAGTTCTTGTCGAGCAACTCAGACTTCGCCTGCACCAGCCGCTCCTTGGCGTTCACGAGGCCGGTGCGCAGGCTCAGATTGCGCTCCAGCGTGCTGGTGCTGGCAAGGACTTGGGAGCTGAGCTGCTTGGCCTTGTGGAGGAGGGTTTCGGGTCCCTGTCTGCCGATATAGATGCCGCAGGCGAACGCGAGCCCCACGATGGTGAGCATCCCCAGGAATCGCAGCATTTAGCTTTCTCCCTTCCGTTTCCTGTCTGAGACAGCGGCGCCGAGGTGACCGGCGGCGAATGCGCGGACGGTCAGGTCCTTGTCCAGCAGGGCGCGCCTCAGATACGGAATGGCCGTCTTGCCTCCGACCCGCCCCAGCGTCTGGACCGCCGCCACGCGAACCCGCGGGGCGGGGTCGGCGAACGCCTCCAGCGCGAAGGCCATCGCCCGCTCCGGGGCGCTCCGGGCCATCGCGCCCACCGCCGCGCTCCGCACGCCGAAATCAGGGTCCTTGAGCAACTCCCGCATGACCAGCGCCGCCTCGCCTTCGCCCAGCTTCACCAACGCTTCCGCCGCTGCCAACCTGACGAGCGAGTCGGAGTCCTTCACGGCGCCCCACAGGGCGCCGATCGCCGCCTTGGCGTTGAGCCGGCCGAGGCTGTCTGCGGCGAAGTTGCGGACGTACGGGTCCCGGTCGCTCAACGCGTCCACCAGCGCGGTGATGGCGGAGGTCGCGCCGAGGTCGCCCAGGGCTCCTGCGGCGAACGACCGGACCGACGCATCGGGATCGCTCAGGCCCAGCATCAGCGCCGAGAGAGCCGTGGGGTCTTTCACTTTCAGCCGGCCGAGGATGCCAATGGCCGCGCCCCGGACGGCGGGGCTGAAGTCGCGGGCGGCCGTCAGGAACGGCTGGACCAGCTCGGGCTGGTCGAGCCGCACCAGGGCCTCACGCGCTACCAGTTGGACAATGGAGTCCTGGTCTTTCAAGCCGCGCCGCACCAGCCCGGCGACCGACGGGTCCTTGGAAAGGCCGAGCGTAGAGAGCGCCGCGATGCGGACGGTGACGTCCGGGTCGGTCACGGCGTCGCGGACGACGGGCAGCTTAGCAGCCAGACCGAAGCGGCCGGCGGTCTGGATGGCGAAGGTGTGCACCCGTGGCGAGGAGTCGTGCAGGGCCAGATTCAGGGCGGCCAGCGTGTCTGCCGGCCCGAGCTCAGCCAGGGCAGTCGCCGCCGCGCCGCGCACGATCTCCTGGCCCTGCACAAGCAAGTGCGTGAGCAGGCCGATGCAGATGCGCCGCAGCAGGTCGCCCTTTTCCTTCCCCGCTTGGACGAGGTGGTCATGGTCGGCCAGCGCCTCTTCCGGGCGACCCAGATACCCATGGGCCAGGGCACGCAGCTCGTACGCCGCCGCATGGTCCGGCTGGGCCGTCAGCAGGGTGTCCAGCAGCCGGACCGCCGTGTCGTAGTCCTTCCGCTCGAAGGCGGCCTGGGCGGCGCGGAAGTCGTTGGTCACGGCGAGGGACGAATCCAGAAGTCCGAGCGGGAGGAGACCGACGAGCACGCCCACGATGAGCATGAGCAAATGGGCGGGATTGATCCCCATGGGCGACATCTTAACAGGAAGTCCGCCGCGAAGGAATCGCGGGATGACGGCGAAGGAGGCCGATTGACAGACAGGGATGGATATGCGACCTTTTGCGCTCTCCGATGATTCCGCTGCGGGACGAGAATCCCACGACGCTGACGCCGGTCGTGACGGTCTCACTGATCGTCCTGAACTGTCTGGTCTTTCTGTACCAGCTCTCGCTAGGCCCAGCTGAGGAGCGCTTCATCCTGTCCTACGCAGCGGTGCCAGCCGAGTGGTTTCTCCCGGGCACAGTGGTGGGTGATCCGGCGGTGCCTTCCGCGTTGACTGTTCTGACCTCGATGTTCCTGCACGCGGGCTTCATGCACCTGGGCGGCAACATGCTCTACCTCTGGATCTTCGGCAACAACATCGAAGACGTCATGGGCCACGGGCGCTTCGTCCTGTTCTATCTGCTGTGCGGGGTCGCGGCCGTCTTCGGGCATGCCATCACGGCTCCGGACTCGACGGTCCCCATGATCGGGGCCAGCGGGGCGATCTCCGGGGTGCTGGGCGCCTACCTCCTGTTGTTTCCCCGGGCGCGCGTGCTGGTGCTGATCCCGTTTGGTTTCCTCACCCGCGTGATGCCCGTGCCCGCCATCGTGGTCCTGGGATTCTGGATCGTGATGCAGATCATCAACGGAGCCTTCAGTTGGGGAGGCCTCGGCGGCGGGGTCGCGTGGTTCGCTCACATCGGCGGGTTTGCCGTCGGACTGGCACTGATCAAGGTCTTCCAGCGACGGCCGGTCAACGACATCTTCCGGTGGTAGCCCTCCGGGAAGGCCTGTGGTAAGATCGGACGGTTTTGTACGGACTCATGGCGAAGGAGGGCGGTATGCAGGCAGGGCTTTTCGTCATCATCGGATTGATCTTCAGTTGGGGGCTCGGTCCCCCGCCCGTAGTCGCCGCCGACATGAGCCTCATGGGCAAGCTCACCATCTCCGTGACCGGCCGCGAGCAGGCCCTCTTCGAGAAGGCCAGCGTGAAGTTCGAGAAACTGCATCCTCGCGTGCGGGTGCGGTTTGCGGCGACGGACGGTGGGGACCCGCTGGCGGACCTGGCCGGAGGCTCGGCGGACATCGCCGTCTTAGGCAGAACCCTCAAGCCCGAAGAGAAGGAATGGACGGGCACCACCGTCGGGTGGGAGGGGATCGCCATCATGGTCAACGCCTCCAATCGCGTGCAGGAGATCACCCTCAAACAGGCCACCGATCTCTTCAGCGGGGCGGCCAAGACCTGGGATGAGCTCGGGGGGCTCGAGGCGAGGATCACGGTCGTCAACCGGGAAGAGGGCAAGGGGGTGCGGCCCTACCTGGAGCAGCTCTTGAACTTGGGCGGGAAGTTCGTGAACGGGAAAGGCGTGGTGGAGCCCGACAAGGAGGCCATCCGGTTCGTCTCCGGCAATCTGAACGCGGTGTCCTACATCAACCTGAACCTGGGCGTCGGCAATGTCAGCGTGGGCGTGCCGATCCGCCTGCTCGCGATCAATAAAGTCGATCCGGAGCCGGCGAACGTGTCCTCCGGGGCCTATCCGCTCCGCCGGCCGATCGTGGTGGTGACGAAGACGCCGCCTTCACCCGTCGTCAAGGCGTTCGTGGACTTCATGCTCGACAAGGAAGGGCAGAAGACCGTCCAGGAGGAAGATTTCGTGCCCTTGGTCGTGACGAAGTAGCTGCACGGATGGAGCCCGGCGCGAAGAAGCCGTCGAAGCAGGCGAAGATGACCGAGCCCGCGAGCCGGTCGCGGCTCGGGGAGCTTCTGGTCGAGCGGAAGCTCATCACCGTGCAGGTCCTCAACGAGGCCCTTCAGGAGCAGCACCAGTCGGGCCGGCGCATCGGGGAGATTCTCCTCGATCGCGGGCATGTCACGGAAGCGCAGCTCATCCCCTTCCTGACCATTCAGCTCAAGCTCCCCTACACCGACGTCACCGCCCTGGCCTTGGGCTCTGACCAACTCAACCTGATCCCCGAGACACTGGCGCGCAAGTACACCGTCCTGCCGGTCCGCCTGGACGGGAAACGGCTGGACGTCGTGATGGCCGATCCCATGGACCATGAGGCGATCCAGGACCTCTCCTTCGTCACGGGGTGCCAGGTGTCGCCGACTCTCGGCAGCCGGTCCCAGATCAAGGACGCCATCGAACGATTCTACGCCAGGCATCTGGAGGGGGCAGGCCGTCTGATGGCGAAGGGCGTCGGGCAGGCGACCACACCGCACCTCACGCCACGCTCCCAGGAAGCCAGCGCGCTGGACGCCGATGCCGAGGATGCCCCAGTCGTCCAGTTGATGAATCTCATCATGCGTAAGGCGATCCAGCTCGGCGCCAGCGACATCCACATCGAGCCCGGCGTGCCGGAGGGCACGGTTCGCTTCCGGCTCGACGGCCTGCTGGCCGATCACCTCAAGGTGCCGGTCGCGCTGCACCCGGCGCTGGTGTCGCGCATGAAGATCCTCGGCCGTCTCGACATTGCCGAGCGGCGGCTCCCGCAGGACGGATCAGTGCGCGTGAAACTGGAAGGACGGGAGGTGGACCTGCGCATCTCTACGATCCCGCTGCAGCACGGCGAAAAGGCGGTGCTCCGCGTCCTGGACGCGTCGAGCAAGAGCCTGGAGCTCGAGGACATCGGCCTAAACCCCAGCGATTTGAAGAAAGTCCAGGCGCTGATCACGCACCATAAGGGCATGATCGTGGTCACGGGTCCCACCGGCAGCGGCAAGACCACCACGCTCTACGGCATCCTCAATCGGATCAAGTCCCCCACGACGAACATCGTCACGGTGGAGGACCCGGTCGAGTATCACTATCCGGGGCTCAATCAATTGCAGGTCAATGCGGACATAGGCCTGACCTTCGCCAGAGGCCTCCGATCGATTCTCCGCCAGGACCCCGATATGGTTCTGGTCGGGGAGATCCGGGACGCCGAAACCGCCGAAATCGCCTGCCGGGCAGCACTGACCGGCCACCTGGTCTTCACCACGCTGCATACGAACGACGCGCCTTCCACCATCACGCGGCTGCTGGACATCGGGGTGCCCCGCTATCTGGTGGCGTCAGTGATAATCGGGATCATCGCCCAGCGACTGGTGCGGGTCGTCTGCCGCGACTGTAAGGCGCCCGCCCAGCCAGATGCCGCCGTGGCGACCGCGTTGGGCCTGTCGGCGGGCAGCCTGGCCGGCGGCACCTACATGGCCGGCAAAGGCTGCGCGCGATGCCAGGAGACCGGCTACAAGGGACGGACCGGCGTGTTCGAGACGCTGGTCCTGGACGCCAGAATCAGGGATCTGATCCTCCGCGGAGCGACGGAGGAGGACATCCGTATCGCCGCGCAGGAGTCTGGGATGCGCACCCTGGTGGAGGACGGGCTCGAAAAGACCAAGGCCGGAATCACGACGGTCGAAGAACTGGGCCGCATCCTCGAAGTCAGCGAGTACGCGGCGGCCAGTTGTCCGGGGTGCGGCCGGCACCTCAATTCGGAGTACCGGTTCTGTCCGTATTGCCGGGCGGAGCTGCGCCGTGTCTGTGCCAGTTGCGGGCGGGCGCTCCTCTCGGGGTGGCTGGCCTGCGCGCATTGCGGTCAGGAGTACGGCTAAGGAGCATGGGACGATCGCACGCGATCGCAGGCAGGCACGCCGCCCGACCCGCAGAAATCTGGAACCTGCAAGACCTGCTGCGCGATCCAGCCCACGATCTGGACGTTCTCCGGCAGGAGCTCGAGGAGCAGGTCCGGCGCTTTGAAGGATTTCGGGACAGGTTGGCCCCGGAGATTCCCGCCGAGACGTTTCTGGACGCGTTGAAACTGGCCGAGGCGATCACCCGGACGATGAGCAGGCTCGGCGCGTACGCCTACCTCTGGTTCTCCGAGAACACCAAGAATCAGAAGGCCCGAGCTTTCAAGGCAGCCGTCGAGGAGATGCAGGCGGGCTTCGCGAACCGCATGCTGTTCTTCGACCTCTGGTGGCAGAAGCTCGATGACGCGAGCGCCGGCCGGCTGCTGGCCGGAGCGGGGGACTACGCGTACCATCTGGACTCCCTGCGCCGCTTCAAAGACCACGCCCTCAGCGAGCCCGAAGAGAAGATCATCAACGTCAAGAGCGTCACCGGCCGCCGAGCGCTGGTGGGGCTGTACGACATCCTGACCAATGGCTTGACGTACACGCTGACGGTCAACGGCAAGGCCCGCACGCTCACCCGCGAGGACCTGCTGGTGTACGTGCGCGACCCTGACGCCCGCATCCGCGAGGCGGCCTACCGCGAGCTGTACAGGGTGTTCGCGCGGCACGCTGACGTGATCGGCGAGGTCTACAAGACCCTCGTGACGGACTGGAAGCAGGAGCACTTGGGCCTGCGCAAGCACCGGTCGCCGATCTCGGTGCGCAACCTTATGAACGACGTGCCGGAGGAGGCGGTCGAGGCCTTGCTGTCCGTCTGCGCTCGGAACGCTGGCGTCTTTCAAGGCTATTTCGCGATCAAGGCCCGGCTCTGCCGCATCCGGAAGATGAGCCGGTACCACATCTACGCGCCCTTCCGCGAGGCCCGCCGGCGGTATTCGTTCGCGGCCGCGTCGGCGAAGGTGCTCGACGCGTACCGCGCTTTTTCGCCGCGCTTGGCGGAGCTGGCCGGCCGGGTGCTGGAGGAGCGCCACGTGGACGTGGCGGTCCGTCCCGGCAAGCTGAGCGGGGCTTACTGTTACAGCGTGATCCCCGGGCTGACGCCGTACGTGCTCCTGAACTTCAAGGGCGATGTCCGGGACGTCGCCACGCTGGCCCACGAGTTGGGGCACGCTGTGCACGGCATGTTGGCGGCCGAACATTCGATCTTCACCTTCCACGCCATGCTTCCACTGGCCGAAACGGCCTCGGTGTTCGGCGAGCGTCTCCTTTCCGACGCCTGGATGGCCGAAGAGCGGGACAAAGTCGTGAAGCAGAGCCTGCTCATCCGGCAGCTCGATGACGCGTACGCCACCATCCTGCGACAGGCCTACTTCGTGCGGTTCGAGCGCGAGGCGCACCGGATCATCGGCGCAGGGGGCACGATGGACGATCTCTGCGGCACGTACTTAAGCGAGTTGCGCCAACAGTTCGGGCGAGCGGTCGCGGTACCGGATGAGTTCCGATGGGAGTGGCTGTCGATCCCGCACCTTTTCGCGAGCCCGTTCTACTGCTACGCGTACAGCTTCGGCAACCTCCTGGTGCTGGCGCTCTACGCGCTCTATCGGACTCACGGCGAGTCGTTCGTCCTGCGGTATCTCGCGCTCCTGGCGGCGGGCGGGTCGCGATCGCCGGAGGCCCTGCTGAAGGATTTCGGCGTGGACATCCGGTCGGAGAGTTTCTGGCAGGCGGGGTTTGAGACGATCAAAGGCATGATTAGGGAGCTGGAAAAAACTGCGTGAACTGCACCGTCGGCATCTTTGTAGGGGCGAACCTATGTGTTCGCCCAATTCAGGGCAGACACACAGGTCTGCCCCTACATCGGTCAAGGCCTTAGAATGTCTCTCTACGACAACCTCGAACAATACATCGAGGAAAGCCGTCCTCGGTTTGAGGAATGGCTGGGGCGGCTGGTGGAGATCCCGACGGTCAGCATGGATCCCGCGCGTCGCAACGATATGCGGCGGGGTGCAGAGGTGGCGGTGGGCTGTCTCACAGCCTTGGGCGCGCAGGCGACGATCGTCGAGACCGGAGGCCATCCGCTGGTCGTCGGCGGGTGGATGCGCGACCCGGCCTGGCCGACTGTGGCCGTCTACAACCATCTCGACGTGCAGCCGGCGATGGAGCCGGAATGGACGCGCGAGCCGTTCAAATTCACGGTCGAGGGCGAGTCCTACTATGGCCGCGGCACTACCGACGACAAGGGTCCGGCGCTCACCGCGTTGCTGGCGGCCCGCTACGCAGTCGAGCACGGCGTGCCGCTCAATACCCAGTTCGTCTGGGAGCTGGAGGAAGAAGTAGGCAGTCCCCACTTCGCGGAAGGCTTGGCGAAGGGGAATATTGGGAAACCAGATTCTGTAGTTGTGTCTGATACAATCTGGCTGGCTGGCGGACGTCCGGCGGCGCCCTATGGGCTGCGGGGCAATCTGGCCGTGCGGCTGATCCTGGAAACCGCGAGGCGGGAGGCGCATTCCGGCTTGACCGGCGGCGTGGCGCGCAATCCTCTCGCGGAGCTGGCCGCCGTGCTCGCGGCCTGCGTGGACGCGAAGACCGGACGGGTCGCCATCCCCGGGTTTTACAAGGCGGTCAGGCCGCTGGGCAAGGCGGATCGAGCACAGTTTCTGAAGTCGGGCTTCCAGGTGAAGCCCTTCGCCGCCGCGCACCAATTGACGAAATTGCGCGTGCGGGATCGCCTGGAAGTCATGAAGCGCCTGTGGGCCGAACCCACGTTTGAGGTACACGGTTTCGTCGGAGGATACACGGGGCCGGGGGTCAAAACCTCCATTCCGCCGCGCGCCGAAGCGAAGGTCAGCATGCGGCTGGTGCCGGATCAGGACCCAGCCGCCATCTTCCGGATCTTCCGCGCCTATGTCCGCAAGCTCAACCCGGACGTCCGTGTGGAAGCGCATGGGATGCTGCGACCCTACGTGGCCGATCTGGGCGGGCCGCATGCGGAGGCCGTGCGGAAGGCTCTGCGCTTCGGCTTCGGCAAGGAGCCGGCCTTCATCCGCGAGGGCGGGTCCATCGGGGCGGTCGTGACCATGGCTGAGCGGTGGCGGGCGCCCGTCATGTTCCTGGGCTTGAGTCTGCCGGAGCACGGCTACCACGCGCCCAACGAGCGTTTCGACTGGGGACAGGCGTCCGGGGGAATGAAAGCGTTCGTCGCCTACTTTGATGAGGTCAGCAGGATCACCGGCAAGACCAAAGGGAGCAGGACAGCATGATGATACGAATGATCCCAATCGGCTCAGTCATGGGGTTGCTTGTGTTAGCCGCGTGCTCGGCTTCGAACGTGGCCACCTTCACGTCCTACCCGACACCCGACAAGAACCTGGACTTGGCGGCCCTGAATGTCGCCCATCTGAAGACGCTGACCGTCGGCCAATCTCGCGAGGAGGTTTTGGAACGGATGAAGGCCGATCCGGTCGAAGGGTGTGTCCAGTGGGGATGGTCCACATGGGCCCAGATCCAGCGCGCGCTCGGCTGGCTGCCGTGCGAGAAGCGCGAAGCCATCCAGAGCCCCTATCGGACACAGACCCTGGAGCAGGGCGGCATGCGCTTTGAGGTGCTGTTCTACTACACGGGCGGCGTCGATCCCGAGGGCGTGATTAGCAACAAACAGTTGACGCCGGTGATCATCGAGAACGGCAAGCTGTCCGGCTGGGGCTGGGAGCATCCGCTGACCCAACAACTCCTGCAACCCCGCGCGCCTACGGATCAGGCCGGCGACCTCAATAACCGCGCCGTCAGTTTCAGAAGCCAGGGGCGCTACGCCGAGGCCGAACCGCTGTTCCGCCAGGCGCTCGAGATCACGGAGCACGCCAAGGGGGCGGAGCATCTGGACGTCGCCATCATCCTCAACAATCTGGGGGAGCTCTATTACGTTCAGGGCCGCTACGCAGAGGCTGAGCCCCTCTACCAGCGCGCGCTGTCCATCAAGGAGAAAATGCTCGGACCCGACGATCTGGGGCTGGCCACGACCCTGGAGAACTACGCAGTCTTGCTCGCGAGGACGAACCGCGAAGACCAAGCGACGACGCTGGCCGCTCGGGCCAAGTCGATCCGGGCCAAGCACGAATAACGACCCAACATTTCGCCTTTCAAGCCGGATCCCACTACGGACACATCGCCCAGGCTGTGCAGGGACTCCCCTGCACCGGAGTCGTCGGAAACGTCCACTCCCTCCAGCGCAATTCTGAGAATCATGCGTTGTTCTTTAGACATCACTGTTCAAGTCTCGCTCTGCCAGCATGGCACGCCCTGTGCTTATGTCACAAGTTAGCACAGGATGTCCTGGCCTCCTATAGGTCCACCTGCCTGTGGAGGGATGCGAGTATGGGAACGGCGTTGCACATACTTCATCTTGAAGACAATCCAGATGATCAGGAATTGGTTCGCCTGACGCTTGTCAAAGAAGGCATGTCGTGCGAGCTCGCGTGCGTCGAGGCCCACGACGACTTCCTCGCCGCTCTGAAGCAGGGCGAGTGGGACATCATCCTGGCCGACTACACGCTCCCTTCCTACAACGGATTGTCTGCGTTGACACTCGCGCGGGAACTCCGCCCTGAAGTCCCCTTCATCTTTGTTTCCGGCACCATCGGAGAGGACGCAGCGATCGCTTGTCTGAAGGCCGGCGCCACAGACTATGTGCTGAAACACCACCTCGCACGACTGGCCCATGCAGTGCGTCGTGCCTTGCGCGAGGCTGAGGAAAGGAAGGAACGCAAGCTGGCGGACGAGGATAGAACCAGACTGGAAGAGCAGCTTCGCCAGGCTCACAAAATGGAGGCGATCGGACGGCTAGCCGGCGGCATCGCGCATGACTTCAACAACCTGCTGACGGTTATTAACGGCTACAGCGAACTTGTGCTCAACAGCCTCGGAGCCAATCTCCACGCTCGCAAGAACGTCGAGCAGATCAAGAAAGCGGGTCGACGGGCCGCAACCTTGACACGCCAGCTTCTGGCCTTCAGCCGCCGGCAGGTTCTGCAACTGAAAGTGCTGGACCTGAATGCCGTGGTGACGAACTTTGAGGCCATGCTCCAGCCGCTGATCGGCGAGGACATCCTTCTGGAAGCTGTCCTGCAGCCTGGATTGGGCCTCGTCAAAGTGGATCCAGGGCAGATCGAACAGATCATCTTGAACCTGACCGTCAATGCCCGCGATGCGATGCCGGAAGGAGGCAAATTGACGATCGAGACTGCGAACGTCGAACTGGACGAAGCGTACGCCCGCAGGCATGTCTCAGTCCGGCCTGGACCTTACGTGATGCTGGCGATCAGCGATACCGGGTGCGGGATGGACGCGGAGACCCAGGCTAACATCTTCGAGCCATTCTTCACGACCAAGGAGCACGGAAAGGGGACCGGTCTTGGCCTGGCCACGGTCTACGGCATTGTCAAACAGAGTGGCGGCAACATCTGGGTCTATAGCGAGCCCGGAAAAGGCACGACGTTCAAAATCTACCTGCCTCGCGTCGAGGGCGTCGCCGAGGGGAGCGAGCCGGCCCATCCTCGTTCCTCGATACTCCGTGGCTCAGAAACGATTCTTCTCGTGGAAGACGAGGACATGGTTCGGAGCTTGGCGCGGGAGATCCTTGAAGCGCATGGCTATGCCGTATCGGAAGCGCGTGATAGCACGGAAGCCTTGCGCGTCTGCCATACGCATTCCGGTTCGATCCATCTGCTGGTGACCGATGTTGTGATGCCGGGGATGAGCGGCCGCGAACTGGCTGCGCGCTTGGGGACTATTCATCCAGAGACGAAGGTGCTCTACATGTCCGGCTACACTGATGACGCGGTCGTCCGCCATGGGGTGTTGAACGCAGGCTTGGCGTTTCTCCAAAAGCCATTCACAGCGAATGCCTTTTTGTGCAAGGTGCGGGAGGTGCTCGACTCGACGTCCAGCTCTCCGGTCTACGGCAGGATGACGGCTTCCTCGGAATAGCCGAGGTCCTTGAGGGTGCCCTCCAGGGCCTCCACCATCGGCGGGGGGCCGCAGAGAAAGACGATCGTGTCTGGGCCTGGCGCGGGAAGGTGGGCGCGCAACATGCCGGCTGTGACCCGCCCGACCCCCATCGTCCAGTCCACGGGTGGCTGTTCGAGCACGTGATAGCAGTGGAAGTTGGGATGCTCGCGCACGCCCCGATCCCATTCCTCCCGGAAGATGATGTCCCCCTCGGTCTTGTTCGCGAAGATTAAGAACAGTTCGACGTCGAGTCGCTTCGTCAGGATCCAGCGGATGATGGCGATCATCGGTGTGATGCCGGTCCCGCCGGCGACGAAGCCGACCTTCTTGGCCATCCCGTCCACCCATTGCCCACCCGTGTTCGGTCCGCTCATCAGCACGGTGTCGCCCACCTTCCGCTCGTGCACGTACTTGGAGATGACGCCGGCCTCATAGCGCTTGATCGTCAAGTCGAAATAGCCCACGGTGCCGGGCAGCGACGAGGGCGTATAGGGCCGCTTGACGGCCTTGCCGTTGATCGTGGCGTGCACGTAGAGGTGGTCGCCCGGCAGCATGTCCAGCGTGGCGTTCTCCGGCAGGGCGAAGCGGAAGGTCTTGGTGTCGTGCGTCGCGACGCTGATGGCCGCGATCGGGTAGGGCGCCGGCGTCTTCGTCTTGATGCGCGTGATGTCTGCCATGGTGTACGGATCATAGCCTGCGCGTCTGAGTCTGGCAACTCGTACCGTCACCTGAGAATCCGTTTGATTGACACCTCACCTCTCGGGGGATATTCTGTCAGGACCAATGCCTACGCCGATACGTGAGACCGCGCCGTTGCTGATGCCGCGCTCGCTGGTCGGGCCGCTCATGCAGCTGTACGACTATCCGCACCCGCGCAAGCCCGGCCGGGTAATCCGCGGCTACGACCGCCACCATGCGCTGCGCACCGCCCGCATGTGCGCAGCGGTCGCGCGGCGCCTGGGTCACTCTGAAGAACGGGTGGAGCGGTACCAGATCGCGTGCCTGTTGCATGATTTGGGACGGGCGGGCCTCGACCAGGAACTGTTCGGCAAGATCTGGTCCTGGGCCCGGGCGAACGGCATTCCCACCAGGCCCCGTGAATGGCGCGCGGTCCATCCGTCCACTCCGTACGGTCGGGAGACGGAGGCGTTTCTGAAGCACTATGCCCAGGACCTCGTCAGGCGCGGCGTGCCGCTCGATTCCTGGACCGCCGAGCAGGTGGAGATGCGTCTCGGATACGCGCGCCGCCTAGCCCGGCAGTTGCGCGCCGCCAGGCCCAAGCTGGCCCGGCTCGGCGTGAAGTGGGCGCCGTGGATGGAGCGCGTCATGCTCTACTATTACTACCCCGAGAAACTGAATGGGTCGGCTCGGTGGGTCCGCGAGCTGGGCGAGGTCCTGGTGGCGTGCGAGCAGTTTGAGGCCTACAGCAACCGCCAGCGCGGGCGCGACTACTACACGCGCAAGAAGGAGAGCTTGCCCGAGGCCTTTGCCTACCTCGACAAGTTGCAGGTGGAGGACATCCTGAGCCCGCGCGTGGTGCAGGCGGTGCGCGATCTGGCCGCGGCGGGCGCGTTCGACCAACTGCTCGCCGAGGCCCGTGGCGCCGCGCTGCCGCGTCGGGAGTTCCGGTACTTGCGCAGCCTGAAGCGGGATGGCTGAGATGAGCGTCAAGACCATCCCGATCCGGCTGGACATGCGCGGCAACACTCAGATCGAGAACATCACCAAGCGGGTCCAGGAAGCGGTGGCCGAAACCGGCCTGCAAGGCGGGATCGCCACGGTCTTCGTCCGGCACACCACCGCCTCCGTGATGCTCATCGAGGACGAGCCGGGCATCCGCGCCGATACCAAGGCGATCTGGGACCGCTTGATCCCTGCTGATGCGCACTGGGAGCACAACACCCGCAATCCCGGTGAGGACAACGCCCACAGCCACCTGCGGGGGCACCTGCAAGGCCCGTCGGTAACCATCCCCTTCACCGACGGCGCGCTGTTGCTTGGCACGTGGCAGCAGATCGTCGTGGTGGATTTCGACACGCGGCCCAGAAAGCGCGACCTCGTGGTCCAGGTGGTCGGCGAGTAGCCGTATTCATTCTTCCCCCGCTATCCTTTTTTTCATCGTCGTTCTGGCGGTGGTGCTGCTCGTCTGGCCGGTCGCGGGCGAGCAGGACTGCGAGCTCCATATCAACGACCTGGGGCGAAGCTTTCCTCTCGGCGGGATGGAGCGCCATGCCCTGTGCCGCCTGGCCGGCGTCGTCAACGATGCCACGACCAGCCACATCAACCCGCCAGTCCTGACGCCGATCCGCAAGCCAGTCTACGACTTTTTGCTGGACCACGTGGTCCTGACCGCCGAGCTCGTCCGCACGCTGGGGATCGGCCAATACACCATCAAGCGGGTCGGGGCGCAGGGTTTCCAGGGAGACGACGGGCAAGGGTCCGAGGCACTGGTCGATCTGCTCTACCAAAACTCGACGCAGCGGGTCTACCACATCCAGGGCGCGCATCACGGCAAGGTCCTCCTGATCACCGGCGAGGCGATCATCATGCTTACCTCGCAGACCCGGACCGGCCACGACGGGAAGGAGTCCGTTGAAACACGGATGGCGGTCTATTCGCGGCTGGATAACCCCATGCTGGCGACCGTGGTCAAGGTGCTGCAGCCGTTCTTGCGCGGGGTGATCAACGGGAAATTAGCCGGCCCGTTTCTTGCCGTCCACCGCATGGGCGAGCTGATCGCCGCCGATCCCGGGCAGGTCTCCCGGCAGGCTGAAACCATTTCGGAACTCGACAAGACCGAGCTCGATGCCCTGCGGGTCCTGCTCTTGCCGTCTCTTACTCCCGCGCGTCCTTGACGACCTTCCCGCCCTGGATCACGTACTCCAGGCGAGCGGGCTCTTCCAGCAGGGCGATGTCGTCTAGCGGGCTGCCCTTCACCACGATCAGGTCGGCCTGCTTGCCGGCTTCGACCGTGCCGATCTCCTGCTCGAGGCCGAGCAGGGTCGCAGCCGAACGGGTGGCGGCCTCGAGAGCCCGCATCGGCGTGAGCCCGAGCTGCACCATCCGGCGCAGCTCCTGGGCGTTGCGCCCATGGTGGTTGAAGGGCGTGCCGGCGTCGGTGCCCATCGCGATCTGCACGCCGGCCTTGACCGCCTTCCGGAAGTTCTTTTGCTGCGCCTCCGCCATCCCGGCGCACTTCTCGAGCGCGTAGTCCGGCATCCCGCCTGTCTTGCCATGCTCGAAGCCGGACTGGATGGCCGAGAGGGTCGGGACGAGAAAGGCCCGGCGTTCGAGGAACAGGTCCAGCGCCTCGTCATCCAGCAAGGTCCCGTGCTCGATGGAGTGGACACCGGCGCGGAGGGCGTTCTTCATGCCTTCGGCGCCGTGCGCGTGGGCCGCGACGCGCCGGCCCGCGCGGGCGGCTTCCTCCACGCCGGCCCGCAGCTCCTCCGGCGTGAGCTGCGTTGCGCCGGGGGAGGTCCCCGGCGTCAGCACGCCGCCCGTCGCGATAAACTTGATGACGTCCGCGCCCGCGCGAATCTGCTCGCGCACCGCCTGTACGACTTCGGCCGGCCCGTCGGCCTGGCGCCCGATGAACCAGGCGTGCCCGCCCGGCATACAGATCGCCAACCCCGCGTTGAGCGTGCGGGGGCCCGGGATGGTCCCGGCCTTGATCGCGCGGGCGACCGAGATCGAGATGTGATCGCGGGAGCCGACGTCCCGGACCGTCGTGATCCCGGCTTCCAGCGTCGCGCGCGCGTGGGTGACGGCCTTGATGGCGGTGACGGTCGGATCGTCCTGTTCGAGCGTTCGGATCGCATCCGGACCGGCGTCCAGGCAGTAGTGAACGTGGCAATCAATCAGGCCTGGGAGAAGGGCCCGCCCCTGGCCTTCGATCACGCGTGAGCCTCGCGGGATCTTGACCCGGCTGTCGGGGCCGACCGCGGCGATCCGATCGCCGTCCACCACGACCGTGGCCCGCTCCAGCTTGGCGCCGGTGCCGACGATGACAAGGATGTTGCGAATGGCGAGGGACATCGTCAACCGTTAATCGTTAAACGGCAATTTCTCTGCCCAACACGTTTAACGATCTACGCCTTCAGCGCGGCCTGGACCTCGCCGACGTGGCCGTCCACTTTCACCTTGCGGAAGAGCGCCTTGAGCTTGCCGGTCTCGTCGATAATGAACGTGCTGCGCTCGATGCCCCAGTAGGTCTTCCCGTACATGTTCTTCTTCTTGTAGACCCCGTAGGCCTTCGAGACCTTACCGTCCTCATCGCACAACAGCGTGAAGGGGAGGCTGTATTTCTTGATGAATTTTTGATGGGACTCGGCGTCGTCCATGCTGACGCCCAGCACGACGGTGTTAGCCTTCTCGATCGCGCTCAAGGAGTCCCGAAAGCCGCACGCTTCCTTGGTGCACCCCGGCGTGTCGTCCTTGGGGTAGAAGTAGAGCACCACCTGTTTGCCTTTGAGGCTCTTCAGACTGACCGTCTGGCCGTTCTGGTCGGGCAGGGAGAAGTCGGGGGGCTTGTCGCCTATCTGCATCGCATCGGCCATAGTACCCTCTTAAACAAAGCAGGTGGTGGTCTCCATTGCACCACCGCCCGAGTGAATCAACCGAGATCAGGTTGCTGTGGCGTAGGCCTGCAAGGCGGCGGTCAGGGCCGCGCCGCTCTGCTTGGTCCACCCGTGTTGACCGAAGATCTGTTCCAGTGTGGACAGCAGCGTCACCACGTGTTCATGCCGTGAGGATTCGCCCATCAATCCGATGCGCCACACCCGGCCGGCGAGCGGGCCGAGTCCGCCGCCGATCTCAATGCCGAATTCGGCCAGTAGCGTCTTGCGCACAATCGCCTCGTCCACGCCGGCGGGCACGCGCACGCAGTTCAGCGTAGGCAGCCGGTGTCCGGCCTGTGCCTGCGGCTCGCACCCCAGCGTCGCCAGCCCGGCCATGAGCGCCGCGCTGTTGCGGTCGTGACGGTCAAACCGGGCCTCCAGCCCCTCCTCCACCACGATGCGCAGGGCTTCACGCAGTGCATAGATCATGCTGATGGGCGCTGTATGGTGGTAGGCGCGTTTTCCTTCTGCCCAGTAGTCCGCGATCATCGACAGGTCGAGGTACCAGCTCTGCACCTTCGTCTTGCGCCCCTTGACCACCGCCAGGGCGCGTGGACTCAAGGTCAGCGGGGCGAGCCCAGGCGGGCAGCTGAGGCATTTCTGCGTCCCGCTGTAGCAGGCGTCGATCCCCCACGCGTCCACCCGCACGGGCACGCCGGCGAGGGATGTGACGGCGTCCGCGACGAGGAGCGCCCCGTACCGCCGGCAGAGCGGGCCTATCTCCTCCATCGGCTGATGGGCGCCGGTGGAGGTCTCCGCATGGACCAGGGCGACCGCTTTGACGGAACCCGCCTGCTTGAGCGCGTCCTCCAGGCGGTGCGGGTCAATGATCTGCCCCCACGGGACCTCGATCTTGACTGCCTTGCCGCCCGCGCGTCCCACGATGTCGGCCATGCGCGCGCCGAACACGCCGTTCACACCCACGATCACGGTGTCGCCCGGCTCGATCAGGTTCACCAGCGCTGCCTCCATGCCGGCCGAGCCGGTGCCGGACACGGCGATGGTGAAGGGGTTGTCCGTCTGGAAGACCGTGCGGAGCAGCGCCTGTACCTCGTTCATGATCGTGAGGAATTCAGGGTCCAGATGACCGAGCAGCGGCGTGCTCATGGCGCGGAGCACGCGGGGATGGACGAGGCTGGGACCAGGACCGAGCAGGAGCCGAGGAGAAGGAACCAGTTCGGACACGGGTTTCGACATGGGCGCATTATACCGATTGCTCCAGCAATGTAAATCGCCCGCTGGGGGTGCGTCGTTCCGCGGTCGATTTGGTGCTATACTCCCGCCCCATGCCAGCCGCCGACCAGCTACCCGAAAGCCCCCACTCCCTCTTCTCTCCCTGGGTGACCGCCGCCTATGGACTCTTCGTCGGCGTGTATCTCGGGCTTGTCGTCATCCCGTCCTCCTCGTCGCGGCTGGACCAGTTGGATCACCCGGAAGAATCGCTGGAGCGGCTCGTGTCCCGCGACCTGGACCTGCGGGACGCACTCCACCGGGCTGCCGACTGGAAGCGGGCGCTCTATGTGGCCTTCGCCGGTCCCGAGGACACGCTGGGCGACGCGATTGCTTGGTACGACGAGCTCGTCAGCGCGGGGCCTGCTCCCCTCACCCAGCTCTATCGGGTCATCCTGCTGGGGGAGGACGGCCAGCTGAACCGCGTGGGCGCCGCGCTGATTCCCTGGGAGTTCCAGGGCGAATCGGCCGCTCGCATGGCGCGGTGGGTCCGGGCGGCTTACTTGACGCCGGCGCTCGACCGGGAGACGGGGCGGTTGCTGGTGGCGGAGATCCGCTCGGAGCTGACTTCGGGCTGGTTTGCCGATGTGCTGGTCGCACGCGTGGCCGCCGCGATGGGCGATCGGGCCGTCCAGGACAAGACAGAGGCGGCCATCGTCGCGCGCGGAGAAGCGTTGCTCGATCGCTGGATCAGCTTGATTCTGGGACAGCTAGTCCTGCTCGCGCTCGGCGCGGTGGTCCTGGGCAGGCTACTGACGAGGCGCCTGCCGTTAGTGGTCGGGGACGCGCCCTTGCCGCCCCTCTGGTCAAAACAGGACGGCCTCGGGCTTTTCGTGCGGGGGGTGTTCGGGTTTCTCCTCATCGGCCTGGCGGCCAACCTCCTGCTGCCGAAGGAGTCACTGTTCACGGGCATCTCGACGCTGGTGGCGGGTGTGCCGATGGTCTGGTGGACCCTCCGGTACTTCTCGCGCCGTGGCTTGTCGGTGCCGCTGGCTTTCGGGTTGAAACTGCAGCCGGGGGGAGTGGCGCGGATCGTCGGGGCGACTCTGGTAATCAGCACCCTGTCGGTGCTTGGAGAGGTGTTGATCACCGTTGGCAGCGATGCGCTCCACATCAAGGCCCATTGGGCGGACGGGCTTTTGGAAAATCTGTTATGGGGACCGCCGTGGCTCGTCGCCTGCGAGCTCCTCGATAGCATTGTCTGGGCACCGCTGATTGAGGAACTGGCGTTCCGCGGCGTGCTTTACGCCACCCTGCGGATGGCGGTCGGGGTGTGGCCGGCAATAGGGGTGAGCGCGGCCTTCTTCGGGCTGGTCCACGGCTACGGGGTGATCGGGTTCGCGTCGGTCTTCTGGAGCGGGGTCCTCTGGGCGCTGGCCTACGAGCGGACCCGCAGCCTCCTGCCGGCGATCCTCGGCCACGCGATCAACAACCTGTTCGTGTCGGTGGAGTTTATCTGGCTGCTGCGGGTGTAGGCTCTGACGAAGTGCCGAGCGGTGGCGTGAAGAGACTCTCGGGAGGAAGGAGGCACTCATGAAGACTAGGCTGATCGTTCTCATCCTGTTGGTTGGGATTGCGCTCGGCGTAGTTGGGACGATCTTCGGGCCGGATGTGGCCGGTCCCTATCTGCCCGAAGCGTTTCGGGGCAAAAAAGCTGAAACCATCGACGGAGAGGTCGTGCGTAAACTGCGAGAGGGGGATCGCCTGCTCCTGACGGTGCATACTAGTCAGGGATCGGTCCTCGCAACGTTTAAGAAAAAGGTGGCAGAGATTGACCTTCTGGTTCAGCAGGGGGATACCGTAACCCTGGGCCTCAGCCGGTACGAGCCGTTTGTCGACGAACCAGCGATCGAGCGGGTCAGAAAGCAGGAGCCAACATCTCGGCCTAGGGCCGGTGCACCGCAATCTTCCCCAGGAGCAGAGGCCCCTCAAGAGGAGAAGGCAGGTCAGCGTGGGAAGGTGAATGAATGATTAATCGATGGCGTAGAAGGATTCTCGGTGGAAGAAAGAGGGTGTAATGATTACAAGCTGGAAGGAGGGAATCGCGATGTCGCTGATGTGCACTATGCAGGAGTGCAAGCAGATGTCAGGCATGTGCAAGCATGAAAAGATGATGCTCGGTGTTTTGCTGATACTGATTGTTGGTGTGGGGACCTACTTTCTGATGAGCTGATGGGGTGGGGTGGGCCCGTTCAGGTGATCGGAGACCCAGTTGCTCAGCAGGGTCGTCATGAGCTGAAAATCTTCCTGCTTGGAGAAGTGGTGGTCGGCGTCCGGCAGCCACGCCACAGAGTTCGGGCCTCCCAGCGATTCCGACAGCTTCAGGATCTGGCGAGGCGGCACGTACTCATCCTGAGCGCCCTGGACGATGAAGGTGGGCGCCGTGATGGCCTTCGCCGCGTCGTAGCCGCTATAGCACAGGCTGTCCTCATAGAACGCGTATGAGAGCTTGATGCGTCCGCTTCCGCCGGGGACGACGTTCGGGATTGTGTCGGTAGCCTTCCATCGGGCCATGCCTGCTTCGCCGAACTCCAACTGGAGCATCTCCGGAAAGTCCGGCACGGGGCACTTGAGCGCCAGGCAGATAAAGTGAGGCCACTTCGCCGCCGCCAGGATTGAAACCAACCCGCCAAAGCTCGATCCCACCAGCGCCAGCTTCCGGTAGCCCTTCGAGCTCATCATGTCTAATGCGGCCAAGGCCTGACTGACAGCCAGAGAGACGGTGATCCGCTCGAACGGGCCCTCGCTCTCGCCTTGTCCAAAGAAGTCGAATCGGAACGTGGCAATGCCCTGAGGAAGCAGCCGTTCGGTCAGAGTCTTATTGGTATGGCTGTTCTTGTTGGAAAGGAACCCGTGGCAGAGGACGGCCAGGCGGTCTGAGCCATCAGGAGGGGAGGCCAGGATTCCTGAGACCGTATGGCCCGCAGGGTCCTTAAAGGTGAGCGCCTGCTCCATGTTGAGGATTGTAGCAGAGTTTCAGGCGTAGCAACGGGTAAGCGTGATGACCTTGGGGAGAGATCGGAATGAGCTTCCCGCCATGCCAACCGAATTACAGCTTGGCGGAGCGAACGCGGAAGTCCACGTTATCCTGCACCCACTTCCAGAACCGGTCCTGATGGGCTGTGTCAACGCCGGGCTGCATCTGATCCTTCCATCCCTTCATCACCTCTGTGTCCACAGTCCACAGCCGGACCCGTTGCCGGGGAACATTCTTTCGCCACTGCTCACCGACCTTGGGGCTCACATAGGTCAGTCGGAGAGTGATGTTTCGGGCGAGATACTCCAGCGGGGTCAAATTGATTTGCTCATAGATGGCCCGCGACCCCGCCTTGACGCCGGGCACATCGGGGATGCCGTCCGTCACCACCATCAGTGTGATGGGAGCGAGGATCAGGTTCCGTTCCTTCGCGATTCGCGCGACTTCTTGGAAGAACGAGTTGAAATCCGTCAGGGTGTCGGAGGGAGGGAACCAGGTCCGCAGCTCCGTCGCGATCTGCTCGATGTCCTTCCCCTCGAAGTCGTGGATCGGATGGAAGCTCTTGGGCTCGCCTGGTTTCTTGCCGCCGATGCTGGCGACGAACAGGGCCTGCGGTTTGGCCAGCCCGCCCAGCTCATGGAGGTGGCCGTAAATGTAATGGGACAGAAAGGTCATGGCATTGTCATAATCGTGCTTAAAGGAACCGCTCACATCCACCCCAATGAAGAGGGTCATGGGGGCTTTACGCTGCGGGCTAGGTTGTGGGCCAGGTTGAAGGTTGCATCCCACCACTGCGACCAACAGGATCGCGGCACTGACCAGCGAAGCGGTGAGAGCGGAACGGAGGCGGTTCATGGCGCAGCCTTCTTTGGTTGCAAGTGCATCGCGGCCAGGGTTTCCCTGGTCTCCAGAACCTCTTTCAGGTTCTTGAATGGGATACTGAAGAACGGACGCGAGGTGACCAGGATCATGGCAAAGTTCAAGGCCGCGGCTATCACGTGGAGGAACGGGAGCGTGAGATGTCCCATGAGCTCATTGCTTTTTTCGTGCAGCCATTCGATCTCGCGCTTAAAGTCCTCGAGTGGAGCGCGCCACCAGCGGTCTATCTCCGCACGAGCCTGCGTGACTCCCCTGCCTTCAGCCTCTGGAGGGACCAGCGGCCGGCGGGACATAAAGGCGAGCAGGGGAGGCGTCCCGAACTGACCGAACAGGAACCAGGTCATGCCACGCACCCCCAACCAGCCGAAGACTGCCAAGGACAGCGTGGAGATGATCCCCATCCGGAACTGCTCATTTGTCTGTTGCGCGATCCACGGCGAGATGGCGTCCACCAGCTCGCGGTACAGGAACATGACCTCGAAGAACATCACGAACAATTCGACCAGGAGCATCTGAACGAGGAACTTGTATTCCCGGTTCTTCGCGGTGTCGATCAGAGCCTGGAGGCAGGCGTAGCTCCCGAGAATGAGCAGGAATAGAAAGGCGAACAGGAACGGGGAGGTGAGCCGATGGGCTTCGACGCCCACCAAGCCGGCCAGCACCTCCGACACCGTTGGGAAAAGGACATAGCTGAAGATCACCGCCTCGAGCAGGCACCAAAACAGCAGCAGCAGGAACGCAATCCACGGGACGCCGGGCTGGAAGTAACTCCGTGTCATGTCCCCTGTCACCTTGAAGGGAAGGGTGAACACCTGGCGCCCGGTTTCCATGATCAACTTCAGTCCGAGGCGGGCCAGCTCGAACATCCAGCCCACCACCACGACGAAAAACCTTCCCAGCCCCACCCAAAACATCCATACCGCGAGCCCAGCGTCCCACCACGCGAGCAGCATCTTCTTGATGAACTCCAAGCGCCCTGAGCGAAAGGGCAGCGTATAGAGCGAGAGCTGGGTGCACCAGACCGCGCCGATCCAGAGGAGGGCAGGGAAGAGGAGAAGGACCCAATAGACTCCGGCAGTCCAGCCGGAGGCGGAATTAATGAGAAAGGAGAGGATCTCCCGTTGCATCCCAGGAATCCAGGAAACGGGTGCGGCGAGGAATTCCACGAGGTCCTGCCATTGTTCGGGCACCAGGTTGGTGATTGACTTAGGCATCGGTCTCCCTTTCTCTTATTATTCGGCTACCGGGGTTTGAGGGCCGGGTATCGGACCAGATACTTTTCTCAATAAAACCGAGCAAAACCGGTGCCTGCGCCTCCGACCACTCATGACTGACCGACCATTTACCCAATAATTGAAAAATATTCATCGGTTGTACGCAATTTCGCCATTTAGTTTGACAAGGGCTGGTTGTAGGGGAGGCCCTACAGAATTGGCCAATGACCGGATTTGTACAAGTAGTTATCTTAAAAATATTCGGTGGTTATACGACGGACTCACGTCTTGCCGCCAAATGGGCAGATTGTAGGGATTGACCGACAGCGTTATCCCATGGTGGATTTTCTGCAATTTACTACTGATTGACGGACCGGCATGAAATAAAAGAGGATTTGTCTCTGTTTGTAGAGTATGTATGATAGAACGGTAAGTGGCGGCTCCTGCCGTCGCACAGAGGGGAAACGGAATGGCTGATGTCGCCAAACGGCTCTCGACGAATATCGATGGCAACTTCTTCGTAGACGCCACCTGCATCAACTGCGACACCTGCCGGCAGTTGGCGCCGAAGTCGTTCGTCGAGAATGGCGAGTACTCGTCCGTCTATCGCCAGCCGGAGACCGAGTCCGAGCGTTACCAGGCCTATCAGGCGCTCCTGGCCTGTCCCGTGGGCTCGATCGGCGCTTTGGTACCCGACAAGGCTGTGATGCGTGCTGCCACTGACAGCTTCCCGATGCTGATTGAAAACAATGTCTGCTACAACGGGTTTAACTCGGAGAAGTCGTTCGGCGCGAACAGCTATGTCATTCGCCATCCTGATGGCAACTGGCTGGTCGATGCGCCTCGGTACATGAAGAAGCTGGTGGTCGCGTTCGAGCGGATGGGCGGGATCGCATACATCTTCCTCACGCACGAGGACGACATCGGCGACGCGCCGCGCTACGCCAAGCACTTCCGCGCGAAGCGGGTCATCCATCGCGCGGATGCTGATGCCCAGCCCGATGCCGAATGGATCATTAATGGTCTGGACGTGGTGGAGGCCTCGCCGGACTTACGGATCATTCCGGTCCCCGGGCATACCGACGGCAGCATGGCGCTGCTGTATCGGAACCGCTATCTCTTCACGGGCGACCACATGGCGTGGGATCGGGAGATCAACGGCCTGCGGCTGGCGACGGTCTATGTCTGGAAGGAGTCTGCCTTGCGCCGATCGACGGAGAAGCTGCTTGAGTATCCCTTCGAGTGGATCCTGCCGGGCCACGGCGACCGCATGCACCTGCCTGCTGCACGGATGCGAGAGGAGCTGCGGCTTCTGCTCGCGCGCCGCGCGGCCAGGGCGTCCCTTTCGGCCCCTTGAGGACATCGCATAAATCGGGCATACTTTAGGCGCCTATGAGTAAGCAGTCAGTATCTCCCTGTGAGACTCTAGCAGAGCAGTACCAAGCACTTCTGGAGGTCTCGGAGGCGATTGCCGTCCACCGTGACCTCCCCAGTCTGTTTCATGACCTCGTTGAGCGACTGCATCACGTGGTCAACTTCGAATATATGCGGCTGCTCCTACACGATCCCGAGCGGGACGTCATGCGACTCCACACTCTGGAGACGCCGAACCAGAGCTGTGATGCGCTGGGCTGCCAGGAACTTCCCGTGGCAGAATCCCCAGGCGGGTGGGTCTGGCAACATCAGCAGCCCCTGTTGGTCTCGGATGTGGAGAAGGAAACCCGATTTCCCCGCGTGACCGAAGTGATGCGCCAACAAGGCGTGAAATCATATTGCGTGGTCCCGCTCACCACAGCCCAGCGACGGTTGGGCGCGCTCGGATTCGGGAGCTTGCAGGAAGCCACATATGATGGATCTGATCTGGAGTTCCTGCAACAGGTGGCCAAGCAGGTCGCGGTCGCCGTGGACAACGCGTTGAACTCCCAGAGCGTCCAGAGTCACCAGCAGGACTTGGCCCGCGAGCGCGACCGCCTGCGCCTGCTGCTGGAGGTGAACAATGCGGTGGTTTCCCGCCTGGATCTCCGCGATGTGTTTGCAGCCACAGCGGCATCCCTCCGTCGGGTGATCCCGCATGTGCTTGCCAGCCTGTACCTGTACGATCCTGATAATGAGGTCGTAAGTAGACACGCCCTGGATTCTCCGGGTGGCAAGGGCCTGCTCCAGGAAGGCTTCGTTGGTCCTATCGACAGTACGCCTGCAGGTCCCGCCATCAGGACGGGCAAGCCGGCGCTGTTCGACGAGGACGATCTCAAACGTTTACAATCCGACGTTGGTCGACTCCTACTCGAGGAGGGCGTGAAGTCCGGCTGCTGCGTGCCGCTCAAATCACATAATCGGTTGTTGGGGACGCTCAACATCGCGAGCCTTCATTCTGGCGCGTTTAGCCAGGACGATGTCGACTTGCTGAGCCAAGTGGCCAACCAGATCGCGATCGCGGTCGAGAACGCCTTGGCCTATCGGCAGATCGAGGAGCTGAAGGATAAGCTGAACAAGGAGAAGCTCTACCTCGAGGACGAAATCCGCACCGAGTATAACTTCGAGGAGATCATCGGGGAGAGCGCAGCGCTGAAGCGAATCCTGAAGCAAGTGGAGACCGTCGCACCGACCGACTCCACGGTGCTGATTCAGGGCGAGACCGGCACCGGCAAGGAGTTGATCGCGCGCGCGATCCACAACCTGAGTAAACGCCGCGAGCGGACCTTCGTCAAGATGAACTGCGCAGCGATCCCGACGGGGCTGCTCGAAAGCGAGCTATTCGGCCATGAACGGGGCGCCTTCACCGGCGCCATCGCACAGAAGGTCGGCCGGTTCGAACTGGCCCACGGCGGGACGCTGTTTCTCGACGAAGTCGGTGATGTCCCGCTCGAGCTGCAGTCAAAGCTGCTGCGCGTCTTGCAGGAACAGGAATTCGAGCGGTTGGGGAGCAACCGCACGATTCGTGTGGATGTCCGCCTGGTGGCGGCCACAAACCAGGATCTCGCCCAGATGGTCACCGATAAACTGTTCCGCAGCGATCTTTATTACCGCCTCAACGTGTTTCCCATCACGGCTCCTCCGTTGCGGGAGCGCCCTGAAGACATTCCCTTGCTCGTCCGCTACTTCGCGCAAAAGTACGCCCGCCTGATGAACAAGCAGATCGAAACGATTCCGGCGGGGGCGATGACGGCTCTTGCGAAGTACCACTGGCCAGGCAATATCCGGGAGCTCGAAAATCTGATCGAGCGCTCCGTGATCCTGTCCCAAGGGCCAGACCTGCACGCTCCGCTCGGAGAATTGAAAGTGCCGGCAACGCCTGCTCATAACGGAGCCGCGACCTTGGAAGCGGCCGAGCGCGAGCACATTCAACGTGTCCTCCGGGAAACCAATTGGGTAATCGGAGGTCCGTCCGGTGCGGCCACCCGCCTCGGGATGAAACGCACGACGCTGCAATCGAAGATTAGGAAGCTCGGAATCTCCCGCGACCAGCGCTGACGATCGCTCCGGCGGTCTAGCACCCTGTTATCAACACCATAAGTTGACGAATGGAAGCCCTTCACCAGCTTGAGATCATCATCGTGCTGCTCGCAGTGGTCTTGGCGCTGACGTCGGTCGCGCGCAAGGTCCTCATCCCTTACCCGATCATCCTCGTCATCGGTGGGCTGGTGCTGGGGATGGTACCGGGTCTGCCCACGGTGACTCTCAACCCTGACTTGATCTTCCTTGTCTTCCTGCCGCCGATCCTGTGGGCCGCCGCATACTTCACCTCCCTGCGTGAGTTTCGCGAGAACCTGCGACCGATCTCGCTCCTTGCGATCGGTCTCGTGCTGGCCACAACGGCGGCGGTGGCCGTGGTCGCGCACGCCGTGTTCCCAGGCATGAGCTGGGCAGCGGCCATTGCCTTGGGTGCCATTGTCTCCCCTCCGGATGCCGTGGCGGCGACGGCCATTGGGAAGAGGCTGCGCATCCCTCGTCGCATCGTCACAATCCTCGAGGGCGAGAGTCTCGTCAACGATGCCACGGCGCTGGTGCTGTACCGGACTGCCGTTGGTGCGGCCGCGAGCGGGACCTTTGTGCTCAATGAGACGCTCCTCCAGTTCGTCTTTGCCGCTATCGTGGGCGTTGCGATCGGGATCGGGGTGGGCATGATCACACGGTGGGCACTGCACGTGACCGAGGACAGTTTCACCGAGATCGCGATCACGTTGTTGGCCCCCTACTTCGCATGGGTATTGGGGGAACTCGCGCATGCGTCGGCCGTCCTGGCCTGCGTCGCCGGTGGTATCTACTTGCGGCAGCATTTCAGCGAAGTCGTGGCGCCAGCCACCCGAATTCAGGGGCGCGCGGTGTGGGACCTCCTCGTCTTCATGCTCAACGGCGTGATTTTCATCCTCATTGGACTTCAGCTCGGGGTGCTCAGTGAGGCGGTGCCGTCCGCTCGGTTTGGATCGCTCATCATCGCCGGAACGTTGGTGAGCGCCACGGCCATCCTGGTGCGCCTAGTGTGGGTACCGTTGGCCGCCGCACTGCCCAGGCTGTTGAGCCCGTCGCTGCGGGCACGCGATCCCATGCCGCCCTGGTCTTACGTGTTCATCGTAGCGTGGACGGGCATGCGCGGGATTGTCACGCTCGCGGCGGCATTGGCTCTGCCGGTGACGACAGCCGCCGGCGCGCCGTTCCCGTTTCGGGCCGAGATCATCTTGATCAGCTTCTCGGTCATTCTCGCGACGCTGGTGCTGCAAGGCCTCTCGCTGACTCCGCTCATCCGGGCCCTGCGTCTTGAAGAAGACCGTGGGCTCGAACAGGAAGAAATGCAAGCGCGGGAGCATGCCGCAACAGCGGCCTTAGCCCGGTTGGATGGGTTGACGGGTGAAGACTGGCTGATGCCGGACCACGCTGAACGACTGCGGGTCCATTATGGCAGGCGGCTCGAGCGCTTCGCGCGATCCGGCACCGTGGATGAGGAGTGTACGGTGGAAGCCGCCGAGGCCTTCCGGCGGTTGCGGCATGAGACGATGACGGCTGAGCGGCTGGCCCTGATCGGGCTCCGTAACGACGGCACGATCAGCGACGAAGTGCTCCATCGCCTGGAACACGAGCTTGATGTCGAAGCGCTGCGCTTCGGTATCGGAGAGAGACGGGCCGCGACGTGAAGTCTTGAGTGTTCCCCGTCGAAGAACAGGCTTGCCAGCAAGCCCGTTCTTGGAGCACTCTATGGCGCGGAGCAAGCATTGACTCTTCCGACTGACACGGACGTGTGGCCCAGTCTGCCCCTGGAGGCGTGGCGAGACACCTACGCCACTCTTCACATGTGGACGCAGGTCATCGGTAAAATCCGGCTTGCGCTGGCGCCGATGGTGTGCCACTGGTGGCAAGTGACCCTCTACGTCACGTCCCGTGGGCTGACGACTTCCCCGATCCCGTACGGCACGCGCCTTTTCCAGATCGATTTCGACTTCCTCGACCACAAGCTATTGATTCAGACGGCGGACGGAGAAACCCGCTCCCTGGCGCTCGCGCCACGCTCCGTGTCAGAGTTTTATCGGGAAACGATGGCGGCCCTCCGATCGCTCGGCATCAAGGTGAGCATCTGGACCACGCCGGTGGAAGTGGCAGACCGAACTCCCTTCGAAAAGGATTACAAGCATGCGGCCTATGATCCCGAATATGCGCAGCGATGCTGGCGGGTTCTGGCGCAAGCGACCCGCGTGCTCACGGACTTTCGCTCGCGGTTTATCGGCAAGGTGAGCCCAGTGCACTTCTTCTGGGGGGCTTTTGACCTGGCGGTCACCCGATTCTCCGGCCGCCCGGCGCCCACGCACCCAGGCGCGCCCTACCTGGCCAAATTTGTGGCGCGCGAAGCGTACTCGCACGAGGTGAGCAGTTGCGGGTTCTGGCCTGGGGGTGGGCCCGTGGACAGGGCGGTCTTCTACGCCTATGCCTACCCGGAGCCTGAGGGTTTCAAAAAGTATCCCATCCAGCCAAAAGAGGCCTTCTACAGTGAGGAGATGAGAGAGTTCCTGCTGCCGTACGATGCGGTCCGAGCTGCGGAGTCGCCTGACCATGTCCTGCTGGCGTTTCTCCAGAGCACATACGAAGCCGCGGCGAATCTCGGCGGGTGGGACCGGGCTGCGATCGAGCGCGCATCAACGTAGCAAGACAACGAAGGAGAAAGTCATGGCTCAGCAATGCACCCATCTGAATCAGATTCGAAATGTGACGCCAAGCGCACAAGGTTGCGAGGACTGTCTCAAGACCGGGGACACCTGGGTGCATCTGAGGCTCTGCCTGAGTTGCGGTCACGTGGGTTGCTGCGATTCATCAAAGAATAAGCACGCCACCAAGCATTATCACAAGACTTCACATCCGATCATCAGGTCGTTCGAGCCTGGAGAGGATTGGCGCTGGTGTTATCCGGATCAGTTGTTCATGGAATCATAAATGGCAAACGATAGCCTTGCCTTCTTGTTTGACCTGGATGGCACGCTGGTGGACAGCGTCTACCAGCATGTCCTGGCCTGGCAGGAAGCTTTCCAGGCCGTGGGAATCAACCTTGCCGTGTGGCGCATTCACCGGCAGATCGGGATGAGCGGCGGTCTATTGTTGAACGCTGCGCTCCGTGAGATCGGCCGCCCGGTGAATCAAGAGGAAACGCAACGCATCCAGCGGGCGCATGAGGAAGCCTATGAACGTCAATTGGGGTCGCTGCGTCTGTTACCCGGCGCACAGGAGCTGCTGGACCACCTAGCGGCACATCAGGTGCCTTATGCGATTGCGACTAGCGGACACACGGAAATCGCGCGGCACACACTCAAGCTGCTGAAATTCGGCGCCAATGTGCCGGTCGTCACGAGGGACCAGGTCCGTCACGCCAAGCCGGACCCCGACGTGTTCTTGACCGCTGCCGAGCGGCTTGGCGTACCGATCAATCGGTGCGTGGTCGTCGGTGACAGCGTCTGGGATATGCTGGCCGCCCGCCGGGCATGGGCGGTCAGCGTCGGTCTCCTGTCGGGAGGTTACGGACAAGAAGAACTGGAGCGCGCCGGAGCCTATCGCGTCTACCAGGATCCGGCTGACCTCTTGCGCCATCTTGATGAAGTCGGTGTCCGACGAGAAGACTAGTTGATCCGAAACAACCCGGACATGCGTAGGCATGTCTTTAGTCCTGCCGATATCTCGGCACGTGCCGAGATATCGGCACGACTTCTTCGGCACCGCTCCCCTCGCCAGACAAAAGCCAACCTTCTAGCAAGCTCCAACCAGTAGTCGTTTCAACGACTTAGCCGACTTCTCCCAGATTAAAGCACGTCTGGAATATGAATTGCCATTACCTGAGGCATGACGCATCTAGCTGGAAAGGAGGAACCTTCGATGGAACTGACCTTTACTTTACCAAATGGAACGCGCGCAGGCATCGTGCCGACGCACGGTCTCAAAGATCTTACGATTAAGGAACTGGGGTTGGAGTGTCTCGCTCCAGCCAAGGATGTTTCAGTCGTGTTCCATATACCGAACCAGCAGGCGTTGGATCGAGTCAGGACACGGTTCGGACTCACGGAATGTTGAAGGGGGCTGCGATGGCTACAGCAGTCGGACTTCCAGCGGAAGATCTGAATGAGGCAAATACCGTTGGTTGGCTGGAACTCGTCAGCACGGAACAGTGTGTGCGCTGCGGAGGCCTCATGGTGACCGAACAGTGCTTCGATTTCCTGTCTGACAACGGCCACCTCGATTTCTTGGCACAGCGCTGCGTGCAGTGCGGCGATCTCGTGGATCCGGTCATTCTCAACAATCGCCGTCTGCGGCTGCTACGCGGTCTCGAGAAAGGCGAGAGAGGTTTAAAAAACTTCGTATGCTGAAAATTAACATGAAAATAGAAGCCGGTGTGATGACCTTCGAGCTTGAGGGGAAGCTTGCCGGCCCTTGGGTGAAGGAGTTGAACCTCTGCTGGCGCTCCGCCGTAGACACTCAACAGATCTACCCTGTGCGTGTGGATTTGTCCTCGGTCACCTTCATTGATGCGGAGGGAAAGGACCTGCTCGGCCGGATGTATGGAGAAGGAGCCAGGTTGGTGGCGACGGGCTGCCTGAACAAATGCATCGTGGAAGGGATCATGCAGTCAGAGGAAAAGAAGGTTGAGGGCTGATCGGATTCCCAACAAGGAGAAAGCGATGAAACAGATAACACTGGCGATTTTCGTGATGGTCCTGGGATCTTTCGTCATCGTCGATGCCGCGGGGGCGGATGGCGAAGAATGGAAGGTCGTTACCGTCGAGCTGGCGCCCGGGGCAACGGACGCGCGGCATTTCCATCCTGGTGTCGAGCTCGTCTATGTCCTGGAAGGCGCAGGATACTTGGAAGCGGATGGCAAGCCGAAGGTCGCGTTGAATCCCGGGGCCGTGACGACGTTACAGCCGAAGCAAGGCCATGTGCTCAAGAACGCGAGCCAGACACGGCCGCTGAAAGTCCTCGTCGTGCTTCGCTCTCAGACTGGGGGCGTTAGGCGGCAGCAGGCTTACGAGCAACCCATCTTCTGAATGACGAAAATGCGTACAGGCT
>Ga0209158_1000159_pt1 | contig 53301 bp, 45 predicted proteins | sample GraSoiAngelo_140_FD_185897 | JGI IMG/M metagenome (GOLD analysis project Ga0209158, IMG submission 185897) | Grasslands soil microbial communities from the Angelo Coastal Reserve, California, USA - 14_0929_12_30cm (SPAdes) (version 2) | ecosystem: Environmental > Terrestrial > Soil > Grasslands ...
CCACGATGAGGTCCACGTCGTCGGCCACACCGAAATGCGCCGCGGTGCCATCTCCGTTGGGGCCGAGCACCCCCACGGCGTGCGCATCGTCGATCGCGAGCGCGGCGCCGTATTTCTGGGCGACCTTGAGCAGGTTCGGCACGTCGGCGATGTCCCCCTCCATCGAGAACACCCCGTCGACGATGATCATGACGCCCGTCCCGACCGGCACTTTCTGGAGCTTGCGCTCGAGGCCTGCCAAGTCCCCATGGTTGAAGCGCACGGTTTCGCCGTGGGACAGCTTCGCGCCGTCCACGATGGACGCGTGATCGAGCTTGTCGAGGAACACGACGTCGCCCCGACCCACGAGCCCGGAGATCAGGCCGAGGTTCGCCTGATAGCCGGTGGAAAAGACGAGACAGGCTTCTTTCCCGAAGAACTCGGCCAGCTCGGCCTCGAGCCGGCAGTGCAGCTCCAGTGTCCCGTTGAGGAACCGACTCCCCGTGCATCCGGATCCGAATTCGTCGAGGGCATCTTTCGCCGCGGCGAGCACCTCCGGGTGATGCGTGAGGCCGAGGTAGTTATTGGAGCCCATCATGATGCGCGGCTTGCCTTCGATCACCACGACCGTGTCTTCCGACTGGGAAATCGGCTTGAACCACGCGTACAGGCCGGCCGCGCGAACCTCGTCGGCCCGCGTGAAGTTCTTGCACTTATCGAAGAGCGCGACGTGCTGCAGGGTCTCGGTACTCACGGGGCCCCCAGACTGGTTGGGTGGAGAACAGCAGCCTAGAGAGTAGTGGCGGCGTCACAAAACCGCAAGGTCCAACGCGGACGTAAGTTAGCACCCGTCGCCGGGACCACGTAACTTGCAGGCCTCCCGTTTCGAGCGAGCATCCGCATGTCCCGGTCGGCGGTCGTCCTCGTCTGGCTGTTCGCCGCCCGGCCGGCTGCGGGTCAGGCGCCGTATCGCGTGACGTGGCGGGACGCTGCTTCGGTTGGCGCCGCGGGCGCGCTTGCGCTCATTCCCGTAGCGCTGAACTTGCCGCACGGTCCGCCGCCGTGCGCCCCGTGCGACCCGGCCTCGGTGCCAAGCATCGATCGCACCGCGCTGCACAACGCTTCCGCCGGCGCCGCGACCGCCAGCACCGTTGTCCTTGGAGGCGTGGTCGGCGCGGCGGCGTTCGCCTCGCTTCACGGCCTCGATCCCGCTCAAACGCGCGGCAACGCAGCGGTGTTCCTCAACTCGCTCGCGTGGACGCAGGCCACCACCGAGTGGCTCAAGGTCATTGTGCACCGCAGTCGCCCGGTGCTCTACACGGCGGATGCCGCGGCGGCGGCGTCGCAGCTCGACAACCGCAAGTCGTTCCCCTCAGGGCACGCCTCGCTCGCGTTCGCCGCGGCGACGGCGTATCTCGTCATGGCTCGACGGGAGCAGTTGCCGCACCGCACCCGGAACACGATCCTGCTGTACGCGGGGGCGGCGGCGGTCGCCGCCCTGCGCGTGACCGGCGGCAAGCATTTCCCGACCGACGTGGCGGGCGGCGCGGTGCTGGGCAGCAGCATCGGGTGGCTCACCGCCAGCGTGCATGCCACAGCCCCCTAGCCAGCTGCCCCGCGTCATGCGGCTCTCCGACGTCGTGCTGTTCAACATCACGGCGATCGTCGGGCTGCGCTGGCTGACCACCGCAGCGAGCCAGTTCGGCCTCGCGAGCCTGTTGCTGTGGCTCGTCGCGATGGTCGTCTTCTTCCTGCCGTCGGCGGTGGCGGTGCGGGAGCTCGCCGACATCGATCCCGGCGCGGGCGGCATCTACCGTTGGGTGCGCCGGGCGTTCGGGCCGCTGCACGGCTTCGTCGCGGGCTGGGGCTACTGGGTCAACAACCTCTTCTACTTTCCTTCGCTGCTCGTGGCTACGGCGGCGATCGCCGCGTACGCGGGCGGACCACGATTCGTCCGCTTGGGCGACGACAATCTGTTCATCGGCGCGCTGTCTCTGGCGGGGCTGTGGTTTGCGGTCGGCATGAACGTGGTCGGCCTCCGTGTCGGGAAGCGGCTCCAGAACCTGGGCGGGTACGGCACCTGGCTGCCGGCGCTCATCTTCGTGGTGCTCGCCGCGTGGTCGCTCGCGACGCACGGCAGCGCGACGCCGTTCGCGTTCCGCGGGCTCGTCCCCGCGAAGCTCGATCTCCCGTCGATCAACCTGTTCGCCACCATGACGTTCGCGTTCGCCGGGCTCGAGCTCGCCCCGACGCTGGGGGACGAGATCCACGATGCCGCCGCGACGCTGCGGCGCGGCATCGTCATCTCGGGCTTCGCCGTCGTCGCCATGTATATCCTCGGTACGGCGGCGATGCTGGTGGCCCTGCCAGCAGAGACGGTGAGTATCACGAACGGGATGCCGCAGGCGACGGCGGCGTTGACGCGGCGGATCGGGGCGCCGTGGCTCGCACCCGTCGCCGCGGTGGTCGCGATCCTGCTGGCGCTCGGGAACCTGGGCGGCGTGGGCGCCTGGCTTGCGGGATCGGCCCGCCTGCCGTTCGTGGCCGGCTTGGACGGCGCGCTGCCGGCTGCCTTCGGTCGCATCCACCCGCGCTGGCACACACCACACGTCGGGCTACTGGTGCAGGGCGGGCTGGCGACTGTGTTCGTGGTCGCGAGCCTGGTCGGCGCCACCGTAAGGAACGCCTACCTGGCCCTCACCCAGACCACGCTCATCCTCTTCTTCATTCCCTATCTCTACCTCTTCGGGGCGTACCTGCGGCTGCGGCGAACCCGCACCGCCGGCACGCTGCTGGTTGGCCTCGCGGGCCTCGCCGCGGTGGCGTTCTCGATCGTGCTCGGCTTCGTGCCGCCCGCGGACGAGCCGCACCCCTGGCTCTACGAGGCGAAGGTCGCGGGTGGCGTGGTCGGGTTCATGGGGCTGGGCCTGCTGCTGGCGCGGCGTGGTGTGAGGGAGCGCACCGCCGCTGCGCCGGTTGTGGGGTAGGGTACCTCGTGCCGCTACCGACTGCTCGTCGCATCGTCCGGGAACGCGCCGCGTGACGCCACGTCGCGCGGCGTTGCTGGCGCTCTGGCTTGTCTGGTGCGCGCCGTGGGCGGCGCGCGCGCAGGAGCCGCACCAGCCCCGCCGCGAGGCGCCGGGCCGTGATTTCAGTCCGGACGGGGTGTGGCGCAAGCGGGCCCGCGCGGTGCGGGCCACGCGAGCCCGCCTGCTCGCCCAGCGGCAGTTCGCGGCGCTGAACGCGCCGCTCGCCGCGGGGGTGCCGACCCCAAGCGCCGCCGCGGTTTCCGGCACGCTCCGAGTGCCGGCGGTGCTGTTCACCTATGCGGGCACGACCGCCCCGTCGTTTGCGTCCTCCGCCTACGATGCCGTGTTGTTCGGCACCACACCGCCGTTCGGCCGTCCCTACACCTACCACAGCTTCTACAGCCAGATGTCCAACGGGCTGCTCGATGTGCAAGGTGCGACGTACGGCTGGGTGACGCTCGGCAAACCGGAGGCGAGCTATAACGGCGGCACCAGCTCCGCGTGCCAACAGCAGAATCCGTTTGGCTCGGCGAACTGTAACGGGATCTGGGGGTCCGCGTACGCCGCCCTGCAGGCGGGGCTGCGCGAAGCCCTGTCACTCGTCGACGCGCAGGTGGATTTCAGCCAGTTCAGTTACGACCCGAGTAACGGTGTGGTCAGCCTGGTGCTCTTCATGCAACCCGCGCTCGGCGGCGAGTGCGGGCCGAGAAGCGGCCCGCAGAACCATCTGTGGGCTCACCGCGGTGCCCTGTTTCCCGCGTATCAGACCCACGATTCGCTGCCGGGGCACCCGGGCCAATTCCTCAAGGTGCAGGACTACGTCCTCCAGAGTGGGCTCGGCGGCTCGGACTCGTGCACCGGGACGGACATCATGCCGATCGGCACCGTGGCGCACGAGACCGGGCACGGCTTCGGATTGCCCGACCTGTACGACACCAGCGACCAGACTGAAGGGGTGGGTCGCTGGAGTCTGATGGGCGCCGGGAACTTCTCCTCGCCCTCGAGCCCGGCGCGGATGGACGCCTGGTCGTTGAGCCAGCTCGGTTGGGTGACGCTCGCGCCGCTCACGACGTCAGGGACGTATGGGTTCGGCGCGGCGCCGACCTCCGACACGGCGTTCCTGGTGCGTCCCACCGGCGCGAACCCGCGGGGCGAGTACTTCCTGCTCGAGAATCGCCAGGCCGTCGACGCCGACAGCGCGCTGATTCGCAACGCCTGCCAGGTGTGGTATCAAGCGCCGCTGCCGCAGGGGTGCTCGGGCGGGCTGCTCGCGTGGCACGTGGACTCGCAGCAGATCGCGCAGCACGGGTTCTACTTCGGCAATGCCGTGAACGTCGGCCCGATCCACGGACTCGAGCTGCTCCAGGCCGATGCGCGGGGCAACCTGGATGCAAACCCCCACATCACCTGCACGCCGCCCGTGGCGGGGTGTGCCGACCGGGGTGACGTGGGCGATCCGTTTCCGGGGGTCACGCAGAACCACACGCTGGCGCTCTTCACGATGCCCAACACCGCGCTCAACAGCGGGACGTGCCCGGGGGTCGGGATCGATTCGATCACCCAGGTCGTGCCGAACGACGTGATGCGGTTCTTCCTGCGCCTGGGCGGCGACTCGCTCGCCGTGGTCACGGCGCCGCAGCTCGCCCCTGCGCAGTGGGGCTACTCCTACACGGCGGCGCTGGCCGCGGCGTGCGGCGCGGGCTCTTACACGTGGGCAGTCGATTCAGGGACGCCGCCGCCGCAGGTGCTGCTTTCGCCGTCGCTAGGCTCCCTGAGCGGCGCGCCCAGCGATACCGGTACGTTCACGTTCAAAGTAAGGGTGACCGACGGCGCGCAGACGGCGCGCGGCACGCTGACGCTGCAGGTCACAGAGCCGACGCTGACCTTACAGCAGGTCCTCGACCTCGGCTTCCAGGGCCCCGCGCCGGAGAGCGACGACCGGCGGCGCTATCTGGACCTCCAGGGGAATCGGGACGGCACGTTCGACATCGGTGACGTGGCCCGCTGGCTCGCGCGCACTGGCAACAACGCCGCGCCGGGCGCGCCGGCCCGGGCGCCGGGACGGCGGCCATGACCCGGCGCGGCGGGCTGCTCGGCGTCGTGCTCGCCCTCGCGGTGAGTCGCTGCGAGAGCCCCTCGGGACCGTCGTCGCACGGTCTCTCGCTGCAGTTGTCGAATGCGGGCGCAGGCGACCGAGCGATGCTGTTCCAGATCGCGGGCGCCGACTCGACGGCGCGCATCGACACGGTGCTGGCGCCCACCGGCTCGAGCTACCGGGTTTTCGCGCAGCGCCAGTCCGGTGTGCGGTGGCGGGTCATCGTCACGGGGAACCTGTCGAACGGCATTCTCGTGACCATGTTGGTTCCTGACAGATCTCCCGCGACCGCCTACAGCGGCACGATCCTCGACGTGGCGGACGCGTCGTACGCGGACGTGCAGCCTGGGAGCCGGGCTCTCACCATCACGCCCTAGAGCCGGTCGGTGCATCTTCCCGGCCGCGCGACGAAGGCGCGGGTGCCGTCGGGGAGGCGCAGCTCGAGGATCCGCGGGCGCGCGCTGTCCATCACCCACTGTGCGAACGCTTGCGCGGCCGCGCGCCGGGGCGACTCACGCACCACGTAGAGCGTGTAGGGGTTGGTGAGCGCGGTGTCGGCGGCGAACAGCACGCGCAGGCGCAGGCCGCCGAGCTTCGCCAGGGTCGGGAGGTCGGCGAGCGCGTAGGCGTTGCGCTCGTCGGCCACGTGCAGGGTGGTCGCCTGGTCGGCGCCGGCCTGGAGGTACCACCCGCCGGCGGCGGGGGGCCGCACGCCCGCCGCGTTCCACAAGGCCAGCTCCTTCACGTGCGTGCCCGAGGAATCGCCCCGCGAGACGAACTGACCCGCCGCCGCCGCGATGCGGCCGAACGCATCGGCCGCGCGCTGTGCAGCGGCGACGCGCGCCGGATCGGCGGCGGGACCCACGATCGCGAACCGGCTCGCCACGAACGGGCACGCGAGCAGCACATGCCCCGGCTCGACCAGCAGGCGGCGCTCGAGGCTCGGTGCGTGCGTGATCACTACGTCCAGGTCCCCGCGGGCGGCGGCGACGAGGATCTGGCCCGACGGGCCGATCACGGTGGCGGGCACGGGGTGCACCAGCGAGTCGAGCACGGCCAGCGCCCCGGACTGCTCGACCGTAAAGGTGGTGCCGAGCCGCAGCGGGCGCTCGCCGGTGGTGCAGGCGGCCAGCGCCCCGCACATTAGCCCCGCCCCAAGCCCGAGGAGTCTCCCGATGCGCCGCAGCGTGCTCATGCTCGCCCTCCTCTCGATCCCCGCCGTCGCCGTCGCTCAGGGGTTCCGGCTGACCGTCGAGAGCATCATGCGGGGCCCGGATCTGGTCGGCACCGCGCCGTCCAATGTGCGGTTCTCGGCCGATGGGCGCTACGTGTACTTCGCGTGGCGCAGCCCGGGCGTCGACACGCTGGACCGCGACTATCGCGTGGCAGTCACGGGCGCGCAGTCGCCCGAGCGGTTGCCGCGCAACGCCGTGGACACGATCGCCATGGCCGATGGCACATGGTCACCGGATCTGCGGCGCGAGGTCGTCGTGCTGAAGGGCGACCTCTGGCTCGTCGAGCGCACGGGTGCGAAGCGGCGGCTCACGCAGACGCCGGCGCCCGAGTCCGATCCGGCGTGGTCGGCGGACGGTCGCACGGTCTACTTCACGCGCGATGGGAACGCCTGGGCGCTCGGTCTCGAGGGCGGCGCGCTGCGCCAGCTGAGCGACGTCCGCCGCGGACCGGCGCCCCGGAAACCGAGCGATCCCACCGGGGAGAAGAAGTTCCTGCGTGATCAGCAGCGTGAGCTGTTCGATTTCATCCGGCGCCAGGTGGCGGAGGAGCAGATGCGCGCCGACACCGACACCGTCCACACCGCAAAGCCGCTCTATCTCGCCGAGCGGCAGACCGCCACGCGGCTCGAGGTCGCACCAGACGCCCGCTTCGTGTTGGTGACCGTGACGGAGCGGGCGAAAGGGGACTCGCTTGAGGGACGGCAGGTGGTGTTGCCGAGCTGGGTCACCCAGTCGGGGTATGTGGAGACGCAGCAAATCCGCACCAAAGTGGGTGACGCGCAGTCACGCGAGCGCGCGGCGCTGATCGATGTGGCGACAGGCAAGGCGACCTGGATCGACTCCGTGGGCGCGGGTGAGCGCAACGCCGTCGGCGCCGGGATCGCCCCGAACGGCCGGCACGCCCTGATCCGCGTCACGAGCACCGGCTACACCGACGCGTGGCTCGCGGTGGTGGATCTACCGTCGCTCGCGACGCGCGTCGTCGCCCACCTGCACGACGACGCCTGGCTCGACGGGCCCCTGAACGCGACCGCTGGGTGGCTCAAGGACGGCGAGACCGTCTACTACGGGAGCGAGGAGACGGGATACGCCCACCTCTACACGGTCCCCGCTGCCGGTGGTGCAGTGCGGGCGTTCACCCGCGGACCGTGGGAGGTGCAACAGGTGACGCTGGCCCCCGACGGCAAGACGTTCTATCTGCACACCAACGAGGGTGACTTCGGACAAGTGCACTGCTACGCCCTCGACGTCGCGACCGGTCGCAAGACCCAGCTGACCTCGGTCGAGGGGCGCCAGGATGCGGTGGTGTCGCCCGACGGGAAGCTCTTGGCCGTGCTGCACTCGATGGCCAACCATCCGCCCGAGCTGTACGTCCAAGCCAACCAGGCCGGTGGCCAGATGCGCAAGATCACCGAGAGCACGACGTCCGAGTGGCGCAGCGTCGGTTGGATCAGCCCCGAGATCGTGATGATCCCGGCGCGGGACGGGGCGCGCGTGCCGGCGCGGCTGTATCGCCCGACCGCGACGCCCGCAAACCGCGCGGCGGTGCTGTTCGTGCATGGCGCCGGGTATCTCCAGAATGTGCACAAGTGGTGGTCGTCGTATTACCGGGAATACATGTTCAACCAGCTGCTCGCCTCGAAGGGCTACGCCGTGCTCGATCTCGATTACCGCGGCAGCGCCGGGCAGGGGCGCGACTGGCGCACCGCGATCTACCGCCACATGGGCGGGAAGGACCTGGACGACCAGGTGGACGGCGCGCGCTGGCTGGTGCAACACCTCGGGGTCGATTCGACGAAGGTCGGGATCTACGGCGGCAGCTACGGCGGGTTCATCACGCTGATGGCGATGTTCACCCGACCGGGCGTGTTCGCCGCGGGCGCGGCGCTGCGACCGGTGACCGATTGGGCGCACTACAACCATCCGTACACGGCGCGGATTCTGAACGAGCCGCAGGACGACAGCGTGGCGTACCGGCAGTCCTCGCCGATCTATTTCGCCGAGGGGCTCGAGGGCCGCCTTCTGATCTGTCACGGCATGGTGGACGACAACGTCCACTTCCAGGACACGGCCCGCCTGATGCAGCGGCTGATCGAGCTGAAAAAGCAGAACTGGGAGGTGGCGCTGTACCCGGTGGAGCGGCACGGATTCATGCGCAACGACAGCTGGACCGACGAGTACCGCAGGATTCTCAAGCTGTTCGAGGAAACGCTCAGGGGTGGCAGCTGAGCATGCGTCCGGCACTCGCACTCGGCCTCCTGTCATGCCTTCCCGATGTGGCGCGCGGGCAGTCGCCGCGCGCCGCGAACCCCGAGCGTCCCACCTTCGCGACCCATGCGTATGCGGTGGCTCCGGGATATGCCGAGCTCGAGCAGGGCCTACGCGTCGAGGGGAGTGACGCGGGCGATGCCACCGCGTGGGACTACAACCTGAAGATTGGGGTCATCCGCCAGGTTCAATTCGCGTTCTTCGGCACCGGATTCGTTCACACTCGGGCGGGTGGGGGCGTGGGCGATCTCGGCGTGACGCTGAAGCTCTCGACCAGCGTTTCCACCCGTGCCACGCTGGCGCTGGCGTCGAGCGTCACGTTCCCGACGGGCGATGCAGCCGCGGGGCGCGGGGCAGGGCGCACCCAGGGCGGCGTGCTGGCGGTGGCGAGTGTGGACGGCCCCTGGAAGGTCCATGTCGACGTGAATCTCGGGCCGGTGGCGCTCGGCGCCGGCGCGTCACCGCTGCGCTGGTTTCACTCGGTGGGCGCCGGGGTCGCGCTGGGCCGCTACGGACTCACGACCGAGCTGTACGGGTTCACGGCGGGCGCTGGAGAGTCAGCGGAATGGGGCGCATTGAGCGCGGTGACCGTCCGCCCCGTCGAGTGGATCGTGGTGGACGCGGGTGGGAGTGTCGGGTTGTGGCGCGAGACGCCGCATCTCGTATTCGTTGGGGTCACGACCAATCTGGGGGCGGTGTTCAAGTAGGAGGGTACCCGTCTCGCCTCCCCATCCCTATTTTCGACGAGGGGGCGGTAGCTCAGCTGGGAGAGCACCTGGTTTGCAACCAGGGGGTCAGGGGTTCGAATCCCCTCCGCTCCATTCTGATGCAGACCATCATCGCCGCGATCATCCTCGGCCTGGTCGAGGGCGCGACGGAGTTTGTCCCCGTCTCGTCCACCGGACATCTGATTCTGGCGGGTCACGCGCTCGGGTTCGTGGGCCCGCGCGCCGCCGCCTTCGAGATCTTCATCCAGCTCGGCGCCATCCTGGCCGTGGTCTGGCTGTATCGCAGCCTGTTGTTCCGCGTGGTGCACGATGGCATCGCCGTCGCGGAGTCGCGCCGCATCATCCTCGCGCTGTTGATTGCGTTCCTGCCGGCGGCGATCGTGGGCTTGCTCACGCACCACTGGATCACGGCGCACCTGTTCACGCCGTCCGTAGTAATCGCGGCGTTGATCGTGGGCGGCATCGTGATCCTCGCGATCGAACACTGGCGCCCTGCGCCCCGCAGCGAGACGGTGCAGCAGATTGACTACCGTACGGCGCTCTGGATCGGGCTCGCGCAAGTGTTCTCGCTGATCCCGGGCACGTCGCGCTCGGGGGCGACGATCATGGGGGCGCTGCTGGCGGGGGTGGGGCGGCCGGCTGCGGCGGAGTTCTCGTTCCTGCTCGCGATCCCGGTGATGGTCGCGGCCACCGGGCTGGACCTCTGGGAAAACCGCCACCTCCTCTCAGGATCGGACGCCCTGGTCTTCGCGATCGGCTTCGTGGTGGCGTTCGCGAGCGCACTGGTGGTAGTCCGGTGGCTCATCCGCTTCGTGTCGCATCGCTCCTTTGCCGTGTTTGCCTGGTACCGCATCGTGTTCGGACTGGCTCTTGTGGCACTCCTCGCCACAGGCCGGTCCTGGATCGCGAAGTAAGCGGCGCGGGGCTGCAGATTTGCTCGGCCCAATCCATTTTCACATATTGGTCCTATGGGTCTGTTAGGCGGTCTTGGATTGGCGGGCGTGTTCTACGCCGCCGCCGAATACGAGCACATGACGGGGTGGAAGTGGGCCCTCGCGAGTGTGGCGGTCTCGGCGACCGTCAGAGGCCTGTTCCCCGCGTCCTTTATCTTCGTTCTGCCCGCGCAGTTCGGCCTGTTTTGTGTCATGTGGTGGATGAACGCGAAGCGGCAGGCCGCGCTCGAGGTGGAGCGGGCGGCCCGGCAGGAGACTGATCGTCGTGGCCGGCAGGAGCGCGTGCAGCGCGCCCACGAACAAGCAGCGCCGGAGCCCTCGGACCGCGCCGCAGCTCGGGAGGCCCGGGAGGAAGCGGCGCTGCGGGAGCGACAGGAGCGGGTGAGACGGGCGCGAGAAGAGCGCGAGCGAGCAGAACGCGGGGAGGCGGAGCGCGACAAGGAGACACCCGGGGGTTAGCTCACCCAGTTCGGCCGCGCGCGAGCTGCCAGGCCGTAGAGACGCCCAGCCCTATCCAGAGCAGATCCAGTAGACCGAACAGGTGCGCCAGCGGCGCGACGAACCCGATGTGCGCCATCACCCTGTCGGTGCTTAGCCGCACCACCCGCTCGCGCTCCGCACGGGTCGCGCCGGCAGCGCGCTGGCGCGCCTCGACGATGATCCGGTAGTTGAGGTCGGGTCCCAGGTCGGACAGCGCGGTGTCGGATCTCTCGTGAGCCTGCTTGTCGAGCTCGGCCTGGAGCTCGGGTGAGAACGAGTGGTGGGTTGCCATGTCGACCAGGAACATCGCGGTAGTAGCGTCCCGATCGCGCAGCACGTCGCTCACCACGATGGATCGCAGCGCGAATGCGACAACCAACACCTTCGCAAGGATCACGGTGCCGACGGTCAGGACCGCCGCGAGCGTGCCGAGCGGCGCGCTTGGCCCAGGCGCGAATCGAGCCACCGCGAGGCCGATCAGCCCGCCGACCCCCCAGGCGATCAGACCGACCGGGTTGTCGGTCACGTAGACGACAAGCGTCCAGCCCACAGCCAATAGGACGCTTACGATGAGCCCCGAGAGCACGGGGCTCCCATCGCCCGGCGCGGCTTGCATCTTGGCGCCATACACCTTCACGGCGGGCCGGCGTGGGCCGGGCGGGACTGGGGAGTCGTTCATGGGGTCATGGGTGGTAGTGCTCACCCTCACTCTAAGGTCGAGGCCGGGTTTCGTGCCACTCACGTTCCGAAGCTATGTTCTGTCAGGTCGCTCGAGGGGGGAAAGCCGATGAACACAATGACCGCGCGAGCGCTCATGCTGGGGCTCGTGATCGCACTCTGGACGTGGGTGGCTGACGTGGCCCGCTTGCACGTGTCGCTCTGGGCCGGCGTCGTGGCGCTCGGCTGCTTCTACGCCGCGGGCGGCGGCGTCCCGGGCTTGCAGAAGGCCGTCGTGGCTGCACTGAGCGGCGTCGTCTGGGTGCTCGTCGCCCACGCCGTTCGCCTTGCGATCGGGGGCGGCAACGTGGTCGCCGCCGTGATCCTCGGCGCGACGGCGTCCGCCATCGTGCTGCAATCGCGCGTGCCGCTCCTGTCCTTCACGGCCGGGGCGTTCGCCGGTGCCGGCATCGCGCTCGGTCTCAACGTGTACACCGTGAACGAGGCGATTCGCGCGGGCGTCGCGATCGCGATCGGCGCGCTGCTCGGGTTCGCCGCCGAGCGCGCGGCGGGCATGGTCGGCGCGCGGCGCGCCTAGCCCATGGCCCGGATCCTGGTGATCGACGACGATGCCCAAGTAAGGGGGGCGGTGCGCCGCATCCTCGAGCGCGCCCGTCACACGGTGGAGGACGTCGCGGATGGCGATGCCGGGCTGCGCGCGCACCGCGAGCGGCCCGCCGACCTGATCATCACGGACATCTTCATGCCCGAGCGTGACGGCATCGAGACGATCCGGGAATTGCGCCGCGAGTCTCCCCAGGTGAAGATCATCGCGATCTCGGGCGGCGATCGAACGCAAACCCTGGACCTGCGCAAGGACGCCGAGCTGCTCGGGGCTTCGCGGGCGCTGCGGAAGCCGTTTGAGCTCAGCGAGCTGCTGCGGGCGGTGGACGAACTGCTGGGAGAGCCCCGCCCCCGCACCTAGGGGTACGTTACGCGGTCTCGTCCGGCGGGTGGCGGGCCGCGAATCCGCGATACAGCAGCAGGTCGTAGACGACTTTCAACGTTCCGGCGATGAAGAACGGCACGCTGATCAGCGCGGGTCTGGCAAACAGCAACCCTGCAAACACGGGGGCAATTGCGGCACCGGTCGTCCGTGCCACGCCCGTGATACCAGCGGCCGCGGATCGCTCTTCCGGAGCAACCACCGCCATCGTGTAGGACTGTCTGGTCGGCACGTCCATCTGGCTGATGCTGAATCGCACGAGTAACACCAGGATGGCGAGCGGCAGGGTCGGCATCAGCGGGAAGAGAATCAGCAGCAGGTTGGACGGCAGGTGCGTGAACACCATGGTCTTTACGAGCCCAAAGCGCGCCGCGAGCCGCGACGCGAGTAATGCCGACACACCGGCGAGGACGTTCGCTCCAAAGAAGATCGCGCCGAGCGTTCGAGGGTCTACGCCGAAGCGGAGATAGAACCAATAGGCGGCGAAGCTCTGCACCACGAAGCCGCCGGCAAAGGAATCGAGGGCGAACAGGCCCGACAGCTTGAAGACCACGCCGCGCGAGGCGCCAATGCCAAAGACATTTTGCATGGCGGGCACGCGCACTTCGGCGGCAGGCGAGAGACGGGTGAAGAGGAACAGGAGCAGTACACCCAACGCGGCATAGAGCAGGACTACCGTCCGGTAGCTCTCGAGGGGCGTCATCGCGGCGCCCTGCAGCCGCTGCGCCAGCGTTCCGCCACTCAAGGCACCGGCGGCGGTCGCAAACGAGCCGGCGAGCGTATACCAGGCGAAGACCGCGGTTCGGGACCGCGCGGGAACGACCTGGGAAAGGGCCGCCTGCTCGATCGAAAGAAACGGCCCCACCTCGTTGCCACTCGGGCTGATGACGCCGATTGTCCCCGCCAGAATCAGCCACACGAAGCTGCGCGTGGATGCGAACATCAGGCCGGCGGCGGCCATGAGAGCGGCGCCGATGATCAGCATGCGGCGCCGCCCGATGCGATCGGCTCGAGTGGTCAGGTAGAGGGAGACCACGGTATCCCCGGCCAGCGTCAGGGTCAGCAACAAGCCCGTTTGGGATGGACTCAGGCCGAGGCTGGTCAGATAGAAGACCAGGACGACGGACAGCGAGCCGTATGCAAACAGGCGCGTGACTCGGGTCAGGAAGAGCAGCCACCCGTCGCGCGTCAGGGCTCGAAGTGGCGTCAGCGCGGGAACGCCTCCGGCAGCCCGCCGTCGACCGTGAGGATGTCTCCGGTAGTGAAGCGGAACCGCTCGCTCGCCAGTAAGACGGCGAGGTCCGCCACCACGTCGGCCGGGATCAGCGACGCGCCCATGACGTTGCGCCGGCGGTAGGCCTCGAGCTGCGCCTCGACGGAAACGCCGCTCCTCGCGGCTCGTTCTTCGACGAACCGGCGGAACATGGGTGTCTCGATCTGGTCCGCGTTGATGGCGTTGACCCGGATGCCGTCCCCGCCCAGCTCGACGGCGGCGACCCGCAACGCCTGCAACAGCGCGGCCTTGCTCCCGCCGTAGGCCACGGCCTCGGCACCCGGCGCGAGCGCCGCCTTGGACACCGACGCCACGATCGAGCCCCCGGTGTGCTGGCGTCGCATCACGGCTGCCGTGGCGCCGATCGCCAGGACGGCGCCCAGGTAGTGGACGTCGAGCTGCCGTTGGAGATCGTCCCGCCTGATGTCCGTCACCCCCGCGAACCGCGGCGCTTGGCCCACCGTGTAGAACAGGCAGTCCAGCCCTCCGAACTCGACGACGGTCCGCCGCACGAGGTGCGCCAGACTCGCGTCGTCCCGGACGTCCACCGCCATCCCGACGGCGCGATCGGGGTACTCCGCTGCGACCTCCCGCGCCGCGGCATCCGCGGCGGCCTGGTCGAGATCGGCGACGACGACGTGCGCCCCTTCTGCGGCAAACCGCCGGGCGGCCGCCCGCCCGATGCCGCTGCCGCCGCCGATCACGACCGCGACCTGGCGGGGGACGAGGCGGGAGGCGCGCTCCCGCGCGTCCTGGTCTTCGATTTTCCGTCGCTCGAGCGGCCAATGCTCGAACGCGAAGACCTCCGCTTCGGGAATGAACTGGAACCCTGCGAGCGCTTCCGCGTTCGCGATCGTCTCGAGCACCGCCCGATAGCACAGATTGGCCGTGACCGCGCCCCGCTTGTCGCGGGAGGCCGTGATCATTCCGAGTCCCGGGGCGAGCACGACCTTGGCCCAATCGTCGAGCGGCCCCTCCTCGGGGGCGGCGTGGCGTCGGTGATAGGCCTCGTACTCCGACCGCTGCTGCGCGAGCTGCGTCCGGACGGCATCCAACAGGCGATCGACCGGCGCGGACGGGTCGAGGTCGAGCCACAGCGGCAGCCGCCCGGCTCGCAGGATGTGCTCGGGCGTCGCCATTCCGCGATGCGCCAGCGCTGGGAGCCGTTCGGCGGCGAGGGTCGTGAGGATGTCGTCATCGTCGTCGAAGTGCAGGATCACGCGGCCGTCGGGCGGCGACCCGAGCATCCCGCGCACCACCGGGAGGACGAGCTCCGCGCACCGGTGACGCACATCCGCGCCGGGGATCGACCGGGGCGTCGCTCCCAGCACCGCGCGGCCCCGTCGCTTCGTTTCGAGGTACTCGTTGATCCGACCCACGACGACCATCAGGTGCGTGTGGCACTCCCGCGGATTCTCGCCCCACACCACGAGTCCGTGATGCGCCAGCGCCAGGCCGACAGCGCCGCCGGGGAGCCGGTCCACCATACCGCGCACGGCCCGCGCCAGCGGGAACCCGGGGCGCACGTATGGCACGTACACGATCTCTCCGCGAAACAGCTCGCTGACCAGCCGCTCGGCCGTCGCGTCCGTCAGGTTCGTGAGGCTCATCGTCGCCACGTCATGGGTGTGCGCGATAACGCGGTGCGGGAGGAGCGAGTGCAGCGGTGTCTCGACGCTGGGTGCGGGTCCTCGTCCGTCGGGCGGCAGCGCACAGCGCGTCATGAAGCGCATCATCTCGGCGTCGCTCATCGCGTCGGCGCTCCCCAGCGCCGCCAGCTCGGGGAGTGACAGCCGAGCAAACCCGTCGCGCCCGATCGTGCGCAGGTCGGTCCCGCTTGCCTTCACCAGCAGGACGTCGCCGAGCTTGATCGAGGTGTTGCCGCCGCCCGGTTGCACCAACCCGGGCTCCCGCCCGATCAGGTTCGAGAGGTAGACGAGCTGGTCCAGCTCGTCGGCGCCGGCCGCGAGGCCGGCCCAACCGTCGGCCGGGCGCGGGCGTGTGACGGGACGCGTCACGAGCGCGATCCCAGCAGCAGTGCTTCGAGGTCCAGGTCCCGCTGCACCCGCCGCATCACGTGATCACCGATCATTCCCTTGTCCCGCAGCGAAATCACCGCCCGTCGCTCCGCCTCGAGCAGCTCGAGCACGGCGGCTTGGCGCTCGCGGGCGAGACGCTCCTCAGCGCCGTCGCGCTCGGCGCGCACCCGGGCACCGAAGCGGCGGCTGCGGTGGCCGTAGCGCGCCCGCAGCTCCGTCAGCGTCTCCCCGTCGAGGCCCGACGCCAGCTGGTCGAGCCGCCGCAACGCGGCGGCGGACGCCTGCTCGCGCGCGTGGGCTTCTTCCAGCCGCTGCGTCTCGCCGGTGTCACAGATCCCGAGCCGGCTGACGAACGGCTGGAGCGAGAAGCCCTGGGCGAGGAGCGTCACCAGAATCACGACATACGTGAGGAAGATGATGAGATCGCGTCCTGGGAACGGGGCGCCGGCGGTGGTGGTGAAGGGGAGCGCCAGCGCGAGCACCAGGGAATCCGCGCCGCGCAGGCCTGCCCACGCGATCAGGGCCACGTGACGCCACGACGCCAGGGGACCGCGCGCCCGCGCGTGCCGGCTGACCCAGCGCGGGCCATAGGTCGCCGTGAACACCCACACGACGCGCGCGGCGATCGTCACGAAGCTCACGGCCAGTCCGGCGAGCGCGAGCTCCCGCACCGAATATGCGCCCAGCGTGCCGAGCACTGCACGCAGCTCGAGCCCCACGAAGATGAACGTGAGCCCCTCGAGCACGAAGCCGACCACGCCCCACATCCCCTCGGTCTGCACTCTGGTGTCGGGTGCCACGATGCGAGGGCCCTGCCGGCCGAGGTAGAGGCCGCAGGCCACCACCGCCAGTACGCCGGACACGCCCAGGGCCTCGGCAGGGAGAAACGCAGCGAACGGAGTGAGCAGCGAGATCGTCGCCTCGATCTCGGGCGCGTGCATGCGCCGGCGCAGCCACGCGATCAGCCACCCCACGGCCAGCCCCACCGCGACGCCGGCCGTGCCGACCCAGACGAACCGCGGCGCCGCCGTGGCGATGGAGAACGCGCCGCTCACGGCTGCCGCCACGGCCATGCGGTAGGCGACGATCGCCGCGGCGTCGTTGACCAGGCTCTCCCCTTCCAGAATCGTCGCGACGCGTCGTGGCACGACGAGGCCACGCAGGAAGGCCGTCGCCGCCGGAGCGTCGGGCGGCGACACCAGGGCGCCGAGCGCGAAGGCGGCGGCCCATGGCAGGCCGGGTGCGACGGCGTGTGCCGCGACGCCGACCACGATGGTCGTGAACACCACGAGACCGACGGCGAGCAGCGTGATGGGGCGGACGTTGGCGCGCAGATCACGCCACGAAGCGGTGAGCGCCGCCCGGTACAGGAGCGGCGGGATGAACACGACGAAGATGAGCTGCGGCTCGAACTCGACGGGCGGCAGGCCTGGGAGCAGCGCGATCACCAGCCCGCCGATCACCAGTAACACCGGAGACGGCACTCCCAGCCGGCGTGCCGCGATCCCGAGGAGCACGACGGCGACGAGCAGCGCGAGGATGATCTCGAACTGATGCATCGCCGCGCTCAGTGGCTCACCGCACGCCCTCGTGCACTCCTTCGAGGGCCGCCAGGAGGGGCTCGACGTCCCACGCCTGATCGTGCCGCACGTTGTTGATGAAGAACGTCGGCGTCCCGTTCACTCCGCTCCGCACGCCGCTCATGAAGTCGTCGCGCACCTTCGCCTTATGCGTGTGCGTCGCCAGCTCACGTCCCAGCCGCGGGGCGTCGAGCCCGAGCTCGCGGGCGTACTCGATCAGGTGATCGTCCTCGAGCGCGAACTGGCGCTCGAACAGCCGATCGTGCATCTCCCAGAACTTCCCCTGCGCGCCGGCCGCTTCGGCCGCTTCGGCGGCGTGCTCCGCGTGTAAGTGCAGCTCGGTGAGAGGAAAGTTGCGGAACACGAATCTGAGGCGTGGGCCCAGGCGTTCTCGAACCTCCTTCACGATCGGATAGGCGCGACGGCAATGCGGGCATTCGAAGTCGCCGTACTCGACGAGCGTCACCGTGGCGTTCGCGGGCCCCTGCATGTGATCCCGCTCGCCCACCGGCAGCGCCAGCACCGCCCGGTCCCGATGCGGGCTCACCCTCGCTCCGTTCCGAGCGTCTCGAGCGCACGCAGGATCCCGTCCGCTCCCGGGTTCACGCCGATCGGCGACAGGTAACTCCAGCGCACGACGCCGTCCCCGTCGATCACGAAGAGGGCCCGCTCGGTGGTGCCGTCGCCGTCGCGGTACACGCCATACCGCCGCGCGACGGCGCCCTTCGGCTCGAAGTCCGCCAGCAGCGGGAAATGGAGCCGGCGCTGCTGCGCGAACGCGAGGTGACACCACGCTCCGTCGACCGAGATGCCGAGCAGCTCGGCCCCGTGGCGCTGAAACTCCGGCAGGATCTCGTTGTACAGCACCATCTGGTCGCCGCACACCGGACTCCAGTCGGCCGGATAGAAGGCGAGAATCACCGGTCGACCGCGGAAGTCGTGGAGCGATACCGTCTGGTCGGGGGTGCTGTGCAGCGTGAAGTCGGGTGCCGCGGTCCCCGCTACAAGCGGACCGGCAGCCGCGCGAGCCATTGTGTCCGTCACGAGTCTGCTCCTTTCATCTGCCGACAAGCTAGCCGTGTTCTTGACCGACCGAAACCCGACAACTATGTTCGGGATTCGTCGTACCAAGCAACTCACTTACTACACAAGGATGCATGTTGCGTGAACACCCGTGCGAGACTTCTTGTGCCCGTGTTCGTGTTGGGAATGGCGTGTCCCCCCGCGGCGCTGGTGGCTCAAGACGCCTTCGAGATCGCGGTGTATGGGGCCGGGACGGCGCCGCGCAAGGCGTGGGAGCTCGAAACACACTTCAATTACATCGCCCGCGGTACCACCGCTTTCGACGGACCGGTCGCCCCGAGCGAGCGTCAGTTCCATCTCGCCTTGGAGCTGACCAGGGGCCTTACGGATCATTGGGAGGTCACCGCGTACCTCCTGTCGGCGTACCGACCAGGTCCCGGCGTTGAGTACGCCGGGTGGCGGCTGCGGTCGCGGGTGCGCGCGCCCGAATCGTGGAGGCTGCCGGTGGATCTGGGCATCGCCGCCGAGTTGGAGTTTTCGCCTGCCGCGTATGACGAAACCACGACCGGGCTCGAGATTCGGCCCATTCTCGAGAAGCGCATCGGACGGGTGCAACTGCAATTGAATCCCGTTATCGAGCGGGTGCTGGCGAGCACGGCCGGCGAGGCGGAGTGGGAGGTGGAGCCGAGCGGGCGGCTGGGCGTCGCCGTCAGCAAACGTGTCGCGCTGAGCGTCGAGTACTACGGCAAGACCGGCCTGCTCGGCAGTGCGCTGCCCGCCAGCCAGCAGGTGCACCAGCTCTACCCGGGAGTGGACGTGCGGCTCGGCGACGAGTTCGAGCTGAACGTGGGCGTCGGCTTTGGGACGACTGCGGCAGGGAACCGGCTGGTGCTCAAGTCTCGCTTGGAGGTTCCCCTGCGGCCCTAGCCGCGCGACCAGTCTCAACGGGGAACGGTCGATCCAGCTTGCCCCACGAGTGCGTTGGGGGTTGCTTATACTCCGTGCTCCGCAAGACGACCTGGCTGGCCATGACGTTCGGCGTCGCCGCCCTGACGGTGGGCGGCGCGGTGAGCGCGCCTCGGCAAGCGGCGGGGCCGCGTCCGGTGATCACCATTTATAAGAGCGCGACGTGCGGCTGCTGCGCCAACTGGGTCGAGCACGTGCGCGCCGCCGGGTTTCAGGTGGTCGTTCACGATACGACCAACCTCGCCGCCATCAAGCAGCGCTACGGCGTTCCCAAGCACCTGACGTCGTGTCACACGGCCCTGGTCGACGGCTACGTGATCGAAGGGCACGTGCCCGCGGATGTGATCCTCCGGCTGCTGCGCGAGCGCCCCGAGCTGGCAGGGGTCGCCGTGCCGGGCATGCCCGCCGGGTCGCCCGGGATGGATTCGCCCACGCCGGTGCGCTACGCGATCATGACTTTCGATCGAGCGGGGCGCACCGCGGTTTTCGCGCACCGCTGAAACGGGCTGCCTGAGCGTCTATTTCCTCGCCGCCTCGTACCGCTTCGCTACCTCCGGCCAGTTGACCACGTTCCACCACGCCGTGATGTAGTCCGGTCGCCGGTTCTGGTATTTCAAGTAGTACGCATGCTCCCACACATCCAGCCCGAGCACCGGCACCTTGCCGTCCATGAGTGGGCTGTCCTGATTCGCAGTGCTGAAGACCTCGAGTTTGCCGCCTGCCAGGGCGAGCCACGCCCAGCCGCTCCCGAAGCGGGATGTGGCCGCGCCGGTGAGCTGCTCCTTGAACTTCGTGACATCCCCGAACGTCTTCTTGATCGCATCGGCGAGCGCGCCAGCCGGCTCGCCGCCGCCGCCCTTGCCTGCCGGCGCCATGATCGTCCAGAAGAGCGAGTGATTGTGATGTCCGCCGCCGTTGTTGCGGACCGCGGTGCGGATATCGTCGGGGATCGTGTTGATGCCGCGGAGCAGCTCTTCGAGGGTCTTCTTGTGAAGCTCGGCGTGCTTGTCGAGCGCCGCGTTCAGATTGTTGACATACGCCTGGTGATGCTTGCCGTGGTGGATCTGCATCGTCTGCGCGTCGATGTACGGCTCGAGCGCGGCGAAATCATAGGGCAGGGCAGGCAGGGTGTGTGCCATGACCTTCTCCGTGGGGGTGAGTGTCCCGGACATCGGTTCCTCCTTCGACGACGTGCAACGCCTCAAAACATGCACGACCGGTAGGGTGAATTCAAACCCACCGGGCGCGCAGGGTTGCCCCACCCAGCGTGGCTTGTGACATTACCCCGACAACGCGTCCGCGTCACCACAAAGTTCCGACGTGTTCGCTGTGCGATCGAGGAGGGCAAGGTGGCGCCGGATCTCCTATTTTTTCTTCTATCCGATTTCGAGCGGACCGTGGCGCGCCCGTCCTGCTCGATCAATCGCGGCGCTTGAAGCGTACACTCTCCGCCGCCGCGCGGGCGTCCTCCCAGACGCGGGGCGACAAGTGGTATTTGGGGGCGGGCGACGGACTCATCTGGGCCCCGCCGTTCCCTCAGTGGCTCGACGCGCCCGGGTTCTGGGACGAGGCGCACCTCTTCCAGTACGTGATCCGTCCGCTGTTTACGCTCACCTTCCTCATCGACGGAAGCCCCGTACCCGTGCGCTGTCTGCGGCGGCGCTGGACGCCCGCCGTGCTGACGCTGGAGCACGCGGTAGGGTCGTGGCGCGCGCGAGAGACGCGCAGTGCGCCGGGCGGCGCTCTCGCGTCCGAATGGGAACTACGCAACCCCACGGCGCAGGTCGCGAGCGTGGATATAGTCGTGTGGACGGCGGTGGATGGGGCCTCGCTCGCGGCGACCGACGTGCACGCCGAGGAGCACGTTCTGCGCTTCACGCGCGAGGTCGCCGACCAACGGGAGCACCGTGCCCGCGTGGCGCATCGCCTCACGCTCGATCCTGCCGCCCAGTCGTTCGGCGCGTACCGCTCCGAACCCTCGACGGCGGTGCTGCCCCCGCGGTTCGAGCTCACGCCGTTTTACGACCGTTGGCAGGCGAGCGGACGGCTGCGGGATCAGTTGCACCTCGAAGGCATCGACCCGCGGGGCGTGATGTACCTGGGGCTGCAGCGCCGGCTGCGGCTCACGCCGCGCGGCACGGTGCGTTTCTCGGCGTCCGTCGCGCTCGAGCTGGAGGCCGCTCGGGCGCGTGCGGGTGCCGATCACCCGAGCGGCCGATCCGCCGACCAACCCCCGCGTCGGGCCCCCGACCGGCCCCGCGCGGTGGCGGAGCGCCGCTGGCACGAGTTCCTCGGCGCCGTGCCCACGTTCCGCTGCTCCGACCCGTATCTGGACGGCCATTGGCGCCACCGCTGGTACGGCTTGCGCCTCAACGCGATCGCGGGGGGGATCGGCAACTACCGGTATCCCACCGTGTGCGAGGGAATCGGCGGTTTCCATGTGCCGATCACCTACAGCGCCCAGTGCCACATGCGCGAGCTTCGTTGGCTCGCCGATCCCGCGTGGGCGCGCGGCGTGTTGCGTACGTTTCTCGCGCACCAAAACCCCGACGGCTCGCTCCCCGGGCGGGTGTACGTCGATCACCAGCGCGGGACGGACTTCTATCACGCCGATTGGGGCGGCGCGTTGGAGGCGCTCGAAGCGGTGCATCCCGACCCCGCCTTCGAGGCCGAGGTGTATCCCGCCCTGGTGCGCTACGCCGCCTGGCTGCTGCGGACGCGCGACGCCGATCACACCGGGATGATCGACGTCGTCAACCAGTTCGAGACCGGTCAGGAATACATGTCCCGCTACCAGGCGGTGGATCCCGAAGCGGACCGGGTCGGCTGGGAGAGCCGGATCCGGCTGAAGGGTGTGGACGTGACCGTGTATGCCTACCGGCTGCTGCGGTCGCTCGAGCGGCTCGCCGATCGGGTGAGCCCGGGAGACGTGGGTCGCTGGCGGGAAGCCGGGAGCCGGACGGGGCGCGCCATCGCCGAGAAGATGTGGGATCCGGCGGCGGGGATGTTCTTCGACGTGAACCCGCGGACCGCCCGGCCCACCAGCGTGAAAGCCGCGGTGTGCTTCTATCCGTACGGCACCGATCTCGCCGACGCGCGGCACGTCGCGGGGCTCGAGCGGCATTTGTTCGAGCCGGCCGAGTTCTGGACGGCCTACCCCGTCCCCTCGTCGAGTGTGGACGATCCGCTGTTCAATCCGGACGCCGAGTGGAAGGGCAAGCGTCACAACTGTCCGTGGAACGGGCGCGTGTGGCCGATGACGAACTCGCACATCATCGATGCGCTGGCGCGCGTCGTGCGGCTGCACCAGGGCTCGTGGGCGGGGAAGCTGGGCCACTTGATCCACCAGTTCGCGCGCATGATGACGTTCGATGGCGACCCCGAGCGGCCGAACTGCTTCGAGCATTATCACCCCCACACCGGCCGGCCGAGCGTGTACCGGGGCATCGACGATTACCTGCACTCCTGGGTGAACGACCTGATCGTGTCGCACGTGATGGGCGTGCTGCCCGACGGCCCGGGGGGAGGCCTCACCGTCTGGCCCGTGCCCCTCGGCGTCAGCCGCGCCGCGCTCGAGGGCGTGCGCGTGGCCGGGCGGGGAGTGGCCGTAGCGATCGACGGCGCGCGCTTCCGCGTCAAAATCGACGGCCGCGCGGCGGGGGAAGGCAACGTCGGCGATCCGCTGACGATTGCCTTCGGATGAAGTCCCGCATGGCGTCGGTCACCCTGCGGGCCCTCACGAAGACGTTCGACGCCGGGACGAAGCCTGCGCTGCAGGAGCTCACGCTGGATGTCCGGGACGGCGAGTTCCTCGTGCTGCTCGGGCCGTCGGGTTGCGGCAAGACGACCGCGCTGCGCTGCATCGCCGGGCTCGAGGAGCCGACCGCGGGAGAAGTTCTGATCGACGAGCGCGAGGTGACCCACCTCCCGCCCGCCGAGCGCGACGTCGCCATGGTGTTCCAGAACTACGCCCTGTATCCGCATCTGACCGCGCGAGGCAATATCGCGTTCGGGTTGGAGGTGCGCGGCGTGGCCGAGCCCGAGATTGCGCGCCGCGTGCAGGAGACCGCGCAGCGGCTCGGCCTGATGGAGCTGCTCGACCGCCTCCCGGCGCAGCTCTCGGGTGGGCAGCGTCAGCGCGTGGCGTTGGGGCGGGCCATCGTGCGCGCGCCCCGCGCGTTCCTGTTCGACGAGCCGCTCTCGAACCTCGATGCCACGCTGCGCACCGAGCTGCGCGCCGAGCTGCTGGCTCTGCACCGCGCGCTCGGCGCGACCATGGTGTATGTCACCCATGATCAGATGGAAGCGATGACCATGGGCCAGCGGATTGCCGTGTTGCACGAGGGTCGGCTGCGCCAGCTCGGCACCCCGGCCGATGTGTACCAGCGTCCGGCCGACGTGTTCGTGGCCCGGTTCATCGGCAGCCCGGGGATGAACGTGTTGGCGGGCCACGGCCGGGGGATGCGGGAAGGGGGCGGGGTGGTGGACTGCGGCAGCCTCTCGGTGCCGGTAGCGCTCGAGCACTACGAAGGAGAGATCCACCTCGGCGTGCGGCCCGAGTACGTGAGCCTGTGCGGCGAGGACCAGGGGATGGGCAACGCCGACATCGTGGTGGTGGAGCCGCTCGGCGCGGAGACGCTGGTGCACCTGGCGGCGGGCGGGCAGCCGCTGATCGCGCGGGTCCCGGGACTGGTCGAGCTGCGGGCCGGGGAACGTGTCGGCGTGAAGCTCGATCGCCGCCGTCTGCACCTGTTCGATGTGGCCGGAGAGCGGCTCGCGTGAGACGCCGGGTTGCCGCGTGTCTCGTGCTGTGGGGCTGCGGGGCGGCGGCAGAGGGCGATCGTGTCACGCTCGAGCTCGCCAACTCAGCCGACTACCTCGCGGCGCGGCTCGAGGACCGGGTGCTGGCGCCGTACCTGGCGGTCAACCCCGGCGTCCGGATCGTGCAGCAGAACGCTGCCATGTACCAGGCACAGTATCGCGAGCGCCTGCTCACGTCGATGGCTGCCGGCGCTCCCCCCGATGTGTTCCTGCTCGACAACAGCGACGTCCCCGCGCTGGTGAACCGCGGCGTCGTGCTGGACCTCGCGCCCTACCTGACGCGCGCCGGCGTGGACGTCGGGTGTCTCGACCAGAGGGTGCTTGCGGTTTTCAGCCGCGGCAACGGGGTGTACGCCCTCCCCCGGGGGTACACGCCGATCGTCGTCGTCTACAACAAGGATCTGTTCGACCGGGCCCGGATTCCCTATCCCACAGACGACTGGACGTGGGACGACTTCCTGCGGATCGCCAAGCAGCTGACGCGTGACACGGATGGCGACGGGACGATCGACCAATGGGGGACCTATGTCGATCGGCGCCCCTTCCTCTGGATCCCCTGGGTGTGGGCAGGCGGGGGGGACGTGCTCTGCTCCGACGGCCGACGGGCGAGCGGGTGTCTCGACGCGCCCGCCACGATCGAAGCGATCCGTTGGTATACCGCATGGATGACCACGCAGGGCATCGCCCCCCGGACCCACAACCAGCTCCCGTCGGTCGGCGACGATTTTCGCCTCTTCAACAGCGGCCGCGTGGCCATGATGACCACGGGCCATTTCTGGGTGCCTCGGCTTCGTCCGTACGTCGCCACCGGCCGCTTGCGTGTCGGATTCGTGGTGATCCCCCATCGCGCGGGCGCTCGCCCCGTGACGGTGATCTACGCCTCCGGCTACGCGGTGCCCGCGATGGCCACGCGACGCAAGCTCTCGATCGAGCTCGCCGCGTATCTCACCGACTCACTCGCGGACGCCGCGCGGGGCGAGGCTGGGCTCGAGCTCCCGGCCATGACGACCGCCACGCAGGCGCTCGTCGCCGGCGACACACTGGGGTGGGAAGCGGCATTCGTGCGGGCCGCGGCTGCCGGGCGGGTGGCATGGGGCGCACGGATCGAGCGCTGGCGGGAGGTCGAGGCCGTCCTTCCCGATCTGCTGGACCGCATCGCGCTGGCGGGCGCCGATGCGGCGGCGGCGGCGCATGCGTCTGCGCGCGCGCTCGATCGCGTGCTGGGCGCGACCCGGTGAGCGCCGCAACGGGGGGACGGTGGCGCAGCGGTGCGGGCATCGCGGTAGTCGCGAGCAGCGTGCTCGTGCTCGTCGCCGTGCGCTGGGCGAGCGACCGGGCCGAGCACGCACTTGCGCGACGGGTCGCCGGGGCTACGGCCCGCTATCTCGCGCTCGTTGCGCCCCCGTCGCGAGGGAGTGCCGACTACGACCTGCCCCGGTTGCTCATCGAGACGCGGGCGCTCGACGGCCTGCCGGGGTTCGCCGCGCAGCTCGAGGTCTATCACGGCACCGCCCCGCTGCTGCACGCCACGGCGCGACCGCTCTCACCGGCCCAGTTCGACCGGCTGCGCCGCCACGCCACAGCGCGGTCGGACGGCCCCGCCACCCTGGCGCCGTTGTTCGATCGCGACGGGTGGGACGTGGTGGGCGCGGTGGCGGCGTGGCCGGCAGGCGCCGCCTGGCTCTCCTGGCGCAGCGCGCTCGCCGTGCTGCCGAGCTTGGCGGCGGGCGCGCTTGCCGCCGCCACGCTCGGCGGCGCACCCGGGCGGTCGCGTCGGGCGATCAGGTGGTTCGCGGCGGCGGCGACGGTCTTCGGGCTCGCGGCCTACGGCGACATCCGGGCCGTCACGCAGGATGCGACCGATCGGTGGCTCGGGGATACCCGGCTGCTGATGCAGGAGGCAGTGGTACGACTGCCCGAGCTGCGGTTCTCGCTCGCCGCGCTCGCCCCGATTGCGCCCGGCACTGAGCTGTTGCCGGCAGACAGCGCCGCGAGCGCGCCCTGGCGAGGGATGGTGGCGGGGACGGCGCGCGCGGCCGTCACCGTGCGCCTCGCACCGGGCCGTTGGGCCGAGCTGCGCACCGCCCCGGGAGAGGGGGAGGGCTGGATGGCGGGCTGGGTGGCGGTGGCCGTCTGTCTGGCGCTGCTCGGGCCGTGCGCCGTCGCGCTGGCGGCGTGGGGCGAGCGCGGGGCGGCCCGCCCGCAGCGCCAGCGGGAGACGGTGGCGGCGTGGGGCTTTCTCGCCCCCTCGGCGCTCCACCTCGGCGTCTTCTCCTTCGCGCCGATGCTGTTCGTCCTGTACCTGTCGGTGCACCGCTGGACCCTCGTCGACCCGGCGCGGCCGTTCGTCGGGCTCGCGAATTTGGGGCGGATGGTCCACGATCCGCTGGTGTGGGTCTCGCTCCGCAACACGGTGCTGTACGCGCTGTACGTGCCCGTGTCGATGATCCTGTCGCTCGGCGCGGCCCTGGCGTTGAACCGGCAGTCGTGGGCCGTGCGCGTGGCGCGCACGATCTTCTTCCTGCCCTACATCTCCTCTGTGGTGGCCATCACGCTCGTGTGGCAGTGGATGTATCAGCCCGACATCGGCGTGATCAACCACCTCGTGTCGGCGCTGGGGCTGCGGCCCGTGGATTGGCTGGGCAGCCCGCGCACGGCGCTCGTTGCCGTGATGATCGTATCGGTGTGGGTACAGCTCGGCTACCAGATGACCGTGTTCCTGGCCGGGCTGCAAGGCGTGCCACGGGCGTACCTCGATGCCGCCCGGGTCGATGGGGCGAGCGCGTGGCAGCGCTTCCGCCGGATCACCCTTCCGCTACTCCGGCCCGTGACGCTGTTCGTGCTGGTGACCGGGGTCATCGGTTCGTTCCAGGTCTTCACCTACATCTACCTGCTCACCGACGGCGGCCCGCTGCACGCTACGGACGTGATCGCGTACCGCATCTACCAGACGGGGTGGGAGTTCCTGCAGTTCGGCTACGCGAGCGCGTTATCGCTGCTGCTGTTCGTCGTGCTGTTCGGCGTGACGCGGGCGCAGCCTATGCTGCTGGGAAAGCGGGCGGACTATGCGTAGGGTGGGACGCCGGGTCCTGGCGGGCGTGCTTGTGGCGCTGCTCGCGGCCGCCACGATCGCGCCATTCCTTTATATGATTGCTACGGCGCTGATGGACGAGTTCGAGGTGCTGCGCTACCCGCCGCCGCTCCTGCCGGCGAGGCCCCACCCGGAGAACTTCGCTGTCGCGCTGACGGCGCTGCCGTTCGGCCGGTTTTTCCTGAACACCGCTATCGTCGCCGCGTGCGTCGTCGTCGGGCAGGTCGCGACGAGCGCCATGGCCGCGTACGCCTTCGCCCGCCTGCGTTTTCCGGGGCGCGACCGAGTCTTCTTCCTCTATCTGTCGGTGCTCATGGTGCCCGTAGTGGTGCTCCTCGTTCCACGCTTCTTGATCATCAATGCCCTCGGCTGGGTGGATTCGTATACGGGGCTGATCTCGACCGAGCTCGTCTCCGTGTGGGGGATCTTTCTGCTGCGGCAGTGCTTCCTCACCATTCCCCGCGACTTGGAGGATGCCGCGCGGCTCGACGGCGCTGGTGAGTGGACCGTGTTCTGGCGCGTCGTGCTGCCGCTCTCAAAGCCCGCGCTCGCTACGCTCGCCGTGATCGCTTTCGCGGACCAGTGGAAGAGCTTTCTCTGGCCGCTCATCGCGACGCGGTCGGCCGAGATGAGCATGGTCGAAGTCGGGATCGCGAGCTTTCACGGGTTGTACTCCACGAACTGGCCGTACCAGATGGCGGTGGCAGTGACGGCGGTGGTCCCGTTGCTCGTTTTCTACTTCGTGGCGCAGAAGTACTTCATTCGAGGGATTGAGCTGACAGGACCGAAATAGTCTAGCCTTTGCCTTTCCTGGTTGCCGCCGCCGCCCTGAAGCTCAATTCCCAGTGGATGTCCCGCCCGTCTCCGCCGGCTGCCCATTCCAGAACCGCATGCCCGCGCTGGGGACTCTTCACGGTACATGGAACGTCCGCCTTGCACGTGCCTGGCCTGAACCCCCTTGGCACTGACACGGTTACGACGTACGCCCGGCTGTCCAGGTTCACCGACCGGGCCTTGAGCGTGCGCGCCGTGACGTCCCATGTCTCGTCTGCGATGTCCACGGCGCCCTGCACGATGTGCCGCGTCGTACCGACCACCTGCGGATGTGCGGCCGCGGCGCGCAGCGCCACCGTGAGCGTGCTGTGGGGCTCGAGCGTCGCCGCCAGCACGTCCTTCGGGACGACGAGGGGCGCGTCGCGCCACACGTCGTAGGCGTCGAACTTCGCGCCAGTGATCCCGAGCGTGCCGAGCGGCACGCTCAGCTGGCGCGGCTCATCGTCCCAATTGATGAGCGCCACGGTCCACCAACGCGGCGCTCCCTCGACGACCCACTGAGCCGGCGGTGCGTCGCGGCGCACGCTCCAGATCCCTCCGGCGCCGCCCCCGTCGTAGACCCGGACCGCGAGCACGTTCTCGCCGCCCCAGTTGAGCGCGTCGACCGGGACGCGATAGCGACGGTACGCCTGCCACTCGCTCCGGTAATTCGGCGGGAAGGCGCCCGTCTGCCCGAGCTTCACCCCATTCAGGAATGTCTCGTCCGCGTCGTCGATCTTCCCGAGCTCCAGGGATACTGACCGCCCTCGAGGGGCGGGCGGCAGAGAGAACCGCGTCCGGTACCACGCGTAGCCGTCGTAGTCCGGGTGGCCGGCTTCCTCCCACGGCTTGGGCACCGCAACGGTTTCCCACGCATCCTCGTCGAACTCACGAGTCGCGTAGCGGGGATCATCGCCCGTGCGGAGCCGCCACGGCCCGCCGATCGCGTAGACGTCGTCCCCCACGACGATCGCCGGTGCCACCTCGCGTGCGACGGTGGCGGTGCTGCGTGGGCGGCCGGCCACCGGGGCCGCCGGGATGGCGCGCTGCAGCAGCGACAGCCGGTCGGGCGGGAGCTTGGGGAGGTTGTCCGATAGGACGGTCACGCCCCCGGAGAGCGCCACGATCGCGGTCCAGACCTGCGCTTCGGCCGCGGAGAGGGGTGGCCGCACCACGAGACAATCGGGATCGTTCAACCAGGCGGACCGGTGGTAGAAGCTGCGGAACCCCGCGGCGCGGGCCGGCGCTTGGATGCCGCCCCAACTCGCCTCCACGTCCGGGCCGATGCGCATCCCGTTCACGTAGCCCACCGCGTGTTGCAAGGGAGCGCCGCACCCCAGCAGCAATGTCTCGGTCCCCATGCCCTCGCGGATCGCGCCCAGTCCCTTGCGATAGGCTTCGGCGTGCGTCAACCCGCCGTAGTGAGCGTCGCCGGCCGTGGCCCAGAGCAGGAAATCGATCTTCAGGTAATCGTACCCCCACTCCTGTACCGCGCGGCGCGCCAGATCGAACAGCCACTGCTGCACCTGGGGGTGGGCGGCGTCCAGCGAGTAGACCTTGCCGCCCCAGTCGTCCCGAGTGTCCCACACGATCGGGGTGTCGGCGCGTCGCAGCAGCCAGTCGGGATGTGCGCCCGGAACGCCCGAGCGCTCCGCCACCGCGAACGGAGCCATCCACAGACCCGCCTTGAATCCCTTGGCGTGGATCTGGTCGGTGAGCCAACGGTGTCCGCGAGGGAACTTCGCGTTCGTGTCCCAATCTCCGGTCGCCTTCTGATAGCCGTCGTCGAGCTGGATGTAGCGGAAGAACCGACGGTCGAAGTTCGCGGCGCAGTACTCCAGGTTGGCGATCACGTCCGGCTCGCTCACGTGGCCGAGCAACTCGTACCAGCTGCACCATCCCGCGGGTGCCGTTTCGGACGCGAGCCGCTCGCGGTCCACGGGCGAGGATGGGACGAACAGTGCCGTCAGCGCGTCGAGACCATCACCGGACGGCTGGAAGCACAATCGCATGCGGGACGTATCGCCCTCGGGGCGGAGCGGTCGGGTGGGGAGCCACGCGCTCCCGGCCTCCAGTCCCTCCCGTGAGAGCTGCACCGTTGCTTCGCCTGGCTCGCCAGGATCGAACGCGAGCGCCAGCGCGCGGCTGCCGCGCGTCAACCCGAGCGCGCCGTGACTCACGAGCCCGTCTTCGGGTGTCGCCGACGCCGGTACCACCCGGCAGGCGCTCCAGGAGTGATAGCCGTTGACGAGCGCGACGAGCGGCGCATCGCCGGCGAGCACGGCGGCTTCCGGGGCCTGGAAGAACCGGATGCCTTTCACGGTGGGGAGGTAGCGGTCGGGGTAGATGGTGACCGAGACCGCGGCCCGGGACGCCCCGCCTTCCGCTTCATTGGCGGACAGGAACTCGGCTTCGAGGAACACGCCGGCCGCGCGGCCCCGCACGACGACGGCCTCGCCGCCTGGCGGCTTGCGGCTTCCAACCGTGCTATCTTGCAGGTCGGCGAGCGTGATCCACTGGTCGCCTACCCGCGCACCGACGACCGCGGCCTTGATCAAAGGAACGGGCGGTCCGTCGCCGTAGTACCACAGGGACCAGCGCCGCTCCTCGTCGAGCTCGAACTTCAAGCGCCCCACGCCCGCCAATTGGGCGATCCGGCGCCGCGGCGGTCGGATCAGTCCGGAAACCCCACCCGTGAGGAGAACGAACGTGCGTCGGTCCATGGTCACAATGTCGGCGGCGCTCTGCGCTTTGTCTACGCCGCTCGGCGCCCAAGCGCGCGGCGCGTGGACGGCTGGTTTCGCGGGGACGCTGGGCGGCGGGTGGCAGATCGAAGCCGCGGATATCGGCTATGCGCGCGCCCTGCGCGCCGGACCGCTGCGCGTGGCATCGCTCAGCGCGCGGCTCGGCTCGTTCGTCGATGAGGGCGCGATTCTCGGCGGCGCCCGCGGCTTCGTCTTCGGGGTGACGCTGGGCGGGCACACGGGTCTCTTGTCGCTCGCAGATCTGGGCACCGAGACGAGCAAGAGCCAGGTCGGTGTCGATCTCACGGTCGAGGGCACCGCGTACCTCGGGGCCCGCTCGCCGTTTCCCGAGGGATCGCCGTGGGGTGCCCTGACCGTGCTTCCGGGTCTCAAGTTCGGGGACCCGGACGGCGTGCAGTTCGGCCTGCTGGTCGGTCCGACGTTTTTCTTCGGCCAGGCGAGCGACGTGCGCCCCTTTCTGGGTATTCGCTTCGAGGCTCCGCTGGCGCGTCGGGAGTCCCATCCCTAGGTTAGCCGCCGATGGTCGCTCCGCAGCTCGACACTGAGCACCCGGGCATCCGGGTCATCGCCGAAGTCGCGTCGGTCCTGCAGGCGGGGTCGGCGTCGGGGGTGGCGCTGCGCGGCGTGGTGGGGGCGCTGCGGCGGGGTTTGAACCTGCGGCGCTGCCGGCTGTGGCTGCGCACGCCCGACGGCTCGCGGTACGCGCCGGTCACCACGCCGGGCGACGACGCAGACCTGCCGGGGTACTCGCCGCCGGTCGCGGACTGGGTGCGCCAGGGCGTCCAGCGCGAGGGTACGGCCGGGGGCTCGGTGCTGCGCCTGCCATTGATCCACGAGGACGAGCCGCTCGGCGCGCTCGAGGTCATCATCCCCAGCGGCCGCTACGAGGGCGTGGCGCACGACGTCGTGGTGGTGGTGGCCCGTATCCTGGCGCCGATGATCGGCGCGACGGAGCTGTCGCAGGACCTCGCGTCCGAGGTGGCGCTCCGCACGCACGAAATGGAGGCCCAGCGGAGCTTCGCGGCCCAGATCATCGACTCCCTCCCCGTCGGCTTGTACGTCATCGACCGCGGGTATCGCATCCGCGCCTGGAACCGTAAGCGCGAGACCGGCACGCAGGGCGTCTCGCGCGAGGACGCCGTGGGGCGCGAGGTGTTCGAGGTGCTGGACCGCCAGCCGCGCGATCTCCTGAAGCGCGAATTCGACCGCGTGTTCGACACCGGCGAGATCCAGCAGGTGGAGATGGAGTCGGCGGCGAGCGGCGAGACGCGCCACTACCGCATCACGAAGATTCCGATGCGGCAGGATGGCCAGCACATTTCCCACGTCATCACCATCGGCGAAGACATCACCGAGTGGCGCCAGGCCCAGCAGCGCCTGTCCGAGACCGAGAAGCTGGCGGCGGTGGGGCAGCTCGCCGCCGGCGTCATGCACGAGATCAACAACCCCCTCGCGACGATCCTGGCCTGCTGCGAAGCGCTGACGTTGCGGAGTGAGGAGCTCGCGCCGCCGGAGCGCGACGCGCACCAGGAATACTTGAAGATCGTCGATACGGAGGTGCAGCGCTGCCGCCGCATCGTCGACAGCCTGCTCGACTTCTCCCGGTCCCGGTCGGGGGACAAACGGCTGGTCGACGTGAACGCGGTGGTCGAGCAGACACTGTTCCTGCTCAAGCACCACACACGCTTCAAGCGGCTGACCGTGACGCGGGAGCTCTCGGCCGGCCTGCCGGCGGTGCTCGCCGACCAGGAGAAGCTGATCCAGAGCTTCATGGCGCTGATGCTGAACGCCATGGACGCGATGGATTCGCGTGGCACGCTCACCGTGCGGAGCCAGATGAACCCGGAGCGCCGGGACGAGGTGCTGCTCGAGTTCGTCGACACCGGCATCGGCATCAAGCAGGAGGACCTGCCGAAGATCTTCGAGCCGTTCTTCACGACGAAGCCCCAGGGACGCGGCACCGGTCTCGGCCTGTCGATCTGCTATGGCATCATCGCGGAACACCGGGGGCGCATCGAGGTCGAATCGCAGGTCGGCGTGGGCTCGAATTTCAAGGTGTACCTTCCGATCGAATGAAGATCCTCGTCGTCGAAGACGACAAGACGGTCGGACAGTACGTGAAGCGGGGGCTGGCCGAGGCGGGCTCGCACGTCGAGCTCGTAGGGGACGGCGGCGAGGCGCTCCGCCTCACGGCCAACGGGCACTACGATCTGCTGGTGCTCGATCTCCGGTTGCCCACGACCTCAGGACTCGACGTGCTGCGCACCCTGCGCGACCGCGGGAACGGCGTGCCGGTGCTGGTGCTGACCGCCCAGGACGCGGTCGATTTCAAGGTGCAGGCCCTCCGGATGGGCGCGGACGACTACGTGACGAAGCCGTTTTCGCTCGAAGAGCTGCTCGCGCGGGTGGAAGCGTTGGGGCGGCGCCCCAAGGCGATCACGCCGCCCGTGCTCAGGGTCGCGGATCTGACGCTCGACACGGGGAGCCGCGAGGTGCAGCGCGGCGGCAAGCTCATCGACTTGACGCCCAAGGAATACGCCGTGCTCGAGTACCTGATGCGCCACCCGGGCCGCGTCATGCCGCGCACCCTGATCACGGAGTACGCCTGGGACTACCACTTCGACCCCGGGACCAACATCGTGGACGTCGTGATCAACCGGTTGCGCAAGAAGATCGATCACGCGGGCGAGCCGAAGCTCATTCACACCGTGCGCGGCGTGGGTTACGTCGTGAAGGCGTGAGATGCAGACGATCCGCGGTCGCCTCACGGTGTGGTATTCGGCCGCGCTGGTGCTCACCCTCGCCGCATTCGCGATGGTGCTGTACGTGGCGCGCCGCCGCGCGTCGTACGACGATCTGGACCAGCGCATCCGGTCCGAGGCCGAGCTGACCGCCGCGATTCTGGGAGAGAGCTACCGGGCCCGCGGCGCGCTCGTGACCTACGATTCGACCGGCAAGCCCGCGCTGGTCGCGGACATCAAGGCCGTGCTCGAAGCGGTCCCGGACTACCTGCTGATCACGGCTCAGGACGGCGAGATCCTGTACTCGTCTTCCAGCGCGTCGCTCACGTACCAACAGGTTGTGCAGCTGCGCAAGCTGACGCCGCCGCCGCTCTCGGGGCGTACCGCCGGCACGGTGCGGCTCGAGCCGGACGGGCCCGAGCTGCGCTATGTGGCGCACATCGTGAGCGGCGCCGGGCCGCGGTTCGGCTCGCTCCTCGTCGCCGCAGACGTGCGCACCGCGGAGCTGGCGGTCGCGCAGCTGCTCTCCACGCTGCTGCTGATCGTGCCGATCGGGCTGATCGCCGCCATTCTCGTCGGCTCCTGGATCGCGCGCCGCGCGCTCGAGCCGGTGGACCGGATCATCAGCGAAGTGCGCGAGATCACCGACGGCCGCAGTCTGCACCGCCGGCTCGCCGAGCCGATGGTCAAGGACGAGCTGGGGCGCCTCGCCGAAACGCTGAACCAGATGATGACCCGGCTGGAACGGAGCTTCGCCGCCCTGCGGCGCTTCACCGCCGACGCCAGCCACGAGCTCAAGACGCCCCTCACGGTGCTGCGAAGCGGTGTCGAGCGCGCCATCACGACACCGGGACTCTCCCAGGACACGCTCGCCACGCTCGAGGAGACGCTCCAGGAGATCAAACGGATGACGGAGCTGGTCGAGGCGCTGCTCACGCTCGCCCGCGCCGACGAAGGTATCGCGCCGCTCCACCGCGAGCCGGTGGACCTCCGCGCCATCCTCGAGGAAGCGCGAGAGACCGGCGATCTGCTGGCCGAACAGGCGGGGGTGCAAATGGAGCTCGCGACGCCTCCCGAGCCCGTGATCGTGCCCGTGGACGCGAGCCGGATTCGCCAGCTGATCTTGAACCTCGTCACCAACGCGGTGAAGTACACTCCATCGGGGGGCAGCGTCCGGATGCAGCTGGGGCAGTCCGATGGCCGCGTCACCTTGACCGTCGCCGATACCGGCATCGGCATCGCCGCGGGCGATCTGCCGCACATCTTCGATCGCTTCTGGCGGGCCGACTCGGCCCGCACGCGCACCGGCGAGCGTCCGGGCGCAGGGCTCGGTCTCGCCATCTGCAAATGGATCGCCGAGGCGCACGGCGGCACGATCGAGGTGCAGAGCCGGCCGGGGCGAGGAACGACCTTCACGGTCACGCTACCGAAGGAAGCCGCTGGATAATCCGACCATCATCACTTTGTCACGATCTCCCTAAGCCCGCGCAAGTCTGACACGATACCGTCCTGGAGACCCCTTCATCCGGAGGACTCCATGTTCGAGAAGATCAGCGCAGGGCGCCTTGGCGGCGCGCGACAGGCGCTCTCGAGCGGCGTGTTGGTGCTCGCGGCGCACGGAGTGATCGGCGCTGCTGCCGTGTGGGCGACCCTGCGGCCTCAGGTCGCGACCGGTACCGAACACCCGCCTCTCGTACTCCCGTGGCCGGCGGAGCCGGATCATGACCGGCTTCCGGTTGCACCGGATGGAATGGCGGATCCATCGTCACCCGGGCTGGACCTTCCCATTGAGAGTTCGATCGGTCTCCCACGAATCGATCGCGGGACGCCGTTCGATCCCGCGCAGTGGCTACACGCCGGTGTGGTGGTCGGGAGCGCATCCGGTAAGGAAGCGGGACCGCTGAGCGCTGCATCAGTCGACGAGCTTCCGCTGCTCCTCGCGGGGCCCGCGCCCCGCTACCCGGAGGGTCTGAGACGCGCGGGCATCAAGGGCCGCGTCGTCGTCGAAGCGGTTGTGGACACCCTCGGCCGCGCCGAGCCGAGTTCGGTCGTGATCGTCGCAACTCTGCATCCGGGGTTCGTCGCCCTGGCGCGCGACTACGTGATGCGCGCGTTGTTTCGCCCGGCGCGCGTACACGGGCGGGCGGTGCGGGTCCTGGTGCGGGTGCCGATCGACTTTGCCATCACCACCGCGCGCTAGTGCCGTGGGGGCTGCAGGGCACACCTCTTGCTCCCTCGCCACCCGGCCGCGCCGACGGTGTGGTGGTGTGCTCCGGGGTGGCCGTGCGTCGGCTTGGCCGCGGAGGTCAGGGGGATGATCGGCTACGGCATCGAGACGAATCCAGGAACCCGCTCCGGCGTCGAAAGGGGGCCACACCTGCCCCTGCGCCACAGCAACGTCTCCCGGCGCCGACGCCGACCCCTCACCCGGCTGTCATCGTTTTGTAATGCGCGCTCTACTAGCGGGCCAAGGCGAAAGTGCAGTATTACATACGTACCGGGCACCGGAGGATGGTCGTGTTCGACGTCTTGATTGAGTCCAAGCGGAAGAAAAACAGCAAGAAGGCGTTCAGCGTCGGCTTCGTTTCGCTGACGGTCCACACGGCGATTATCGCGGGAGCGGTGTACGCGACGCTCAACGCCGGCCAGACCGACCACTCGGTCAAGGTGGACACCGCGATGGTGTTCCTCGATCAGCAGCAGCAGCAGAAGCCGCCGGAGCAGCAGCCGGTGCAGCTCGATGTGCCGCTCAAGGGGTTCCAGACGGTCGTCGCCCCCGACGTCATCCCGACCAACATCCCGCCGGTGAACCTGCAGGAAAAGTTCGATCCCAAGGACTATTCCGGCACGGGCGTCGAAGGCGGCATCGGGACCGGGATGGTGCCGACGGGCAACGAAGTGTTCATGGAAGCGATCGTCGAGGAGAAGCCGTCGGTCCTCTCCGGTCCGCAACCGCAGTACCCCGAGCTGCTGCGCCAGGCGGGGATTCAGGGCCGGGTGATGGTCCAGGCGATCATCGACACGACCGGCCGGGCCGAGCCGCCATCGCTCAAGGTCATTTCGAGTCCCAACCCCGGCTTCGACCAGCCGGCCAAGACGTACGTGGTCAAAGCGCTGTTCCGTCCGGCCCGGGTACACGGGCGGGCGGTACGCGTGCTCATCAACATTCCGATCGACTTCAAGATCACCGGCCGCTAGGCCCGCACCCGCTCAAGGCCCGAAGGAGCCTCTAGGACATGAGCCTCTCGCTCTACGATCTGTTTGTATCGATGGGCCCGTTCGCGAAGTTCATCGTCGTCGTGTTGTTCCTGATGTCGTTGATCTCGTGGACCAGCTCGTTCCAGAAGTTGTGGCAACTGTGGCGGTCGCAGAAGGAGACGCAGAAGTTCGCGCCCGAGTTCTCGCGCTTCCTCCAGGAGGAGCAGCTCGACGGCGCCATCAAGCTGGCCGAGAAGCAGAAGCGCAGCCACGTGGCGCGGGTCGTGGGCGAGGCGCTCTCGGAAGTGAAGCCGCTGCTGCGCGACCGGGCCACGATCACCGCCGCCGACATCAACTCGGTGGAGCGGGCCGTAGAGCGCGAGATGCTGATCGTCGCGGCGGAGCTGAAGCGCGGCCTGGGCATCCTCGCGACGACGGGCTCGACCGCCCCGTTCGTGGGATTGCTCGGCACCGTGATGGGGATCGTGAACGCGTTCACGGGCATGGCGGCGTCGGGCGGCGGCGGCTCGCTCGCCTCGGTGTCGTCCGGTATCGCGGAAGCGCTCATCACGACCGCGTTCGGCCTCATCGTCGCGATTCCCGCGGTGTGGCTGTACAACTACTTCAGCACCAAGATCGACTTCCTGTCCGTGGAGATGACGTACACGTCCAAAGAGCTGATCGACTACCTGATCAAGAGCGTCGGCTCCGAATTCGGCCGCTCGATCTTCACCAAGGAATTCCAGACGCAGAAGGCGTCTCAGTCCAGTGGCCCTATCAGTCACTAGCGCCAGCGCCAAGTCGGCGGTCAAGGCCGACATCAACGTCACGCCGTTGATCGACGTGATGCTCGTGCTGCTCATCATCTTCATGATCGTGACCCCGATCATCGCCGCGGGCTTCCAGGCCACGATCCCGCGCTCCGAGAATCCGGAGCTCCGGCCCGAAGGACCCGACGAGGTCCGGCTCGGCATCGACCGGGACGGCAAGTTCTTTCTCGACTTGGGCGAGGGGCCGAGGCAGATCAAGGATGCGGACCTGCCGGCCCGGTTGGAGAGCATCTACGCCAACCGCACCAAGGACAAGATCCTGTTTTTCAAAGCCGACCAAAACATCGAGTTCGGCCGCGTGCAGCAGGCGATCGAGATCGCGCGCCAGGCCGGCGCGCGCGTGGTGGCTGCGATCACCGAGCAGAAGCAGTCGCTCACCAAGAAGAAGGAAGGGGGCTGACCCATGTCGATGGGGTCCACGGGTGGGGGCGACGGGCTCAGCTCGGACATCAACGTCACGCCGCTGATCGACGTGCTGCTGGTGCTGCTGATCATCTTCATGATCACGCAGCCGATGTCGCGCAAGGCGTTCGACGTCCAGGTCCCGCCCAAACAACAGCAGAAAACGAAAGAGAAGCCGTCCAGCCAGATCGTGCTCGAGCTCAAGGCAGACGGGTCGTATGCGATCAACGGGCAACCCTACTCGGTGACTCAGCTCGACCAGGCGTTTCACCAGGTGTTCGACCCGCGCCCCGCGAAGCTCTTGTTCGTTAAGGCGGCACCGAATCGGAAGTACGGCGAGGTGATGCAGGCGATGGACATCGCGCACGGCGCCGGCGTGCAGGTGATCGGCTTTACGCCGACGGAGCCGGGCAAGCAGTAGCCGGGAAGGGCCCGGGATACGTGGTAGGGGCGCAGCGTGCTGCGCCCCTCTGCGTTTGTGTGTGTCCCTCCTTGCCTGTCGGGGTATCTATCCCTCGTGACAGCACTCCCGCCGACCGAGCGACCGGCCATGCCCGGACTGCGTCTCCCCCTCGGCCGGAGGCGGCTGGGGACGGGGGCCGTCGTGTCGCTGGTGCTGCACGGGCTCATCATCGTGCTGGTCATCGTTCGCGGCCGGGAGCTGCTGCAGCGCCTCCCAGGCGCGCCGGGGCGCGGCGGGGGAGGGGAGGACGGGTCGGGACGACCCCACATCAATTTCTTCACGCTGCCCGCTGCCGGGCCGACGGCGGTGGACGTGCCCGCCACGCCTGCCGTTGCCTTCTCCGATCTTCGGGCCCTGCCCCCGCTGAAGCTCGACCTGCCGCCCCTCGAGGTGCCGCACCCCCCGCCGCTCGCCGGTATGGCGGCGGGCGTCGCCGGAGCGGGGCCGGGCGCTGGCGCGGGGCAGGGAGGCGGCGCGGGCGGCGGCCCCGGGGCCGCCCCGGGGCCTGGAACGGGAGGCGAAGGCGGTTACATTTTCGTCGCCTCGCCGCGGACGGCGATTCTGCCGCCGCTGGCCAAGGTTCCCGGCTCCGTGGCCGGTCGCACCTACGTCATCAAGTTTTGGGTTGCGGCTGACGGGCGCGTCACTCGGGTCGAGATCGATCCGCCGATCGCCGACGCGGCCTACCGCCGGGAGTTCCAGCAGCGCATGATGGCGTACCAGTTCTACCCGGCCCACACACGGGACGGGCAGAACGTGGCGAGCATCGTACTGGTCCCCCTGCGTATCGGTAACTAGCCCGCCCTGAGGGTGGGCTCCAAGGAGCCACAACTCACTATGCTGATTGCTCTCGTCCTGGGGCTCTCTGTTCTCGCCCTGGCCGTCGCGTGGAGTCTGCGCGGCTTCGTGCTGCGGCAAGACAACGGCACCCCCGAAATGCGGAAGATCTCCGATGCGATCCAGGAGGGCGCCGAGGCGTTCCTGCGGCGCCAATACCGCACGATCGGTCTCCTCAGTATCGCGCTCGGCGTGCTCATCTACGTGCTGTACGCGTTCTTCCGCAAACCCCACTCCGGCGAGCCTGCGGCGACGACGCTCGCGCTCACGACGACGCTTTCGTTCCTGTTCGGCGCGTTCTGCTCCGGCGTGGCCGGTCTCGTGGGGATGTACGTCGCCGTCCGCTCGAACATCCGGACCGCCAGCGCGGCGCGCTCGAGCCTCAACAAGGCGCTGCAGATCGCGCTGCGGGGCGGCGCCGTGAGCGGACTGTTCGTGGTGGCGATGAGCCTGTTCGGCGTCGGCCTGCTGTACAGCGTGCTCGACGCCCTGCACTTCGAGCCGACCAAGATCCCCCTGATGATCGTGGGCTACGGCTTCGGGGCGTCGTTCGTCGCGCTGTTCGCGCAGCTGGGCGGTGGCATCTACACCAAGGCCGCTGACGTGGGCGCCGATCTGGTCGGGAAGGTGGAGGCGGGGATCCCTGAAGACGATCCGCGCAACCCGGCGGTGATCGCGGATCTGGTGGGCGACAACGTCGGCGACTGCGCGGGGCGCGGTGCCGACCTGTTCGAGTCCACGGCGGCCGAGAACATCGGTGCCATGATCCTCGGCTCGGGGCTCGCGCTGGCGAACCCCGGCGTCTTCAGCCCGACGCAGGTCGTGGGTCTCATGCTGTTTCCGCTGGTGGCGCGGGCGTTCGGGCTTATCGCGTCCATCATCGGGGTCCTGGTGGTGAAGGCTCGCGAAGACGAAGATCCGATGCACGCGCTCAATCGCGGCTACATGTGGACCGCCGTGCTCGCCGCCTTCGGGTTCGTCGGAGGGACGTACTGGCTGCTCAATCCCGCTGGACACCCCGCCGCCTGGTGGCACTTCGCCCTGTGCGGCGTTATCGGGATCGCCACTTCGATTGCCTTCGTCTACATCACCCAGTACTACACTGAATACCGCTACCGTCCCGTGAAATCGATCGCCGCCGCTTCCGTCACGGGGCCGGCGACGAATATCATCGCCGGGTTCGCCGTGGCGCTCGAGTGCACCGCGCTGCCCACCTTCACGATCTCGGTCGCGATCATCGCTTCGTACCACCTCGGCGCCTCGAGCGGACTTGCGCACTCGGGGTTGTTCGGCACCGCGGTGGCGACGATGGGCATGCTCGGCACCGCCGCCTACATCCTCGCGATGGACACCTTCGGGCCCATCACCGACAACGCCGGGGGCATCATCGAGATGTCGCACCAGCCCGAGGCGATCCGCAAGCGCACCGATCGACTCGACGCGGTCGGCAACACGACCAAGGCGCTCACCAAGGGGTACGCCATCGGCTCGGCGGCGCTCGCGGCGTTCCTGCTGTTTTCGGCGTATCTGGACGAGGTGGCCCTCCTCGGGTCCCCGCTCGCTGCCGTCGACATCTCGAAGCCCGAGGTGTTCGTGGGCGGCCTGCTGGGCGCGATGCTGGTGTTCTGGTTCTCGGCGCTCGCGATCGGCGCGGTGACGAAGGCGGCCGTGAGCGTGATCAAGGAGGTCCGGCGCCAGTTCCAGGCGGACCCCGGCATCCTCAAGGGGACATCGCGTCCCGACTACGGCACCGCCGTGGATATCGTGACCATCGGCGCCCTCAAGGCGATGGTGGCACCGGGGCTGCTCGCGGTGGCGATGCCGATCGCGGTGGGGCTGTTCTTCAAGCTGTTCCACCTCGGCGCCGAGACCGTGGCCGCGTTCCTCATGGTCGGGACGATCGGTGGGATCCTCATGGCGTTGCTGCTCAACAACGGCGGCGGCGCATGGGACAACGCCAAAAAGTTCATCGAGACGGGTGAGTACGGCGGCAAGGGAAGCCCGACCCACAAAGCGGCCGTCGTGGGCGACACCGTCGGCGATCCCTTCAAGGACACTGCGGGGCCGTCGCTCCACGTGCTCATCAAGCTGTTGAGCACGGTGACGCTCGTGCTGGCGCCCTTGTTTGTCTAGGCAGCTCTTCGCCCGCAAGCCGATTGCGGAGCTGGTGGTTGAGGGCGAGAGCCCGTACGCGCTGAAGCGCGCGCTGGGCGCCGGCGATCTCGTGATGCTCGGGATCGGGGCAGTGATCGGCGCCGGGATCTTCGGAGCGATCGGCACGGCGGCGGCCGGACAGTACGACGCCGCCGGGCATCTGGTGCGCAGCGGCGCCGGGCCGGCGCTGGTGCTGTCATTCCTGTTCCTCGGCGTGGCCTGCGCGCTGGCCGGGCTGTGCTACGCCGAGCTGGCGGCCATGATCCCCCAGGCGGGCAGCGCCTACGCCTACTCGTACGCGACGCTCGGCGAGATCGTCGCCTGGATCATCGGCTGGGACCTGATCCTCGAGTACGCCGTCGGCAACGTGGCCGTCGCCATCTCCTGGGGTGATTACTTCACATCGCTGCTGCGCAGCTTCAACGTCCAGCTGCCCGTCTGGCTTACGACGGGGTACCGAACGGCGCTCCTCTCCCCCGATCCGGCCCAGCACGGCCTGCTCCAGAGCGCCCCCCATCTGGCCGGTATCCCGATGCTCCTGAACGTCCCGGCGTTCGTGATCGTCATGTTGGTCACCTGGCTGCTCATGCTCGGCGTGCGCGAGAGCGCCACGGCGAACAACATCATGGTGACGATCAAACTGCTCGTGCTGGGACTGTTCGTTGTGGCCGGGTTGACGCACATCAGTACCGCGAACTATCACCCGTTTGCTCCGAACGGCTTCCGCGGCGTGCACCAGGGAGCGGCGATCGTGTTCTTCGCCTACATCGGGTTCGATGCGATTTCGACGGCGGCCGAGGAGACGAAGAACCCCCAGCGCAATCTGCCGATCGGCATCCTGGGCGGCCTCGCCATCTGCACCGTGATCTACATGATCGTGGGCGCCGTGCTCACCGGCATGGTGCCCTACACCGAGCTCGCCGTCGCCGACCCGCTAGCCAAGGCGCTGAACAGCGCGGGGTTCACGACGGTGGGCTGGATCGTCGCCCTGGGCGCGATCATCTCGATGTCGGCGGTGCTGCTGGTGTTCCAGTACGGGCAGCCGCGCATCTTCTTCGCGATGGGGCGGGACGGCCTGCTGCCGCCGTGGGCGGCGCGGGTCCACGCCAGAACCCGCGTGCCCCACATCACGACGCTGATCACGGGCGTCTTCGTGGGACTGTGGTCGCTCATCGGGGATGCCGGCGAAACGTACAACCTCACCAATATCGGCACGCTGTTCGCGTTCGTCCTCGTGTGCATCGGCGTGCTCGTGCTGCGCTACACCGACCGCGAGCGCCCCCGGCCGTTCCGGGTGCCGTTCGTGTGGGTCGTGGCACTCACGGGCGCCGTCCTGTGCCTGTTCGTGATGGTCGGGCTGCCGCTCGAGACCTGGGTGCGCTTCGCCGTCTGGCTGATCATCGGTCTCGCGCTCTACATCTTCTACGGCTATCGCCACAGCAAGCTGCACGTGGCGTCTCACCCGGCGCCGTGAGGCTTCACAGCAAGATCGTCCTGGGCCTCGTGCTCGGCGCCGCGAGCGGCATCGCCGCGAACACGCTCGCCCCGGGGGCGACGTGGGTGCATTGGCTCGGCGACAATGTCGCGGGGCCGGTGGGGCAGGTGTTCCTCCGGATGCTGCTCATGACGGTGATCCCGCTCGTCTTCACGTCCATCACGCTGGGCGTTGCGGGGATTGGCGATATCCGCAAGGTGGGCCGTGTCGGCATCCGGACGCTCGTGTACTTCTTACTCTCGACGGCGCTATCGGCCGCCATCGGCCTCGTGCTCGTCAACGCGTTCCAGCCGGGCGCGGGCCTCGCCCCGGAGGTGCGCGAGCAGCTGATGGCGACGTATCGCTCGCAGGCGCAAGGGCTCCAGGCCGCCGGCTCGACCCGGTTCGGCGTCGAGACGTTCGTGAACATGGTGCCGCGCAACCCGATCCAGGCGGCGGCCGGGATGGACCTGCTGGGCGTGATCTTTTTCTCGCTGGTGTTCGGCGCGGCGCTCACGCTCATCCCGGAGGACAAGGCGCGGCCCTTGCTTCGCGTGCTGGACGCCATCGGCGAGGCGGTGGTGAAGATCATCGACCTCGCGATGAAGCTCGCTCCCTACGGCGTGTTCGGGCTCATCTTTTTCACGACCTCACGCTTCGGCTGGGGGCTGCTGCGCCAGCTCGGGCTGTACGTCGTCGTCGTCGTGGCGGGGCTCGTGATCCATGGAACCGTGAGCCTGTCGCTCCTCGTACGGCTGCTCGGTGGCCTCGACCCGCGCGTGTTCTGGAGCCGCATCCGTGCGAGTATCATCACAGCGTTCTCGACCAGCTCGAGCAACGCGACGCTCCCCACGAACATCGCCGTGGCAGAGGAGGAGCTGAAGATCCCGCCGCAGATCGCCGGCTTCGTCTTGCCGCTCGGCTCGACGATGTGTATGAACGGCACGGCGCTGTACGAAGGCGTGACCGTGCTCTTCCTCGCGCAGGTGTTCGGCGTGTCGCTCGATCTCGGCACTCAGATCATCGTCCTGATCCTGAGCGTCATCACGGCGGTCGGTGCGGCGGGAGTGCCGGGCGGCTCATTGCCGCTCTTGATGGTCGTGCTTGCCACAGTCGGTGTGCCGGCCGAGGGCATCGCGATCATTCTGGGCGTCGACCGCATCCTCGACATGTGCCGCACCACGGTGAACGTGTGCGGCGACCTGACGGCGGCGGTGTACGTGGCACGCACCGAAAGCGACTGGGACCCGCGCGCCGTGGGCGGGGACGTGAGGTTGGCGCCGGCAGCGTAGCAGGCGCGTACGAGGGCGGAGGTCGCGGGGTCCGGCGAGCGACTGCGTATTTTTGTCGCGGAGCCGGACTCCGCGACCTCCGCCCTATCGCGTCCCTACGCCATCCGCACGGCCAGCTGGAGCGCCCCGACCGGCGTGTCGACCTTGGTGCTGACCAGCCGCGCCCGCTTCGACTCCGCGGCAAGCCGGTCGCGGAAGGCGTCGGCGAGAGGAGAGTGGGGGACCAGCAGGCCGCCCGCCGTCGCCACCGAGACGGCGGTCGTCCCGGGGTAGTGTCGCTCGAGGGCGACGACGAGGGCAACGAGCTCTCGCGCCGCGTCTTGCACCGCGCGCAGGGCCACGGCCTCCCCGTCGCGCGCCGCGTTGAGGACGTGCGGCGCCAGCGCGGCGACCTGGGCCGGCGTCGCGGTCGCTGTCCAGCGGACCAGATCGTCGAACGTCTGCAGCCCGAGCGCTCCCAACAGGCGGGCGAGCAAGGTGGAGCCTTCGCCACGCCCGTCCTGAGCGCGCGCGGCGACGTCCAGCGCGCGTCGCCCCAGCCAGTACCCGCCGCCCTCGTCCCCCAGCTGCCAGCCATAGCCGCCCGCGCGGTGCAGCTGCCCCGCTGGATCGCGCGCGTACGCGATAGAGCCGGTGCCCGCACTGACGATGATCCCGGTTCCGTCCGCGAACGCCATGGAGAGCGCGACCTCGCCGTCCGCCATGACGCGCACGCGACGGGCCAGCCCGGCGTGCACCAGGGCGCCTTCCAACTCCGCCTGCTCCTGGAGCCGTCCTGCTCCGGCCGCCGCTATGACTGCCCGCTCCACCGGGAGGTCGACGTCCGCTTGCGCCGCGGCGCGGCGCCCGGTCTCGCTCAGCACAGCGGCCGAGGCCGGGGCGCCCCCTGGCTTCATCGCGGCGGGCGGTCCGTCGGCGCGGCCGAGGATCGTCAACTCGGCGGTCCCGATCACCACAGTGGAGTGGGACCCGCCGGCGTCGGCGCCGAGAAAGATGGTGGTCCCTAAAGGACTTCCTGACGGTCGCAGCCGGTCGGACGGACGGGCGGGCGGTGGAGTCATGCCGCCCGGATAGTCGGTCCGCCGGTCGGGCCGCGACCCTCAGGGAGTCCTTTAGGGTCCGCCCGTCCGACCAGCGACGCGAGCATCCCCACCGCCACCGTCACGCCGGTCCCGAGCGGCACGTACCACGGCCACGCGAGCCCCGGGAGCCAGCGCCACGGGAAGCCCGGTATCACGTTGCCCAGCACGACCGGCGTCATCACGACGGCGCTCACGACGATCGCGACGATCACATCGGACTGCCGGGCGCGAGGCCACACGCCCCCGAGCACGTAGGTGCCCAGCAGGCTGCCGTACGTGACCGACGCGATGCTGAGGGCGAGCTGGACCACGGGCGTGTTCTGGCTCCGAAACGCCATCGCGCCGGTCACGAGCACGGCGGTCCACACCAGCGTCAGCCAGCGGCCCACCCACAGGAGATGCGCCGGGTCCTGACGGCCGGTGAGCGGCGCGTAAAAGTCGTGAGTCGAGGCGGAGGCGAGCGAGTTGACGGCCGACGCGTGGCTGCTCATCGCCGCGGCGAGGATCCCGGCCACCACCAGGCCGGCGAGCCCGGTGGGCAGCTGCGTGATCACGAACGTCGGATAGATCGCGTCGCTCCGCATGCCCGCGTGGTCGGCCCCGGCGAGCCACAGGGCCGTCCCGACGAGCAGGAACAGCGCGAATTGCGCGATGATGAACACACCCGATCCGATCAACGCGCGTTGCGCATCCCGCAGGCCCCGGGCCGCGAGCAGCCGCTGGACGATCAGATGATCGGTCCCGTGCGAGGCGGCGGCCAGGAGCGCGCCGCCGATGAGACCGCCCCAGAACGTGTACAGGACCGTGAACGATGGTCGGAAGTCGAGCGCGGTGAGCTTGCCCGCATCCCAAGCGCGTGCGAAGGCGCCGAGGCCGCCCGCCAGATGCGTGGCGACGACGAGCGTCGCGATGCCGCCGAGCAGGTACACGCCGAGCTGGATCGCGTCCACCCACACCACGGCGCGCAGGCCGCCGACCCACGTGTAGACGAGCGTGACCATCCCGATCGCCAGGATCCCTGCGGCGAGGTTCCAGTGCGTGATGATGGCGAGCGGGATGGCGGTGGCGAAGATCCGCACGCAGTCGGCGAGCGCGCGGGTCACGAGGAAGACCCCCGAGGCCGTACGCCGCGCGACCGGTCCGAAGCGCCGCTCGAGGCGCTGGTACGCTGTATCCTGCGTCCCCTCGAAGTAGCCGGGCAGGAGCAGCGCGGCGACTCCGATCCGGCCGGCCAGGTAGCCGAACGAGATCTGCAGGAAAGTGAGGTTCCCTCGTGCTGCGAGGCCCGGGACCGAGATGACCGTGACCGCCGACGTCTCCGTCGCGACGATCGAGAACATCAGCGCCCACCACGGCAGTCCCCGGTGGCCCAGGAAGTAATCGCTCGCGTCGCGCTGGCGGCCGGCGAGCAGCAGTCCCGCGGCGATTACCGCCGCGAAATACAGGAAAATGACCGCAACGTCGAGCGGGCGCACTAGCAAAAAGGCCCGCGCCGTGCGCGGGCCTGCACTACCGAGGTGGGACGGACCAACGGGGTCAGACGGTGAACGACGACCCGCAGCCGCAGCCACCCGTGGCGTTCGGGTTGTCGAACGCGAAGCCCGATTCCTGGAAATTGCTCTTGTAGTCCAACGTCACGCCGTTCAAATACTGGGCGCTGAAGCTGTCTACGAAGCAGCGCACGCCGCCGCTCTCGATCACGATGTCGTCGTCGGCGGGTTTGTCCTCGATGCTCAGACTGTAGCGGAATCCCGAGCAGCCGCCCGGCAGCACGCCGACCCGCAGGCCGGCGGTCTCCGGTGCGACGTGCTCCTCCGCCATGAACTTTCTCACTTCCACGGCCGCCTTGTCGGTGACCGTGAGCGTGATGGGGGCCGCCTTCTGCGTCGTCGCCATGATGTATCCTCCGATCAGACAGGAAGTTAGGTAGGCCGAGCCGGCGTGTCAACCACCCGCTTGCATCCCAGCCCGTCGTTCCCCCAATTGGGGTGCCTCCATCACGGAATCGTTCGCGCATGCGCCTCGACTTCCTCGATTGGTCGATCATCGCCCTCTACTTCGCCTTCAACGTGGCGGTCGGTCTGTATTACAAGGGCCGCGCCAGCCGCAACACGGCCGAGTTCTTCCTGTCGGGGAGAAACGTCCCCTGGTGGCTCGCGGGCACCTCGATGGTCGCGACCACGTTCGCCGCCGACACGCCGCTCGTGGTCACCGGCCTCGTGGCGAAGAACGGGATCGCCGGCAACTGGCTGTGGTGGAACCTCCTGGCGAGCGGCATGCTGACCGTGTTCTTCTACGCCCGCTTGTGGCGGCGCGCCGGGGTGATGACCGACATCGAGTTCTCCGAGCTCCGTTACGCCGGCCCGCCGGCCGCGTTCCTGCGCGGTTTCCGCGCGCTCTATTTGGGTCTGCTCATCAACTGCATCATCCTGGGATGGGTGAACCTCGCGATGGCGAAGATCCTCGAGTTGGTCTTCACCATCTCGAAAGGCGAGGCGCTGTGGATCGTGGTCGGGTTGATCGTGCTCACGTCGGCGATCTCGACGCTCTCCGGGCTGTGGGGGGTGCTCGTGACCGACCTGTTTCAGTTCGTCATCAAGATGGGCATGGTGATCGTGCTGGCGATCGTGGCGGTCAAGGCCGTGGGCGGGATCGAGGCGATGAAGACGAAGCTCGTAGCTAGCGGACGCGGCTCGGCGCTGGGCTTCGTGCCGGAGATCGGATCGGTGTGGATGCCGATGCTCACCTTCTTCGTCTACATCGCGGTGAACTGGTGGGCCACGTGGTACCCGGGGGCCGAGCCCGGCGGCGGTGGCTACGTGGCGCAGCGGATGCTCAGCGCGAAAGACGAGAAGCACTCGTTACTCGCGACGCTGTGGTTCAACATCGCGCACTATGCCGTGCGCCCCTGGCCCTGGATCCTCGTGGCGCTGGCGTCGCTGATCCTGTTCCCCGGCTTGAAGGACCCGGAAACCGGGTACATCCGCGTCATGATCGACTACCTGCCGTCGTCGCTGCGCGGCCTCATGGTCGCGGCGTTCGCGGCGGCCTTCATGTCCACGATCGCCACCCAGCTCAACTGGGGTGCGAGCTATCTCGTGAACGACTTCTATCGCCGCTTCGTACGCCGCGACGCCGGCGAGCCGCACTACGTGCTCGCGTCGCGGCTCGCGACGGCGCTGCTCACCGTTATCTCCGCGGCGGTGGCCTTTCGCATCGAGTCGATCGGCGGCGCCTGGAAGCTGTTGATCATTACGGGGGCCGGGACGGGCGCCGTGCTGCTGTTGCGCTGGTATTGGTGGCGCATCAACGCCTGGAGCGAGGTGTCGGCGATGATCACGGCGTTCGTCGTGTCGGTCCTATTGCAGACGGTCGGCGGGCTCGACAGCGACCTGCCGCTGGATTTCGCGCGCATCGTGCTCGTCACGGTAGCCGTCACGACCGTGGTGTGGCTGGTCGTCACCTACACGACGCGCCCCGAGAGCGACGCGACGCTGGTCGCCTTCTACCGCCGCACCCGCCCGTCGCGCCTGGGCTGGGGGCCTGTCGCCGCGCGCGCCCCTGACGTGCGTCCGTCGACCGATGGCCTGGCGAATCTGCTCGACTGGGTCGCCGGCTGCGTGCTCGTCTACGGGGCGTTGTTCGGCGTCGGCAAGCTGCTGTTGCACGAGACGCGGCCCGGCATCCTCATGCTTGGCCTCAGTGCCATCGCCGGTGCGGTGATCTACCGCGACCTGTCGCGGCGCGGGTGGCGCACCGTCGTCGAGTAACGCGCCCCTAGAGCTCCGGGTGGGTGAGGGCGGCGACTACGAGGTCAGCCACGTGCGGCCGGACCTTGAGGATGGCCGTATTGGCGCGGGTGGGATGGACGCGGTTCGTGAGCAGAATAATGAACAGGTCCTGCTGCGGATCCATCCACAGCGACGTGCCCGTGAACCCCGTGTGGCCGAACGCCCGCGGCGACAGCTTGGTCCCGGCGCTCGAGGTCGACTCGGGCGGGTCGGGGGGCGTGTCCCAGCCGAGTGCGCGCGACGAGCCCGGGACGACGTCCTGGCGCCGCGTGAAGTCCGCGATGGTCTCGGAGTGAATCAGCCGTACCGTGTCCCACGAGCCGCCGTTCAACAACATCGCCGCGAAGCGTGACAGATCGAGGGCGTTGGAGAACAGGCCGGCGTGACCGGACACGCCGCCCAGCCGGCCCGCGTTTTCGTCGTGCACCTCACCGCGCAGCAGCCGGTGGCGGTAGCTGGTGTCTTGCTCCGTGGGCGCGATCCGCTCGCGCCAGGGCCCCGGGGGGAGGTAACGCGTCGCGGGCATCCCCAGCGGGCGAAAGACGCGCCGCTCGAGGAACCGGTCCAGCGATTCACCTGTGATGCGCTCGACCACCTGGGTGAGCACGATCGCACCCAGATCCGAGTACACGTACGCTTTCCCCGGCGGAGTCACCAGCGGCGTGGTGTTCACGACCCAGAGTGCGGTTGCGCGCGAGTCGGCTTCCTGGTAGAGCGGGCGCCACGCGGGAAGCCCCGATGAATGGGTCAGCAGATGACGGATCGTCACCCCTTCCTTGCCGTCGCCCCGGAATTCCGGCAGGTAGCGCTGCACCGGCGCGTCGAGCGCGAGCTTCCCCTCGTCGACCAGCAGCATGCACGCGCTCGTGAGCCCGACCACCTTGGTGAGCGAGGCGAGATCGTAGATCGTCTCCGGCTCGACCGGGCGCGCGTCGTCGGCCCCGCCCTTCCCGTAGTGTCCGACGGCGGCGAGGAGCGCGAGCCGCCCGTGGCGCCCGACCGCCAGCACCGCCCCGGGGAACGCGCCGCTGTCCGCTTCGGCTGTCAGGTAGGCGGCGGCGGTGGCGAGCCGCGTGCTGTCGAACCCGAGGTTCGCGGGCGGGGCGGGCGGGATGCCGGTGCTCGCCGGCAGCGGCGCGGCGGTGCGGCACGCGGCCGCTAGGCCGGCCAGTACGGCGAGCGTGCGCGCGCTCATGGATGCGCGGTGGGGATCGTCACGCCGAACCCGATGGGGTAGTCTGGTGGGACGCGAATCGGCAGGTGTCCGGCGATCGGCACCCTCCCGAGCAACGCGAGGGCGACGGCGCGCTCGGACGCGCGCCCACCGCTCCAGGCGATCAGGTAGCACTTGGTTGCGGGCGCCTGGCTCAGGAGATACGGGCTGCCCAGCGACACGAGGACCGTGGGACGGGTCACGTCGGTCGCCGTGACGAGCTGGGCGAGCGAATCGGGGAGCGCGATGTTGCCGCGCCACGAGATCGGCCGCACGTTCGCAACGAACACGGTCGCGGGCGTCCGGGCGATCACCGTCCGCGCCGAGTCGTAGGAGAGCGGCCCGGACATCGGCCACAGCCGGAAGTAGTCGACCGTGTCGCCTCCCTGGCGCAGCAGCTCGGTCATGTACTGGCCCGCAGCCCCGTTGTTTTCGTCGGCGTAGGCGATGAGGGCGAAGCGGGAGGGCTTGCCGCGCAGGGCGTGCAGCCCGCCGCCCACGTCGCGCACCAGCGTGAGCGCGCGGACGGCGAGGTCGTTCGCGGCATCCTGGAACCGCTTGCTCCCCACGATGGTCATGATCGAATCGAGCGCCACGACCCGGTGGGTCACCAGGCCGAGCCGCCGCTTGATCTCGAGCATGCGACGCACCGACTCGTCCAGGCGGTCGTGGCTGATGCGGCCGCCCAGGACGGCTGCCGTCATGGCGTTGATGGCCGAATCGGGGTCCGCCGGCATGAGGAGCAGATCGGAGCCCGCGAGGAAGGCCCGCACCGTCGCTTCGCCGGCACCGTACTTGGCGACGATCGCGCCCATCGTGAGCGCATCGGTCACGACCAATCCGTGGAAGTGCAGCGAGTCGCGCAGCAGGCCGCTCAGCACGGCGGCCGACAGGGTTGCCGGATCGTTCGAGCCCGTGAAGGAGGGGAAGGCGATGTGGGCGCTCATCACGACGTCCGCTCCCGCCGAGATGCCGCCCCGGAACGGCACCAGCTCGAGCGAGTCGAGTCGCGGGTACCCCGCGGTGATCACGGGGAGACCGATGTGCGAATCGCTCTGCGTGTCGCCGTGGCCGGGGAAGTGCTTGAGGGTCGCCAGCATCCCGTGGTCGTGCAGCCCGCGGACGTATTCCTGCACCAGCCGCGACACCGCCCGCGGGTCCTCGCCGAACGAGCGGACGTTGATGATGGGATTCAGGGGGTTGTTGTTGACGTCAGCGTCCGGGGCGAAATTGACGTGGATCCCGACCGCGCGGCCCTCGGTGGCCGCTGCCTCGCCGATGGTGTAGGCGTCCCGGGCGTTTCCGGTCGCGCCCACCGCCATGATCTGGGGGAACGTGGTGGCGCCGACGACGCGCATCCCCGCTCCCCATTCCAGGTCCGCCGAGATGAGCAACGGCAGCCGCGAGCGGCGCTGCAGCGCGTTGAGTTTGGCGGCAATGTCGAAGGGGGAACCGACGGAGATGATGAGCCCCCCCACTTCGAGCGAGTCGACCCAGCGCGCCGCCACCTGGAACAGCGAATCGTCGAACGCGGTGTAGTTTCCGGCGAGCCAGGGAACGACGAGCTGAGCGATCCGCTGTCGCGTGCTCAGCGCAGCCAGCAGCGAATCCACCGGCCGGCTCGCTTCCGGCGGCGGCACCGGACGGGTTTCGGACGGTCGTGGCAGCACGCGCGCAGGAGGGGACGCGCAGCCGGTCACCAACACCAGGGCCAGGAGTCTATGCGCCTGCATCGTGTCTCACTGTTGGGGTTGCTCGCCTGCGCCGGGTCCGCGGGCGCACAGGTCCGTCCCGGGATCGACGTCGTGCTCGCCGACTCCGCCCACCTCATCGCCCACAAACGCCTCGGCTTGCTGACGAACCAGACCGGGGTCGACGCCGCCCGCCGCCGCGACGTCGATGTGCTGATCGCCGGAGGCTATCGCGTGACGGCGCTGTTCAGCCCCGAGCACGGCTTTCGCGGGCTGGAGGATCGCTCCGGCCTCCCCGACGCCCTCGACTCCGCCAGCGGTCTTCCAATCTACAGCTTGTACGGCGGCACGCCGCTATCCCGGCTCGGCGCGCTCGACAGCCTGGACGCCCTCCTGGTCGACCTGCAGGATATCGGCGCTCGTTATTACACCTACCCCGCCAGCGCGACGCAGTTGATGCGTGAGGCGGCGCGGCGCGGCAAGCCCGTCATCGTGCTCGATCGACCCAATCCCATCGGCGGAGACGTGGCGCAGGGGAACGTACGCGCGCACGCGGGAGACCCGGATTCGGCGTTCGTCGGATTCCTCCCGATCCCCATGCGCCACGGCATGACGCTCGGCGAGCTGCTACGCCTCGCGAACGATCGGCTGCGCCTCCACGTGGCGCTCACCGTGGTCCCCGCGGCCGGCTGGCGTCGCTCGCTGTACTACGATGCCACCGGGCTGCCATGGGTCAAACCCTCGCCCAACATGCCCGATCTCGAGAGCGCGATGCATTATCCTGGAACGTGTTTGTTCGAGGGGACGAACCTCTCGGTCGGTCGGGGGACGTCGCTCGCGTTTCAGCTCGTGGGCGCGCCGTGGCTCGATACCGCGGCGGTGTTGCGACAGCTACGGGAGGCGGGAGGCGGGATGCGGGATGCGCTCCGGGGCGTGGAGGTCGCCGCTGTTACGTTCACGCCCGACGCGCCCACGGACGGCAAGTACGGCGGCGTTGCGCTGCGCGGCATCCGGCTGCGCGTTACTGACCGCACGCGTTATGATCCCACGAAGACGGCCGTGGCGCTGCTCGCCGCCCTGCGGGCCGTGCACCGGGACTCGCTGCGCTTCAACGAGCGCAGCTTCGATCGTCTCGCCGCGGGTTCCGATCTGCGCCGGGCGCTCGTCGCGGGGCGGTCGCCGGCCGCGATCGCGGTGACGTCGGGGGCGGTGGTCGAGGAGGCGTTGCATGACCGGGAGCGGCCCGAGGAGCCGCGCCCCCGCGGCCAGCACCTCGCGGTAGCCGTGCGCGTCGTCGGCGCCCCGCAGCCGCACGAGATGGCGCAGCACGAC